>Ga0157369_10000837_pt1 | contig 39324 bp, 44 predicted proteins | sample C25metaG_FD_113461 | JGI IMG/M metagenome (GOLD analysis project Ga0157369, IMG submission 113461) | Corn rhizosphere microbial communities from Kellogg Biological Station, Michigan, USA - C2-5 metaG | ecosystem: Host-associated > Plants > Roots > Rhizosphere > Soil | place: USA: Michigan... | reverse complement strand
TTTTGCGCCTATAGGATTTGCCATGCGTCTGATCCAAAAAGCACTCACGTTCGATGACGTGCTCCTCGTCCCGGCGTTCTCCGACGTTCTGCCGCGCGACACCAGCCTCAAAACCCGGCTGACCCGCAATATTTCCGTGAACATGCCGCTCGTTTCAGCCGCGATGGATACGGTTACCGAAGCGCGGCTCGCGATTGCGATGGCGCAGCAAGGCGGTGTCGGCATCATTCACAAGAACCTGACGGCGGCCGAGCAGGCGCGCGAGGTGGCGAAGGTCAAGCGTTTCGAATCGGGCGTCGTGCGCGATCCGATCACCGTTCCGCCGCAGATGAAGGTGCGCGACGTCATTGCGCTGTCGCAGCAGCATGGCATTTCGGGCTTTCCGGTTGTCGAAGGCGCGCAGTTGATGGGCATCGTCACGAACCGCGACCTGCGTTTCGAAACGCGGCTCGATGAGCCGGTGCGCACGATCATGACGCCGCGCGAGCGGCTCGTCACGGTCAAGGAAGGCACGGCGCTCGCCGACGCCAAAGCGCTGATGCACAGCCATCGCCTCGAGCGCGTGCTGGTCGTCAACGATGCATTCGAGTTGCGCGGCCTGATGACGGTGAAGGACATCACGAAGCAGACCGAGCACCCCGACGCTTGCAAGGACGAGCATGGCAAGCTGCGCGTAGGCGCGGCGGTCGGTGTCGGCCCCGAGAACGAAGAGCGCGTGGCGGCGCTGGCCGGCGCCGGCGTGGATGTGATCGTCGTCGATACGGCGCACGGTCATAGCAAGGGCGTGCTCGAGCGCGTGCGTTGGGTCAAGAAGAATTTCCCGCACGTCGAAGTCATCGGCGGCAACATCGCCACCGCGGATGCGGCGCGAGCGCTCGTCGAATATGGCGCGGACGGTGTCAAAGTCGGGATCGGGCCGGGCTCGATCTGCACGACGCGAATCGTGGCGGGCGTGGGCGTGCCGCAAATCACGGCTATCGCCAATGTCGCCGAAGCGCTGAAGGGCACGGGCGTGCCGGTCATCGCCGATGGCGGGGTGCGTTTCTCGGGCGACGTCAGCAAGGCGCTGGCAGCCGGAGCCAACGCGGTCATGATGGGCAGCATGTTTGCCGGCACGGAAGAGGCGCCGGGCGACGTATTCCTTTACCAAGGCCGCCAGTACAAGTCCTATCGCGGCATGGGTTCGGTCGGTGCAATGAAGGATGGCGCCGCCGATCGCTACTTCCAAGACAATTCGGCGAACATCGATAAGCTCGTGCCCGAAGGCATCGAAGGCCGGGTGGCTTACAAGGGCTCGGTGGGCGCGATCATCTTCCAACTGATCGGCGGCGTGCGCGCCAGCATGGGCTACTGCGGCTGCAAGACGATCGACGAAATGCACGAGAAGGCGCAATTCGTCGAAATCACGGCGGCCGGCATTCGCGAGTCGCACGTGCATGACGTGCAGATCACGAAAGAAGCGCCGAACTATCACGTCGACTAACCGCCGATGAAACCGCTGCTGCGCGCTGTTCTCATCCTCGACGCCGGGCTCTACCTGGGTTCGGGCGCCGTGCTGCTGCTCACGCCGCTCGCGGGCGTGCAGCGCGCACTGCAATTGACGGCGATCGAACCGGCAATGGCTGGACAGATGCTGGGGCTCGCGCTGTTGGGGCTTGCGTGGCTGTCGTTGCGCGGCGCTGTCGATGGCGCGATGACGATTGGTGTCGCCAAGATCGTCGTCCATGTGACTTGGCTCGCAGGCGCGCTCGTGCTCGTTTGGACGCTAGCGCCGCCGCATACGTTGTGGTTTCCCGCGCTCGGGATCGTGCCGAATCTGCTCGTTGGCGGGCTGCTCGTCGTGATCGGCCTCGGGGGCGCTCGCTTCGCGCAAGCGGTGCGCCGGCGCGAAATCGCCAAAGCGGCGCAGGCGGCTGGCGCCAAGGGACGCGTGGCGGCTGATGTGCCGCCTGCGGCTCCGTCGGTGCCGGTCGAACCCGTATTCCGGCCCGCGCCGGAACGCGGCGCCGCCGTGGCGGCACCTGCTGCGCCATCGCCCGTACCGCCGGCGGCGCCTTTGGCGCCTGCGGCAACCGCCGAGCGCGATACCGCGCTGCGCTCCGAAGCAAGCGTCCGCGATGCCGCTGCTTCGGCGGGCGCGGCCAGCGGCAGCGACGACGTGCGTTCGAGCCAGAGCACGTCCGCGCCACGGCCGCCGTTTCATGGTTGAGCGCGCCATCGCTCGCATTGGCGCTTTCGCCCCGCTCATATCTTGCGTTCGCGCCCTGCGGGTGCGCGGCGCGCTTTGTTTGACCCTTCATGTGCCGCGCCGCGCGCGTTGCACGTTGCATTCGTCCACTATCGACCGTGCCTGCCATGCATGACAAGATCCTGATCCTCGACTTCGGTTCGCAAGTTACCCAACTGATCGCACGCCGCATCCGCGAAGCGCACGTCTATTCGGAAATCCATCCGTACGACGTCGACGACGCGTTCATCCGCGAGTTCGCCCCGAAGGGCATCATCCTTTCGGGCGGCCCGAGTTCGGTCACGGAAGCCGAGACGCCGCGCGCGCCGCACGCGGTGTTCGAATTGGGCGTGCCGGTGCTGGGCATTTGCTACGGCATGCAGACGATGGCGGAGCAGCTCGGCGGGAAGGTGGATCTTGGCCATGTGCGCGAGTTCGGTTATGCCGAAGTGCGTGCGCGCAATCATACGAGTCTGCTGGAAGGCATCGAGGATTTCCGCACGGCGGAAGGTCATGGGATGCTGAAGGTGTGGATGAGCCACGGGGATAAAGTCACGCAGATGCCCGAAGGGTTTGCGCTGATGGCGTCGACCGAATCGTGTCCGATTGCGGCGATGGCCGACGAGGCGCGCCATTTCTACGGGCTGCAGTGGCACCCGGAAGTGACGCACACGGTCAAGGGGCGCGCGATGCTCGAGCGCTTCGTGTTGCGGATTTGCGGTGCGAAGCCCGATTGGGAGATGGGGCATTACATCGACGAAGCCGTGGAGAAAATTCGCGAGCAAGTCGGCGGCGAGCACGTCATTTTGGGCTTGTCCGGCGGCGTGGATTCGTCGGTGGCGGCGGCGTTGCTGCATCGTGCGATCGGCGATCAGCTCACTTGCGTGTTCGTCGATCATGGCCTGTTGCGGCTGAACGAAGCCGAGCAGGTGATGGCGACTTTCGGCGATCACTTGGGGGTGCGCGTGATCCACGTCGACGCGAGCGAAGCGTTCCTCTCCAAGCTTGCGGGCGTGACCGATCCTGAGCAAAAGCGCAAGATCATCGGCGCGGAGTTCGTCGAGGTGTTCCAAACCGAGGCGGGCAAGCTGACCGATGCCAAGTGGCTGGCGCAGGGCACCATCTACCCGGACGTGATCGAATCGGCCGGGAAGGGTAAGAAGGCGACGCATACGATCAAGAGCCACCATAACGTTGGTGGTTTGCCCGAGACGTTGAATCTGAAGTTGCTCGAGCCGCTGCGCGAGCTTTTCAAGGACGAAGTGCGCGAATTGGGCGTGAAGCTCGGTTTGCCGCCTGAGATGGTGTATCGCCATCCGTTCCCTGGGCCGGGTTTGGGCGTGCGGATTTTGGGCGAGGTGCGACGCGACTTCGCGGACTTGCTGCGCCGTGCCGATGCGATTTTCATCGAGACGCTGCGCAATACGATCGACAAGGAAACGGGCAAGTCGTGGTACGACCTGACGAGCCAAGCATTTGCGGTGTTTCTGCCCGTGAAGAGCGTGGGCGTGATGGGCGACGGGCGCACGTACGAATATGTGGTTGCGCTGCGCGCGGTGCAGACGCTCGATTTCATGACGGCGCATTGGGCGCATCTGCCGCATGAGTTGCTTGGGCAGGTATCGAACCGGATCATCAACGAAGTGCGGGGGATTAATCGCGTCGTTTATGACATCTCGGGGAAGCCGCCGGCGACGATTGAGTGGGAGTGAGGTTTTTTAAAATTCTATTTTGAATCAACGGCTTGCGGTGACGGATAAATATGTGGGTTCGGTTCTAAATCGCGCCGCGTACGTCCGTAAGTCGTTGATTATATGGAAATTGTAAAACCTGTTCCGGTGCATGCAAGGAGTCCAGAGCAATCTCCGCTTTTTCGCGCCCGGCATCCATCGTTGGTTAGAATATGGTCCTGCCAGTCCACGGACGAGTTCTCGAATGACGACGAAACACAGACTTGCCACTGCGCTATTTTGCGCGGTTGCCTGGATCATCATCGATCAACTGACGAAGGTATTCTTCAAGCAAATATTAACGCCTGGCGAGGTAGTGTCACTTTTCTCTGGAAGCCTCCTGGTTTTCCCCACCTACAACCACGGCGCCTTCCTCAGCCTTGGGGCTGAAATGTCAGATTCGACGCGCAACATCATTTTCATATACGGTGTTCTGGCAATTCTGGCCGGCCTGCTCGGATATCTCTTGCGGTCGTCTAAGCTGGGTCGGGTCGAAGTAATTGCGATAGCGTGCATTCTCGGTGGCGGATTAAGCAATTTGCTCGATCGCTGCGTCTACGATGGCCGAGTTTTCGATTTCTTGAACATCGGAATCGGGCACTTGAGAACGGGCGTATTTAACGTTGCGGACGTTGGAATCATGCTCGGCGTAGGGCTGCTGCTCCTGGGTCGTGCGAAACGCAGACCCACCTTGCCAGGGTCTGCGACAGCCTGAGGATCCAAGTCTTGTTCAGTGTGCCGGATGTCCTTGCTGTCAGCGCCATCGAGGCGACGATCGTTGACGGAGCAACCCACAATACGATGTCGGTTGGGTTTTCTTCTATCAATCGTCACGCTTCCTCGAAACGAGCAGCGCTCAGGACAGCCAGGTAGGGAATGCACCCTTGTTCGAGGCTTTCCGCGCATGTGGCGATGCTAACGCATGCGAAGAATCGCGAATCAGGCTCGACAGATGGTTGCAAGGCGCGAACAAGATCCAAGCAGTAACGTTGATTCGCCAATATTCGCATCTCAATCTCGCAGATGCCAAACATGCCGTCGATCACTGTCTTGCGTCGAGTAAGTTGCTTGTCAACACGAAGGGCGTTGCATCAGCCAAGCAACTCGTGCATGAGCTGGCGAAGATAGGGTTCATCGGTGCAGTGACATACAGGAAATTCAATTCCGACTCCGGCCCGACGAATGACCGATAACGTTGACGACACACCCCCCAGTTGCTCCCGGTCGACACCGAATGCATTGGTTGCGTCGATCACGATTTTCCTGACTCAGCTTTCTGCAAGGCGTCCCACGTCGCGATGCGCGTCGAACGGCACGGCGAGAATGACGACGTCAGCCTTGATCGCGTCCTCGATGGGTTGCGGGACCAATGACGGGCCGATTTGCCTTGCGAGCGAGGCTATCGGTCGATCTTCTGCTCGCGACGGCCACGTTGATGCCCGCGCGGTTGAATGCATGGGCAATGGCCGTACCGATCCTCCCAAGCCCAATGATTGCGTAGCTCACAAGAGCCCCCTTCTGCTCGACGTCGGAACGGAACACGCGACCGGGAACCGGACCGATATGAACCCATTCCGACGACTCAATCTCATTGAATGTCGGGCCTCAAACCTGGCCGACGCCACCGTCGCACATCAGGTCCGCACCCGTCATGTACGCGCTTTGACCGGATGCAAGGAACACCGCCGCGTTGGCCATCTCCTCGGGTTGAGCGAGCCGGCCGATAGGGATCATGTTTAAGTACATGTCCACCAGAGACTGACGCTCCTGTGCATTCGTCACCTGGGAGTCGAGCATCGGGGTGTCGGTTACGCCCGGGCTCAGCGTGTTCACTCGAATGCCGCGGTTCTTGAATTCCGCAGCCCAGGTGCGCGCATACGAACGCAAAGCCGCCTTCGTTGCTGCGTAAGCCGTGTGGCCAGGAATCCCCATCACGTGCATGGCCGACGAAACCAGAATGATCGATCCGCCTTTCGTCATGAGCGGCAAGAGCTTTTGCACCAAAAAAACGGGACTGCGAGCGTTGAGGTTGAACGTCTTGTCGAAATGCTCCAGGGTCAGGGTGTCGATCGAAGCCTGCTCGACCAACGCCGCGTTCGACACGACGATGTCGACGAAACCCTTTTCGGCGCTCACCGCCGAGGCGACGCGTTCGAGGTCGCGCAGATCCGTCGCGTCGGCCTGGATGGCGGTGACATTGCGTCCGATCCGCTCGGCCGCCGCGTCGAGTTGAGCCTGCCGGCGCCCGAAGATGAACACGTATGCGCCTTCGGCGACATACCGCTGCGCAATCGCGAGACCGATGCCGGTCGTGCCGCCGCTGATGACGGCGACCTTGCCTGCGAGAGAAACCATTGAAACCTTCCGTTCGTTCGTGGATGACGGAAGGAATCGTAATTGCCCGCGCGGCGAATGATAATCGGGTGAATTTTCATAACAGCTATTCCCAGATAGAATCAATCGAACTTCAACCCTCATCATTCGATCGCGAAAGCCGGTCGATTTCGCCAGGAACTGCAATGGACCGGTTTGACGAACTCAGCGCCTTTATCGCCGTTGTCGAAGCAGGAGGGTTTTCGGCGGCGGCGCGCAGAACCGGTGTCTCGCAGTCCGCGATCAGCAAGGCGGTTGGTTCGCTCGAGAAACGCCTCGGCGTCATGCTGTTGAACCGGAGTACACGGAGCGTCACACTGACAAATCAGGGGCAGCGCTATTACGATCGTACGAAGCCGCTCGTCGACGAGTTCGACGAAGTCGACGGCGAGATGACAAGCAGCACGCTGAACGTCACGGGCCTGATCAGGATTGCGACGCCTTCCACCTTTGGCCGCCTGCACGTTCTTCCGCTCATACCTGACCTGCTGTCATTGAACCCTGGACTTCAGGTCGATCTCGTTCTTTCGGACTTTGTGCGGGACATGGTGGAAGACCGCATCGATCTGGCAATTCGGGTAGGCCGCGTGGACGATGCGGACGCGGTCGTCAAACGCGTGGCAAGCACTCGCCTGGTTTGCGTGGGGTCTCGCCGTTATTTCGAGCGCTATGGAATACCGAAGACCCCTGCCGAACTCGTCGATCACAATTGCCTTGTGTATAGCGGCCTTTCGGAATCGGCCGCCAACTGGCCATTCACTGGCCCGGCCGGCAGGTTTAGCGTGGCCGTTCGCGGCAACCTGTCGTCAAACAGTATCGAAACGATTCGGGCGGGTGTGGTGGCGGGTGTCGGTCTTGGTCTTTTCACTCAGGCTTCACTTACCGACGAACTTGGGCATCCCGACATCGCCACAGTTCTCGACGATTTTTTGAACGAGGTCAGAGACGTCAGCCTCGTCTGGCCACAACGCCGGTATGTGCCGGGACGCGTCCGAAAGGTGACGGCGTTTTTTTCCACCGCCCTTGCTCAGCGGGTTTAGGCAGCCATGGGAGCGAAAGCGAACCGTGTTTTGTCGACCCTGGTGGGCGGACTCGAAATGCGGTGGCTGCCCTTGTTACTCAAATACAGCTAACCGCCTGACATCGATCTGCCTCGTCCTGGCGGCCCCTCCGTTTTACATTTCCGCTACGCGACCCTGAAGACGCCGAGCCGAACAGCGTCCGGCTCGCGCCAGCCTGTACACGCAAACACACTGCGTCGCACCCATTCGAGATCGGCGTCGCCCGACTCCAACCACACGCTTCCGCGGAAATAGTATTCGTCGGCTCGGACCCGCTCGCCTTGTGCAAGTCGCGACAGCACATGCGGCTCGCCCCAACGCAAGCCACGATTGTGGAGCAATGCGCGATGACCTTTCTCAGTTTCGAGGGTATAGCAGGCGTCGATCTCCGCGACACCATCTGGACGCAACCATTGCAGGTCCATGCCTCCGGGGAGAATATGCCCCTTCAACATGGGGCCTTCGATGACACCGCCAAGGATAGGTATGAGCCGTCGTTCTCCATTGGGCGCTGCGTTGACGGCGACGGGCTGTCCGACTTGAATCGTCATATCGAACGCATGCTCGAACTCCAGCAGAACATCGCTCATTCCTGCTCTCCCACCGGGCCGAGCTTGGCCAGTAGCTGAATCAGTTTCGATTTCTCGGATTGAGACAAACGGCTCGACACACGAGCATCGTGCTCGAGTACTGCCCCTTCGATAGCCGATATGGCTTTCGATCCAGCAGGCGTCAGTTCGAGCATGTACGCCCTGCGATCTGTTTTCGACGATACGCGCCGCACATAACCGAGCGCTTCCAATCCGTCAGTCAACACCACCACGCCGGATCGGGCTATCCCGAGGAGATGTGCCAGGTCCGTCTGCTTCATTCCCGGGTTGCGCGCGATCAATACCAGTGCCGAAAACCTTGGCGGCGTGATGTCCCACGGCGCAAGGGCCTGGAGGAAATCTTCATAAACCAGAATCTGCGCGCGCCGCACGGCGTAACCGACCAGATTGTCGAGCGCTCCGTAGTCCACACCAGAGACATGAGATTCGAACCGCGGTCCGATCTCTTCCGATGGTGGGAGCGGGCGAAGCGACGAATTGAAGCGAGCCATGGTGAGAGGCGCCCTGGTCAACGGATTGAGCGTACTTTACGCAAAAGTAGTTTCGTAGTCAAACTGTTATGGTGTATAACAATATCTCGTTCACATGGATGGAGACGACATCATGCGAATCATGATCGCGGGCGCGGGTATTGGCGGCCTGACTCTTGCCCTCGCGCTGCATCGCCGTGGCCTCGACGTAACCGTATTTGAAGCGATCGAACAGCCCAAGGCACTCGGCGTCGGTATCAACCTTTTGCCACATGCAGTGAAGGAACTGACGGAGCTCGGACTGCAGCTTGAGCTTGCGGGAACCGGCATCGAAACGTCCTCGCTTCACTATTACAACAAGCTTGGTCAGGCAATCTGGCACGAACCGCGCGGTCGCGAGGCGGGCTACTCATGGCCACAGTTTTCCATCCACCGCGGCGAGTTGCTGATGATTCTGTTGTCCGCAGCGCGACGCGAGCTTGGTGAAGAACGCATCGTCACGGGCCGGGAGTTGATCGACGTTTCCCGCAATGACCAAACGGTTCAAGCGCGCTTCCGCCGCCGTGGCGATGGAAACGTTCAGACCGAGACAGCGGACGTACTCGTCGGCGCAGACGGCATTCACTCGGCATTGCGGCGTCATCTGTTTCCCGATGAAGGCATGGCTCGCTTCTCCGGGCGGATGCTGTGGCGCGCGGTGACATTGATGGAACCTTTTCTGGACCGACGATCGATGTTCATGGCCGGCCATCAGGATCAGAAATTCGTGGCCTATCCGATCTCGGAGCCCTTGCGCCGGGAGGGCAAAGCGCTGGTCAACTGGATAGCTGAATTGCGCGTCGATGGCGAAACGCCTGCACGCAACGACTGGAACCGGCAGGTTGCGGCGGACGTGTTCGAGCGTTCCTTCGCTGACTGGCGCTGGAATTGGATCGATGTTCCGGCCGTGATTCATGGGGCGCAGGCAATCTTTGAATACCCGTTGGTCGATCGTGATCCACTTGCGCACTGGAGCGTCGGGCGAGTCACCTTGCTGGGCGATGCCGCCCATCCGATGTATCCGATCGGTTCGAATGGCGCGTCGCAAGCGATTCTGGATGCGCGCTGTTTGGCCGACTGCCTCAGTGAAATGCCTGACGATCCGCAGGCAGCCCTTGCCCGGTACGACGCCGAGCGACGACCCAAAACCGCTGCCGTGGTTTTGGCCAATCGCCAAAACGGACCCGAGCGGGTGATGCAACTGGCGGAAGAACGGGCGCCTCACGGATTCCAAAGCATCGGAGACGTGATTTCGCCCGAGGAACTGCGTGCTATTTCTGACCGCTACAAGCAGCTTGCCGGTTTTGATCGGACGCGGTTGGCAGCAAGAAGTTGACCGCTTCGCGACATTGGACGACGAAACCCGGCGGCACGCTGTCCCAACGGCTCGTGCGCGTCTTGACACTATCGTACTGAGGAACCGACACCATGGAATCAAAACACGATACTCGCGGCTTTGCTGAAACGATTGGCCAGTACCTGAGGCTTTTGGAACAGGGGCATACCGAAGGCATCGTCGCCTTGTTCACCGACGATGCGCAGATCTATTCGCCGTTTCTCGGCTGGATGGCGCCGGCACCGTTCTTCACGAAACTTCGTGAAGCTTCCGGGCAAAGCCGGATCAAACCCATCGACATCCTGGTTAGCACCTCGGGTAACCCGCGGGCGATCGGATATTTCACTTACGACTGGGGATTGAAAGACGGCACGCACGTAAGTTTCGATTGCTGTGACGTCTTCGACTTCTCTGACGACGGGCGCATCCGGGAGCTCACCATCGTCTACGATACTCACCCGATCCGCGTGCAGGTTGGGGACAAGTACCAGTGAGTTTTGCGGCACGACGCGACATCCTCCGCCGTTCACGGACGGAGCAATTGACCACGGGCGAGTGCTTCGCAATTTCCGGGCGACGACGGAATCATTAGTGCGGGAGAGAAGGGCAGCCTTCGGGAAATAATGCCTCCCCTCCGCGACTGTCCCTTGTAAATTGGCGACCGTGTGAGCGCCGCTGATGGTGCCGCTCGATCCAATGCCTATGTCATTCGATATCGTCGATTTCGCAATCGGTTCGGACGACCCGCTCGCCTCGGAGCAGGCGTTGCTGTCGCTGGCTGCGCAGGGGCGGCGCGTTGCGCATCTTTGGCAGGCTCCGCGCTCGCTCGTGGTGCCGCGCAGCTACCGGCGCTACGCGGCGCTCGATCAGGCGCGGGCCGAGTTCGCGCGGCACGGTTGTCCGGTCTTTTTGCGCATGTCGGGGGGCGGGCTCGTTCCACAGGGGCCGGGCATCGTCAATGTGAGCCTTGCCTATCGGGTACGGGGGACGGTGGGCGAGCTCTCCGAGGCCGTGTATCGGCATCTATGCGAACTGTTGCAAAGGGCGCTTGGGATGTTGGGGTTGGAGACGCATTGGCAGACGGTGGAAGGCTCTTTCTGCGACGGCCGCTTCAATCTGGCGTGGGGACCACCCGATGACGTTCGCAAGATCGCAGGCACCGCGCAGTATTGGCGTCGTCTCGAGGCGGCAGCGGAAGGAACGTCGCCGCCGCTGCATGCGGTGCTGGCGCACGCGGTGTTGCTGGTCAGCGCCGATCCCGAGGAAATCAATCAACGCGCGAATGCGTTCGAAGCGGCTATCGGTAGCGGCAAGCACTACCTCGCGGGGCGGGTGATCAGCGTGCAGCAAGCGCTTCGCGCGGCGGGATTGGGTTGGGCCCCGGCCGACCGGCTCGACCGCGATGTCATGGCGGCGCTGCGCTCCTGCGTCGCGTCGGACCGATCGGATGGGTCGTGACCCGCAGAATGCCCCCTCAACCGGTAGCCCGCGATAGCCAGCAGTTTGTCGACATCGAGGGTCCAACCGTGTGCGCCATAGTCGAGCGAGAATCGACCCGGGCCTCGAGCGGCGACGATCGTCGTCCCGCTCAAGACCGCTTCGCCGTGACCACGTGCGCGCAGCACGGAACGAGACAAAACAAGCCAGCCAGTAGCCAGAACGCGCACGGCAGGCCGACTGCCTTGGCGACGAAGCCCACGCCGGCCGGTCCTACGAGATTGCCCGCATAGCCGGTGGTCGTGATGGCGGCGACGGCCAGCGCGGAGGGCATCGCCCGTTGCGATCCCGCCCGGCGAAAGAGCACGGGAACGATGTTCGATGCGCCCAGACCGATCAGCAGAAATCCCGTCATTGCAACCCAGGCCATGGGGGCGGTGAGCAGAGTCGCGAAGCCGGCCGTGGCAAGGACGCCGCCCCACAGCATCGTCGATCGATCGCCGAAGCGCGCCGTGATCGCGTCGCCCCCGAGCCGTCCCGCCGTCATGGCGATGGAGAAAAGCAAATAACCCAAACCGCCTCGACTGGCGAGCATCAATCCTTTCTCGGTCACGAGCAGCGCGCTCCAATCGAGCAGCGCGCCCTCCACCAGGAAGGTGATTGCGGTGAGGCTCGCGAGCAGCAGTACGATGCCCCGCGGCGCGACGAACAGCGGGCCGCCGTTGCGCTGAACCCGTTCGAGCAGGCGTGGCTGCGCGATCGCCATCGCGACCAGCATCAACACGGCGCACAGCACCGTGCTTGCCTGCGTTCCGATGTGCAATGAAAGCAACAACGTCATCAAGCCGGACCCGGCGAATCCGCCGACGCTGAATAGCCCGTGAAACCCTGACATCAACGGCCGGCCGGCGGCGCGTTCGACTTCGACGGCATGGACATTCATCGCTACGTCGAGCGAACCGAGCGATGCCCCGAAGGCCAATAGCGTGAGGCCGAGCGTAAGAGGAGTGCCGGCGACGGTCAACAAAGGCAGGAACACCGCAAGCCCGATGCCGCCGGCCACGATGATCGGCTTACTGCCATAGCGCGCGCTAAGGGCACCCGTGAGCGTCATTGCGATCACCGAACCTAGGCCGAGGCAAAGCAGCAAGAGACCGAGCACGCCCTCGTCGACGCCGAGGCGCTGCTTGGCGAAGGGTGCGAGCGGCGCCCAACACGCCACGCCGAACCCTGCCACGAGGAAGGCCAAGCGCGTGGCCAGACGCGTGGCGGGCGTGTCGACAGGCGTTGCACCGTACGCGTGCGAAGCGCGCGTGCTCATTCGCGCTCGGGACGTTCGGCCTTGACGACCGACGTACCCGCTCTCGATAGGTTCGCGCACTGCGCATCCGCCACCTCGTATTCGACGACGACATGACCGATGGCCTTGATCGGCGCGACGCGATAAGGCGCGCGCGCGGCAAACTTATCGGCCGTTGCAAGCGCCACGCTGTTGCGGCTGGCCGCGAGAACCGCGCGCTTGAAAGCCGCATCCGCCATGCTCGTTGCGCCGACGCCGGCTTTCGGCGACAACGCGCACGCACCGAGGAAGCATCGATCGAAATCGAACTGTGCGACGGCCTGGACCGCGCTCGCATCGACGCAGCCTCCGACCATGTAATCGACCGCTCCGCCGATCACGATCAGTTGCAGATCGGATCGTCGCAGCACGGCGGCTGCGATATCGATCGAATTGGTCGCCACCGTGAGATCGCGATCTTCCGGCAACAACTCGACGAGCGCCAAATTCGTGCTGCCGCTATCGAGGAACAGCAATTCGCCGGGCTCGATCAACCGCACGGCCGCACGCGCCAACGCAGCCTTTTGCGCTCGGCCTTCATCGAGGCGTGCCGCCATCGGGGCCGAACCCGGCGCAATCGGCAATGCGCCGCCGTAGACGCGGCGGCAGCGGCCCTGCGCCGCCAGCGCGCGCAAGTCGCGGCGAATCGCGTCTTCCGATACGTCGTATTCGGTCGCGAGCACGGTCGCAACCACCGGCTGGCCCTGGGCAAGCCGGGTTGCGATCGCTTCGCGTCGAGCGAGTGGGATATCTTCGTTCATGCAGATCATCGTATCGTGCATAAACAAGAATGTAAACGTGCAAAAACGTGCACACCCTAACCATGCCGATACCCGCGTTCGCCGCGGGCGATGCTAGCTTCGCGATGGCGCGCGTTGTAACGTTGCGTTCCAGGCGAGCGCCCAACCATCGGCGCACGGGCGAACGCTTTTCATCATCAAGACACTCACTGGAGGAAACGTGGTACTGGAAATGGCTCACATCGAAGTGCTGCCGGGGACGAACGCGGACTTCGAGGCGCGCGTCAACGAGGCCTTACCGCTGTTCGCGCGCGCGAAAGGCTGCGGGGGAGCGCAACTGCATCGTGTCGTGGAGCACGATGCCCGCTATGTGTTGGTCGTGCGATGGGAGACCGTTGAAGACCACATGGTCCATTTCCGGCAATCGGAGGACTTCCCGGTGTGGCGAGGCTTGGTTGGCGCCTTCTTTGCCAAGCCTCCCGAGGTCATTCATACGCAAGTGCGCGTCGAGTAGGGTTCAACGCGCTCGAACGCTCAAACGCTCGGGGCCACCGACGCGCCGGTGATCCCATGCCGCTCGAGGGCTTGCGCAACGAAGCCCGATGCTTTCATTTCTTCGACGAAGGCGCCGAGCGCTGTGGCAGCGGCGGCGCCTCGGCGTTTGTGGATGCCCATGGCTTGCTGGATGACCATGAACCGCTCGTCGAGCATGCGAAGGCCCTCGATCGTGCGCGCATCCGCCTCGAGCTGTTGCTTGACGCCTGCCGCCACTTCCAAGCGTTGTTCCACGAAGGTGGGCACGACAGCGGGCGAACTGGGCGCACGAACGATTTGCGCTTGTTTGAGTTCGCGTGTCAGGAAGAGGTCGTATGCACTGCCTTTGCCGACCGCGACCCGATTGTGCGGTCGATCGACGTCTTGGTTCGTCCTGATCGGCGAGTCGTTGCGCACGAGATAAAAGCCTTCGATCAATACATAGGGCGCGGTGAAGGCGATTTTCTCGCCGCGCACGGGATCGATGGCAAAAAAGCCGAAATCGGCGCGTTCCTCACTCACGGCTTCGACGGATTTGGCGGCCGTGTCGAAGATCATCCACTCGAGTTCGACGTTCAGCCTTTGCGCAAGCGCCCGCGCGAGGTCGATCGATACGCCGTAGGGTTCGCCCGACTGAGCGTGCCGATTGGCGAGGATCGGGTTGCCGAGATTGATCGAAGCACGCAGCTTGCCGGTCGGCGCGAATGCGCTTGCAAGAGAAGGGTCAATGTTCATGGCCTTAGGATCGCAACCGCCCATGCCGGCGCGATTTTCATCAAGTTGAGGGGACTCAGGCGCAAGCGCAAGCGCAGTAAGTGCGCCTTGCCAATGATACCGACGACTGACGCTGTCGATCTGCGCGCGTCGCAAAGACGCGGCGGCGGCCCGCTCATGGCGCGTGCAGTCGAGCTATTCGACGCGCCACGGCGGCGACGGCGAAAAGCGTTGCGCGATCCAGTCCACGAACGCGCGGGTTTTCGCCGGTAGCAGGCGGTTCGACGGCACGACCGCGTAGATGGCGCCTTCGTCTTGCGGCAGCCATTGTGCGAGCGTGGGCACGAGCGTGCCCGCCGCTAGTTCGCGGCCAACCAGCCAATCCGTGCTGAGCATGACCCCCAGACCTTGCACGGCGGCGTGAACGAGCGCTTCGGCGTCGTCCGAAACGAGCGGCCCGTCCACGCGTACGGTCACGCGCTCGCCGCGGGCATTGCCGAAGGTCCAGTTAGGGTGCGAGGCGAGGCCGGTGAAGGCGAGGCAGGGCAGGCGCGCCAGATCCTCGGGCCGCTCGGGCGCACCGTAGCGCTCGAGAAACGAAGGAGCCACACACAACAAGCGACGACGCGGCGCGATGCGCCGCGCCACCAGTCGCGAATCGGCGAGTTCCCCGAGCCGTACGGCCGCGTCGAATCCTTCCGCGACGAGGTCGACGAATCGATTCGCGTAAGAGGCATCGATGCGCACTTGCGGGTACGCCGCCATGAAGTCGGGCAGCGACGGTGCGATCCACATACGGCCGAACGTGGCGGGCAGCGCGAGGCGTAGCGTGCCGCGCGCCTCGCCGCTTCCGTGCGCCGCGGCCGCCTCCTGCGCTTCGGCCAATGCCGCCATGATCGCTTGCACTTGAACCAGAAAGCCCGTGCCTGCCTCGGTCATTGCGACGTGACGCGTCGTGCGCGTCAGAAGCCTGACGCCGAGCCGCCGCTCCAACGACTGCACGCGGCGCGACAGAACCGTCGCATCGCGGCCGAGCGCCGAGGCGGCCTTCGTGAACGAGCCGAGCTCGGCCACAGCGGCAAACGCCGCCATCTCCGCGATATGGTTTCCGTTAGGCCATTGCTGCATGGTATGCACGATTGTCCTGTGATCCAGTCAGTTTATCGGATCTATGTGCATCAGTAAGCTTCTCTCCATTCAACCCGAGGAGAAAAACCATGCACGCCGTCGAACTTTCCGCGCCTTCTCTCGATGCTTTCCGCCGCGTGACATTGCCGCAACCGGAACCGGGTCCCGGTGAAGTGCTGGTCGCCATGCGGGCGGCGAGTCTGAATTTCGTTGATCTAGCGGTCGCGACCGGCCGGTATCCCGTTCCGCGATTTCCTCTGATTCCGGTGGCGGACGGTGCGGGCGAAGTCGCCGCCGTCGGCCCAGGCGTGACGGAATTCGCCGTAGGCCAGCGCGTGATCGCGCATTCGAAGCCGCTTTGGGTGGGGGGCCCCGCTCGCGCCGAAATCAGCGCGGCGACGCGGGGCGTGGTACTGCCCGGGTCGTTGGTCGAATACGTCGTCTTGCCGGCGAGCGCGCTCGTGTCGACGCCTGAACACCTGACCGACGAAGCCGCCGCCACGCTACCGATCGCCGCGACGACGGCCTGGCGCGGGCTGCGCACGGCCGGCGTGCGAGCCGGGTCCGTGGTTGCGCTAATCGGTACGGGCGGGGTGAGCGTCATGGCACTGCAATTGGCCAAGGCGGTCGGCGCGACGGTGATCATCACGTCGTCCTCCGACGAGAAGCTGGAACGGGCAAAGGCGCTTGGCGCCGACTTCACCATCAACTACCGGCGCACGCCGGCATGGGACGAGGCGGTTCTCGAGATGACCGCAGGCGCCGGGGCGGATCTCATCGTCGAAACGGGCGGCACGCAAACGTTCGGCCATTCGATCAATGCGGCGGCGCTAGGCGCCACCGTCTTCGTCATCGGTTTCGTCACCGGCACCACGGCACAGGCCGATCTGTTCGCGATCATGAGGAAGGAACTCAACGTGCAAGGCAACACGACCGGCTCGGTCGCGGATTTGCGAGACGCCGCGCGCGCCGTGGCAGCAAGCAAATTGACGCCCGTGATCGATAAGACGTTCGGAATCGACGAGACACCGCAGGCATACGCCTATCTCGCGCAGGGCGGCCAGCATTTCGGCAAGATTGCGATTACGTGCGGCTAGCAGCCGCGTTGCGCGCCAACGAGTCGTGCGAGAGAGCGTCCGCGTGGTGGCCGATTGGCAGTAGACGATACCCGCCGCCCGGTATATAAGAGTCGAATGAGGTCGCCGCAAGCAAGTCGCGACATCGACTGCAATAGACTCATAGGACTGCCATGACGAATCCCGATCCGACCAAGCCGAAACAAGAGCCTGCCTCGCCTGAGCTCGATCACCTGCACGACGCCCTCGATCACGTCGATACGCTGCTCTCCTCGGGCAATATCGCCGTAAGCGCGGCCAAGGGCATTCTCTACAGCTTGATCGAGACGCTCGGCGCACTCGTCGGCGATCCCGATCTGCCCGAGCATAGCCGCGCGGGCTATGAAGGCTTGCTGGAGACCGCACGCGAGCTGCGCGTGAAAGTCGGCAAGTAGGCCGTTGCCGGCGCGCCGGTTGCGGAGCGGCCAACGCGCCCGTCCCCCGGCGGCCCGCCCGCGGCACTTTTTAGCGGTCTGAGACGAGTGTCGACGATGCCCCGAGCGATTGCTCCAAAAAGCGGGCGTCGACTCCCTGCTAAAATGCGCTCGCCGCAATGTAGTGGATCGCAGATGAAATTGCTTGATGCCTTGGTCGAACAGCGCATTGCCGCCGCCGCCGCCCGTGGCGAGTTCGACGACTTGCCGGGAGCCGGAGCGCCACAGGACCTCGACGACGACCTGCTCGTGCCCGAGGAGGTCCGTGTCGCCAATCGCATTTTGAAAAACGCCGGCTTCGTGCCGCCGGCAGTTGAGCAATTGCGCTCGCTCAGACACCTGCAAGAAGAGTTGCAGGCGGCAGGAGACCGGGCTACGCGCTGTCGGCTGCAAGCGAAGCTGCTTGCGCTCGATATGGCCCTCGAGTCGCTTCGCGGCGAGCCGACGGTCGTTCCACGCGAATATTGCCGCCGCATCGCCGAGCGTTTGTCCGAGCGCGTTCAAGACGGCGAAACGGCGACTAGCCTGTCCCCAGTGGCGAGGCTTTCGTGAGCGAGCCGGTGCCCGCCGCAGGGCTGCCGCAGCCGAAGGCGTCCATCGGAACGAGCGTGGGCTTGGGCACCGCAGAGGCGGGATTAGCGCATTCGGAGCGCGACCGGCGCTATATGTCGTTGGCGCTCGATGCGGCTCAGTCGGCCCGCGCAGCAGGGGAGGTGCCCGTCGGCGCAGTGCTGGTTTGCGGCGACCGGGTAATCGCAACCGGTTTCAATCATCCGATCGGCGCACACGACCCGTCCGCTCACGCTGAAATGATCGCGTTGCGCACGGCTGCGCAATCGCTGCAAAACTATCGTTTGCCCGGCTGTGAACTCTATGTGACGCTCGAACCGTGCCTCATGTGCGCCGGCGCGATCATGCATGCGCGCATTGCGCGCGTGGTTTTCGGTGCGCACGATCCGAAGACGGGAGCATGCGGCAGCGTCGTCGATGCGTTTGCCAATGCTCGGCTCAATCACCATACGCAGGTCTCGGGCGGTGTGCTCGCGACCGAATGCGGCAACACGCTGAAGTCGTTTTTCGCCGATCGCCGTCAGGCAATCCGAGCGGAACGCGCGGCAGCGGCGGCCCAAGCCCAGGCCTGCCTGCCGCAGCAGCCTGTCTAAATCCACCGAATCGCGCGCGCTCGGTGCGCGACTTCTCACACCTCGAATAAACCGACCATGGCCCGCTCCCGCACCATAGAGATCGTCGCTCCTTCAGGCTATCCGCCCGACGCGCTCGCTGCCGAGCGCGGCATGGCGCGACTGCAAGCGCAGGGTCACGAAGTCCGAGGCGGGGAGGCGGCTTTGCGCCGCCATCTGCGCTTCGGCGGCACAGACGCCGAGCGCGCGCAGGATTTGAATCGTCTCGCCGATCCGGCCCGCGACTTGCCGGACGTCGTCCTGGCGCTGCGCGGCGGTTACGGCGCCGTTCGCATTCTCGACGCACTCGATTACGCTGGGCTCGCGCGCCGCCTCGCCGGGGAACGCATTGCAATTTGCGGACATAGCGATTTCACTGCGATTCAGTTGGCGTTGTTCGCTCGTGCGGGACTGGTGACATTCGGCGGGCCCATGCTCACCGCCAATTTCGGTGCTCAAACAGAAAGCGCTTTCACCTTGGAGCATTTTTGGCGGGCGCTCGAATCACCCGAATTCACGGTGAGAGAATCGATTGCTCAAGCGCGGGAAGTCGATGTCGGCGGCACCCTGTGGGGCGGCAATTTGGCGATGATCGCGGCGCTCGTTGGCACGTCTTATATGCCGCACATCGAGGGCGGCATCTTGTTCATCGAGGACGTGAACGAACATCCTTACCGGATCGAGCGCATGCTTTATCAACTGCATTTGGCCGGCATCCTCGCTCGTCAGCGCGCCCTCGTGCTCGGCGACTTCACAGGGGGCAAGCTCTCGCCGTACGACAACGGTTTCGATTTGTCGTCGGTAATCGAGCAGATCGGTAGCCTCACTGGATTGCCGATCGTGACGGGGCTGCGATTCGGCCATGGCCCGGACATTCTCACGCTTCCTTTTGGTGCGCGCGCTCGGCTGCAAGCCGGGCGAGACGGTTTCGCGCTAACCGTCAGCGGACATCCCACGCTAAGTTGAGGCGAGGCGGGACGAGGCGCTCCGGTCATCGGACCGCGAGATTGTTGACAATCTTAGGGCCGCTTCGATGCAAGGTAACGGTGCATTGGGCGCTTCGCTGATGCACTCTGTCGTTGCCACGTGCACCAAGTAGCGGATAAATCGGAAGTTTCACCGCGCAACCGGGCTCGATCTTCGTCAAATAAATTGTTGACAATCTTTATGTCGAATCTACTATAGCCAACATGTCGACAGCGAAATCGCCCGAGCCGGCAACGCCCGCGGCGATCGCCGAACGTATTCGCGACGCGATTCTCGAGCATAGGCTGGAGCCCGGGGCAAAGCTGACGGAAGCGCAACTGTGCGACGTGTTCGGCGTCAAGCGGGGGAGCGTGCGCCAAGCCTTGTCGTTGCTGGCCACCGAGCATCTCGTCGATCTGGAGCCGAATCGCGGCGCGTTCGTGGCGAGCCCGTCGCTTCAGGAAGTTCATGAAGTGTTCGAAATGCGCCGCATCATCGAGGCGGCCGTGATCGAGCGCGTATGCCGCAATCAAGACGGCCAAGGCGCGGCGCACTTGAAGTCGATCGCGAAGATGATAGAGCGCGAACGCACGGCATTCGAGCGGCGCGATTTCCGTTCATGGATTCGCCTGTCGGGCGAATTCCATACGGAGTTAGCCACGCTAACGGGCAACCGCGTGCTGTGCAATTGCTTGACGGGGCTCGTTGCGCGCTCGACGTTGATCTCGGCGCTGTACGAATCGCTCGGACGCAGTCCATGCTCGTTCGACGAGCATGCGCAAATCGTCGCGGCAATAGAAGCCGGCGATACGGCGCATGCATCGGACCTGATGGTGCGGCATTTGGAGACGGTGGAATTGAAGATGCTCGATCGGCCTGCACGAGGCGCCGCCGATCTGCGCGAAGTCTTCGGCGCTTAGGCACGCACTTAGCCACGCATTTTCCGGTGGGTCGTACGTAGCGCGAAAAATCAGAAAAGTTATTTAGGACAACTAACTATATTGGGGCGAAGGTCGCGGGTTGCGCCGACTGCGACCGGTTGAACGAGGCGCTTCGTCACGTGTGCGGCGCTAACGCGCCGCCCGGCAATGCTCTTTCCCTTCACCGGAGACGCTCATGCCTGACCTGACCGTACCCACCGATGCCGGCGCCGTCGGCCCATCGCCCTCGACCAGCGCCGCCGGCTTGCCCGCCGGCTACAGCGAACGGCTGTGCAATGCCGACCTAGCGCCGCTACGCGATCAGCGTTGGGGTACCTACAACATCTTCGCGTTCTGGATGTCGGACGTGCATAGCGTGGGCGGCTACGTGTTCGCGGGCAGTTTGTTCGCCCTCGGCTTGACGAGCTGGCAAGTGTTGATTGCGCTGCTCGTGGGTATCGGCATCGTGAATGTGTTCGCCAACTTGATCGCGAAATCGAGCCAACGCAACGGCGTGCCTTATCCCGTCATTTGCCGCGCGACGTTCGGCGTGCTCGGCGCGAACATCCCGGCTGTGATCCGCGGCCTGATCGCCGTCGCATGGTACGGCATTCAAACGTACCTTGCATCGAGCGCCTTCGTCATCGTCCTACTCAAATTCGCTCCGCAGCTCATGCCGTATGCCGATGTCCATCACCACGGGTGGCTGGGATTGTCGACGCTCGGTTGGGCCGGCTTCATGACGCTTTGGGTGCTGCAAGCGCTCGTGTTTTGGAACGGCATGGAGACAATCAAGAAATTCATCGACTTCGCTGGGCCCGCGGTCTATGTGGTGATGTTCATCTTGGCCGGCTACATGGTCGTGCGCGCGGGCGCCTCGAATATCAGCCTCAATCTCGGCACGGTGAAATACCACGGTTGGGAAGCTTTGCCCGTCACGATTACCGCCATTTCACTCGTCGTGTCGTACTTCTCCGGGCCGATGCTGAACTTCGGCGATTTTTCACGGTACTGCAAGAGCTATGAGAGTGTAAAGCGCGGCAATTTCTGGGGGCTCCCCGTCAACTTTCTGGCGTTTTCGCTGGTGACGGTCGTCACGACATCGGCCACGCTGCCCGTCTTCGGCCAGTTGATCACGGACCCCGTCGCTACGGTGGGGCGCATCGACCAACCGTTCGCCGTGGTGCTGGGCGCGTTGACGTTCATGATCGCGACCATCGGCATCAACATCGTCGCGAACTTCGTTTCGCCTGCGTTCGATTTTTCCAACGTCGCACCCAAGCACATCAGTTGGCGCGCGGGCGGTATGGTCGCCGCGACCGCTTCGGTCTTCATCACGCCGTGGAACCTTTTCAATAATCCGGCGGTGATCCACTACACGCTCGATGTGCTCGGCTCGTTCATCGGCCCGCTGTACGGTGTCCTGATCGTCGATTACTACCTCGTCAAGCGAGAGCGCGTCGTGCTCGACGATCTTTATTCGATGTCTGAATCGGGCGCCTACTGGTATCGAGGCGGGGTCAATTGGCGCGCCGTGACGGCCGTGTTGCTCGCAGCCGCCATCGCTGTGCTGTGCGTGATGACGCCTGCGCTTGCGCCGCTCGCCAACTTCTCTTGGTTCATCGGGGTTGCGCTCGCGGGCGTTTTCTATGCGTTCGCGGCGCGCACAGTGGGTCGCTGAGACAAGACATTCCGCCCTTGGAGGAGCAGCGCGATGAAAATCAAGCTCATCAATCCAAACACCACCGCGCGCATGACCGAAACGATGGCCCAGTGCGCACGCGCCGTAGCGGCCGCCGGGACCGAGCTCGTCGCAGCGACATCGGCCATGGGGCCGCCATCGATCGAAAGCTGGTATGACGAGTCGCTTGCGCTGCCGGGTCTGCTCGCCGAAGTCGCGGCGGGCGAGCGCGAAGGCGTCGACGGTTACGTGATTGCGTGCTTCGGCGATCCGGGTTTGTTCGCGGCGCGCGAGCTAGCTCGCGGCCCCGTCATCGGCATTGCGGAAGCGGCCATGCACGCGGCGAGCGTGATCGCGCCGGGCTTTTCGGTCGTGACGACACTCGCTCGCACGACCGGTATGGCGTGGCATCTCGCCGAGCGCTATGGGATGAAGCGCTTCTGCCGCTCCGTGCGCGCGACCGACGTCCCCGTGCTCGAACTCGACCGGCCGGGCAGCGCGGCTCGACAATTGATCGTCGCGGAATGCCGAAAAGCGCTCGAACACGATGGCGCCGATGCCATCGTCCTCGGGTGTGCGGGCATGGCCGACCTGTGCCATGCCGTCGAGCGCGAGATCGGCGCTCCCGTCGTGGAGGGTGTGACGGCGGCGCTCAAGTGGGTCGAGGCGCTGGTCTCCTTGAGGCTCGGCACGGCCAAGCGCGGCGAGTACGATCACCCGTTGCCCAAGCGGTATGACGGTCCATTAGCCGATTTCGGACCGCGAGACGCGCGAGACGCTTGAGGCATTACCGCCGCATGCGGATAGCGCACGACATACGAGCGTGGTGAGTCTCGATATCGGCCCGCTCGTATGGGCGCGAGCGGACGTTTTATATACACTCATTCCACCGAGACGTATCGGTGCCGCAAGCGGTTTTCACGCTGCGTCGCGGCATCGTCGTCACCACGCTTGCAAAGAACCTTTGCTATGACATCCGACACCCGCTATCCGCGCGATTTGATCGGCTACGGCCGTCAACCGGTTCAGGCAGACTGGCCCGCAGGCGCACGCATCGCCGTGCAGTTCGTGCTCAATTACGAGGAGGGCGGCGAGAACTGCGTCTTGCACGGCGATCCGGGTTCGGAGCAGTTTCTCTCCGAGATCGTCGGCGCTGCCGCGTATCCCGCCCGGCACATGAGCATGGAGTCGATCTACGAGTACGGCTCGCGTGCCGGGGTCTGGCGCATTCTGCGCGAGTTCGAGAAACGTCGCTTGCCGCTGACGATATTCGGCGTCGGCATGGCGATCGAACGCAATCCCGAAGTGGCGCGCGCATTCGTCGAGCTGGGCCACGAGATCGCGTGCCATGGGTGGCGATGGATTCACTACCAAGATATGCCGGCCGAGCGCGAAGCCGAGCATATGCGGTTGGGGATGGAGGCGATCGAGCGTGTCACCGGCGTTCGGCCGCTGGGGTGGTACACGGGCCGAGATAGTCCGAACACGCGCCGGCTCGTCGCCGAATACGGCGGCTTCCTTTACGACTCGGACTATTACGGTGACGATCTGCCGTTTTGGACGCAGGTGCACGTGACGGGCGGAGAAGCGCGGCCGCAACTGATCGTGCCATATACGCTCGATACGAACGATATGCGCTTCGCGTCACCGCAAGGGTTCAACACGGCCGATCACTTTTTCACTTATTTGCGCGACGCGTTCGACGTGCTCTATGAGGAGGGCGGCGAAGCGCCGAAGATGCTGTCGGTTGGGATGCATTGCCGGCTCTTGGGCCGCCCCGGGCGCTTTCGGGCATTGCAGCGTTTTCTCGACCACATCGAAAGGCACGATCGCGTATGGGTGGCCCGCCGTGTCGACATTGCGCGCCACTGGCGTGCGCGCCATCCCTTTGAGCCACAGACCGACCGTTGCGCCGAATGAAGCCGATGCAATACACGCTGGAACAACTCAATACGATGTCGCCCGAGGCGTTCGAGGCCGCGCTCTCGGGTATTTTCGAGCATTCGCCATGGGTGGCCGAGCGCGCAGCTCGCATGCGGCCGTTTGCCGGCATCGATGCCCTTTATGCCGCGATGCGCGAGATCGTCGCCAAGGCAGGCGAAAAACGCCAGCTCGCCCTGATCGATGCACACCCGGAACTGGCGGGCAGGGCGGCGGTTCAAGGGGAGTTGACCGCCGAATCGACGCGCGAGCAGAGCGGCGCGGGCCTCGCGCAGTGCTCGCAAAACGAGTTCGACAAGCTTCAGCGCTTGAACGAGGCCTACCGCGAAAAGTTCGGTTTTCCGTTCATTTTGGCCGTGCGCGGCTACGATCGCGCCGGCGTGATTGCGAATTTCGAAGCGCGCTTGAGCAACGCACGCGAAGACGAATTGCGCACGAGCTTGGAGCAGATTTACCGCATCGCCCGTTTTCGTATCGACGATCTCGTGACGGGGTAAGCGCGCAACCGTGCGAACGGCCTATGGCGAACTGCCTCTGACCGACTGCCGGCCGCAGCCGGTGGCTGTTCTCCGCATCCGAGCGCACTCGCCGATGCGGGGATACGCCGTTTCGATCGACATTACGAACACAATTGCAGACACGAAGGACGACAACAATGGCTCTTCCGATTCTCGACCCTAACGCGCCCGACTTCACCCGTCGCTACGTCAACCTGGCCGATCCGCGACTAGGCGCGCAGGCGCTCGAAGCAAGCGACGAATTTTTCGCGCCGAAAGAGCGCATGCTCAATGCCGAGCCGGCCGTCTTCATTCCGGGCAAATACGACGATCACGGCAAATGGATGGACGGGTGGGAGACGCGGCGCAAGCGCACGACGGGATACGACTGGTGCATCGTAAAACTGGCGCGCGCGGGTGTCGTCATGGGCCTGGACATCGACACCAGCCATTTCACCGGCAACTTCCCGCCGGCCGCGTCGGTCGAGGCCGCCCATGTGCCGGGTGACGCGCAACCGGACGGCGACACCGAGTGGCACGAGATCGTGCCCTCGACGACGTTGCAGGGCAATAGTCATCACTACCTTGGGGTCGTGGACACGCGCGCGTATACGCACGTTCGGTTGAATCTGTACCCCGACGGCGGTGTGGCGCGGTTACGCGTGTACGGGCAGCCGCAGATCGATTGGGCCGCGGCGGCGCGCAACGCGCCGGTCGACCTCGCGGCGATGGAAAATGGCGCGTATATCGTCGCCGCTAACAATCAACATTTTGGTGCGGCCTCGAATCTGTTGATGCCCGGCCGCGGCGTGAACATGGGCGACGGCTGGGAGACGCGGCGGCGGCGCGAACCGGGCAACGATTGGGCCATCGTGGCGCTGGCCCGGCCCGGCACGATTACGAAGATCGAGGTCGACACCGCCTTTTTCAAAGGCAACTACCCCGATCGCTGCTCGATCCAAGCGGCATACGTCAAAGGCGGCACCGACAGCTCGCTCGTGACGCAATCCATGTTTTGGCCCACGTTGCTCGGCGAGCAGAAGCTGCAGATGGACAAGCAGCATTTCTTCGAAGCGGAACTGGCTGCGATCGGCCCTGTTACGCATCTTCGCTTGAACATCATTCCGGATGGTGGTGTGTCGCGACTGCGCGCATGGGGCGAATTGGCATGAACGGCGCCCGGACGAAATCGCTGACGATCGAGCCGCTCACGCGCGCGACGTTCGCGCCCTTTGGCGACGTCATCGAGCTCGAGGGCGCTCGTCAGATTCCGATCAACTCGGGCACGACGATGCGTTATCACGATCTCGCCCGCGTGGACGTGGGCGAGGGCGGAGGGCGGCCCCTCGTCAACGTGTTTCGCGCCCAACCGCGCGCTTTGCCGTTCGAAGTAACGATGCTCGAGCGCCACCCCCTCGGCTCCCAGGCATTTTTGCCGATGACGGACCGTCCTTATTTGGTTGTGGTTGCACCGGCGGCCCCGCTCGCGCCGGAAGCAGTCCGCGCGTTCGTGACCCGCGGATGGCAAGGCGTCAACTACGCAAAAGGGGTTTGGCACCATCCGTTGATTGCCCTCGATACGATCAACGAGTTCATCGTCATCGACCGCGGCGGCGAAGGAGCCAACTGCGACGAACAGGTCTTGCCCGAGTCGCTATGGCTGACCGAGGAGGCGATGGCGGCGGCTCTGCGGTAACAGAACCGCGTTGGCCCGCCCCATTACGCCCGCATCGATATGCGGGCGTTTTTACATTCATCGGCACGCGGGCGGCCCGAGCCGTAGCCTTGCCGAACATCGGTCGTAGGAAAAGGCTGACAAGCGCGCTGCCACGTATTACGTGAGGTTCAGCGCAGGCTGATTTGTTTTGATGCGGCGCTCGCCGATACTTTGATCACAGGAAAACGTTCCGCGCCACGCATCCCGGCACCGACGTTTCGGACTTCGAATCACCGGAGAGATCGCCATGAGCCGCTTCGCCCAAGACCTCCTCGAACTGCAACGTCTTTGTCTTGGCGGTTCAGGTGCGCTCACGCAACACCTGCTGCGCGAGATCGCTTGCAACCTGATCGCGGCCGGCGTTGCCGATGAACGCGACGGTTGCTGATCTGTTCGGACCACGAAGGCAAACGTTTGCCTATGCGACATTTTTTACGACGGAACAGCGGTCGGTACTTATTACAATTGCATTACGATCCGTCGATCTTTTATTCGAATCAACAAGCCCCTGGCAGAGACAGTCATGAACGGTAGCGAGACCCTCGAATCGATCCGCGAAATCAACCTGTCGTATCTCTCGCTCGCCCAGCGCCTGCTGCGCGCGGACCGAGACGCGGGCGTGCAACGGCTGGGCTTGTCGACGCAGGTAGCCGACATCATCGTGGACTTATCAGGTCCGCAGTTGCTCAAGCTGGCCGGATGCGATCAACTCGTATGCTTCTTCCGCTTCAACGACCGCTCGATGTTCACTGCGTTGACGCCGCCGGCCGCACGCGTCCCGGTAGGGGAAGGGCTCGACGCGCAGGCCGCGTGACGGGCGCCGCATGCCGTCCGGCGCCGCGGGCAGAGACCGTGGCGCTTTTCTCGGCCGTCTAGCTAACGATTGCCCCGCGCCCGGTGCCGGAACGATGATCGGCGGTAACATTGAACGCTCGATCCACAACGTTCGCAAGCTCGGCCGATGAATGCGTTTTTCTGGTGGCTTCTCAATATAGGCGTGCCGATCGCCGGGCCCGTATGCGTGCTCGGCCTGTTTTCCGTCACGCACGGTAAAGGCGTGGCGCGCCTCTTGATTTACGAGTCGCTCAAGGGCGGGCAACTGCTATGGTCCGCCATCGCCATTTCGGCGACGGCGATATACGAGAGCGCAACCGCGCTCGAACGACAAACGGGACCGGCTCCCCTATTCGAACTCGCGATCGCTGCGTTTCTGATGATCGCTTTCACCTGCTCGATGCTCGTGATGCTCGTCACGGTCAAGCAACACGACGACCGGGCGCTGGCGTTCGCTCGCCGCCGGCCGCAAGCCGCCGCGTGGCACCTCGCGACGGGCATGCGTTTGCCTGAAGACGCAACAGTGAGCACGTCGGTGTGGCTGACTGGCGCCGCCGCTTTGCTGTTCGGGGCGTTACATATGATTGTAAGCTGATTGAAGGGAATGTGTTACACTTTGGGCACCTTGAAGGAGGAATGATGAACAGGCTACTTAATTTCGTCGGGTCCCAAGAGAACATTGATCGCTTCGCCGTCCGTTGGAGTGCGGGCGTATCCATTTTTGCCGTCGCTACGGCTGCCGTCCTGGCGGCGGTTGCGCTCTTCAAATAAGCGCAACGCTGCAGCGATAAGCGCCCCTTTTTCCGCTGCGTGGGTTCGGTTCGTTTCAGCCCCTTCGGCCTGTATTGGCCCAAGGGGCTTTCTTTTGTCCGGCGCGCGCCGCAGTTGCACCGCGAGCCCGGCGACGGCGCCCAAACGGCTAGCGCTGCGTGCGGGTGTTGAACCAGGCGGCCACCTTTTCGCGCTCCGCGCTCGTCATCTGGGTGACGTTGCCGAGCGGCATCGCTTTGAGCACCACCGCCTGCTGGTACAGCCGCTGCGCATTCTTCGAAATCTCGCTTGGCGAATCCAACAGGACGCCCGCCGGCGCGCTGCCCATCATCGTGGGATGCGCCGAGTGGCAAGCGACGCAGCGCTGCTGCAAGATCGGTTCGATATCGGCGAGCTTGACGGCCGGCATGTTGGCGGCCTGCGCTGGTTGGGCCATGGGCTTGGGCAACGTGACGGCCAATGCCGCAGCCAGCAGGGCGATGCCGCCGGCGGGGAGATACCACAACACTCGTCCGCGATGTCGCATGACGAAGAACTGACGAATCAGCGCACCGGCGAGCATGATGACCGCCAGCACCGCCCAGTTATAGGGGTGCGTGTACGTCATCGCATAGTGGTTCGACAGCATCGCGAACACCACCGGAAGCGTGAAGTACGTGTTGTGCACCGAGCGCTGCTTACCGCGTTTGCCATACACCGGATTGGGCGCGTCCCCTTTGAGCATGGCGTTCACCATCTTGCGCTGCCCCGGGATGATGACGAAGAACACGTTGGCCGACATGATCGTAGCCAGCATGGCGCCTACGATCAGGTATGCGGCACGGCCGGCGAAGACATGGCAGGCGAGCCACGCGGCAGCCAACACGTAAAGGCCGACGACCGCACCGAGCAGTCGATCGTTATTGCCCAACAGCCGACAAAGCGAGTCGTAGACGATCCACCCCGCGGCCAAGAAGCCGAGCGCAGCCGCGATGGCGACGACCGGCCCCATATCGAGCACGTTCTTGTCGATGAGATAGGTTTCGGGAGAAGAAAGGTAGAGCACGGTGAACAAGCCGAATCCTGACATCCAGGTCGTGTAAGACGGCCATTTCGACCAGTGCAGGTCCTCCGGCATTTGCGCAGGCGCGACCATGTACTTTTGCATGTGGTAGAAGCCGCCGCCATGCACATGCCACAACTCGCCGAATACGCCGCGCTCCGTGAGCGCCGGGTCCTTCGGCTTTCTCAAGCTATTGTCCAGCGCGACGAAATAAAACGACTCGCCGATCCACGCGATTGCGACGATGACGTGCAGCCAGCGAATCGCGAGATTCAGCCAGTCGGTGATGAAACCTTCCATGAAACGCCTCCAAGGCTCCTGATAATCGTTGGTATAGGGGATCAGCTGCCGCGATAGGTGCTGTAAGCCCAGGGGGAGACGAGGAGCGGTACGTGATAGTGTGCGGTGGCGTCGGCAACGCCGAAGCGCAAGACGACCCGGTCGACGAAGCGGGGCTCGGGCAGGACGACACCTGCGGCCGCGAAGTAATCGCCGGCATCGAAGACGAGCTCGTATTCGCCCGCGGTCAATGCGTCGCCTTCTAGAAGCGGTGCGTCGCAGCGGCCATCCTCGTTGGTGACGGTGCGCTTGAGCGAGCGTCGTGCGTCGCTGTCGAGCTTGAACAGCTCGATCGCGATACCGGCGCCGGGACGGCCGTGCGCCGTATCCAGAACGTGGGTAGTCAGCTTGCCCATTCGCAGTTTTCCTCTTTGATGAATGCGAAAAGTGGTGAGGGCGGCTCGATCCGATACGCAGGCGGCGGATCGAGGCTCCACGACGCGTGGCTACATACCCGTCGGCGATTCGATGCGAGCGCCGTACCGCCATTCTATGAAGTCGGCGGCGGTCGGCGCGCTTGCGATAGGAAAGATAAGAGCGGCCGCATGAGCCGAAGCGCCGCGCCGACGCGCCGACGCGCAGACGCGCAGACGGCGAATCGAATCAATATATCGGAACCGTGAAGGCGAGTATCGCACCGGTGTACATTGCCAGCGCTATTTTGGCTTCCGATCGTTATGCCAATCGATTCAATCCGGAAAGATCGAATGATCAGCGAACAGCTGCCGCGCACGGCCCGTGCCGCTCGCCCCAAGACAATGCTCGTCAAGCATGCCGACGTGCTCGTTACCATGGACGGCGAGCGCCGCGAGCTGCGCGATGGGGGGCTCTTCATCGAGGGCAATCGTATCGTGGCGGTCGGCCCGTCGAGCGAGCTGCCGAGCGTGGCCGATCAAGTCTTCGATCTGCGCGGCCACCTCGTTCTGCCGGGGCTCGTGAATACGCACCACCACATGTACCAAAGTTTGACGCGTGCGGTGCCGGCAGCGCAGAACGCCGAGCTTTTCGGTTGGCTGACGAGCCTCTATCGCGTATGGGCGCATCTGACCCCTGAGATGATCGAGGTGTCGACGCTTACGGCGATGGCCGAACTGTTGCTGTCGGGCTGCACGACTTCGAGCGATCATCTCTATCTGTACCCGAACGGCAGCCGGTTGGACGACAGCATCGCGGCAGCGGCACGCATCGGCATGCGTTTTCATGCGAGCCGAGGCAGTATGAGCGTGGGGCGGAAGGACGGCGGTCTACCGCCCGACTCGCTAGTCGAGCGCGAGGCCGATATCCTCGCAGACACGCAGCGCTTGATCGAAACCTATCATGACGAGGGCCGCTACGCGATGTTGCGGGTGGCCGTGGCGCCGTGCTCTCCGTTCTCGGTGAGCCGCGATTTGATGCGCGAGTCGGCCGCGCTGGCCCGCCGGTACGGTGTGTCGATGCATACGCACCTAGCCGAGAACGTCAATGACGTCGCCTACAGCCGCGAGCGCTTCGGCATGACCCCTGCCGAATATGCGGAGGACCTCGGCTGGGTCGGAGCCGACGTCTGGCATGCGCACTGTGTCCAACTCGATCCGGCCGGCATCGCGCTATTTGCCCGTACCCGCACGGGCGTGGCGCATTGTCCCTGTTCCAACATGCGGCTCGCATCGGGCATTGCTCCGATCCGGCGCATGCGCGATGCGGGTGTGCCCGTTGGGCTGGGCGTCGACGGATCGGCGTCGAACGACGGCGCGCATCTCGTCGGCGAGGCGAGGCAGGCGCTGCTGCTGCAACGCGTGGGATTCGGGCCGGATGCGATGACCGCGCGCGAGGCGCTCGAAATCGCTACGCTCGGCGGCGCCGCCGTGCTGGGGCGCAACGATATCGGTTCGCTTGCGCCGGGAATGGCCGCCGATTTCGTCGCATTCGATCTCAATCAACCGAATTTTGCCGGCGCATTGCATGATCTGGTCGCGGCGCTCGTGTTTTGCGCTCCATCGCGAGTGGCGGTGAGCGTCGTCAACGGCGAGGTCGTCGTGAAAGAGGGCCGTCTGACCACGGTCGAACTGAAGCCGCTGTTGGAGCGCCATAACCGGCTTGCCCATTTGCTGGGCGAAGCGGCGCGCACCGCTTGACGCAAGCCGCTCGGCAAGCGCCGTCCGCTAGGGGCGATCGACGAGCGTATGCGTTGCGTCGGCGACGAGGCTGCGCAGCCAACGGACTTCGTCGGAATAGTGACAGCGCTCGTGCCACAGTTGGTAATACTGCATCGGCGGGAAGTCGAGGGGTGCGGGCAGCACGGTGAGCGGCAAGAATTTGGCGTAGTGGTCCGCGAATAGGCGCGTCGTCGTGAAGATGAGGTCCGATTTGACGAGCACGTAGGGCGCGAGATTGAAGTACGGCAACGTGACGACGACGTGGCGCTTGAGCCGCTCGCGTGCGAGGTGCACGTCGATCGCGCCGCGTTGGCCGACCGAGTAGGGGGAAGGCGCGAGGTGCGGGGCGTTCAGATACTGATCGAGCGTGAGCGTCCCGCGTTTGGCGAACGGGTGCGTGTTGCTCATGAGGCAGACGATCTCGTCGACGAACAGATTCGACAGGTGCAACTGCTCGGGCGGCTCGGGCCAATTGCCGACGACGACGTCGAGCTTGCCGTCTTCGAGCGCCAGTTCGTAATCGAAAGAGGGGCCGAGTGAATGGAATTCCAACTGAGCGTTGGGCGCGGCTTGCCTGAAGCGTTCGACGACGGTCGGCACGAACAGGACATTCAGATAGTCGGGGCAGCCGATGCGGTAGCAACGAATCGAGGTGGCCGGGTCGAAGTTGTGCTGCTGGAAACGGATGCGCTCTATTTCGCGCAAGGCGTTTTGAACAGGCTCGAGCAGGCGCAGGCCGTACTCGGTCGGCACCATGCCCGACTTGCCGCGCACGAGCAGCGGGTCGCCCGTGATGTCGCGCAGGCGGCGCAGTGCGGCACTGATGGCCGGTTGCGATTGGTTGAGCTTGACGGCTGCGCGCGTGACGCTGCGCTCCATCAATAGGGTGTGCAGGACGCGTAAGAGGTATGTGTCGATCGCCTCGCGTTGCTGACTCATGGTGGCTCCAATATATGGTTAGGCTGATCGATCATGGGTTCGGGTATGTGATTTTTAATATGTTCGTTAAAACGCGTCAAGGTCGCATATACCCGTGTGGCGCATCAGCGCAAATCGAGCGCCCGCACGATATTGTCGGCTCGACGCTCGGGCGCGATTTGGGTATCGTCGGCCCACGGCGCGGCGGCCGATGGATGGCGAACCGGTGCGAACCGCGCAAGCGGGGCGACGGCGGAAGCGGGGGCGATGGGCGTGGAGCGCATCGCGTTGAAGCAGAAAGAGCGAGGCAGACAGCGAGAACGTTCGGCGACGGATTCCATGAGCGATCAATCAACTTTCCGCGATGCCGCGGGCGCGGACCAAGCCGTCGTGCCGCGGCTGGCGCTGGCGGGCATCAGCAAGCAATATCCGTCGGTGCGTGCCAACGACGATGTGCATCTGGCCGTGGCGCCGGGCGAGATTCACGCGGTGTTGGGGGAGAACGGCGCCGGCAAGAGCACGTTGATGAAGATCATCTACGGCTCGGTGCGCCCCGATGCGGGCGAGATTCGGTGGGAGGGCGAACTGGTCGAAATCGGCAGCCCCGCGCAGGCGCGCAAGCTCGGTATCGGCATGGTTTTTCAGCACTTCTCTTTGTTCGAGACGTTGACCGTCGGTGAAAACATTGCGCTCGCGCTCGACGAGCCGTTCGACCTAGGCGCGCTCGCCAAGCGCATTCGCGAGGTATCGCGCGAGTACGGGCTCGACATCGACCCGCAGCGGCACGTGCATAGTCTGACCGTGGGGGAGCGCCAACGCGTTGAAATCGTGCGTTGCCTGCTGCAGCATCCGCGGCTGCTCATCATGGACGAGCCGACCTCGGTGCTCACGCCGCAGGCCGTGCGCAAGCTGTTCGATACGCTGAAGCGGCTGGCGCAGCAAGGCTGCAGCGTGCTCTACATCAGCCACAAGCTCGACGAAATTCAAGCGCTTTGCGATACGGCGACGGTCATGCGCGGCGGACGCGTCACGGGCCAGGTCCGTCCTCGCGGCGAGACCCACGCTTCGCTCGCGCAGTTGATGGTGGGCCATGCGCTGCCTGATTACACGCGCCGTGCGCATGCGCCGGGCGCGGCCTTGCTGAGCGTCAAGCAATTGTCGGTGGCGAGCGACGACCCGTTCGGCACCTCGCTGGAGAACGTGACGTTCGACGTGCATGCCGGAGAAATTTTCGGCATCGCGGGCGTATCGGGCAACGGGCAAGCGGAGTTGCTAGCGGCGTTGTCGGGCGAAAGGCGCGGTGCGGCCGCGGCGGATGCCGTCACGATTTGCGGCAAAAGCGCGGGCCGGCTCTCGGCCGGTGCACGGCGCCGCCTCGGCTTCGCCTTCGTGCCCGAGGAGCGGCTCGGGCGCGGGGCCGTGCCCGCGATGTCGCTCGCCGAAAATGCGTTGCTGACCGCGCATCGGCAATCGGGGATGGTCCGTCACGGTTGGATCGGTGCGCGGGCGATCCGCGCATTCGCGACGCGCTGCATCGAAGCGTTCGACGTGCGCTGCGGCGGCCCCGACGCGTTGGCGCAGTCGCTCTCGGGCGGGAACTTGCAAAAGTACATCGTCGGCCGCGAGTTGCTGCAAGCGCCGAAGGTGCTCGTGGTCGCGCAGCCGACGTGGGGCGTGGACGTCGGCGCGTCGGCCTTCATCAGGCAGCAACTGCTCGATCTATCGGCCAAGGGGGTGGCCGTGCTCGTCATCTCCGAGGAGCTCGACGAGTTGTTCGACATTTGCGACCGGATCGCGGTGCTCGCGCGCGGACGCTTATCGCCCTCGCGCAACACGGGCGAGACCAACGCTGAAGAGATCGGCTTGTGGATGGCGGGGCTTTTCGGCGATCGCGGGGCTGCGCCACCCGCGCAGCAGGCAGTCCACGTTTGAGGGCGCCGGCGCCGTGCCGACCTTTACATCCGAACCATCGACGCTCGTATAAACCATGTATTTTCCGTACCGAATCGAAGCCCGCCCAACGCCCTCGCGAGCGATGCAGCTCGCCGTGCCGGCGATCGCCGCGCTGTTGACGCTCGCGATCGGGTTCGTGATCTTCGGCCTCGTCGGGCGCGACCCAGCGCAAGCGATGCGCGCTTTTTTCATCGACCCGCTCGCCAACGTCAATGGCTGGTCGGAACTCTTGCTCAAAGCCTCGCCGTTATGTTTGATCGGCCTTGGCCTTGCCATCGGCTATCGTGCGAACGTCTGGAACATCGGCGCGGAAGGGCAAATGCTGGCGGGCGGCATGGCCGCGAGCGGCGTCGCCATCCACTTCGACCAAGCGAGCGGCGGCTGGATCCTGTTCTTGATGATGGGCGCGGGCGTCCTCGGTGGCATGGTTTGGGCCGCGATTCCCGCGTTCCTGAAGACGCGTTTCAACACCAACGAGATATTGACGAGCCTCATGCTGACCTATGTGGCCACGCAATTGTTGATCTATCTCGTGAGCGGGCCGTGGCGCGATCCGCAGGGAATGAACTTCCCGATCTCGGAGATGTTCTCGGGCGATGCGCTCTATCCGACGTTCGGCGGCGACTGGCAATGGCATGGGTTGCGCGGTACGCGTCTAAATGCTTCGATTTTCGTGACGCTGGCAGCCGTGCCGTTGGCATGGCTGTTCGTGCGCAAGAGCTTCGCGGGGTTTCGCATGAACGTGGGCGGGCTTGCGCCGCTCGCCGCGCGCTATGCGGGTTTCTCCGATACGCGCACCGTTTGGATGTCGCTGCTCATCAGCGGCGCGTTGGCCGGGCTTGCGGGCATGGGAGAAATCGCCGGGCCGATCGGGCAGTTGCAGGCGACTTGGTCGCCAGGCTACGGCTTCACCGCCATCATCGTCGTGTTCGTCGGCCGGCTGCATCCGCTCGGCATCGTGCTCGCGAGCTTATTGATGGCGCTGTTGTATCTCGGCGGCGAGGCGGTGCAGACGTCGATGCAATTGCCGCAGGCGCTGTCAGGCGTATTCCAGGGCCTGTTGCTGTTTTGTTTGCTCGGGGCCGACTTGTTCGTCCATTACCGTCTGCGCCGAGTGTCCCGCGTCGCGCATGGCTGAGCGTGCCAAGCCCGGCCGAGCGCGCTGTGCAAGCGCATGACTAGCCCATCGAAATAGAACGAACCATGGATATCCAACAAGCCGGCACCCTTGCTTCGAGTGCGGTCGTCGCCGCCATACCGCTGATGTTCGCGGGCATCGGCGAACTTGTCACCGAAAAGTCGGGGGTGCTGAACCTGGGCGTCGAAGGGATGATGCTGATGGGGGCGGTGACGGGTTATGCCGTCACGGTCATGACGGGGCACCCGTGGCTAGGCGTGGCGGCGTCGATGGCGGCCGGCGTCGCAATGGCGTTGTTGTTCGGCTTTCTTACGCTGACCATGCTGGCCAACCAAGTGGCGACCGGGCTTTCGCTGACGATCTTCGGCATCGGTTTGTCGGCCTATGTCGGCAAGCCTTATACGTCGGCGTCGGTCAGCGCGACGATCGGCGCGTGCCCGATTCCGGGGCTGTCCAAGATTCCGGTGCTGGGGCCCGCGCTGTTTGCGCTGACGCCGCTAGGCTATCTCGCGTTCGCGGTCTTCGCACTCGTGGCGTGGTTTCTCTATCGGACGCGGGCAGGGCTCGTGCTGCGCTCGGTGGGCGAATCGCCCGCCGTGGCCCATTCGGTCGGCTTTCCGGTGATCGGCGTGCGCTACGGCGCAACGTTGTTCGGCGGCGGCATGGCGGGGCTCGCGGGCGGCTACTACTCGATCGTCTACCTGCATCTATGGCAGGAACAGCTGACCTCGGGCCGAGGCTGGATCGCGCTCGCGCTGGTCGTGTTCGCCACGTGGCGGCCTTGGCGCTTGCTGCTCGGCGCGCTGTTGTTCGGCGCGGTCACGGGCTTGCAGTTTTATGCGCAAGCGGTGGGGGTGCCGGTGCCGACCCAGGTCCTCGCCATGCTGCCGTACTTGTCGACGATCGTCGTGCTGGCCGTCATCTCGCGCAACCCCAATACGATCAAGCTCAATGCGCCGGCCTCCCTCGGCAAGCCGTTTTTTGCCACGAGCTGAGCGAGCGAGGTCCGGTCGACCGATTCCCCCACACCACTGGAGAAGTTCGATGAAAAGAAGAACGTTGCCACTGCTCGCCGCTTGCGCGGCGCTCGCGCTCGGCGTGGTCGTTGCGCCCGTCGCGCAAGCGGCCGATGCGCCGGGCGTCGCTTTCGTTTACTTAGGCAACCCGGGCGATGCGGGATGGACTTTCGCGCACGATCAAGGGTCCAAGCAAGCCGAGGCCAAGTTCGGCAACAAGATCAAGGTGACGCGCGTCGAGAACGTGCCGGAGTCGGCCGACTCGGAGCGCGTGTTTCGGGATCTGGCGAGCAAGGGCAACAAGATCATTTTCGGATCGAGCTTCGGCTATCAGGATTTCGAGCTGAAAGTGGCGAAAGACTTCCCCGACACGGTGTTCCTGCATGCGACGGGCTATAAGAAGAGCAAAAACTTCGGCACTTACGACGTTCGCATGTATCAAGGCGCATATCTCGCGGGCATCGTTGCGGGTCATATGACGAAGACGAACACGCTCGGATTCGTCGCATCGGTGCCCATCCCGGAAGTCGTGCGCAACATCAACGCCTACACGCTGGGCGCTCGTTCGGTGAATCCGAAGGTCCATACGAAGGTCATTTGGATCAACAGCTGGTTCGACCCCGGCAAGGAAAAGCAGGCGGCTGAAACGCTGATCGGGCAGGGCGCCGACGTCCTGCTGCAGAACACAGATTCGAGCGCGACGCTGGCAACGGCCGAGGAGAAGAAGGTGCATGCGTTCGGTTGGGATTCGGACATGAAGAAATTCGGTCCGAACGCGGCGCTCGGCTCGGTGGTCGCCCATTGGGGCGTTTATTACATGGCTGCGATCCAGCAAGTGCTCGACGGCAAATGGAAAAATGACCCGGTGTGGTGGGGTCTGGCCCAGCAGGCAGTCGATCTCGAAGATCTGAATCCGTCCGTGGACGCCGCGGCGCGCACGGACGAGAAGAAGGCGCACGATGCGATCGCGAGCGGTAGCCGCGACGTTTTCACTGGCCCGATCAAAGACCAATCGGGCGCGGTCAAGGTTGCTGCGGGCAAGACGCTGACCGACGCCGAACTGCAACGGCTCAACTGGTACGTCGAAGGCGTCGACGGTTCGCTGCCGAAGTAATAGGGTCTGCGTTCGCAGCAGAGGGAACGAACGGGCGGCGTGTTCGGCGCCGCCCGGATCAATCCTCCAAGCGCAGGCCCACTTTGAGGGTTACTTGCCAATGCGCGACGCTACCTCCGTCGATGTGCCCGCGGGTTTCGGTGATTTCGAACCAGTGCAGGTTGCGCAGCGTTTTCGATGCGCGTTCGATGGCGCAGCGCACAGCATCGTCGCTCGATTTCGTCGATGATCCGGTCAGTTCGATGTACTTGTAGACGTGGTCGTTCATGAGTCGTCTCCGCATTTCGTCGAAAATGGAAGAACCAGTATAGGCAACGACGGTGGGACGCGCCCGGGCATGTAGCAGGGCGGGCCGCCGCATCCGCGGGAGAGCACGAAACGATGGAACTCGGATTTTGCGGGCCAGGGCTCATGGGGGCGCCGATGATTCGGCATCTGCTGCGCGCAGGCCATGACGTGTGGGTTTGGAATCGCACGCGCGCGAAGGCGCAAGCGCTGGCCGCCGATGGGGCGCGCGTCGTCGACGCGCCGCGCGACCTGCTCGCGCATGCCCAGGCGGTTTTCTTGTGCGTGTCGGACACGCATGCAGTGGAGGACGTCGTTTTCGGCGCCGGTGGCTTGCTGGCCATGCCGGACGCGGGGGCGGGGGGGCTGCGCTGGATCGTCGATCATTCCAGCATCGCGCCCGCGGCGACGCGCACATTCGCCGCGCGCGCGGCTCGATGCGGCGTCGGTTGGATCGATGCGCCCGTTTCGGGCGGCGTTCCAGGCGCGCAGGCCGGCACACTCGCGGTTATGGCCGGCGGAAGCGCCGAGGACATCGCCGCGCTCGAACCCGTCATACGCGCTTATGCAGCGCGCGTGACGCATATGGGCGAGGCGGGGGCGGGCCAAATGACGAAGCTTTGCAATCAGGCAATCGTTTGTGCAACGGTGGCGGGCATCGCGGAAGCGGTGGGCTTGGCCCACGCGGCGGGCATCGACGCGGCCCGTCTACCCGAAGCGCTCGGCGGCGGTTGGGCCGATTCGGTCCTTCTGCGCACCTTCGTGCCACGCATGACGCAGACGGGACATGCCCCGCTCGGTTCGTTGAAAACGTTTCAAAAAGATATCGATACGGTGGCGGACGCCGCCAGAGAAACGGGCGCGGCAATGCCCGTCGTGGGCGCCGTGCAGCAGATGCTGCGCTTGGGCGCGGCGATGGGGCTGGCGGATGCCGATTTGGCGGCATTTATCGATATCGTCCGGCCGCAGGCGGGCATGCACCGCACCAAGAAGTAGCGCGCGGCGCGCGGCGCGGGCCGAGCCTCTGCCGCGCCGCCAACTCACCAGGCGTCAGCGGAACGAGCGCGGGGCGGCATCGCCTGCGTTTTGCCGCCGCGCATTGGGCGCCGCCACGCCGGCGCCGAATTCTGGCAGAACTTTCGCGCGTGCCCGGCTCGCGAAGACGAGAAAGCCGAAACCGTTCGTTTCATACCAGTACCCGCCGTTCTCGAGGCCGTCGAGCGGCTGTTCCAGCGCGTTCGCAATCGACTCTAAACAGCGCCGGCGCAATTCGTCGACGTCGGGATAGGGCGGTTGCGCGCCACGAACCGTGCACAGTAGAACGTCGAGCCCCGGCAAGACATGTTCGTAGAGCACGGGCTCATCCTGCGAACGAGCGCGCGCAATCTTCGTATCCAGCTGGACGAAAGGTTTGAACTGGCGCAGGACGGCGAGAAACGACTCCTTACTGTCCGCGCTCGCGCGCCTACGCTTTCTCGGGAAGGACATAAACATTCGCCTGAAAAAGAATTGCAAGAAACACAGCGTCCTCATGCGACCACTCCCGGCTCTCGCGCGCCGCACGTCCGATCTTTTATAGCATACGAAA
>Ga0157369_10000836_pt1 | contig 39329 bp, 30 predicted proteins | sample C25metaG_FD_113461 | JGI IMG/M metagenome (GOLD analysis project Ga0157369, IMG submission 113461) | Corn rhizosphere microbial communities from Kellogg Biological Station, Michigan, USA - C2-5 metaG | ecosystem: Host-associated > Plants > Roots > Rhizosphere > Soil | place: USA: Michigan... | reverse complement strand
TCCTTCGCCAAGTACGTGGGGGGCAGCCCAACGAACACGGCGATCGGTGCCGCGCGGCTCGGGTTGCATGCCGGACTCCTCACCCGCGTGGGCGACGATCATTTCGGGCGCTTCATCCGCGAGGAGCTCATCCGCTGCGGCGTCGAGGTGCGCGGCGTCATCACGGATCCGCGCCGGCTCACCGCCCTCGCCGTTCTGGGCATTCGTGACGAGCGGCGCTTTCCACTCCTCTTCTATAGAGAGAACTGCGCGGACATGGCGCTCGGCGAGGAAGACGTCGATCCGTCCCTCATCGCCAGCGCAGCCGCGGTGCTCATCAACGGCACGCATCTCTCACAACCCGGCGTGCGCGCCGCGAGCCGCAAGGCCGCAGAGCTGGCACGCGCGGCCGGCGGGCGGGTCGTGTTTGATATCGACTACCGGCCGGTGCTCTGGGGGTTGACCGCACCCGAGGCGGGCGAGAACCGGTTCGTCGTCAGTGCCGCGGTCACGGCACAGTTGCGGGAAATCGCGCCCCTCTGCGACCTGATCGTGGGCACGGAGGAGGAGTTCCACATCCTCGGGGGGTCGACCGACACGCTGGCCGCGCTGCGCGCGGTGCGCGCCTGCACGGCTGCCCTGCTGGTGTGCAAGCTGGGCGCGGAGGGCTGCGTTGCATTCGAGGGCCCGATCGGGCCGCGGCTGGAGACGGGCGTGAAGGCTCCCGGCTTCGCCGTCGAGGTTTTCAACATCCTCGGAGCCGGCGATGCGTTCATGAGCGGCTTTCTGCGGGGTTGGCTGCGCGGCTCACCCGTGGAGGCCTGTTGCCGGTTTGGGAACGCCTGCGGCGCCATCGTCGTCTCGCGGCACGGCTGCGCGCCGGCGATGCCCACCTGGCCGGAGCTCTCGGCCTTTCTCGAAAGAGAATGGCCGCGGCGGCTGCGTGACTCGCAAGAGCTGGAGCACGTGCACCGCGCTACCACGCGCGCAACACGACCGGCGGAGCTGCTCGTGCTCGCGATCGATCACCGCGGTCCTCTGGAGACGCTGGCAGCCGAGCTGGATGCGAGCGAGACGGCGCTCGAGGCATTCAAGACATTGGCTTTGGAGGCTGTCGACCGGGTAGCGCGCGGTGATCCGCGCTACGGCATCCTGCTCGACGGCCGATTCGGCCGTCACGCGCTGGAGCGGGCCGCTGATCATCCCTACTGGATCGGACGGCCGATCGAGCAGAGCGGCTCACGCCCGCTGGCTTTCGACGGCGTGGCCGATGTTGGCTCGACGCTGCGCAGCTGGCCGCAGAATCACGTAGTCAAATGCCTGGTTCGCTACCACCCCGATGATCCGCAGACGCTGCGCGAGCAACAGGAGGAGCGGCTGCGGTGTCTGGAGAGCGCCTGTCGGGAGACGCGCCACGAGCTGCTGCTCGAAGTGATCGCCTCACCCTACGGCCTGATCGAGCCGGGCACGACGGCCCGAGTGCTCGAGCGGTTGTACGATCTCGGTATCCGTCCCGACTGGTGGAAGCTCGAGCCCAGCGAGCAGCCGGCGGAATGGGCCGCAATCCAGGACACGATCCGGCGGCGCGACCCGTGGTGCCGCGGCGTCCTCGTCCTGGGGCTTGCCGCCGATGCGGAGAGCCTGGCAGCCGCTTTCCAGGCCGCCGCGCCCTTTGAGCTCGTACGGGGTTTCGCGGTAGGGCGTACCATCTTTGCCGAGCCTGCCCGGTGGCGGCTCGCCGGTGAGACCGGCGATGCCGAGACGGTGGCTGCGCTCGCCGCCAATCTGCAGGCCGTCGTGGCTGCATGGCGCCGGGCGCGGCCGAATCCGCCGGCGTAAAATTCGAGGAGCCACACACGTGACGCGGATCCGTCTCACCGCCGCTCAGGCCGCGGTGCGCTATCTGGCCAACCAGCTCATCGACGACGGCGGCAGCCCGATGCGCTACTTCTACGGGGCGTGGGCCATTTTCGGGCACGGCAACGTCGCGGGGCTCGGCGAGGCATTGCGGGCCGCACAGGAGACCCTGCCGACTTTTCGCGCGCATAACGAGCAGGGCATGGCGCATGCGGCAATCGCCTTCGCAAAGGCTTCACGCCGCCGGCGGGCGATGCTCTGTACGAGCTCGATCGGCCCGGGCGCGCTCAACATGGTGACGGCGGCGGCCGTCGCACACGTCAACCGCCTGCCGGTGCTCTTCCTGCCGGGCGATGTGTTCGCCGGACGCGGCCCGGATCCAGTGCTGCAACAGGTGGAGGACTTTGCCGACGGCACCGTGACTGCCAACGACTGCTTCCGGCCGGTGTCGCGCTACTTCGACCGCATACAGCGCCCGGAGCAGTTGGTCGACGCGCTGCCGCGGGCCATGGCGACTCTGCTCGACCCGGCCGGCTGCGGGCCGGTCACGCTGGCGTTCTGTCAGGATACGCAGACCGAGGCCTGGGAATTCCCGGCGCGCATGCTGGAGCCGACACGCTGGTCCATCCGCCGTCCACCGCCGGCCGCAGAGGATCTCCGGCAGGCCGCTGAGTGTCTCCGGACCGCCCGCACGCCGCTCATCATCGCGGGGGGCGGCGTGCTCTACTCGCTCGCGGAGGGCGCGCTCGATCAGCTCGCGCGCGCGACCGGCATTCCCGTGGGAGAAACGCAGGCCGGCCGCGGCGCTCTCAGCTGGGGGCATCCGCAGTCGCTGGGCGCCATCGGCGTCACGGGCACGAGCGCCGCGAACACTGCCGCGGCGACAGCGGATGTCGTGCTGGCGATCGGTACCCGGCTGCAGGATTTCACGACCGCCTCGCGGACGCTCTTTCCCAGGTGCATACGATTCCTGCAGGCGAATGTCAACGCGTATGACGCGCACAAACATGGGGCCATGGCAGTCATCGGTGATGCCCGCGAGGTGCTCGAGCGGCTGCGGGAGGCGCTCTCAGGCTATCGCGTCCCACACGCATGGAGTGACTCGGTCGCGACGGCGCGCGCCACCTGGGAAACAGCATGGAGTCGTGCAGTTCATCCGCCGGCCGCTCGAGGTCTGCCCTCCGACGCAGAGGTCATCGGTGCGGTCGGCCGCTGGGCCCGCAGTGAGACCACCGTCGTCTGCGCGGCCGGCGGGCTGCCAGGTGAGCTGCACAAGCTCTGGCGGCCCGCGCGCGCGGGCAGCTATCACGTCGAATACGGATTCTCGTGCATGGGCTATGAGATCGCCGGCGGCCTCGGCGTGAAGCTCGCCGACCCCGACCGCGAGGTCGTGGTCATGGTCGGCGACGGCAGCTATCTGATGTTGAATTCCGAGATTGCCACCTCCGTCATGCTGGGGTTGAAGCTCGTGGTGGTCGTGCTCGACAACCGCGGCTTCGGATGCATCCATCGGCTGCAGAAGGCAACCGGTGGTGTGCCGTTCAACAACCTGCTGGCCGAGCCGGGGCAGGGAAACGCGGTACCGGTCGATTTTGCGGCGCACGCCGCGGCACTCGGCGCGGCGAGCGAGAAGGTCTCGGGTATCGGCCCGCTGTCCGAGGCTCTCGAGCGTGCGCGCGCTGCCCCGCGCAGCTATGTGATCGTGATCGACACCGACCCGCAGGCCGCGACGAATGCCGGTGGCGCCTGGTGGGAAGTCGCCGTGCCGGAAGTATCCGCGAGCGAATCCGTCAGGACCGCCCGCACGGAATACGAGCGGCGCCGCCAGGCGCGCTGGGAGGGGAATTGAGCGTTCGCTTCGGGGTGAGCCCCATCGCGTGGATCAACGATGACCTGCCGGACCTGGGTGGCGACACACCGGTCGAAACCGTGCTCAGCGACGCGCATGCGTTGGGATTCGACGGTATCGAGCTCGGCGGCAAGTTCTCGCGCGACCCGGTGCGCCTCGGCACACAACTCAACACGCATGAGCTCGCCCTCATCGGCGGCTGGTGGTCAGCGGGACTCCTCGTGCGCACCGTCGAGGAGGAGATCGAGGCGTTGCAGCCGCACCTTCATCTCCTGGAGGCCCTCGGCAGCAGCGTATTCATCATCGCGGAATGCAGCAACGCCATTCATGGCAATCGCGGGCAGCGGCTCTCGAGCGCACCCCGTCTGCCGGAGCACCAGTGGCCCGCCTTCGCGAACCGATTGAGTACGCTCGCGCGCTATCTGGAGGATCGCGGCCTGCGTCTCGCCTATCACTTCCATCTCGGCACCGTGGTCGAGCGGGAGGAGGACGTCGAGCTGCTCATCGCGCATACGGACAAACGCGTGGGTCTCGTGATCGATACGGGTCACGCGGCGCTCGGCGGCATCGACGCCGAGCGGCTGGTCCGCACCTACCCTGATCGTGTGGCGCACGTACACACGAAGGACGTGCGGCGGCGCATATTCGAGGAGATAACCCGGCGGAATGGCAGCTTCCTCGACGGAGTGCTGGCGGGAATGTTCACCGCACCGGGCGATGGCGACCTCGACTTTCGTCGTGTCGCCCAAGCGCTCATCGACATCGATTACGATGGCTGGGTCGTGGTGGAGGCAGAGCAGGATCCCGCGCTCGCCGATCCGCGCACCTACAGCCGGATCGGATTACAGACGATGCAACGGGTCATCGGCGAAGCGGCTCAGGTCTCGGGAGCAGGCCGATGAGCCTCCGCGTGCGCTCCACTGCGCCGGATGCGGAGGGCCGCGTCCTCGCAATTACTCCTGAGAGCGCGGGTTGGAAGTACGTCGGGCTCGAGGTGCGGCAGCTCACGGCAGATCAAGCAGTGAGCCTGACATCGGCAGGCAAAGAGGTCTGTATCCTCATCCTGACGGGTACCGCTGACGTGCGGACTGGGGATCGGGCCTTCCCGGGCCTCGGCGGCCGCAAGACGGTATTCGAGGATGCGCCGCCCGGCGCGGTGTATGCGCCGCCCGGCTCCGCCATCCACATTCAGGCCTGCAGCGACTGCGAGGTCGCGTTATGCAGCGCCCCGGGCACCGCTGCAGGCGAGGCGCGTGCCATCCCCGGCGAGCGCATGCCGCAGGAAATTCGCGGTGAGGGGAGCAACCGGCGCATCGTGCGCAACGTGTTGCCGGAGACCGAGCCGGCCGAGCGGCTGCTGGTCGTGGAGGTGATCACCCCCGGAGGACACTGGTCGAGCTATCCGCCCCACAAGCACGACACCAATACGCCTCCGGCGGAGACTCAACTCGAGGAGACGTACTATCACCGTCTCAACCCGCCGCAAGGCTTCGCCTTCCAGCGCGTCTACACCGATGACCGCAGCATCGATGAGACGGTCTGCGTGGAGGATGGTGATGTCGTACTGGTGCCGCGCGGCTACCATCCCGTCGGCGCGCCGCACGGCTACGATCTCTACTATCTCAACGTGATGGCCGGGCCGGTGCGGCACTGGATCGTCCGCGACGATCCAGCCCACGCCTGGATCAAGCACCGCCCCTGAGCGCCACCGGGCGGCCGGTGGCGTGAGAGCGCCCCGCGGCCTCCGCGAGCTCGAGCGCCCGCACTCCATCGGCGAAGCCGACCGATGGCTCCTCTCCCCGCAGCACCGCGGCAAAGTGGTCCATCTCCAACCGGTAGGCCTCGGCGTAACGCTCGAGAAAGAAATTCTGGAACGGCGCCCGCGTGGCGCCGTCCTCACTCCAGACCGCAACCGTGGTGGCCGTCAGATTGTCGACGCGGACCGCCCCACCCGAGCCGAAGGCCTCGATGCGCTGGTCATAGCCATAGCCGCTGCGCCGGGTATTGCTGATGACCGCCATCCGCCCGGAGGCCGTACGCAAGAGCACCTTTGCGGTGTCGATATCGTCCGCGGCACCGATGGCAGGATCCACCAGGCAGGCGCCCATCGCATAGACCTCGACGACCGGCTCCGCGAGCAGCCAGCGGGCGACGTCGAAGTCGTGAATGGTCATGTCCTTGAACAGGCCGCCGCTCACCTTGATGTAGCTGACCGGCGGTGGCGCCGGATCGTGGCTGGTGATGTGCAGCGTCTCGAGATTGCCGATCGCGCCCGCCTGCAGCTTCTGGCGCAGGGCACGGAAGCTGGGATCGAACCGCCGGTTGAATCCGAGAAAGAGGCGCGCCTTGGCGAGCGCTCCGGCAGCCGACCGCGCGCGCTCCACGCTCAGGTCGACCGGCTTCTCGCAGAAGATGGCCTTGCCCGCGGCAGCCGCCTGCAGGCAGTGGGAAAGATGCTGATCCGTCGGGCTGGCGATGACGACGCCGGCGACGGTGCTATCGGCCAGCGCATTCTCCAGAGTCGTGACAGCGGCGCCGTGGCGCAACGCGAGCGCCGCAGCGGCGTCTCCGTTGGGATCGATCACGTACTTCAGCGACAGCGCCGGATGCGACGCAGCGTTGCCTGCGTGGATCCTGCCGATGCGGCCGCCGCCGATCAGAGCGACAGCGGGGCGGCTCTCCTGCCTGGATGCCATGATCATGCCCGCTCGCGCGTCTGACCGCGGCGGCCACTGCCGCCACGACCTTCGCCGCGGGGCCGCCGCGTGCTGCGAAAGGCGTAACCGATTACGAGCGTCTGCGCGAGACACATCGAGGCCGACAGCGAGCGGAAGCCGCGGATCTCCGCCTCCTGCACCCTGAGGACCGTGTCGGCTTCCTTGGCGATCGGGCTCACCGCGCTGTCGGTGATGGCGAGGACGGCAGCCTTCTGCGCGTGCGCGGCGCTGAGCACCTGTATGGTCTCCTCCGCGTATGGACGGTAACTGACAGCGATCAAAAGATCCCCCGAGGAGATGGCGGCAGCCTGCTGGCGCCAGAGGCCGGCGACACCGTCGATGAACACGGTGCGCTTGGCGCTCTGCTGCAGGGAGTACGCAAGATAGGCCGCTACCGGAAAGGCGCGGCGCACGCCGACGACGTACACGGTGTTCGCCTGCTCCAGCAGCCGGAATGCCGCCGCGATCTCCGCAGCGTCCACGGTGTGGGTGAGTTGGCGCAGTGCGAGGTCGGTGCCCTCGGCAAACTCGCGCAGCAGGCTCGCAGGATCATCTGAGCGGTTCTCGAGCCGATCGAGAGTCCGCCGCACGCGCTCGCCGTAGGCGGCGACCGGGTTGGCGGCGACCAGGTCGGCGCGAAACACCCGCTGCATGGGGGTTGCACCGTCGAAGCCGAATTGCTTGGCAAAGCGAACGATCGCCGACGGCTGCACACCGCTGCGCTCGGCAATGACGGCCAGCGTCTCCAGCGCGACATCGTTCGGTGCGTCGAGAACATAGTGGGCAAACTGCCGCAGGCGTCCGCTCAGCGAGTCATAACGCGCACGGATGGCTTCGCGCAGCTCCGCGGCGGTTGTTGGCGCGGTGACCGGCGGTGGAGCACGGCTCATCGGAAGGCGAATCCGGTGACGTCCGTCGGGCGCGGGAGCTGCTGCGGATGCATCATTTTTTTTACATTGACAGAAGTTAAAATAATCATACCATCGGTCGCCGGGAGGTAACAGCCATGTCCCGCGATGCCCTCGAGTTGCCCGGCGGCTCGCCGACGATCCCGACACCGATCGGCCGCAAGCTGCGGCGGCGGCTGATCCTCATCAGCCTGATCGCGACCATCGGCGGCCTGCTCTTCGGCTACGATACCGGCGTCGTGAACGGCGCGCTCCTCTACATGGGGCGCGATCTGCAGCTGACCCCGGCGGACGAGGGCCTGATCACCGCGGCGCTGCTGTTGGGTGCGGCGCTGGGATCGCTCATGGCCGGGCGGCTCGCCGACCGGATCGGCCGCCGGCGCACCATGTGGCTGCTCGCCGGCACCTTCGTCGCAGGCGCAGTCGCCTGCGCGCTGGCGCCCGACCGCTCGGCTCTCGCGGCATTCCGCTTCCTGCTCGGACTCGCCGTCGGCGGCGCCTCGGTGGTGGTGCCCACCTACCTCGCCGAGCTCGCACCGCCCGAGGTTCGCGGGCGACTGGTCACGCAGAACGAGCTGATGATCGTTTCGGGTCAACTCCTCGCCTTTGCCGTCAATGCCCTGATCGCCCACACGTGGGGTGAATCGCATACCGTGTGGCGCTGGATGTTGGGTGTAGCCGCGGTGCCGGGCGTGGCGCTCGGCATCGGCGCGGCCTTTCTGCCAGAGAGCCCGCGGTGGCTCATCGCACGCGCCCAGCCGGCCGAGGCGGAAGCGGTACTCGCCCGCCTGCGGCCCTCCGGGGCGGCGGCCGCGGAAGCCCGCGCCATCGCCGAGCTCGCTGCGGCGGAGGCTGCCTCGGACATCCGCGGCTGGTCGGCACTACGCATCCCCTGGGTCCGGGCGATACTGATCGTCGGCATCGGTATCGGGATTGTGCAGCAGGTGACCGGGGTCAACTCCATTATGTACTACGGCACCCAGATCCTGTCGCGGTCCGGGCTAGGCATCCAGGGCGCGCTGGTGGCGAACGTACTGAATGGAGTAGTGTCCGTCCTCGCGACGTTCATCGGCATCGCGCTCGTCGGCCGCATCGGCAGGCGGCCGATGCTGGTGACGGGCCTCATCGGCACGACCTCATCGCTCCTGCTGCTCGGCATCGTCTCACTCCTTTTCCGACCATCGCCGTCGCTCGCGTATCTGGTGCTCGGCGCCATGTCGCTCTTCCTCTGCTTTCAACAGGGCTTCGTCTCGCCGGTGACCTGGCTGCTGCTGTCGGAAATCTTCCCGCTCAAGGTGCGCGGGCTCGGAATGGGCGCGGCGACCCTGGTCCTCTGGGGCGCCAACTTCGTGGTGGCCTTCTCCTTCCCGCAGCTCGTGGCGCGCTTCGGGGTTTCCTCCACGTTCTTCGGATTCGTGGTGGTGGGGATCCTCGCGGTCGCCTTCTCCTTCCGCCACGTGCCCGAGACCGGCGGCCGCTCGCTCGAGGCGATCGAGGAGCTCCTGCAGCAGCGCTACTCCGCAGGCCGTTGAGCCGCAACTCCTAGCAGGTACAGGGATGTACCCCGCCGCCGCAGGTGGCGGAGCCGTGGGCAAAAACCACGTTTTTTGCCCGCGGCGCGCTGGGCCGGGCAGGATGCCCGGATCCAGCGCTTCAACTAGAACTGATAGGACCCGGTGAAATTGACCTCGCGGCCTTCGTACGGACGGGCGAGCACCACGTTGCCGACGCCCACGGCGCCACCGAAGATGCGCGCATTGCCTTCCGTCAGGGCGATCTCGTTCGTCAGGTTGGTGCCCTGCACGCGGAATTGCCAGCGCTCCCCGACATCGGTCAGCAGGCCTGCGCTCAGCATATTGTAGACGCCGAGAGGCTGCAGGCCGGCGATGTCGCTGTAGCGCTGCCCGGCATGCTCGAAGGTGAGCCAGGCACTCACATCGCCCCACGGGGTCGGCAGCGTATAGCTCGGCGTCACTCTGACCTGGAATTTCGGCTGACGCTGCAGCGGCGCACCGTTGATGGAAGCGCACTGCGGGTTGCCGAAGAGGTCCGTGTACTTCAGGCAGGAGTAATTCTTCTGGTAGTGGCCCGCCATGTAGTCGCCCACCACGCGCACCGTGAGGCCCTGAAACGGCGTGATGTACCCGTCCACGTCGACTCCGTTGGCAGTAGCGCCGTAGGCGCCGTATTCACCGGGTATTGCCACGCCCTCCGGGGTGCTCGCCTGGTAGCGTATGCCATCGAACGTGCGGTGGTAGGCGCTGATGTCGACGAACGCGAAGGACGACTGCAGCTTGAAACCCACCTCATAGTTGCGGATGGTCTCCACAGGCGGATACACGAACGGCGCGTTGTGCGCCTGGTACGCGATGTCGTCGAAGTTGGCGAAATGATTGCCCGTGTTGACGCGGACGTACGCGCTCGCGTTGTTAGAGAACTCGTAGTTCAGGCCAGCGGTATACGCCGGCATCGAGTGAACGTAGTGCTCGTAGTCCCAGGTGCCGTTGCAGACCGGCACCTTGTTGTCCCACAGATCGAAAGTCGGGTCGCCCAGGGCCTCAGGAGTGGTATTGCAGGTGCGCTGACGCAGGTCGATGTGCTCGAGGCGCGCCCCGAAATCGGCCAGCCATGGCCCGCTCTTCCAGCTGTTTGAAAGGTAGGGCGCCACGTTGCGTCCATCACCGTGCCGGACCGGAGTGTTGTAGGTACTGTTGTCGTTGACGAAGCCCTGCGGGCTCGTGAGATGGTAGGTATTGCCATTCTGCACGTAGCTCAGGTTGATCAGCGTCGCCGCCGGCGTGGCGGTCATGATCGCCGAGTCCGAGAACCAGGTGTCATTGTCGGTGTAGAACGCCAGATAGACCCCGCCCGTGAGCGTATCGCCGGGAAAGAGCGTCTGACTCGCCCGGAACTCATCCGTGACGCTCTGCAGCGACTTCTCGATGCGATGGTAGCTCTGCTGGATTACGTTGGTGGAAAGCGGGACTGCTTGCCCGCTGCCGGCGTAGAGCGCCTGGATGTTCTGGGTCGACGGGTAGCCACCATTCAGGTTGTTCTTGTCGACCGGCGTGGTGCCGTTACACCAGCCAGCCGGCTCCGGCACGTTGCAGGCATAGAGATACATGCTGAGCGGCCGCGGGTTGTTGCCCGAGAACCAGCCGTTCGTATCGAGGCCGCCGCCGTCGATGAGGAACCCGTTGTGCAGCGTCAACCCGCCGAAGTGCTGATCGTAGTTGGCGCCGAAATAGTAAAGCCTGCCGCCGCGGCCATCGGCCAGATCCGCGTTGGTGAAGCCGCCGTACGGATTCGCCAGGGTGACGTGCTGATTGGCGTGTCCGTAAAAGGTGGAAGTCAGCGGATCGAATCCGGGGTACCCGGAGATGGAGCCGTTCCCGCTCTCGACGAGGGGGATCGGGGTGATGAACTGGTTCTTGTCATCGAGCACGCGGGCCCAGAAGGTCACCGAGCCGCCCGCGAGATCGTGCTTCAGGGTGGCAGTGAACTGGCCACCGTCGTCCGATGGAAACTGCGAATCGCGCACGCCGTCGGATACACGGTAGAAGCCGCCAACACTGCCATACCACCCATCGGCGACCTTGAACCCCTCGTACACGTCAGTCCGCCACATGTGCTCGGTGCCGTAGGTGACGCTGACCTTGCCGCCCGGCGAGGTATCTCCCGTCTTGAGGATGTAGTTCGCCGTACCGCCGATCTGTCCGGGCCCGAACAACACGCCGGGACCGCCCTGGACCACCTCGACCCGCTCGACGGTGTCATCGAGGCGAAAGAGCGAGCTCGAGTCCATGTAGGCGAGGTTCGGCGTGCCGTAGAGCGGCATGCCCATGATCATATTGGTGAAGAATGGCGAATCGCCGCCACTCGGGAAGCCGGCCACCTCGATATTGGCGCCGGTCTGACCGCCGGAGGACTCCGGCCAGATACCGGGGGCGATCTTGAGGATGTCGGCGGCGCTGATCGGGTTCGATTCCTTGATCAGCTCGTTGTCTGCCGACACCACGTTGTAGCTGGCATCCAGCTTTCTCACCTGCACCGCGGTGGCCGTCACCACGACTTCCTGCAGGTTCTGCGAGGTCTGAGCCGAGGCGCCCGTCGGTGGAGCGGCGATCGCGGTCTGCGCGTGCGCCGGCGTAGCCGCGACCGCTGCACCGCCGAGGATGCCGGCGACGACGGCCGCGACGCTACCCGCCCGTGCGCCCCTGAAGCGGGCGGCGGCAAGCGCGTTGCCGTTGAGCAGGCTGGTCGGCCGTCCGTTGCGGGCGCTCCTGCCGGACACTCGGTTGGTTCTCATCGGCACGCACTCCCCCAAGTGATATGCACGAAAGCATACTGTAATGAAAATTTCGCTGTCAAGATGATTGGAACAGGCATTTTGGCTTGGGGCCGCGGTTGTCCCCTGGACATGTCGCCGGCGGGCATTCTGGCCCGCGATTGTTTCCGATCGACTACAATTCAGTGACGCGCACCGTGAGGGGTTTGCAGTGAAACGGCTCAAGATGGGGCTCATCGGTCCGGGGTTCATCGCCGCCCAGCACATCGAGGCAGTACGCCGCCTGGGGGATGTGGAGGTGCTGGCCCTCGCCGGCTCGAGCAGCGAATCAGCGCGCCGGCGGGCGGCGCAGTGGTGCGTGGAGCGCGCCTACGGCGACTATCGCGAGCTCATCGCCGATCCGGACATCGATGTCGTTCACAACACGACGCCGAATCATCTGCACCTCCAGGTCTCGCTCGCCGCGCTCGCTGCCCGCAAACACGTCATCTCCGACAAGCCGCTCTCGGACAGCGCCGAGCACAGCCGGACGCTGTGGCAGGCGGCACGCCGCGCCGGCGTCGCCCACGTGGTAACATTCAACTATCGCGGCAATCCGCTCGTGCAGGAGGCCCGATCGATGGTGAGCCGCGGCGAGCTCGGCCCGCTCTGCTATGTGCATGGACAGTATCTACAGGACTGGCTCGCGGACGAGCGGGTGTATTCCTGGCGGCTCGACCCGGCCCGCGGTGGCGCCAGCTCCGCGCTGCGCGACATCGGCTCGCACTGGTGTGATCTCGCGGAGCACGTGACCGGGCTCAGGATCGAGGCCGTGCTGGCCGACCTCGGCACGGTGGTCGCACGGCGGGAGGTCTCCCGCGCCGCGGGCGGTACGTTCTCACGCACCACCACCCGCGGGCGCCGCCGAGTCAGGATCAGGAGCGAGGACCTCGCAACCGTATTGCTGCGGTTTCGGGGCGGCGCGAAGGGCTGCGTCGCCATCGGCCAGGTGCTTCCCGGCCACAAGAACGATCTGCAGCTCGAAGTCTGTGGGCGCCAGGCCTCGGTACGCTGGCTGCAGGAGCGACAGAACGAGCTCTGGATCGGGCGATTCGGCCAGCCGAGCAGCGTGGTCGGCAAGGATCCTTCCATCCTCTCTCCAGACGCAGCACGCTACGCGCATCTGCCGGCGGGACACCAGGAAGCCTGGGCAGACGCCTTTCGCAACGTGATTGCCGATGCGTACCAATGGATACGAGACGGGGCGGGACCTCGGGCGCGGCCAGCCGCCCTCGCAACGTTCGCCGACGGATATCGCAGCGACCTCCTGGTCGAAGCCATGCTTGCGAGTCACGCCGCGGGCGGTGTCTGGCGGAAAATCCCGCCGCCCGCATGAGGTTGGCAGCCGCTCGGCGCGGCGAAACAAATATTCCAATGTTTTTGACAGCGAAATTGTATTGCAATAACCTCGGAACTCTGCGACTGCAGGTCACGACCCGACATCCGCTGCGGGACGTTGGGCTCACGCGTTTCGACTGAGGCGCCTCTCGTGCTGACGAACTCCATGAAGCTGCGGTTGAACGTGATGATGTTCATGGAGTTCTTCACGTGGGGCGGGTGGTTCGTCACCATGGGGAGCTTCCTCGCCCTCAACCTGCACGCCACCGGGGAGCAAAGCGGGCTCGCCTACTCGACCCAGGCCTGGGGCGCGATCATCGCACCCTTCATCGTCGGACTCATCGCCGACCGATACTTCAATGCGGAGCGGCTGCTCGGCAGCATCCACATCGTCTGTGGCGTGCTGATGCTGATGCTCGCGCGGGCGCACGATTTCTCGCATTTCTATCCCTATCTGCTGGCGTACATGATCCTCTACATGCCCACCCTGGCGCTCGTCAACGCGGTGTCGTTCCGGCAGATGGACGTGCCAGCGCGGGACTTTCCCAAAGTACGCGTGTGGGGAACCATCGGATGGATCGTGGCGGGACTCGTGATCAGCTATGTTTTCGCCTGGGACGCTCCGGCAGCGCTGGCGGGCGGTGCATTGCACTACACGTTCACGATGTGCGCCGTGAGCTCGTTCCTGCTCGGCGCATACAGCTTCACGCTGCCGCGCACCCCGCCACTCGGCACCGCACGCGGCAAGCGCAGCCTGGGTAGCCTGCTCGGCTTCGATGCCCTGGAGATGCTGCGCGAGCGTAACTTCGCGATCTTCTTCTTCGCTTCGATTCTGATCTGCGTGCCGCTCGCGTTCTATTACCAGGACGCCAACCAGTTCCTGACCGAGATCCACATTGCGCACGCAGCCGGCAAGCAGACGCTCGGGCAGGCCTCCGAGTTCTTCTTCATGCTGCTGCTGCCGCTGTTCCTCAAGCGCTACGGCATGAAGACGACACTTCTCATCGGGATGGTTGCATGGGCCTGCCGCTATGCCCTCTTCTCGCTGGGTGATTCCTGGCAGCTCGAGTGGCTGCTGCTCGTCGGGCTCGCCCTGCACGGGCCCTGCTACGACTTCTTCTTCGTCTCCGGTCAGATCTACACGGACACCCGCGCGGGCCCGGAACGGCAGGCCGCCGCGCAGGGACTCATCACCCTGGCCACCTACGGCGTTGGGATGCTCATCGGCTTCTCCGCCGCGGGTGCCATTACCGACCGCTACAGCGTGCCCGCCGGGCACGATTGGGTAACGGTCTGGGCCTATCCGGCGGTGTTCGCATTCGCGGTCGCGGTGCTCTTCATATTCTCGTTCCGCAACGAGAGGATCGCCCATGCCGTCCCCCAGCAATAGTCCCCGTGCGGCGGAAGCGCCGGCAGGCGGCGGCACGAGCGCCGGCGCATTCCAGCCGCGGCCCATGAAGCTGAGCATTCTCACGGCGGCGCTCCAGGAGCTGACACCGAGGGAGCGGCGGGAAGCGGACCCGGATCTGGCGGTCGAGGAATGGCTGGCCTTTGCCGCAGAGATCGGCGCCCCCAATATCGAGCTGTCGTGTGCTCTGCATCCATCGCAAAGCGACGTTCCTGCCGCGGCCCTCCTCGATCCGGTCGCCAACACGTTGGACCTGCGCAAGCCCTTCACCGCGGCGCGCGCCGCTCGAGTCGAGAGCGCCATGCGCTCGACCGGCGTCGGGCTCTCGGAGCTCGGCTATTTCGACAACATGCTCGTCCCGGAAGAGCGCGCGCGCAAGGTCAAGCACGACCTGATGCTCCGCGTCTTCGACGCAGCGGTGCTGCTGCGCTGCGATGCAGTCGTGGGCTTCGTCGGACGCAATCCCAAGATCGGTATGGACGCCAATCTCGATATGTTCGAGGAAATATTCATCCCGTTGCTGCGGGAGGCGAAAGCGCGAGGGCTCACCTATCTGGTGGAGCAATGCCCGATGCCGGGATGGAACGTGACCGACGCCTGGCACAACAACATCGCCTATGCTCCGGGGCCGTGGATTGCGCTGCACCGGATTTGTGAGCGACACGGCGTCGGCGATCAGTTCCGCATCCACTATGATCCCTCGCACGCCATCCTCATGGGACAGGACTCGCGCTCGCTGTTCCAGTATCTACGGGACTCAGGCTACGCCTTCCTCATCCAGCGCTTTCACGTCAAGGGCCAGGTGATCGACTCACGTGGCATCGCCGCGTGGGGGTATGGCGGGCAGACGATGCAGCGGGGCGACCGCGATGGCGATACGCCGCGAGCCGATCCCTCGGAACAGCAGAACGCCTGGAAGAAGCAAACGGTCTTCTGCGAGCACGAGCTGCCGGGGACGGCCCGCCACGATCCGCTCGCCTACCTGCAGAACCGGTCGGTGGACTGGCTCGATCATCAGCTCGCGGCGCGCGAGCTGCTCGACCTCGACCCGCAGCGCACGTACCTCGTGCTGGAGCACGAATATCCCAAGGCGCGGGTGCAGGACAAAGCGCTTCTCGGACCCATTCTCGCCGGCTCGCTCGCTTTTGCGCGGGCAATCGACGAGGCAGCAGCGGCAATGTATGCGCTGCAGCACGAGGTGCTGGCGCACCGGGGCATTCCGGTGCAGGGATTCGGCAGGCAAGCCTACAGAACCTGAGACAACTTCAACGACGGAGCATTGATCGATGCCATTCGTGACGGCAAACACTCAACGCGGCTCATACGACGTCATCATCGTCGGCTCCGGCGCGGGCGGCGGCCAAACAGCCTACACCCTGTGCATGGAGGGTGTGCGCGTGCTCATGCTCGAGGCCGGGCGTCAGTACACACCGGCGCACGAGACACCGATGTTTCAGACCCCGGACATGGCCCCGCTCGGCGGCGCGGGCACGCCCGATAAGAACAAGGGCTTTTACGATGCAACAATCGACGGCGGCTGGGATGTCCCCGGAGAGCCGTATGTCTCCGTCCCGGATAAATGGGGCGGCAACTTCACCTGGTGGCGGGCGCGGATGCTGGGCGGGCGCACCAACCACTGGGGCCGGATCTCGCTGCGCAATGGCCCCTATGACTTCAAGCCCCGCAGCCGTGATGGGCTGGGATTCGACTGGCCCATCGGCTACGACGACGTTGCCCCCTACTACGACAAGGTGGAGCTGCTGATCGGCGTCTACGGCGGCGAGACTTCACTGGAAAACACGCCGGCCGGCCCGGGCGGGACCCTCCTGCCGCCGCCGAAGCCGATCGTCAGCGATCACTTGCTCATGCATCGCGCGCCACCGCTGGGCATTCCCGTGCTGCCGGGTCGCCGGGCCGTGCTCACACGCGCCCAGGACCACCGCACGATCCCGGGGAAGCTGCATCCGGGTAACGCGCGGGCGCAGCAAATCCTGGCAGATGCAATGCGGAAGCGCTCACCGTGTCTGTGGGCCACCCCTTGCGGGCGCGGCTGCGCCGTCGCGGCCAACTACCAGTCCACCACAGTTCACCTGCCGCCGGCGCTTGCAACCGGGAACCTCGACATCATCACGAATGCGATGGTGTATGAGGTGACGATGGGCAGGAACGGGCGGGCGAACGGCGTAAGATTCGTCGACGCTACAACCGGGCGACACGAGCACGCCACCGCAAGGGTGATCGTGCTCGGCGCAAGTGCGTGCGAAAGCGCGCGCATTCTGCTCAACTCCAAGAGCGGCCAGTTTCCGAACGGCTTGGGCAACTCCAGCGGGCTCGTCGGACGCTACGTGCTGGATACCGTAGGAAGCTCGGTGGGCGCACAGATTCCGCTGCTCGAGAATCTGCCGCCTCTCAACGAGGACGCGGCTGATGGCCTGCAAGTGTACGTCCCGTGGTGGCTGTACAAGGAGCAGCTCGCACACAAGCTCCCCTTCCCGCGCGGCTATCACATCGAGTACGGCGGCGGTAAGGGCATGCCCTCCATCGGGACCTTCAGCGGCTTCGAGTGGCTGACGGGCGGCAGCTACGGCAGGAAATTCAAGGAAGATGCCCGCCGATATTACGGCTCATTCGTCTACTTCGACGGGCGCGGCGCGATGGTGCCGAACGACAAATGCTATGTCGAGATCGACCCCAAGGTGAAGGACCGGTTCGGCATCCCGGTACTGCGTTTCCACTGGCAGTGGGGCGATTACGAGCAACGCCAGGCCGTCCACATGCAGGAGACTTTTGGCCAGATCGTGCAGGCGATGGGAGGCCGAGTCCAAACACCGATCATCACCGACCCCGTCAAGGCGATCGCGCCAGGCGGGTACATGATTCACGAGGTCGGCGGCACGATCATGGGGGCGAGCGCCCACAACTCGGTGACCAACAGCTGGTCCCAGACCTGGGACGTTCCCAACGTCTTCGTGGCCGACGGCGGCGTCTTCCCGTACAACGCCGACAAGAACCCGACGCTCACCATCATGGCGCTGGCGTGGCGCATGTCCGATCACATCATGGAGCGGATGAAGAGGCGCGAGATATGACCGACAGGCGTACGACCATCAAACTGATCATCGCGGCCGCGGCCGGCGTTCCGGCGCTGCGCGCCCGCGCAACCTACAGGTTGGAGCCGGGCGCGTCGGCCCCGGGCCCACTGCGGGAGTTCGAGCCCACCATGCACGGGTATGGACCGGACCCCGACCTGATCAAGGCCTACGAGAAGGGAGCCTTCTGGCCGCTCACCTTGAGCGCCGAGCAGAAGCAGCTCGCAGCGTCGCTGTCCGATCTCATCATCCCCGCGGACGATCACTCCCCGTCTGCCTCGGCCGTCGGAGTAGTCGACTTCATCGACGAGTGGGTCAGCGCACCCTATCCGCAGCAGCGCGAGGATCGCGAGACGATATTGAATGGCTTCGCCTGGCTGGATGGGCAGGCGCGGCATGCTGCCGAGCAGCCGTTCGCGAAGCTGCACGAGGGAGAGCAGCGCAAGATCTGCGACCGCATCTGCAATGTCAGCCGTGCTCCTGCGGCCCTGCAGCAACCGGCGCAGTTTTTCGCCACCTATCGGAACCTGACGGCTGCAGGGTTCTACACGACGCTCGCCGGCCGGAAGGACCTGAAATACATCGGCAATGTGGCGCTGACCCACTTCGACGGCCCGCCGGTCGAATTACTCAAGAGGCTCGGATTGGCATGAGACCGTCTTTCGCGCAGATGATACGTAAATTACGGCCGCTCGCACTTGCGTCGGCGCTAACGCTGATGCTGTCGTATGGTGTCACCGGACTTGCGACCGCAGCAAGTCATGTGAAAAGCCAACGCGCAGGGTGGCAGAATCTGATCGAGGGCGACTCCGTCAGGTCGCTGCGCGGCTGGCAACACCCGGGGCTCCCTGCGGGCTGGACCGTGCACGGTGGCGTGCTCTCCAAGAGCGGGCCGGTCGAAGACCTCGAGTCGACGCAGCCTTACAAAGACTTCGAGCTGGAGCTCGAGTGGAAGATCGGCAAGGAGGGCAACAGCGGCATCTTCTATCGGGCAACCCATCAGTACGATGAGATCTACTGGACCGGGCCCGAATACCAGCTTCTCGACGATGAGAATGCCCCGGATGGCAGGAACCGGATGACGGCGGCGGGCTCGGTGTACGCCATGTACCCGGCACCTGCCGGGGTCGTGCATCCCTATGGCCAATGGAACGAGTCGCGCATCGTCGTCCGCGGTAATCATGTCACCTACTGGATGAACGGCCGCAGGATCGTCGACTACCACCTGGGCAGCCCCGAATGGAAGAAGCGGGTCGCGGCCTCTAAGTTCTCGGCATATCGAGGATACGGGCTGGCGGCGGAGGGTCTGATCGGGATCCAGGGCAACCATCCTGGGGCGATCGCGATCCGCGGCATGCGGATTCGCGTGCTGCCGTAGCGGGCCGTGACGCTGTGGCGATCGGGACGCCGCGGTGAGCGAGACGATCGATACAGCGGGTAACGCCTCATCGTCGCGGCTTGCCGGAGTCGATGTGCTCCGGGGCCTATGCGTGCTGCTGGTCGTGCTGCATCACATCAACCTGCGGTTCGTCCTGAATCACTTGCCGGTGCAGCACGCCGTGCCCGCGCTGATGGAGCAGGTGCTCTTCTGGTCCGGGTACTACGCCGTCGTGGCATTTTTCGTCATTTCGGGCTTTCTCATCACGGGGCTGTCGCTGCGTCGCTGGGGGAGCCTCGGCGCCGTGCGGATCGGCAGCTTCTACCGGATGCGATTCGCACGGATCGCTCCCTGCCTGCTGCTCCTCCTCATCGCCTTGAGCACACTGCACCTCGCCGGCGTGCCCGATTTTACGATTCGTCCCGAGCGCGCATCCCTCGGCCGCGCCCTGGTCGCGGCACTCACGTTTCATGTGAATTGGCTCGAGGGACATCATGGTTATCTCCCGGGCGGTTGGGACGTGCTGTGGTCGTTGTCGGTGGAGGAGGCGTTCTATCTTCTGTTCCCGCTCGCTGCCGTGCTCCTGCGCAATGAGCGGATGTTCCTGCTCGCGCTCGCGACACTGCTGATCGTGGGACCGGTTACCCGCACTCTGTTGGGCGATGCCGATCCGTGGAGAGAATACGCCTACCTCTCGTGCACCGACGCGATCGCATTCGGATGCATTGCCGCACTCGCTTCCCACCGCGGGCTGCTCGGACCGCGCGGCTCGAGGATCGCCCTCCTCGCCGGAGCATCGATCAGTGCGCTGACGGTCGTCCTTTGCAACGAAGATGCTCACACCGGCATCGCCGCCCTGGGGCTCGACGTCACGGCCCTGGAGCTGGGGATCGCGCTGATGGTCGTTGCATTCGGCAACGGAACGGGAAACGCGGCGATGGCAAGAGGCACGGGCTGGCTGCGCGCGATCGGCCGCTGCAGCTACGAGATCTATCTCTTCCACATGCTGATCGTCCTCGGATTGATTGCGGTCGTGAAGCAGACACACGCAGCACGCGCTGCGCTACCGGCCTGGTATGGAGCCATGCTGGGCGCGAGCATCCTGCTCGGGTACATGATTGCACGCGGCTACTCGGAGCCTCTCAATCGGCGAATCAGAAGGGGATCGGGACTCCTTGGTGACGGTCGAGCACGAGCGTCGCAGTTGGTTGCCGACTGACGGCATCGGTCCCTCCATGGGGCGGACCTGCAGCATCCGCTGTATCATCCTCCCATCCCCTCCCCGCGGTCTGCGAGAAGCCCATGACTGAAGCTACGACGGCGGCTGGATACAGCAGCGAGCCGGTCAAATATCCGAGCCTGCAGGTCATCGACCTGCCGGATGAAGCCCGGTCAGTGACCGAGGAGTATCGGAACCAGGTGCTCAATCGAGTCAATGACAGCTGCCTGCGCCTGGCCGTGTTCCAGGGAAAGTACCGCTGGCATGTGCATCCGACCTCCGATGAGCTCTTCGTCGTCCTGGAAGGAGCGATCATCATCGAGATGCAAAATGGCGAGTCCATTCGCATCGGGCCTCTTCAGGCCGCGACCGTTCCGGCCGGGGTGGTGCATCGCACGATCGGCGTGGGCCGGACGGTGAACCTGTGTTTCGAGAAGGCTCGAGCCGAAACTGTGTTCCTTGACGAGTAGCCAGGATGTCGGGAATGCATGACCTGAAAGACCGCGTGGCCTTGGTCACGGGTGGCTCGCGCGGCATCGGCAAGGCGATCGCGATCACGTTGGCAGAGGCCGGAGCTGCGGTCGCAGTAAACTATCGCGTGAGTGGCACGGAGGCGGAGGCAGTCGCCGAGGCCATATGCAAGAATGGTGGCCGTGCTGCCGCTTTCGGTGCCGATGTCTCGGCTCGGAGCGCGGTCGAGGCGATGGTGCATGAAATCGACAAGCGCCTCGGCGCCATCGACATTCTGGTCAACAACGCCGGCATGGCTGCGATTCGTGGGCTCGAGCAGATCACGGAAGAGGATTTCGATCGCACGATGGCCGTCAACCTGAAATCCGCCTTTCTCTGCACACAGGCCGTTCTGCCGGGCATGCGGGCGCGGCGATGGGGACGGGTCGTCAATATCTCCTCGGTCGGAGCCCGCATCGGCTCCGGCTCGATCAGCATCGCGTACGCAGCCGCGAAGGCAGGTCTGGAAGGACTGACGCGCGGCTACGCGCTGCGGCTCGCGGCCGAGGGTGTAACGGTCAACGCCATCGCACCCGGACTCATCGACACTGAGATGGGGAAGCCGCTGATCGAGGCAGGCGTCCCGGCCCGGATTCCGGTTGGGCGGGCCGGAACGGGGGAAGAGATCGCGCAGGCCGTGCTGCTGCTCGTCTACAACGGCTACATGACCGGCCAAACGGTCGCGGTCAACGGCGGCACGCTCTTCTCCTGACCGGCCGCCGACGGAACAGCGGCCTGCCCGTCCCGTCCCCGCTATTTCTTCTGCGACTTGGCGAGCAGCTCGATGAGATAGCGCTTCCACACCGCAGCGTGGGTGTGCGTCCCATGACCGTAGGTCTCCATGGATGCCGGAATCAGGATGTAGCGTCCGTGCGGAATCCTGCGGACCAGCCTCTGAGCGATGTCCTCGAGCTCCGGCGGGTTGATGAAGTCATCGCCGGAATTGATCCACGTGACGGGTGCCACGATCGAGCCTAGCCGCGGCTCCGGATTGTAGAAGCGAGAGGAGTCGACCTGGTACAGGAAATCGTCGGCGTCGATGTAGGACGCATAGTATTGCACCCTCTCCTTGACGTAGTCCTCGGCCTGCTTGCGGGTCGGCAGATCCTTCTGCATCTGCTGTGGCGCCGAGCCCGCGATGATGAGCCAGTCTGCGGCGTCGTCCACGCCCTCCATCGGCTCATGGGTATAGTTGCCATTGTCCCAGGCCGGGTCGTTACGAATCGACTGCATCGACATGTAGCGCCAGATGCGGTTGCGGCCTGCGATCTCCATGGGCATGCAGGCAAGAGGCATGAGCGCGTCCATGAACTTCGGGTAGGTCTCGCCCCAGACGAACGACTGCATGCACCCCATCGATGTCCCGAGAACGAGGCGCAGATGATCGACGTGCAGAGCCTCGAGCAGCATCTGGTGCTGCGCGCGGATCATGTCGTCGTAGGTGTAGTGAGGAAACTTCATCCTCAGACCGTCGGACGGCTTGCTCGACTCGCCATGCCCGATCTCGTCCGGGAGGATGATGAAGTACTTCCTGATATCCATCGGCTGGCCAGGACCGAACAACACGTCCGAGAACACCGGGTTGAGGAGTGAATGCGCATCCCCGCCAGTGCCGTGAATCAACAGGATGGCATTGGTCGTGTGACCGGCCTCATCGTGTCGGGGCTCGCCGAGCGTTACGTAGTGAAGTCGCAGATCCGAGAGCGTCTCGCCCGTGCCGAAGCGGAAATTGCGGATGTGAAAGACGCCGTTGCGGATCGGCCAGTGTGTTGGCTTGTAGTGGATCGGAGGCGGAACCTGCGCGTAGGCAAGCGTGATCGAGGCAATGAGTAACGCAGCAAGCCGCTGGAGCATCGAGTTCTCCCCGATAGAGATTCGCGCGAGATCGCGCATGATACTACGCGCGAGCGAGAGCCAGCCGCGCCCGGCTCTTCAGCTCAACTCCGGAGCGCCTCCAGTGGGCGCATCACGGCTCGCCGCCCCGATTGCCGTGCGCGCGATCCGCGTAGAGCGGCCTTACGCTCTGTCAACAACCGCCGCCGGCGCTGCCGGCCCGCGCCCGATCCGGCGAGCGAGCCCGTGGCCGAGGCCCATCGCGACGAGCCCGACGAGCAGGTGGATCGCCTGAACGATCCAGTGGCCAGCGCCCGGGAGGAGCTGCAGCTGCAGCACGCCGAGCGCAGGGACGATCAGGCTCCAGATGAAGACTACGAGCGCAAACATTCGGGTCGCAGGCGCGAGAAACCCGATCACGGCGAGGACCCACAGGCATATGACGAAGAGGCCGCCAAGGTCCATGTGGAGCGAGAGCAGCGAGAGAGCGTGGCCGGTCCAGAAAAGGATGCCCAGTACCACGAGCGCCAGGCCCAACAGGCTGATGAGTGAGCGGGCGATGATCACGGTGTATTTCACGTCAACCTCGCACCAGGGGAGCGGCGACCGAAGTGCCGGCCACATCGTCCACCCGTCATTTTTGATATCCCTATAGTATATCGCTTAACGTCTTCCCCTCACTGAAATGAGGGGATTTCCGTCTGCTGGAGGCCGACGCTCCGGCCCGAGAATAGGATATTGATTGCAGAGTTGATGTCCGGTCATGCCGAGCACCACAACCGCTACAGCTTCACTCTCACTCCTGCTGGTTGGCAGAGACCGGAAGTTGCGTCCCATCTTCCGGGCATTGATCTACGCGGCCCTGGCTTTCTGGCTGCTTTCTGCCGACGAATTCCTGGGTCCGCCGCTGCAGCGCGCGGCGACTGCGCTCCATGCCACCGGGCTCTCTCCCGGCACCGGCGCGTTCTACGAGACGATCAATCTGCTCACTGCCCTGCTCCTCACCTGGCTCTTCGGGATGTACGAAGGGCGTCGGGTCGATGACTACGGCCTGCCCATCCGCCAGGCATTCCGGTCGCGGTACTGGGAGGGCTTCGCCATCGGCGTCGCGGCCGCCGCTGCCGTGGCCCTCGGCATGATTGCTCTCGGGGGTATGACGGTGCACGGGCTGGCCCTGCACGGTCCGATGATCGGCTGGGCTGCGCTCGCCTGGCTGGGCTCGAATGTGCTCGTCGGCATCGCCGAGGAATACCTCTTTCGCGGCTACCTGCTGCAAACGCTGTGGAAGAGCCTCGGCTTCTGGCCGGCGGCGGTGCTCATCGCCCTGTGGTTCGGCGCCGATCACTACTTCTTCAAGCGCGGCGAGAATGTGTGGGATCTCATCTCCCTCGTCGCGTTCGGCATCTGGACCTGCTACACGGTCCTGCGAACCGGGTCTCTCTGGCTCGCCGCCGGCTACCACGGCGCTTTCGACTTCATGCAGCTCTTCGTCATCGGCACACCCAACGGGGGCGTGGCCCCGCTCAATCACCTGTTGAATGTGTCTTTTCAGGGACCGGACTGGGTCACCGGCGGTGTCCTCGGCACGGAGGCGAGCTTTCTCATCTATCCGGTCATCGCCTTGATGTTCATCTATATCGGATGGCGGCAATATGACTTGCGTGCGCGGACATGAGCGCCACCGGGAGCCAGCACCTGACGATCAACGTCGGCTCATCTCATCGAGTCTCGGCGCTGTTGGACCGGCCGAATACGGCACGCTCGCTATTCGTCTTCGCGCACGGCGCAGGAGCCGGTATGGAGCACCCGTCGATGCAAGCGGTTACGACCGCCCTCGGTACGCGCGGTATCGCCACCTTGCGCTATCAATTTCCCTACATGGAGCGGAGGAGCCGGCGGCCGGACCCCCCACCCTTGTGTCACGCCACCGTTCGCGCAGCCGTCGCGGAGGCTGCGCGAGTGGCGCCCGGCCTCACGCTCGTTGCCGGCGGCAGGTCGTTCGGCGGCCGGATGACTTCGCAGGCGCAGGCACAATCTCCGCTACCGGAGGTCCGCGGACTCGTGTTTCTGGCATTTCCGCTGCATCCCGCCGGACGACCCGGGACCGAGCGCGCGGCACATTTGGACCAGGTCAGGATTCCGATGCTGTTCATCCAAGGTACTCGTGATGAGCTCGCAGAGCTCGACCTGCTGACGGCGCTCATCGAGCGCCTGGCCTCCTATGCCACACTGCACCTGCTGGATGATGCCGATCATTCCTTCCATGTTCCGGCCCGAACGGGCCGGAAGGACGCTGAGGTCAGGGACGAAGCCCTGGACGCCATGAGCCAATGGCTGGAGCGCCTGAGCCGCTCCGCTCCAAACTGATTGAAGGTCAACCATGCGAAATCGACAAGATCCCCGCGGCTTGCCCGTCGTCGTCGCCGTCGCGCTCACGGCTGTGCTCCTGGCCCCATTCCCGGGCCTCGCGTTGGGGCAAGCCGCGAATGCCGGTGCAGGTCAGGACGACAGCCCCGCGACCTCATGCGCTGACGATGCCGGACTGAAACTCCCGTCCGGCTTCTGTGCCACCGTTTTCGCCGACCATCTCGGTCACGCCCGTCACATGGTCGTGGCGCCCGATGGGGTGGTCTATGTCAACACGTGGAGCGGCAGCTACTACCCCGGCTCTCCGCCGCCACGGGGCGGCTTCCTCGTGGTCTTGCAGGACACCAAGGGTAGAGGCAAAGCCAATGTCGTCCGGCGTTTCGGGGCGACGCCTCACAAGGGTGGTCACGGCGGCACCGGCATTGCGCTCTACAACGGCTATCTCTACGCCGAGGAAAGCGATCGGATCGTTCGTTACGCGATGTCGCGAGGATCCATCGTGCCGAGGGGTCCTGCGCAGACGGTCGTCTACGGAATGCCGCTGAGCGGCGATCACCCGATGCATCCGTTTGCGATCGACGCCGATGGCTGGATGTATATCGATCTCGGGTCTCCGAGCAACGCATGCCAGGAACAGAACCGCATGCTGGAATCGCCAGGCGTGAATCCGTGCCCGGAGCTCGAGACCCGGGCCGGTATCTGGCGTTACAGCGCGAAGCGGCTGCACCAGAAATTCTCGCCGGCGGCCCGTTACGCCACCGGGATCCGCAATGCTGACGGCATCACCGTGGACGCGGGACACGAGGTCTATGCAACCCAACATGGCCGTGACCAGCTGGGTCAGAACTGGCCGAACCTCTTTACTTCGCAGCAGGGCGCTTACCTGCCCGCGGAAGAGATGATGCACGTGGTGCAGGGCGGCGATTACGGCTGGCCGTATTGCTATTACGACGGCATGCAGGACAAGCTTTTTCTCGCACCCGAGTACGGCGGTAACGGCAAGACCGTCGGGCTCTGCGCGAGCAAGCGCGCGCCCGTGGCCGCCTACCCTGCCCACTGGGCGCCCCTGGATCTGACAGTCTACCGTGGCAATCAATTTCCCAAGCGTTACGACGGCGGCATATTCATTGCCTTCCACGGCTCCTGGAATCGCGCCCCTTTTCCGCAACAGGGCTACAACGTGGTGTTTCAGCCGCTCGCCAACGGTGCGACCTCAGGGAAGTGCGAGATATTTGCTGACGGCTTCGCCGGAGGACAGGAGGACCCTGGCTCGGCAGCGCATCGTCCAGCGGGACTCGCCGTGGGACCCAACGGCGCACTTTACGTGTCTGATGACGTGCACGGACGGATCTATCGCATCGTGTACCGTGGCGGCACCGGCTCGACCGACGAAGCCAGCGGTATCACGCCCTGCCCGGACATGACGGCACTGGGCGGCACAACGAAGTCTGCCGGTGCGCTTCCGCCGGAAGGTATTCATCCCAATGCGGCGGCAGTCGCGCGTCTCCCGATCCCGCAGGGCGCCACGCGCCAGATGATGGAGCTCGGCGATCAGATCTTCCACGGGCAGGTGGCCTCGGGTACCTGCGCCGGCTGCCATGGGGAGCAGGGCAAGGGCTCGCCGCTCGGCCCCAACCTCGCGGCCGGCAGATGGCACTGGAGCGATGGCAGCTATCAGGGAATCGAAAGCACCATTCGCCATGGCGTACCGAGCCCGAGGAATTACCGCAGCCCGATGCCGCCGATGGGTGGTGCGCAACTCTCGAGCAGTCAGGTTGCGGCGGTGGCGGCATACGTCTGGGGCTTGGGGCATGCAAACGCCCACTGACGGGCTACCGGTGTCCGGCGCAGTCCGTCGCAGCCCCGGGCTCTGCTGATTGATTGGATCCGGATCTGCTCGCGTCTCGTCGCGCAGGCCCTTCCACTCGTCACAGCCGCCGGCAACGTTGATTGCGGGCACTGATCTACTTGGATAAGCTGGTTGGAATTCCGCTTGCACGTTCCGTGCACAAACGGATCCAAAGAGGGTCTCGACCGATGAATTCAGCCGACGCGCGATTCCTCCGCGGCAAATCCCTGGTCACAGCGCTTGCTGCGCTGACGGCCGTTGCGCTCAGTGCGCATGCTGCGACCGCGACTCCGACTCCACACCAGTTTCTCGATGGCAAGCTCGCCTGGCGCAGCATCGGACCGAACATCGGTGGGCGTGTTGTCGCAGTAGCCGGCGTTCCGAGCACCCGCAACCTGTTTTACATGGGCGGCGTGGATGGCGGCGTTTGGAAGAGCACGGACTACGGCGTCGTCTGGGACAACATCACCGACGGCAAATGGCCCTCGGCCAGCGATAGCGTTGGCGCCATTGCAGTTGCGCCGTCGAACCCCAAGGTGCTCTACGTCGGCACCGGCGAGACGGACATCCGCAACGACATGATCACCGGCGACGGCATCTACAAGTCCATGGATGCCGGCAAGACCTGGAAGTATGCCGGCCTGAAGGACACCCGCACGACCAGCGCAATCGTCGTCGATCCCCATGATCCGAACGTCGTCTATGCGGCCTCGATGGGCCACGTGTTCGCGCCGAATCCCGACCGCGGCGTCTTCAAGTCGACCGACGGCGGCAAGACCTGGCAGAAGATTCTGTTCGTCGACGACAAGACCGGCGCCATCAACCTCGTGATGGATCCACGCGACCCGAGCGTCCTGTACGCGGCGATGTGGCAGGCGCAGCGCACTCCCTGGTCGCTGAATGACGGCGGACCCGGCAGTGGCCTGTACAAGAGCACTGACGGCGGCGCGCATTGGTCTAACATCACGCGCAGCCCCGGACTGCCGCGGGGCGTGCTCGGCAGGATAGGCGTCGATGTCGCGGCGAGCAATCCGAGCGTCGTCTTTGCGATCATCCAGGCGAAGGGTGGTGGTGTCTTCCGTTCGGCTGACAGCGGCGCCACGTGGCACCGCGTCAACGACAACTGGAGCCTGCGGCAGCGGGCGTTCTACTACACCAGCGTCTACGTCGATCCGACCAATCCAAACACCCTTTATTGCCCCAACGTAGACGGCGTGTGGGTATCGCGCGACGGCGGCAAGGGCTTCTCCCTTCTGCACATGCCCCACGGTGACGACCACATCGTGTGGATCAATCCCACAGACCCGAAGGTTCTCCTGGTCGGTAACGACGGTGGCGCAACCGTGTCGACCGACGGCGGCGAGACGTGGGGCACCGAGCACAATCAGCCGACCGGTCAGTTCTATCATGTTGCGCTCGATGGGCAGTTCCCATTCCACGTCTATGGTGCGCAGCAGGACGAAGGCGCGTTCGAAGGCCCCAGCTCGAAGCCAGGGGGCGCCATACCGGTAGGCGCTTGGAACGAAGTCGCGGGGGGAGAGAGCACCTTCGTTGCGCCGGAGCCGCATGATCCCGATGCCACCTACGGCAGCGACTATTACACCCTGATGCAGCGCGTCAACTCGGTGACGGGCGAGCGGCGAAACGCGAGTCCACAGCCGGAATACCTCGACGGCGTCTCGGCGGGTGAGATGAAATATCGCCTCGGCTGGACTCACCCGATCTTCTTCTCACCGAATGACCCGAAAAAGCTCTTCCTCGCCTCCCAGTACGTGATGACGAGCGATGATGGCGGTCATAGCTGGAACGTCATCAGTCCGGATCTGACGCGCAACGACCCGGCAACCGAAAAGCCGAGTGGCGGTCCGATCGATCTGGATCAGACCGGAGCGGAAATCTTCCCGGACATTTCGGCGCTGGCGGTCTCGACAGTCGACCCGCACGTGATCTGGGCAGGATCTCAGGACGGCCTGCTTCATGTGACGACCGACGGAGGTCAGAACTGGCAGGCCGTGACGCCACCCCAATTGCCGCAATGGGCTGAAATCAGCTCGATAGAGCCCTCACACGTCGCGGCGGGTACCGCGTACGTCACTGCCCAGCGATACATGTGGGATGACTACCGGCCTTATGTATTCGAGACCACCGATTCCGGCCGGAACTGGACGGTCCTCACAACCGGGTTGCCGGACGACCAGTCCGCCTTCATCGTACGGCAGGATCCGAACGACGCCTCGCTCATGTTCCTCGGAACCTCGAATACCGTGCATGTCAGCTTCGATGGGGGCAAGCACTGGCAGCCGCTCGGCCTGAACCTGCCGCACGTGGAGGTACGGGACCTGGCGATCAACTCCCGCGAGGGCGAGCTGGTTGCCGCGACGCACGGCCGATCCTTCTGGATACTCGACAATCTGGCGTTGCTCGAGCAACTGTCACACGACGGAGAGCCGGCGGCGGATTCGGCCGAGCTCTACGCACCGCAGACGGCCTGGCTGACGAACGCCTACGGTCAGAATGAGAGAGCGAAGCGCCGTGAGCCCGTCGGGGACAATACGCCGTTCGGCGCGACCGTGTTCTTCCACATTCCCGGCAAATATGACGGCAAGACTCCCGCGAGCCTCGAATTCCTGGACGATCAGGGGCAGGTGGTCAGGCAGTTCACGCTGCACCTGAAGAAGAGGAAGGAGAAAAAGCTGCCGCCGGTCGTCGAAGACAACCTGCTGCCATCGGAGAAAGAGAAGATCGGCAATGAGAAGCTGACGGCCATCTCCCCCGGGACGAACAGCCTGCGATGGAATCTGCGCTACGCCGATGCGACGGACGTGATCGGGTTCGAGCCGCCGGAAGAGGGTGACGGTCTGACGGGCGATGCGCGCGGGCCGCTGGTCAACCCGGGCCGTTACACCGTCGTACTCCACTATGGCAGGAAGACGTCCAAGCAGACGTTCCAGGTAGCCCTGGACCCGCGGATTCACACGACTCCAGAGGCATTGAAGCAGCACCTCTCCCTGCAGCTCACCCTGCACCAGACGATCGACACGCTCGACCGTGACATCAACTCGGCGATCGAGACCCGGCAACGCCTGGTGAAGGCCATTGCCGACCACAAAGTCACTGCATCTGCGGCGGCCGCGAGTCTCAATGAGCTCCATGACGCGATCGATTCGATCGTGCAACTCAACGTCCGCTCCAGCGAGGGCGACGTGCTGCATCCGATGCACCTGCGCAGTCTCCTCGCCTTCCAGCAATCGAACGTCGGCCTCGATTACGGGTCGCCGGATGCGGCGATGATCGATGCCTGCAATCGGCTGTTGAGTGCGGCCCGGAGCGGCGAGGCTCGCCTGCAGGCAGCGACCGCGACCGCGCAGCACCTGCTGTGAGACATGCGGTCCGGGTCGCCCCCGGGCCGCTTTCTCAGGAGCTCGCGCGGTCGGCGCTCGAAGCAACCGCCACTTCGAGTGGCGGTCCCACATACCTTGCCCGCGGCCGAATCAGCCGTCCTGCAGACGCCTGCTCCATCGCGTGCGCGAGCCAACCGACACAGCGCGCAATCGCAAACAGCACGAGGGGCGCATCGGGCGGCAGGCGAAGGCAGCGGTCATGGCCGCGAGCGCGAAGTCGATGTTAGGTCGCTCACCGCTGAGCTGGCCGGCAGCCACGCGCAGCTCCTCGTATTCCGGGGAGGCGTTCACCTGTGTCTTCGCGGCGGGCCGTGCCGGTGGTTGGATTGCCCATGCCCGCGAGCAGATGCTTCGGGCCGCCTGATCCGTCCGCTGTCGCGTTACGTGGGACCCATGCAGCGCGGCTGGCTGATACACTGGATGGCGTGAGTAGAGCGCCTCATGTTGCCCGTGTGCTCCGCGGCCCCGCGCCCGGGATCTACAGCACACATACATTGAGCGGCCGACAATTCGGTCGCCATTGGCATGATGCGTACGGATTCGGCATCCTGGAGGAAGGCGCGCAGCGATCCGCGAGCGGTCGCGGTCGGGTCGACGCGTTTCCCGGGCAGGTGATCACCACGAATCCCGGTGAGGTTCATGACGGCCGGCCACTGGGCAGTGCGACGCGGCGCTGGTGCATCGTCTCGGTGGATGCGGACGTGTTCTCTTCTCTGATCGGGCATGCGAGCGCAGCGGAAATCACGCATCCCGTGATCGACGATCCGCCTTTGCGCCATGCCCTGCAGCGGCTTTTTCACCGGCTCGGGCGGTGGCACGCACGCGTGGGCAATAGAGCCGCGGAGAGGCTGGCCTGCGAGGAGTCGCTCGTCGAGACGACAATGCAGCTCGTGGCGCGGCACGGCACGGCACGTCCGCCCACCGATACCGCGGACTGCAGCCTGCGCCGGCTCCGGGAGCTGCTGGCCGATGCGCCCCTCGACCCTCCTTCTCTCGCCACCATGGCGGCGATGGCAGGGCTCAGCCGCTATCAGGTGCTGCGGCGATTCGAGAAGGCCTATGGACTGCCGCCCCATGCCTGGCTTCTTTGCCGCCGCGCCGAGCACGCGCTGCGCCTGATCCGGGACGGCGAGACGCTCATCGATGCAGCGGCTGCGAGCGGCTTCGCGGATCAGAGCCACATGACCCGGGTCTTCGCCCGCTACTACGGCATCACGCCCGGAGCCTGGCGTGACGCCATGGCGATGCAATAGGGTTCAAGACGCCGGCCAACGGCCTGGTGATAATTTCGCGCATAGGGCGGCGGCATCGCCGGCGCTGGACGAGCCACCTCGAGAGGACACGACGCATGAGCACCTGGCACATTGCGCAATTGAACGTCGGCCGCGCCGTCGCACCACCAGGCAGCCCTGAGCTGGCCGATTTCATGGGCGCGCTCGATCGGATCAATGCCCTCGCCGACGCCGCGCCCGGCTTCGTATGGCGGTTGCAATCGGCGAGCGGCAACGCGACCGACATCCTGGTCTCGGATGATCCGAGATCTCTCGTCAACATGTCGGTGTGGGCCTCGGTCGAATCACTCTTCGCATTCGTCTATCGCACGGCACATACCGCCGTGATGCAACGGCGCCGCGAATGGTTCGAGAGACCGGCGGAAGCTCATCAGGTGCTGTGGTGGGTTCCAGCGGGCCACATTCCAACTACCGAAGAGGCCCTGGAGCGCCTCGCGCATCTGCGGCGCGAAGGTCCGACCGCGCGGGCTTTTACGTTCGGCCGGCGCTATCCCCCTCCAGGGGAGCTGGGATCGCCCGAGGACATGAAGCCCGAGCCGTACTGCGGAGGCTGGGAAGGCACTGTGCTGGCAGAAGCCTGAAAGCGTCGCCGATCGAGATCGTCGCCCTTCCATAGCTGCGGCGCCGGCCGGGCACCGGCGCCGGAGTCGCTTCGCGTTGGCTCATCAGCCAACCCGCGCAGATGACGCAGCGGGCTGCTGGTCAGATGCGAGGACATGATGGTGAGTCGAGCTCCAGTGGTAGGCGCGCGTCACAACCTGCTGGGAAGCGGCGAGTGTCAGGGGCGCGGTGACGAGAGTCGCACCAACAAGGGTGATGGTGAGGGCCATGGCGGCAGTGGTGGCTTTCTGGATTGCGTTCATGATGTGTTCTCCTCCTGTTACGCCCCCAGAACACGACAGCCCGCCAAAAGTTGCAGAAATTATGTCGCCGTCGCACCTCGGGCGAAGGACCCCGCGCGAGTGGCAGCGCGCCCGCGTTCCCGGGCTGAGCGCGGGGCGACACCGGTCGCGCTCCCCAAGCTCGAACTGCGCATAAGTCTTTGAGTAGACGATAATTTCTTGAACTCAAAGCCCGTCCCGCGCCGCCCCGCCGTGTGCATCGGCGCTAGAATCAGCGCCCCTCAGGCGAGGTGCGCACCATGCGAGCGTTGCGAATCATCGGGATCGTGGTCGGCTGTCTCATCGTGGTGCTCATCGCCGCGGTGATCGCGCTGCAGCTGCTCGTCCATCCGAACGATTACAAGGGGCGCATCCAGGCAGCCGTCAAGAGCTCGACCGGCAGGGACCTGTCGCTCCCGGGCGATATCCATCTTTCGATCTTCCCGTCACTCGCTGTGAAGCTCGGTCCCGTGAGCCTCGGGAATCCGCCGGGGTTCACCTCCGCACAACCATTCGCTTCGATCCAGCACGCAGCGCTGCGCGTGCGCCTGCTGCCACTCCTCCACCGCCGGCTGGATGTCGGGCGCATCGTCATCGACGGCCTCGACTTGCGTCTTCTCAAGAACGCGAGGGGCCAGGGCAACTGGGCAATGCCCGCGGCCAAGCCGACGACGCCGACTCCGCAGCAGTCAGGCGCCAGCCAGGTGACGCTCGCCGGAATTGCCGGCATCGTGATCAAGAACAGCCGCGTCAGCTACCAGGACATGGTGGCGGATCATGTGAATGTCGACATCGGCCATGTGGCGGCCAGCACCGAGGTGCCCGTCAAATGGAAAATTGATCTGACCACCGGGGCCGGTGCACATCCCATGGCGCTGTCGGGGAATGCCACGCTCGAATACGACGCGAAGACCGCCCATCTGTCGAGCCTCGACGCCCGGGTGGATGACTCGACTCTGCGCGGCAGTGCGGCGGTCACGAATCTGACCACCGGAGCGATGAGCTTCGATCTGTCGCTCGATCACATCGATCTCGATCGCTACCTCACGCCCGCCTCCAAATCAGCTCATACGTCCGCCCAACCCGCCCCGCAAAGCGTCGGCGGAGGCGCCCAGGCGACCGAGCTGCCCACGAGCGCGCTGAAGACACTGCAGCTGCACGGCAAGCTTGCGATCGGTAGCGCGATCATCGACCGCATCAAGCTTTCCCAGGTGGCGGTCGGCCTGGCAGCGGACGGAGGGGTCCTGCACGTCAATCCAGCGACGGCAAAGCTCTACAACGGCACCTCCGAAGGGACCGTGACACTCGATGCGCACGGCGACGTACCCGTATTGCAGCTGAACGAAAACCTGTCGGGTGTCGACATCGAGCCGTTGCTTCAGGATTTCGCCAAGCTCAATCGCATCTCAGGGCGCGGCAATGTCACACTCAATCTGACGGGTCATGGCAAAACGGCCCCCGCGATAGTGGGCTCCCTGGACGGCCACGCCGCAGTGAACCTCGCGAAGGGCGCCATCGACGGGCTCGATCTCTGGGCCGCCGTCAACAGTGCGGTGGCGCTCGCCCAGCGGCATACATTGCCCACTGGAGTGACCGGCAGCACCAACAGCACCCGTTTCGATGTCTTCAAGGCCTCCGCCGATCTCACGAACGGCATAGCGTCGACGAAAGACCTGGAAATCACCTCGGGCGACTTACGTGTCACCGGACAAGGCACGACGAACCTGGTCAATGGCGCTGTGGATTACCACGTCAATGCGGCGATTCAGCAGGGTCCCGGCGCAGGCGCGGCACTGGCCAATGTGCCGTTGCTGATCAGCGGCAGGATGACGAGCCCCATCGTGCGTCCCGACACCCAGGCTCTGGTCAAATCAATGGCGCGCCAGCAGTTGGAGAAGCACAAAGGAGAGATCAAGAACAAGTTGCGGGACGCATTGAAGGGATTGATCCACTGACAGGAGCGCCCCCGCCGCGAAGTCGGAGGTCGGGTTTACCCGCGCGCATCGCGCGCCGCGGGCGACTCGTCAGCGTTTAGACTGCTGCTGTCACCCCGAAGGAGTGCAGGAAACATGAGACTCACCGCGAGGTTTTCCCGGTCCGCCCGCGTGCTCCTTTGCTCGTTGTGCACGCTCGTGATGGCCGCCACGGCAAGTGCCGCCACCATCAAAGACCAGGGGCACGGCGATGCCGCTGCCAGTCTCATTCACTCCATGCTCGGAACCTGGGATGTAAAGGAGTGGATGTGGCAGGCTCCTGGCGGTGCGGCCGTCCCGCTGCCGTCCGCAGTGGCTCATCGCCGGCTCATCGGCAACGACTTCATTCAGGAGGTCATGAGCGCCACGCCCGGCTCCGAGGGTGCCTTCACCCGCTTCGCGTATTTTGGATACAACGCGGTGAATCAGGACTATGAATACTTCTCACTCGATACGCGCGCGCCGCAAATGATGAACGAGCGGAGCTTCGGCGCGGGCAGTGGAGTCTCGGCGCGCCATTCCATCGACCTGCTCGGCAGCACGTTCGTCGCGCCTCAGTGGGGCAAGCTCACCAATGCGGCGTTCCGCTACCGACTCGTCGTCGGACCCGTCGAGCATGATCGCCAGGAAGTAGTCCTGTACCTGACTCCCCTTTCGGGGGCGAGCCAGCCGGAGTTTCAGGCTTTCAAGTATGTCTACTCGCGCCGGCACTGACCCGCGCCTCGAGCCTTTTCAGGCTTCCTTACCGATCACTTCCTCGGCAGCGATGGCGGGTGTTTCAACGGCCGGAACCGGCGCCACCTTGGCTGCCAGCGTGTCCGAGATGAAGAACCTGTACAGCGCCACGCCCAGGGAACCCCCGATGATCGGACCGATGATGGGGACCCACCAGTATCCGAAAGGCCCCGGGAATGCGTTTGCTCCCCAGCCCATCAGCCAGCAGAAGAGGCGCGGCCCGAAGTCGCGCGCGGGATTGATGGCATATCCCGAGCCGGTGCCGAAAGACATCCCGATCGCGGCGACCGCCATGCCGACCATGAAGGGGGCAAGGTTGGCCTTCACACCCACGTTCATCGAATCGACGATCGCCAGCACGAAGAGCAGCAGGAAGAACGTGCCGACGATCTGGTCGAACAGCGGCCACAGCATGTTCACGCCGTAGTAGTGCGCCGGAAAGGTGGCGAAGATACTGAACGTGGTCATGCCGGCCGGAGCCGCGCGCGAAATGACTCCATTGGCTGCATTCCACGCATCGATCGCCGGGACGTAGTCTGCATAAGCCAGCGCAGCGCCGGCGAACGCTCCGGCGGCCTGCGCCGCCGAATAAGGAAGGACCTTCGCCCAGGGGAAGTCTCCTTTGACCGCAAAGGCAACCGTCACCGCGGGGTTGAGGTGCGCGCCGGTGACACCCCCTGCCACATACACCGCCATGGTCACCGCCATGGCCCATCCCCAGGTTATGAGCAGCCAATCACCCGCGCCGGCGAAAATCGTCGGCGTGCGGCCGGATTCAGGCAGGCCCACCACCGCGACGGCAACCACGCCGGCACCGAAAGCGAGCAGCACGAAGGTGCCGAAGAACTCCGCCAAAAGCTCGCTCCAGATGCTGCGAGCACGCCAACCCGTCTTGACTCCCATTTTCACTGGCATGACATTTCTCCGATCACTCGGCCCAGTCGAACGATCGTGTGACGGCTTTCTTCCAGCATTTGTAGTAATGGTCCCGCTGTTGATGGGGCATCTTGGGCGTCCAGGTGCGGTCGATCTCCCAGTTGGCACGCAGGTCCTCGGTGTTGTCCCAGAATCCGACCGCGAGGCCGGCTGCATAGGCAGCGCCGAGCGCCGTCGTCTCCGTCACCTTGGGCCGGATGACGGGCGCGTTGAGGATGTCGGCCTGAAACTGCATGAGCAGGCTGTTGGCGACCATGCCGCCGTCGGTCTTCAGGCTGGATAGCGCGATGCCACTGTCGGTCTGCATGGCCTCGACCACATCGCGCACCTGATAGGCCGTGGACTCGAGCGCCGCGCGAGCGATGTGCGCCCGGGTTGCATACCGGGTAAGACCGGCAATCACACCGCGCGCGTCATCCCTCCAGTAAGGGGCGTAGAGTCCGGAGAAAGCGGGCACGATGTAGACATCACCGTTGTCGTCGACGCTGGCCGCCAAAGGCTCGATCTGCGTGGCGACGTCGAACAGCTTCAGATTGTCGCGCAGCCATTGCACCAGCGCGCCGGTGATGGCAATGGCGCCTTCCAAGGCATAGTGCGGCGCTTCATCACCAAAGCGGTAGGCGAGCGTGGTGAGGAGCCCGGCCTTGGATTGCACGGGCTGGGTTCCGGTGTTCATGAGCAGGAACGAGCCGGTGCCGTAGGTGTTCTTGGCTTCGCCGGGCGCAAAGCAGGTCTGGCCCACGAGCGCCGCCTGCTGATCGCCGAGGATACCCGCAAGCCGGGTCCGCTTCAGCGGCGCCGAGGCCACTTCGCCATAGACTTCGGAGGAGGACACGATACGCGGCAGACATGCCCGGGGGATGCCGAACTCTGCGAGCATGTCCTCGTCCCACTCGCAGGTCGCGATATTCATCAGCTGCGTGCGGCTCGCGTTCGTGACGTCGATGATGTGCTCACCGCCGTGTGGACCACCGGTCAGGTTCCAGGTGAGCCAGCTATCCACGGTGCCAAAGAGAGCCTCGCCCGACTCGGCCTTGCGGCGTGCACCTTCGATGTTGTACAGGATCCAGCGCAGCTTGAGACCCGCGAAGTAGGTCGTGAGCGGCAACCCGGTTTTCGGCCGGAAGCGGTCCTGACCCCCCTCGCGGGTATAGCCTGCCACCAATTGGGCGGTGCGCGCATCCATCCACACCAGGGCATTGCACAACGGCCGGCCGCTCGCTTTGTCCCACAGCACGGTGGTTTCGCGCTGATTGGTGATGCCGATCGCTGCAAGATCTGAGGCACGCAGGCTGGCGCGAGTCAACGCTGCCTCGATCACCTCCTCCGTGTTTCTGATGATCTCCAGCGGATCGTGCTCGACCCAGCCCGGCTTTGGATAGATCTGACGATGCTCCTTCTGCGCAAGGGAGACTATCTCGCCTTTCCGGTCGAAGACGATGAAGCGCGAGCTCGTCGTACCCTGATCGATGGCGCCAACGTAGCGTGACATGAGACTTCCCCCCCGGCTCCGGGTGTACCCGGGCTGCCGCACGATTATAGGCCGCCCGTCAGCGGGATGGCGTCCGAGCGCGGGACCGAGGCCCCCCGGGCGCAGTGCATGCTTGGACCTGCCCATGGCGATGATCCGCATCGGCATTTCAGGCTGGCGTTACGCGCCCTGGCGCGGGTCCTTCTACCCGGCTGGCCTGCCCCAGCGCGCCGAGCTCGAGCATGCAGCGCGCCGCTTCGCCACCATCGAGATCAACGGATCGTTCTATTCCCTGCAGCGGCCAGAGCTCTATGCGCAGTGGTACGCCGAGACTCCGGAGGGGTTCGTATTCAGCCTCAAGGGAGGACGCTACATCACACACATGCTGAAGCTGCGGAACATCGAAGAGCCCCTTGCGAACTTCTTTGCCTCGGGCGTGTTCAATTTGCGCGACAAGCTGGGCCCGATCCTCTGGCAGTTTCCGCCCAACTTCAAATATCAGCGCGAGCGGCTGGAGAGCTTCTTCCGGCTGTTACCTCGCGACACGGAACGGGCGTGCGCTCTGGCGCGACGGCGCTCGGCGTGGATGAAGGGCCGCGTACGGCTTGCTGTTGATGCATGGCGTCCGCTTCGTCATGCAATCGCGGTCAGGCACGAAAGCTTTCTCGATCCGTCGTTCATCGACTTGCTGCGCGAGCAGCAGATCGCGCTCGTCGTGGCGGAGACGGCCGGCCTGTGGCCGATGAGGCAGGACGTGACCGCGGACTTCGTCTACATCCGGCTCCATGGCGACAAGGAGCTGTACCGCAGCGGCTACTCGCCCCGCGCGCTCGCGCGCTGGGCCGAGCGGATTCGGGCATGGCATGCAGGATCGGAGCCTGCCGACGCCGAGAAGGTATCTGCTCTCCTCCCGCCCTCCCCGGCCCCGCGGGACGTCTACTGCTATTTCGACAACACCGACGTGAAGCTCCGAGCCCCGGTCGATGCGCAGAGTCTCATGCGCAGGCTGGACATCAAATGGCATCGCGATGAGATTTCCAGCGGGCGGCGCGGCAGCGCGCGCAGGAAAGCCTGACCGCGCGATGCATTGCGTGTTGCCCGTCCCGTCAGGTTGCACGGTTGCGCAGGGCCTCCTCAGGTCGCTTCAGCTCATCGGCGCTGAGCACTTACGACGCCGATGGGCGACAGGTTGGCTCGCAGAGATCTGACTTCGTTAAGGGCGCGTTCAGGACGACCGGCTACGATGCGAGAGCGCCTGACATCGGAAGTTGGCGCACGGCCGGGAAGATATATTCTGTTAAATCGATGATCCGCGCACCTGGGAGACACGGGTCCGCAGCAGGCCGGTGCAACGACAGAGCGTCCGGCTGATTGGTCTTGCAACATAGCCCGGGAGAGACCCCATGAGCCCCGTACTCTCGCAGACTCGGTTCCGGCAATTCCTGCGCCTCATCGCCGCAACTTGCCTGGCTTTGCCTCTCCTTACCGCCTGCGGCAGCGGCACCGGCGGCGGATCTTCCGCAACGATGAACCTTGGGGTCACGGACGGACCGGTAGATTCGGCCAGTGCAGTGGTGGTTTCCTTCACCGGCGTCGAGCTGCAGCCCAGTGGCGGCGGCCAGTCGGTCACCGTCAATTTCGGCACACCCAAGACCATCGATCTCCTGCAGCAGCAAAACGGCAACGAAGCCGCACTTCTCACCGGCGCGTCCGTACCGGCAGGCAACTACGACTGGATCCGGCTGATGGTCAATGTTGCCGCTGACGGGACGGCCGCCAATTCCTACATCGAGATCAACGGCGCGCAGTATCCGCTCATCATTCCGAGCGGTGCCGAAACTGGCCTGAAGCTGGTGCAGGGCTTCACCATGACGGCCAACCAGGTCGCCAACTTCACGATCGATTTCATGCTGCAGCAATCGATAACCGCTCCGCCCGGACAGACCAGCGGCGGCGTACAGGATTACGTGCTGCGCCCGGCGCTGCGCCTCATCGACAACGTTCAGGCAGGA
>Ga0157369_10000835_pt1 | contig 39366 bp, 26 predicted proteins | sample C25metaG_FD_113461 | JGI IMG/M metagenome (GOLD analysis project Ga0157369, IMG submission 113461) | Corn rhizosphere microbial communities from Kellogg Biological Station, Michigan, USA - C2-5 metaG | ecosystem: Host-associated > Plants > Roots > Rhizosphere > Soil | place: USA: Michigan... | reverse complement strand
TGCCGAGCATCGCAGGTGACGGCGGAAAGTGCCCGCAGGGGCGCGCACACGATGTGCGCGCGTCGGCTGACAGTACACGGACGTACTGCCAGACGACCCCGCCGGCGCCGAGAAGCACAGGTACGCCCCGCCGCGCATGATGCGCGGCGGGGCACCGCGACCGGCGCCTAGACCTTTTTGGTTACTTTTTGGGGCAATGCCAAAAAGTGACCCGCTCGCCGCAGGCGAGTGGAAGCTCTGTGCTTCAAGAGCAAATCAAGGGCAAATGGATTCCCGCTTGACTCGCGCCATCCTAGCGTTCGCCCTTCGGGCCAACTTCGCTGTTCGCGTGCTCTCCGGTGGTGCGGTCGTCGGATGACGAAGAGAGATGCGCTGAGGAAAAAGCGAGTCGCACCGCCGGGCTGCGCGATCCCAGCGACGTCAATGCGCCGCCAGCGCCACCTGCGCCGGTTGCGCGGGCTGCGCGTCGCGACGGCGCAGCCTGCGGACCACCAGATAGAACACCGGCGTCAGCAGCAACCCGAAGAACGTCACGCCGAGCATGCCGGAAAACACCGCGACGCCCATTGCACGACGCATCTCGGCGCCGGCGCCGGTCGAGGTGACGAGCGGGATCACGCCCATGACGAACGCGAGCGATGTCATCAGGATCGGACGCAGGCGCAGGCGGCATGCGTCGAGCACGGCCTGCCATACCGACTCGCCGTGTGCTTCGCGGTCCTTGGCGAACTCGACGATCAGGATCGCGTTCTTGCAGGCAAGGCCGATCAGCACGATCAGGCCGATCTGCGTGAAGATGTTGTTGTCGCCGCCGGAAATATAGACGCCGAGGATTGCGCACAGCAGCGTCATCGGCACGATCAGGATCACGACCAGCGGCAGCGTCAGGCTCTCGTACAGTGCCGCGAGCACCAGGAACACGAGCAGCACGACCAGCGGGAACACATAGACCATCGTGTTGCCTGCCAGGATCTGCTGGTAGGTCAGGTCGGTCCATTCGTAGGTCATGCCGTTCGGCAGTTCGGCGCGCAGCACTTCCTCGATCGCGGCTTGCGCCTGACCGGAACTGTAACCCGGCGCCGCGGCGCCGTTGAGTTCCGCGGCAAGGTAACCGTTGTAGTGCGGCACGCGATCGGGGCCGGACGTTTCCTTCGCGCTGACGAAGCTCGCCAGCGGAATCATGGTGCCGGCGGCGTTGCGCGTCTTCAGCCGGCCGATGTCCTGCGCCGTCGTGCGGAACGTCGGTTCGGCCTGCGCGTTGACCTGGTAGGTGCGGCCGAATCGATTGAAGTCGTTGACGTACAGCGAGCCGAGGTACATCTGCATCGTGTCGTAGATGTCCTGCAGCGCGACGCCGGCCGACTTGGCCTTCTCGCGGTCGACGTCGACATCGATCTGCGGCACGTTGACCTGGAAACCGGAAAACACGCCGGCCAGCTCCGGCCGCTTGCCCGCCTTCGCGACCACGTTCTGCAGCTGCTTGTACAGCTCGTCCGCGCCGAAATTGCCGCGGTCCTCGATCTGCAGCTTGAAGCCGCCGATCGTGCCGAGGCCCTGCACCGGCGGCGGCGGGAAGATCGCGATGAAGGCGTCCTGTATCTGCGAAAACTTCATGTTCATCGCCATCGCGATCGCGCCGGCCGACTTGCTCGCATCGCGGCGCTCGTCGAACGGCTTCAGCGGCGTGAATGCGATGCCCATGTTCGGCGCATTGGTGAAACCGTTGATCGACAGGCCCGGGAATGCCGGCACCGATTCGACGCCCGGCGTCTTCAGCGCGATGTCGCTCATGCGCTTGATCACCGCGGTGGTACGGTCCAGCGTTGCCGCATCGGGCAACTGCGCGAAACCGACCAGGTACTGTTTGTCCTGCGCCGGCACGAAGCCGGTCGGCGTATTGCTGAAACCGAACGCCGTCAGCGCGATCAGGCCGGCGTAGACAAACAGCGCGATCGCGCTGGTGCGCAGCACGCGGCCGACCGCGCCGACATAGCCGTTCGACGCGCGCGCGAAGAAGCGGTTGAACGGACGGAAGAACCAGCCGAGCATGAAGTTGAGGAAGCGCGTGAAGCGGTCCGGCGGCGCATCGTGCGCCTTGAGCAGCACGGCCGACAGCGCCGGCGACAGGGTGAGCGAGTTGAACGCCGAAATCACGGTCGAAATCGCGATCGTCAGGGCGAACTGCTTGAAGAACTGGCCGGACAATCCGCTGATGAAGGCGGTCGGCAGGAACACGGCGCACAGCACCAGCGCGGTCGCGACGATCGGGCCGGTCACCTCGCGCATCGCCTGCCTGGTCGCCTCGAACGGCGACTTGCCCTCGCTGATGTTGCGCTCGACGTTCTCGACCACGACGATCGCGTCATCGACGACGATGCCGATCGCCAGCACCAGGCCGAACAGGCTCAGCGTGTTCAAGCCGAAGCCGAAGAGGTGCATCACGCCGAGCGTGCCGATCAGCGACACCGGCACGGCCAGCAGTGGAATGATCGACGCGCGCCAGGTCTGCAGGAACACGATCACCACGATCACGACCAGCGCGATTGCCTCGAGCAGCGTGTGCAGCACGGCCTCGATCGAGCCGCGCACGAACACGGTCGGATCATAGGCGACGTTGTAGTCGATGCCTTCCGGGAAGCCCTTCTTCAGCTCGGCCATCTTCGCGCGCACCGCGTCGGAAATCGCGATTGCGTTGCTGCCGGGGCGCTGGAAAATCGGAATCGCAACGGCGGTCTGGTTGTCGAGCATGGAACGCAGCGCGTAGTTGTCCGAGCCGAGTTCGACGCGCGCGACGTCGCGCAGGCGCGTGATCTGGCCCGCATCGCCGGTGCGGATGATGATGTTGGCGAAGTCTTCTTCGTCGACCAGGCGGCCGCGCGTGTTGACGGCGACCTGGAAATTCGGCCGTGCCGTGTTGTCCGACGGCACTGCCGACGAGCCGAGCTGGCCCGCGGCGACCTGCACGTTCTGTTCACGGATCGCCTTTGCCACGTCGCCGACGGTCAGCCCGCGCGCCGCAACTTTTTCCGGATCGAGCCAGATGCGCATCGAATAGTTGCCGCCGCCGAACTGCTGCACGTCGCCGACCCCGTCGACCTTGGCCAGTTCGTCCTTGATGTGCAATGTCGCGAAATTCGAAAGGTAAGTCTGGTCGTAGCGGCCGTCGGGCGAGGTGATGAACACGGCCATCGTGATGTCGGGCGAGGCTTTCGCCGTCGTCACGCCAAGCCGCTGCACGTCCTGCGGCAGCTTCGGCGTCGCCTGCGCGACGCGGTTCTGCACCAGTACCTGCGCCTTGTCGACGTCGGTGCCGAGCTTGAACGTGACGGTCAGCGTCATGACGCCGTCACTCGTGGCCTGCGAGAACTGATACAGCATGTCCTCGACGCCGGTGATCGCCTGTTCGAGCGGCCCGGCCACGGTGTCGGCGATTACTTTCGGGTTTGCACCGGGATAGACCGCGCGCACGACCACCGTCGGCGGCACGACCTCCGGATATTCCGAGATCGGCAGATTCGGAATCGAGATCAGGCCCGCGATCAGGATCAGCGCGGACAGCACGCCGGCGAAGACCGGGCGCGAGATGAAGAATTGCGAAAGGTTCATGGGTGAGGTTCCTGCTCTTGAGCCCCTCTCCCACCGGGAGAGGGGTGGGGGTGAGGGTCGGGCGCTGCTGAGGATTCCATCCATGGAGCGATCGTCCGTTCGGCATCCCTGCCTCACCCTCAGTCGCTGCACGCGATGCCATTCATGGCATCGCGCAAGCGCAGCGCCTTCGACCTCATCCGCCCCTTCGGGGCACCTTCTCCCAAAGGGAGAAGGGAAGACGAAGATCCAGTGTCCGTGTCAATTCAATGCTGCGCGATCTGCGCCGGCGGCAGTCCAGGCAACCTTCTTCGCCGCCGGTGTGGGTGGTGCCAGCTGCGCGACCGCGCCATTCGCTTCCATCGTCACGCGCTGCGGCGTGACCGCCGCGCCGGGACGCACGTGCTGCAAGCCATTCACGACGATCACGTCGCCGGCAACAAGGCCCTCGTTGACGACGCGCAGGCCGTCGATGTTCGCGCCGAGCGCTACCGGGCGATATTCGAGCGTGTTGTCCTTCTTCAGCGCGAGCACGAACTTCTTGCCGAGGTCGGTGCCGACCGCGCGTTCGTCGATCAGGATCGATTCGCGCGTGTCGCCGCCTACCAGCTTGATGCGCGCAAACAGGCCGGGCGTGTAGCGTCCGTCCTTGTTCGCGAACACGGCGCGCGCGTGGATCGTGCCGCTGCGCGGATCGACCTGGTTGTCGACGAAGTCGAGCCGGCCCTCGTGCGGATAACCCTGCTCGTCGGCCAGGCCCATGTAGACCGGGCTTGCAGTGCCGGCCTCATGGTGGGCGAAGCGCAGGTAGGTCTGCTCGTCGGCGTCGAAGTAGGCATAGACCGGATCGTCCGAGACGACCGTGGTCAGCACGCTGGTCGTCGCGACCAGGTTGCCCGGCGTGATCAGCATGCGCGACACGCGCCCGTCGATCGGCGAGCGCACCTGGGTGAACTCGAGATTCAGGCGCGCGGCATCGAGCGCCGCTTCGGCGGCGCCGATGTCGTCCTTGCTGCTGTTCGCGGTGGCTTCGAGCACGTCGTAGTCCTGCTGGGCGATGACGTGCTTTGCGATCAGCTGGTTGCCGCGGTCGCGATTCGTCGCGGCCAGTGCCGCTTGCGTGCGTGCCCGCTTGACCTGCGCCGCCAGGCGGTCGACCTCGGCCTGGAACGGGCGCGGGTCGATGCGGAACAGCAGCTGGCCTTTCGTCACATGTGCGCCTTCGTCGAACCGGGCCGAGTCGATGAAGCCGGCCACGCGCGGCTGGATCGAAACGGTGGTGACCGGCTCGAGGCGGCCGGTGAATTCCTCGAAGTCGCGCAGCGGCCTGGACAGCACTTCGGCGACACTCACGGTCGGCGGCGGCGGAGCCGCGCCGGTACCGGGCGTCGCCTGCGAACGCGAGCAGCCGGCAAGGACCGCTGCGGCAAGCAGCGCGGGCAGGAGGGCAAATCGGGTCATCTTGATGAACGACATGGCGCAAAGCTCCTTGAATCGATTGATGCCTGCTGGCCGGTTGCTGCACGGCGCCTTGACTTGGAACTCGTGCCGCGGGAAGCTGTCTCTATGTACGTTACCGGTCAGTCACTGTATGATGTTACTTAACGGTAACTAACATGTCAATAGGAGTACCTGTCGTGAACGCAAAAGCGGCGGAAGCCGGCAAGGTCGAAACGGGCGCGAAGCCGCGCGTGCGCGACCGCATCTTCGAAACCGCGAGCGACCTGTTCTACCGGCACGGCATCCGCGCCGTCGGCGTCGATGCAATCGCGCAGGAAGCCGGCACGAACAAGATGAGCTTCTATCGGGCCTTTCCGTCGAAGGACGATCTGGTGGCCGAATACCTGCGCGACCAGCAGTCCGAATACTTCGGCTGGTGGGACGAGGCGATCGCGCCGTTCGCCGGCGACGCGCGCCGCCAGATCGAAGCGCTGTTCGAAGCCTATCTGGACCTGGCGCGCTTCAAGGCCAAGGCCGACTGCGGCTGCAAGACCAGCCGCGGCTGCGCGCTCGGCAATGCCGCGGTGGAAATCCCCGAGGGCAACGAGATGCTCGGCGGCATCGTCCACACCTACAAGACCGAAATCCGCAAGCGCCTGCGCAAGCTGGCGCGCGAGACCGGCGCACGCGATCCGGAAGGACTCGGCGATGCGCTGATGCTGTTGATGGAAGGCGGCTACTACACGCGCCTGACATTTCCGCAGAATTCCGGCCCGGTCGCGGCGATCGTCAAGGCGGCACGCTCACTGGTCGACGCGCACGTCGGCTAGCACCGCGGCTTGTGACAGTCGCCCGGGCTGTCTCGGATTGTGCTTTGAACGCGGATTGCGCAGATGGCCGGGCAGTCAACGCGGATGGAGCAGAGAAGTGTCCTGCCTTGATCTGCGTATTCCGCCCTTGAGCCGCGAAATCCGCGTTCAATGCATTTTGGCGACGCGGCGCCAGCGCGACGGACACCATCCCGGCACAAGAATCGGATGTTTATGCAAACCCCGTGCGGGCAGAATCACGCCATCCCCGCCACCGGAGTAGCCGCATGACCTTTCGCATCACGGGCTTGCCCGCCACCGATTTTGCCGCATGGTTCGAACTGAGCGACGCCGAACTGGCCGAACGCAATGCCGTACGCCGTATCGTCGATGAGCCGCACGCGTTCCCGTGCCGCATCAGCCTGACCGACGCCGAGGTCGGCGATGAGGTGCTGCTGATCAACCACGAACACCTGCCGGTCGACTCTCCCTATCGTTCGCGGCACGCGATCTACATCCGCGCCGGCGAAACGACCTGCGATGCCGTTGACGAAGTGCCGGACATGTTGCGCCGGCGCCTGCTGTCGCTGCGCGCATTCGACGACGCCGGCATGATGACCGGCTGCGATGTCGTCGAGGGCCGCGATCTGGAAACGGCGATCAGCCGCCTGTTCGCCGATCCGCAGGCGGCGTATCTGCACGCCCACTTCGCCCGCCCGGGCTGTTACGCCGCGCGCATCGATCGGTGCTGAACAGCAAGCCAATGCAGTGCAGGAATTCGCGCAGGTGTAAGGATTCCGGCTGTCCTGTTGTCTAATCGGGCAGACCCCAGGAGGAATCCCACGATGTTGCGTCAACTCATTGCTGCCGGCCTGCTCATGATCACGACCACGCTCGCGGCCCACGCGGCAACCGATGCGAAGCCGCCGACCAATGCCTCGAGCGAGACGCTGACGCTCGCCGGCGGCTGCTTCTGGTGCATCGAGGCGGTGTTCGACGAACTGAAGGGCGTCAGCCGCGTCGAGTCCGGCTATGCCGGCGGGCACGTGCCGAATCCGACCTACGAACAGGTGTCGGAGGGCGATACCGGCCACGCCGAATCCGTGCAGATCACGTTCGACCCGCGCGTGGTCAGCCGCGACGTCATCCTGAAAGTGTTCTTCACCGTGCATGATCCGACCACGCTCAATCGCCAGGGCAATGACGTCGGCGAACAGTACCGATCGGTCGCGTTCTACCGCGACGCCGAGCAGAAGGCGGCGATCGAGAAGGCCATCGCCGAAACGCAAGCCAGCCATGAATGGAGCGGCAAGATCGTCACGCAGGTCGTGCCGTTCAAGCAGTTCTACAAGGCCGAGAACTACCACCAGGAATACTTCAAGCTGCATGGCACGCAGCCGTATTGCCAGCTCGTGATCGCGCCGAAAGTCGCCAAGTTCCGCCAGCTGTTCCACGACCAGCTGAAATAGGTCGGACGAAGAGCACAGGAACACGACGAAGGCACGAAGGACACGAAGGAGCGCATTTTGCGATGGCCTTGCGTGTTCGAGCCTTTGGGCGCTTGCCAAAAAGTCCGTGCCGGAGCAGGCATGAATCGAAAACACCAAGTCAACAAAAACCCCTGGTCATTCTCCCTCCCGCTTCCCTTCGTGTCCTTCGCGCCTTCGTGGTGTTCTTCTGATCTTGTTTTCGGTCTTGCGTCCCGATCTGTCGTGACGTAGTCGGCCCGACTTGTTACGCTTGCCGGCGTAACGGGGAGAAAACGGATCGTGTCGATCCTGCGGATCTATCTGCGCGTCATCGGCCTGCTGGCGCCGGAAAAGTGGCTCGCCATCACGCTGGCGCTGGCGAACCTGTCGCTGGCCGGCGTCTATTTCCTCGAGCCCTGGCTGTTCGGCCGGGTCGTCGACGCGCTCGCCGCCAAGGGCCACCATGACGCGTGGCGCCTGATCGGCTGGTGGGCGGCGGTCGGCATCGGCGGCGTGATCGCCAGCGTCTGGATCTCGCTGTACGCCGATCGCCTGTCGCACCGGCGCCGGCTCGCCGCGATTACGCAGTTCTTCGAGCACGCGATCGCGCTGCCGCTGTCCTTCCATGGCCAGCATCACACCGGGCGCCTGTTGCGCATCATGCACGGCGGCACCAGCAACCTGTTTTCGCTCTGGCTCGGTTTTTTCCGCGAGCATCTGGCGACGCTGCTGTCGATCATCGTGATGGTGCCGCTGGCGCTGCACATGAACTGGAAGCTGGCGCTGCTGATGATCGGCCTGATGGTCGCCTTTGCCGTATCCAACACGATCGCGATGCGGCGCACGCTCAAGGCGCAAGGCGTGGTCGAGGAACTGCATCACGAAATCACCGAGCGTGCCGGCGACGTGCTCGGCAACGTGCTGGTGGTGCAGAGCTACGCGCGCCTGGCGATCGAGGTCGCCGCGATCCGCGAGATGACGCGGCGCGTGCTCGACGCGCAGTACCCGGTGCTGCGCGGCTGGGCCTGGCTCACGGTTGCCAACCGCGCATCGAGCACTCTGACCGTGGTCGCGATCTTCGCGCTCGGCGCCGAGCTCAACAGCGGCGGCGAGATCACGGTCGGCGGCATCGTCAGCTTCGTCGGCTTCGCGCTGATGCTGATCGGCCGGCTCGAACAGTTCGCCAGCTTCATTTCCGGCCTGTTCTTCCAGACCCACTCGCTCAACGACTTCTTCAACGTGCTCGACACGCAGGAAGTGCTGCACGAAACGCCAGGTGCTCCGGATTTGCCTCCGGCGAAAGGCGAAGTCGTGTTCGACAACGTGTCGTTCGGCTACGAAGTCACGCACCCGGCACTCAGGCACCTGAACTTCCGCGTCGCGCCCGGCAGCACGGTCGCGCTGGTGGGACCGACGGGCGCCGGCAAGACCACCGCGCTGTCGCTGCTGTATCGCGCCTACGATCCGAGCGAGGGATCGATCACGATCGACGGCACCGATATCCGCAGCGTCAACCTGCACTCATTGCGCGAACAGATCGCCGTGGTGTTCCAGGACCCGGGCCTGCTGTACCGGTCGATCGCCGACAACCTGCGCATCGGCGATCCCGACGCCAGCACCGAGCAGCTCGAAGCGGCTGCGCGCGCCGCCGAGGCGCATGACTTCATCATCGTCAAGCCGGAAGGCTATTCCACGCTGGTCGCCGAGCGCGGCCGCTCGCTGTCCGGCGGCGAGCGCCAGCGCCTTGCGATCGCGCGCGCGATGCTCAAGGACGCGCCGATCCTGATCCTCGACGAGGCGACCAGTGCGCTCGACAATGCAACCGAGGCGCGCATCCAGCGCGCGCTCACCACTGTCATGAAAGGCCGCACGACGTTCGTCATCGCGCATCGGCTGACCACGGTGCGCAACGCCGACATGATCCTTGTGCTGAAGAATGGCGAGATCGTCGAACAGGGACGCTATGGCGAGCTGGTGAAGCTCGGCGGCCTGTTCGCCGAACTCGATGCCGGCGGGCGTTTCGTGCCGGATGCACCCGAGGCGCGCAGCGCCGAGGAAGACGCGATGCTGGCGGACTGACGCGTCTGTTTGTTCCGAGCCGAACTTCCCGCCACCACGCGGTTTTTCGCCCACGTGCCGAAGGCAGGATCCGCGGCTCAAGACTTGCCACAAAGGGCACGAACGACACGAAGTAGAATCGCTTTGGCTGCGTGCCCCCTTGGCGTCCTGGTGTCCTTCGTGGTGAATCCTTGGCTTCCGGCGGTGCGGCGCGGCGTGGCGACAATCATCGTGGCGAGCGGCGGAGGCACATGAAAACCATCGGCTTGATCGGCGGCATGAGCTGGGAGTCGACCGCGCCGTACTACCGGCAGATCAATGAACTGGTCAGACAGCGGCTCGGCGGCCTGCATTCGGCGCGCCTGGTGCTGTACAGCGTCGACTTCCACGACATCGAGCAGCTGCAGCATGCCGGGCGCTGGGACGATGCCGGAGCAATCCTCGCCGCTGCGGCGAAAGCCCTCGAAGCGGCCGGCGCGCAATTCCTCGTGCTGTGCACGAACACGATGCACAAGGTCGCGCCGGCGATCGAGGCGGCGGTGAGTATTCCCTTGCTGCACATCGCCGACGCGACGGCGGCCGAGATCAGGCGCAACGGCCTGCGCCGGGTCGGCTTGCTGGCGACTGGTTTCACGATGGAGCAGGATTTCTATCGTGGCCGGCTCGAGCAGCGCCACGCGATCGAGGTGATCGTGCCCGACGCAGCGGAGCGGGAATTCGTCCACCGCGTGATCTACGACGAGCTGTGCCTCGGCGTCGTGCGCGATGATTCGCGCGAGCGTTACCGCCGGATCATCGCCGCTCTGGTCGAGCGCGGCGCCGAAGGCATCATCTTCGGCTGCACCGAAATCGGCCTGCTGGTGGGCGCCGCCGATGCGCCGGTGCCAGTATTCGACACGGTCGCGATCCACGCTGCAGCCGCCGTGGCGTTCGCGTTTCAGCCGCACTGATCCGCAGCGCCGCTCCGGCTCTCGCGCTTGAGCCGCCCGTGCTTTTTTGCAAAGCCTCATGAAAACGCTTACATTCCGATGGCCGGCAGATGCAGCGCTTACGCGCGCGCGGCTGCGCAACTCCGGGGAGGGTCGGTGGCGGTAACGATCAAAGACGTCGCGAGGCAGGCGCAGGTTTCCGTCGCGTCCGTTTCGCGTGCGTTGAACGGCCACAGCAACGTCACCGACGAAACCCGCCAGCGCATCCTGCGCGTCGCCGAGGCGTTGCGTTATGTGCCGCACGGTGCCGCACGCAGCCTGATCACGCGGCGCACGCAGACGATCGGCGCGTTGCTGCCAGACCTGCACGGCGAGTTCTTTTCCGAGCTGATCCGCGGCATCGACCTTGCGGCGCGCGCGCGCGGACTGCACCTGCTGGTGTCCAGCTCGCACGGCGACGCGAGCGAAGCCGCGGCGGCGCTGCGCGCGATGCAGGGGCGCGTCGACGGGCTGCTGGTGATGTCGCCGCACGTCGACGCCGACTCGCTGCGCCACAACCTGCCCGACGGCCTGCCGCTCGTGCTGCTGAGCACGCCGATGCGCGGCCATCATTTCGTCGCGTTGAATGTCGACAATTACGGCGGTGCGTTTGCGATGGTCCGCCACCTGGTCGGCTGCGGCCATCGACGGATCGCGCTGATTGCCGGCCCGCAACACAATTTCGACGCCGCCGAGCGCCTGCGCGGCTATCGCGCGGCGATGGCGAAGTTTTCGCCTAAGGCCCCGGCGCAGGTGCTGCGCGGCGACTTCACCGAGGAGTCCGGCTACCGCGCCGGTCGCCAGCTGCTCGAGCTCAAGGCGCGACCCGAAGCGGTGTTCGCGGCGAACGACATCATGGCTGCCGGGTGCCTGTTCGCGTTGCGTGAAGCCGGCGTGCGCGTGCCGCAGGACATAGCGCTGGCCGGCTTCGACGACATTCCGATCGCGCATTTCGTGTCGCCGCCGCTGACCACGGTGCGAGTGCGCATCGCCGATTTCGGTGCGCGTGCGCTCAATCGCCTCGCGATGGTCATCGACGACGCGTCCGGCGAACAGAAATCGGTCGAGCTGCTCGACACCGAGTTGGTCGTGCGCCAGTCGTGCGGCGTCCATCGCGCCGAAGCGCCGGTTGCTGCCGGGCGCTGAACGGCCTCATCCGTTCTCGCGGAAAAAAGGATCGTCTCGGCGGCGCAGTGCAAACGGCGCGTGGCGCAGCGCGCCTGCGACGCATGCCATTATCCGGAGCGCTGGCGTGCTTCGCCGCGCGGTCTCAGTTCGGCTTTTCCTTCTTGCCGCGCGTCGCCGCGGCGGAATCGGCGGCATCGAGCCAGCCGCCCGTGAATCCGGCGCGCTTGAGCCCTTCGCGGATGTACGCGTTCTTGCGCATGACTTTCCAGACGAAGTCGCTGCGGTAGTTCTCGATCATCGCGACGATCGGGCCCTGGTCGATGCCCAGGTAGAGCGAGTCGACCCAGCCCGCGCCGGGTATCACCTTGCCGGTGCGCAGCGGGCGGTCCGTGAACGTGAAGCTCGGGTTGAACGCGTCGATGAAACCGTACTTCGTATAGGTATTTCCGCCATCGACCTTCTGCAGGTCGGCGATCGCGGGGATGACGATTTCCGGCGCGAACGCGATCGACGACACGGCGGCGGTCGGTGCGATCGTGCCATCGTCGATCGTGCCGCGCAGCCCGGCGCCGCGGGCGATGTAGCCGTAGAAAGTCTTCGGATCGTTGGCGAAGCGATCCGGTTCGCCCTTCGGCGTCGCCGCGCGCGGACCGTTGCACGCGGTCAGGCCCCAGATCGTGCTGCTGTAGCCGGTCCATTGCATCGGATTGTGGATCGCATATTCGCGCTGCGCGAATGTCGCGCGCCGGCTGTTCTGGAAGTAGTCCAGGTCGTGGCTGCGCATGTAGTCGTCCTGGATGCCGCGAAAATCGATCCAGACGTGACTGAACTGATGCCCGAACAGCGGCGCGAAGCCGAGGTGTTCCTGGCCCTGGAAACCGCCCCAGGTCGAGTCGTAGGTTTCCGACCACGCGCGCCACGCGTCCGGCTCGATCGCGTAGGTCGGCGAGCCGAGCGCGAGCACGTAGAGCAGCATCGCCTCGTTGTAGCCATGCCAGTCGACATGGATGAATCCGGCTTCCGGTGTCCAGCCCATTGCGACCAGCGGTGCGCGCGGCGAGGCCCATTTCCAGTCCACCCGGCGGTAGATTTCGTCGGCAAGCTGGCGGATGGCTTTTTCGTCCTTCGAATCGCGGTCGTAATACGACTCGGCGAACAGCACGCCGCCGAGCAGCAGGGTCGTGTCGATCGTCGACAACTCGACCCAGTGCATGGCGTGGTAGCGGCGCCCGGTCTGCATGTCGAGGAAGTGATAAAAAAATCCGTGATTGCCGGTGACATCGGGCGCGTCGCCCTGCGGCGCCTCGTGCAGGAACTTGAGCGTCGCCAGCGTGCGCCTGGCCGCTTCGGCGCGCTTGATCCAGCCGCGCTCGGCGCCGATGCCGTACGCGGTCAGGCCGAAGCCGATCGCGGCGATCGACGAGAAGTAGTCGCCGGTGGCGTCCTGTGGCCAATGGTCCGGCACCTGGCCGTTTTGCGCATTCGCGCTGTCGAGGAAGAATTCGAAGGTGCGCTTCTCGACATCGTCGAGCATGGCCTGCTGCGCTTTGGGCAGCGCCGCGAATCCGCTGGCCGGTCCTTTTGCGGGCGCGAAGCCGGGCAGCGCCAGCGCAAACACCAGCAGGGCAATGCGGATCACGAAGCGGATGCGTGGGGTGCGTACGGGCGATGACATCGAAACTTCCGGAAGTTGGGTGCGCAGGAGCGCGCACGAAGCGATTACGTCTTGTCGGCAGTGCAGTAGCGCGCGATGAACTGTTCGTGGCGCGGCATCGCCTCCACGCACGTGGCAATGACCTTGCGCACGCCGTCGACGAACTCGCGCAGCTGCGCGTCGGGCATCAGATCGGTCATCGGATGGTGGCGCCGCGGCTGGACGTGCTGGCCCAGCATTACCTGCACCCAGCTCGTGACCGCGAACATTTCGTCGGCTTCGCGATAGAACCGGCCGCTGTCGCGGAACAGGTCCATCACGTGTTCCAGTTCGGCTGGGACACTCATCGTGCGGCAATAGTTCCAGAACGGCGTGTCGTCGCGTTCGGTCGCCTTGTAGTGCAGGATCAGGAAATTGCGGATGCGCTCGTATTCGAAGCGCGCCTGCGTGTTGTAGCGGTCAATCACGATATCGCTGAAGTCGCGCTCCGGCAGCAGGTTGATCAGGCGCAGGATGCCGGACTGGATCAGGTAGATGCTGGTCGACTCGAGCGGCTCCATGAAGCCGCTGGCCAGGCCGAGCGCGACCACGTTCCTGTTCCAGAACTTCTTGCGTGCGCCGGTCGTGAAGCGCAACGGGCGCGGATCGGCCAGCGCGCGGCCGTCGAGGTTCTTCAGCAGCGTCGCCGCGGCCTCGTCGTCGCTGATGTGGCTGCTCGAATAGACATAGCCGTTGCCGGTGCGGTGCTGCAGCGGAATGCGCCACTGCCAGCCGGCCGGGCGCGCGGTCGAGCGCGTGTACGGCGTCGGCGGTCCGACGTTCTCGCACGCCACGGCCATCGCGCGGTCGCACGGCAGCCAGTGCGTCCAGTCGTCGTAGCCGGTGTGCAGCGCCTGTTCGATCAGCAGGCCGCGAAAGCCCGAGCAATCGATGAACAGGTCGCCGCCGATCTTCTCGCCGCTTTCGAGCGTGACCGTGTCGACGAAGCCGTTGTCCGGCCGCAGCTGCGTCGACATGATCTTGCCTTCCGTGCGCCGCACGCCGATCTTCTCGGCATAGGCGCGCAGGTAGCGCGCGTACAAACCGGCGTCGAAGTGGTAGGCGTAGGCGATGTTGGCCAGCGGCGAGTGCGCCGGCACATCGGTGGCCGAAGCCATGAACTTGCCGAGCGGCGCCGCCGCTGTGTTGAGCGAATACGCGCCGATGTCGGCGGCCTTGCCGGCATTGAACAGCTTGAGCCAGTACTGGTGGAACGGCAGCCAGCCGTAGTCGTGGCCGATCGTGCCGAAGCCGTGGATGTACGAATCGCCCGGCCGGCCCCAGTCGCGAAACTGGATGCCGAGCTTGAACGTGCCCTGGGTCTTCCTGACGAACTCGATCTCGTCGATCTCCAGGATGTTGTTGAAGATCTTCAGGTGCGGCACGGTCGCTTCGCCGACGCCGACGATGCCGATTTCCTCGGACTCGATCAGCCGGATCGAATAGTCCGGACCGAGCGCCTTGGCCAGGCCGGACGCGGCCATCCAGCCGGCGGTGCCGCCGCCGACGACCACGATGTTGCGCACATGCTGGTCGTTCATGGTTGTCCGGCGGGGAGGTTCAAGCGAAGCATCGGCGTTGAAAATAGCGCCGTCGGCCGAAGCACGCAAAGGGTCCGACAAAACAAAGCCCGCGAGGCGGGCTTTGTGAGGTGGCGCAAGACGCGTCGGGCAGCCGCAAACGCCGTCCTGGTCAGAAGCGGAAGCCGAGCGTGAACTTGTACTCGCGCGGCACGAACGTGATGTTGCCGTACTTGTTGTAGCTGACCGGGAACGGGTTCAGCACGCCATTTCCGCCGTAGTTCGTGATGTAGTCCGAGTAATTGTGGTAGTTGAATATGTTGAGGATGTCGAAGCGCAGGTACAGGCTCATGCCATGGGAGAGATCGAAATCCTTGGTCGCCTGGAAGTCGACATCGCGATAGCCGAAGATCTTCCCGCCAATGCCGAATCTCTGCGGACCGATCGCGTTCGGATCGTTGACGTTTCCGCCGCCCGAAGGCGTTCCGGCGATCGGCGTGCAGTAACTTCCGGTCGGTTGCAGTACGCCGTAACAGGCGATGTCATTGTGCGGAGTCGGCGTCGCCAGCGTCAGTTTGCCGGCGTAGGTGATGCCCCACGGACCATCGATGCTGCCAGTCGCGACGAAGCGGTGTTTCGGCGCGGCGTTGGAGTCGATGAACGGATAGTCGTGAATCGTTGCCTCATCGAACGAGTAGTGTTCGTTGATGTCGCGATTCTGCTTGGCATCGGTGTAGGTGTAGGCAAAGCTTGCGGCCCAGCCGGACTCGCGCGTGTACGGCTTCTCGGCCGACAGCAGGATCTGGTTGGTCTTGGTCTCGATGCCGTTGTTGCCGACGATGAAATTGCCGAAGCCGGGCACGCCGTTGCCCCATGGTTGCGAGGCGCAGCCGGCGCCGCAGCTGTGCCAGAACGCACCGTCCGGGTACCGATTGCCGAGCGTGAAGGCGAAGCCGTCCTTGCTGTTGATGCGCGCATAGGCGGCACTGGTATTCCAGTCGCCGACCTTGTTGCGCATGCCGATGCTGAACTGGTCGGAATAGGGCGCCTTGATGTTGTTGTTGATCAGGTCGACTTCCTTGCCGACGTTGCTCGCCGCCGCCAGCGGCAGCAGGTTTTGGAGACCCTGCAGATATTTCGGGTCGAATGCGATGCACGGCGTGTTGTTCAGGTGGCAATTGCCGGAACCGTCCTGGAAGAAATACGTGAACTCCGACAGGGCCTGCTTGGTCTGCTCGAGCTGCAGGTAGTCGAACAAGTCACGATCGTAGGCGCGGCCGGCGCCGCCGAACACGACGTGCTGCTCGTCGCCGTTGATATCGTACGAGAAGCCAAGACGCGGCTGCCACTCGTTCTTCGGCGCGCTGCGGTTGTGGCCGTTGCTGATGTAATTGTTGACGTTGATGCCGCCGAGCGCGAGCGCCTGCGCGTAGCTTTGTCCGGCCGGTGCGGTCGGGTCCGGATTCGGCGCGTTCAGCGCGGCGACGACGTTCGCCGGCGTCACGTAGTCCAGATAGGCCGGCGACTCCTCGTAGTCCCAGCGTACGCCGAGGTTCAATGTCAGGTGCTCGTTGACCGCCCAGTCGTCCTGGATGTAGGTGCCGAACTGCTTGTTCTTGGATGTCGATACGGGGCTCAGTCCTGGCGCGCTGGCCGGGAAAAACACCTTGTACGGCTGGGTGTCTGTCCCGCCCGGGGTGACGTTGTAGGTGAACTGCGGATTGTTGAGCTCGGCGTCTTGCGCAGTCAGCTTGACGTCCTTGAACTTGGCGCCCAGCTTGATCGTATGGTCGCCGTACCAGTTGAAGTTGTTGAACGTCAGGTTGTCCTCGATCGCATTGCCCTGCTGGCCCTTGTGCTGGGTCGCCAGCGGCGAGGCCGGACCGGTGTTGATGATGGTCTGGTCCTGCCCGCCGACGTTGACCGAGTAGGCCGCGCCGTTGCCAAGACCGAATGACGACGGGTCGTTGAACGATTTCTCGTAGGTCAGCAGCACCTCGTTGAACCAGTTGTCGGCGCTGTGCTGCCAGCGCGCGTCGATGCGCGTGTCGTTGTTGAGCGTGTCGATGCCGGCGGAAGCGGCAGTTGCGACACCGACGTTGTCGGTTTCGTTTTCCTTGCGCACCTTCGAACTGACCTCGATGCGGTCGCGGTCGGAAAACTCCCAGTCGATCTTGCCGAAATAGAGATCCTCCTGGAACGGCAGGTTGGAGGGCCCGAATTGGGATTGCACGTTCGCCGGCAGCAGCCCGATCAGATTCACGCCGCCCAGGGATACGCCCGGCGTGACCGTGATCGGCGTATCGAAGCGCTTGGCTTCATAACTGAAGAAGAAGTGCATCTGGTCCTGGATGATCGGTCCGCCGATCGCAAAGCCGTATTCCTTCTCCTGCGATTTCGTCTGCTTGCCGGCGTGCTGTTCGGACGGAGTTTCCGCGCGAAAGTTGTCGTCGGTATAAGTGTCGAACACTTCGCCATGGAATTCATTGCCGCCGGACTTGGTCTCGGCGGTAACCGCGGCACTCGAAATCTGGTCGTATTCGGCCTTGTAGTTCGACGTGATGACCTTGTATTCGCCGATCGCCAATTGCGGGAACGGGTTGCCCTGGCTGGCGAACTGGCCGCTGACGCCGCCTTCCTTGACGTAGCTCTTCTGGCCGACGCCGTCGATGAAGACGTTGACGGAGCTGTTGTTCTGCGCGCCGCCGCGCAGTGATGTATGGCCGCTCGAGTCGACCGTGAAGGCCATGCCCGGCACGGTGTCGGCGAATTCGAGGAAGTTGCGTGAAACCTGTGGAATCGTCTGGATCTGGTGCAGCGAGATCGTCGTCCCGACTTCGGACGTTTTCACCTCGGTCAGGTTGGCCGCCGTGACCGACACGCCTTCGAGCGTTGTCGTGGCGGTGGCAGCCGCGGCAGGCGCGGCTTCGGCGCCGAGGTCGAGCGTGCCGGTCGACGCAACGCTCAGCGTGACGGTGCGTTCAGTGCCCGGACCGGCATCGATCTGGTACGAGCCCGGCGGCAGCCCAACCAAGGCGTAGCTGCCGTCGGCAGCGGCCTTGGTGCGGCGCACGGCGCCGGTGGCGAGGTTCTTCGCGGTAACTTCCGAGTTTGCTGGCGCTTTTCCGCGCAGGTTGGCATCCGAACTTTGTGCCCATGAGATCGCCGGTACGAAGGCGGCGCTGATGACGGCAGTCCGGATCAGCGAAGCGAGCAGCTTTCTTTGCAACGGTAGACGCTTGTTCATGACGCTCCTCCGGGGGATTTCTAGTTATGGTCGGATGATTGGGTAGCCGCGGCAGTCCTGGCCATTTGCCGCAACGGCCCCGCGCGGCGCAGTGCGATGACATGGGCACAGCGGAAACCTGACAATCCGTCGTGCGTTGTCGCCACACGCGTCCGCGCAATTCCGCGCCCTGCGGCACAAGTACACAATCGTTTACAAAATCGGTAGTATTCGCGGAATGTAAACGTTTTCATAACGGATTGCAAAAGCACTGCAACAAACCCTGCCGTGCCCGGTCCGCACCGCATCACAGCGCCGTTTGTCGAGCGGGACGGGGGGCGATTCCCGCTCCCGGAGGGAGCTGTCGTGGGATGCGCAGAAGACCCCGATCGGTGCGATGATCCGAAGGCGATGGCAACGGAATCCTCTGGACCCAAGTGCGCAGCAATCCGGCCCGCCGCGTCGGCCGATGCGCGAGTATTCCGGCGCCGCTTTCGTCCGGCTCGGGGCCGCCAGCTGGCGGTGCTGCTGCGATGGTGTCGCGCGTGCCGATGAGGCGCATTGCGCGGGTGCTCGCGCTGGCGCTCGCATTCGCCGCCGGCGGGTGCAGCCAGGACAGGTCCGGCACGACAATCAGGTTCTGGACCATCGGCCGCGAGGGCGAAGTGGTCGCCCAGCTGCTGCCCGAATTCGAGCGCGCGCATCCGGGCGTGCGCGTCGAGGTGCAGCAGATTCCGCTGACCGCCGCGCACGAGAAACTGCTGACCGCGTTTGCCGGCGATGCGCTGCCGGACCTGTGCCAGCTCGGCAACACCTGGGTGCCCGAGTTCGCCGCGCTCGGCGCGCTCGAGCCGCTGCAGCCGTACGTCGACGCATCGCGCATCGTGCGCAGCGACGACTATTTTTCCGGCATCTGGGACACCAACGTCATCGACGGCATGCTTTACGGCGTGCCGTGGTACGTCGACACGCGCCTGCTGTTCTACCGCACCGACCTGCTCGCCAGGGCCGGCTTCGACCATGCGCCGCGCGACTGGGACGAATGGCGCCGCGCGATGGCGGCGATCAAGGCCGAGCGCGGCAAGGACAACTACGCGATCTTCCTGCCGCTGAACGAATTCGAACCGCTGCTCAACCTCGCGCTGCAGCAGCCCGAACCGTTGCTGCGCGACAACGGCACGCGCGGCAACTTCGAAAGCGCGGGATTTCGCCGCGCGCTCGCGTTCTACGTCGAGATGTTCCGCAACGGCTGGGCGCCGCCGATGAGCAACATGCAGATCTCCAATGTCTGGGACGAGTTCGCGCGCGGTTTCTTTTCGTTCTACATCACCGGCCCGTGGAACATCGGCGAATTCAAGCGCCGCGTGCCGCAGCTCGAGGGAAAGTGGAGCACTGCGCCGTTGCCCGGGTTCGAGGGTCACGCCGGCGGCGCGGCCGGCGGTTCGAGCTTCGCCATTTTCCGCAGTTCCGGCAACAAGCAAGCCGCCTGGGAGCTGGCCGAATACCTGTCCGCGGTCGAGCAGCAGCGCAGGTTCTATCAACTGACCGGCGACCTGCCGTCGCGGCGCAGCGTGTGGGACTTTCCCGAGCTGGCGCAGGACGAATATGCGCGCGCATTCCACGAGCAGCTCGAGCACGTCGTGCCGACGCCGAAGGTGCCGGAGTGGGAACGCATCGCGCAGGAAATGCGCCTGATGGCCGAGCGCGTGATCCGCGGCGGCGTGCCGATCGACGCGGCCCTGCGTGATTTCGACGCGAAGACCGACGACATCCTGGCCAAGCGCCGCGCACTGCTTTCGTCGAAGCCCGGTTCATGAGCGTGCATTCCCAGAGGCAATCCGTGCGCCAACCGATCAGGCAAGCGCAGCCATGAGCACGCAACGCGCCGCCTGGACCTTCGTCACGCCGGCGTTGCTCGTGATCGGCGTGTTCTTCGGCCTGCCCGTGCTGGCCGCGTTCGTGCTGAGCCTGACCGATTTCGACCTGTATGCGCTGGCCGACCTGAAGAACCTGCGCTTCATCGGCCTGACCAACTACTTCGATGTGCTGAACACGCCGCTGTTCTGGAAGTCGCTGCTCAACACGACCTATTTCGTCGTCGTCGGCGTACCGCTGTCGATCGGCGCATCGCTCGGTGCCGCGCTGCTGCTCAACTCGCCGCTGGCGCGCTGCAAGGGCCTGTTCCGCACCGCGCTGTTCGCGCCGGTCGTGACCACCGTCGTGGCGGTGGCGGTGATCTGGAAATACCTGTTCCACACGCGCTACGGCCTGATCAACTACGTGCTCGGCCATGTCGGCATCGCTCCGATCGACTGGCTCGGCGACGTGCACTACTCGATGCCGGCGATCATCCTGTTCGCCGTGTGGAAGAATTTCGGCTACAACATGATCATCCTGCTGGCCGGCCTGCAGGGCGTGCCGCAGGAACTGTACGAGGCGGCCAAAATCGACGGCGCCTCGGCCTGGCGCGCATTCCGCCACATCACGCTGCCGTCGCTGCGGCCGGTGCTGCTGCTGGTCGGCATCATCACGATGGCCGGCTACTTCCAGCTGTTCGCCGAGCCGTACGTCATGACGCTCGGCAACCCGCTGCAGAGCACCTACAGCGTGCTCTACTTCATGTACGAAGAGGGCTTCACCTGGTGGAGCCTGGGCCGCGCCTCGGCGATCGCGTTCCTGCTGTTCGCGCTGATCCTCGTCGCGACCCGCGCGCTGCTGCACGTCGCGCGCCGCAGCGGAGAGGAAACATGAATCCGCGCCTGGCCAGGGCGCTGGTCAACGGCGTGCTGATCGGCGTCAGCACGATCGTGCTGTTTCCGCTGCTGTGGATGTTGTCGGTTTCGTTCATGCAATCGGGCGAAGCGAGCACGTTTCCGCCGCCGCTGCTGTCCAGCCATCCGACGCTCGCCAACTACGAAATACTGTTCGCGCGCGCCGGCATGGGCCGCTACCTGGCCAACAGCCTGGCGATCGCCACGGCGATGACGCTGCTCTCGCTCGCCTTCAACCTCAGCGCCGGCTACGCCTTCGCCAAGCTGCAGTTTGCCGGCCGCGAGCGCATCTTCCAGGTGCTGCTCGGCGCGTTGCTGGTGCCGGTGCAGGTGGCGATGATTCCGCTGTTCCTGCTGATGAAGTGGCTGCACCTGGTCAACAGCTACGGCGGCGTGATCGTGCCCGGCATGGCCGGCGTGTTCGGCATCTATCTGGTGCGCCAGTACGCACGCTCGATTCCCGACGAACTGCTCGAGGCAGCGCGCATCGACGGCGCCGGCGAATGGAAGATCTTCCTGCGCATCGTGCTGCCGCTGCTCAAGCCGATCGTCGTGACGCTGGCGATCTTCACGTTCCTGGCAAGCTGGAACGATTTCATGTGGCCGCTGATCGTGCTGAGCGACCAGCAATGGCAGACTGCTCCGGTCGCACTGGCCGCGCTGTCGCGCGAACACGTGCAGGACAATGAACTGATGATGGCCGGGTCGGTCGTGACGATCGTGCCGGTGCTGCTGTTGTTCCTGGTGCTGCAACGGCACTATATTCAGGGTCTGCTGCTGGGGAGTGTGAAAGGATGAAAGTACGCGGGCATTACTTTTTCTCGAGCTTTTTGTTGCTGCTCGCGAGCGCCATGCAACAAGCGGTTGCCGCCGGCCCGGCCGAACGGATCCTCGACAACTTCGACAGCCTGACGCCCTGGACCGCCCAGCACAGCGACGACGTCAGCGCGTCGCTGAGCAGCGTCGAGGGCAAGGCCGGCAAGGCGTTGCGCCTGGATTTCAACTTCACCGGGGCCGGCGGCAAGCCGGTCAACGGCTATGCCACGGCGCGGCGCACGTTGCCGCTGGATTTGCCGGACAACTACGAGCTGAGTTTCTGGGTGCGCGGCGACAGCTCGGTCAACACGTTCCAGCTCAAGCTGATCGACGCGAGCGGCGCGAACGTCTGGTGGTTGAATCGCCCCGACTTCGCCTTCCCCCACGATTGGCAGCAGATCCGGATCCGCAAGCGCCAGATCGAGTTCGCCTGGGGCCCGGCCACCGACCACACGCTGCGCCATGTTGCCTCGATCGAGTTCGTGGTCAGTTCCGGCCGCGACGGCGGCAAGGGTTCGGTCCAGATCGATGACCTGGTCCTGCGCGAGCTGCCGCCGCCCGACACGACGGCGCCGCCGCCGCGCCTGTCCGCCACGTCGGCGCTGAAGGATGCCCCGGCGGCGGCCGCGATGGACGGCAACCTGCAGAGCCAGTGGCGCAGCGATCCGTCGCAGTCGCCGGCGCAGCAGTTCGACATCGACCTGGGCAAGCCGCGCGAGATCGGCGGTTTCGTGCTGCACTGGCGCTACGGCGAACGTCCGACGTCATGGACGCACGAGGAATCGCTCGACGGCAAGCAATGGGCGCCGTGCAGCGGCCTCGGCGAGCGCGTTGGCGACGACGACCTTTTCACCGTGTGCGCGCCGGAGGTGCGTTTCGTGCGCCTGAAGCTGGCGGCCGACGAAGGCCTCGGCTATGGGCTGAACGAAATCGAGATCAAGGAAGCCGGCTGGGGCGCAACGCCGAACGCGTTCTACCAGGACATCGCAAAGCGGGTGCGGCGCGGCGTCTATCCGCGCGGTTTCGTCGAGCAGCCGTACTGGACCCTTGTCGGCGTGGACGGCGTCAGCGATCCGGCCCTGATTTCCGAGGATGGCGCGATCGAGCCGCGCAAGGGTGGCTGGTCGATCGAGCCGTTCCTGCTGGTCGACGGCGTGCGCGTGACCTGGGCCGACATGCGCGCGACGCAGTCGCTGGCCGACAACTACCTGCCGTTGCCGATCGTCGAATTGGTCACCGCCAAGCTGCGGCTGCGCGTCGAGGCGTTCGCGCGCGGCCCGCGCGATACACCGCAGCTCATCGTGCGCTATCGCCTGCACAACACGACCGATGCGCCGGTCGAGGCGACGCTGCAGCTGGCGGTTCGTCCGTTCCAGGTCAATCCGCCGGCGCAGTTCCTCAATTCGCCGGGCGGCGTGAGTGCCATTCGCAACATGCGCCTGGACGGAACCACGCTCGAGGTCGACGACTCGGCGCTGTGGCTGTCAGCGGCGCCCGACGCGCTGGTGCGGCTGGCCGCCGACGGCAACAGCCAGCCGCTTGCCGCGGCCGGCGCGGCCGGCGCGGGGCCGAGCCTGCATGATGAATCCGGGCATGCCTCCGGCGCACTGATGTACAAGACCAAGCTCGATGCGCAGGGCGAGCGCGAGATCGACGTCGTGGTGCCGATGGCCGGAAAGCAGACGCCGCCCGATCGCGGCGCGCTCGATGCCGCGGCCTGGACCGAACAGCAGCACAGCGCGGTCGCCGACCGCTGGCACGGCCGGCTCGACACCGTACGGCTGACGGTGCCGCGTGAAGCGCAGCGCATCGCCGACACGCTGCGCACGGCGCACGCGCACATCCTGCTGTCGCGCGACGGCGCTGCCCTGCGTCCGGGAACGCGCTCGTACGCACGCTCGTGGATCCGCGACGGGGCGATGATCGCCGATGCCCTGCTGCGCCTGGGCGATGTCGGACCGGTGCGCGACTACGTCGACTGGTACGCGCCGCAGCAGTTCGCCAACGGCAAGGTGCCGTGCTGCGTCGACCGCCGCGGCGCCGACCCGGTGCCCGAGAACGACAGCCATGGCGAACTGATCCACGTCATCGCGCAGCTCTACCGCTACACGCACGACCGCGCGCAACTGGAGAAGAACTGGCCGCACATCGAGGCGGCGATCAACTACATGGACACGCTGCGCGCCAGCGAAACCGGCGCCGCCGATCCCGCCTTCAAGGGCTTGATGCCGGCATCGATCAGCCACGAGGGCTACTCGGCCAAGCCGATGCATTCGTACTGGGACGACTTCTGGGCGCTGACCGGCTACAAGGATGCCGCCGAGATGGCGCAGGCGCTCGGCAACGGCGAGGCGGCCGCGCGGATCGGCCTGGCCCGCGACGAATTCGAGCGCGACCTGGAGGCTTCGATCGCGGCGGCGGTGAAGCAGCGCGCGATCGATTTCATTCCGGGCAGCGCCGAACTCGGCGACTTCGACGCAACCTCGACCACGATCGCGTTCACGCCGGCAGACGCGACCGCGGGCCTGCCGCAGGACCTGCTGCACAACACGTTCGAACGCTACTGGCGCAACTTCGCCGCGCGCGCGGACGGCACCGCGCCGTGGACGGACTACACGCCGTACGAGTGGCGCACGGTCGGCACGTTCGTGCGGCTCGGCCAGCGCGACCGCGCGCAGGCGGCAGTCGACTTCTTCTTCAGCAGCGGCGCGCGGCCGGTGGCATGGAACCAGTGGGCCGAAGTCGTGCGGCGCGATCCGCGCCAGTCGGGCTTCATCGGCGACATGCCGCATGCCTGGGTCGCGTCGGATTTCATCCGCTCGGCACTCGACCTGTTCGGCTACGACCGCCCCGACGAGCAGTCGATCGTGCTCGCCGCAGGACTGCCCGCGGAGTGGCTCGACGGCCCCGGCATCGAAGTGGAGCATCTGCACACGCCGTACGGGGACTTGAATTATCAGCTCCGGCGCATCGGCCGGCGCATGGAACTGCACGTGTCGGCCGGCGCGACGCCACCGGGGGGCTACGTGTTCGTATGGCCCGCGGGTGCGCCGCCGGCCGCGACGGTCAACGGCGCTCCGGCCGAGTGGAAAGGTACAGAATTACACTTTGCGGCCGCGCCGGCCGATATCGTGCTGCAGGGCGAACGCTGAAAAGCGCGCGTTGACGTGATGCCGTCGCAGTCGTGTGATTCCGGCTGCCGCAGGATCACGCGTTTCGGCTGGCAGACAAGGCGACGGGGAGCCAGGGATTCACCGCGAAGGACCCCAGGACACCAAGGCACACGAAGGAAGAAGACGGATTATTCTTCGGGTCCTGCGGGTCCCGGGCGGTGGATCTTGCCTTGGCGAGAGGTTGCTTTTGCAGGCAGTCGGCTGGCAACCCGGGCGAACCGGCAGCGAGGGGATCGGCGGCGGCCGCAAGCGCCGCGTCGCGACGGGCGGGTCAGCCTTCGCCGAGGACGGCGCCGTTGCTTGCGATGACCTTCGAGTAATGCCGCGCGCTGGCCTTGGGCGTGCGCTTCTGCGTGGCGAAATCGACATGCACGATGCCGAAGCGCTTGGAGAAGCCGAGCGACCACTCCAGATTGTCGAGCAGGGACCAGGCCATGTAGCCGCGCACGTCGCAGCCTTGTTCGATCGCCGCGTGCACGGCGCGCAGGTGCTTTTTCTGGTAGTTCACGCGCAACGGATCGTCGATCACGCCGTCTTCGGCGACCGGCGGATCGTAGAACGCCGAACCGTTCTCGGTGATGTAGACCGGCGGATTGCCGTAGCGCTGCTTGACCCACAGCAGCGTGTCGGTCAGGCCCTGCGGAAACACTTCCCAGCCGGTTTCGGTGTAGGTCGCGTGCTGGCGCACCGATGCCGTCTTCAGCGGGTAATTGTCCGGATCGAAGCGCGTGACATTGCGCGTGTAGTAGTTGACGCCGAGGAAGTCGGTCGGCTGCCGGATCAGCTCCAGGTCGGCAGCCGGCCACTCCGGCCAGGCGTCGCCGAAGATTTCCTTCATCTCGTCGGGGTACCTGCCGAAGAAGACCGGATCCAGGTACTGGCGGTTCATGTAGGCGTCGGCGCGCGCCACGGCGGCGATGTCCTCGGCGCTTTCCGTCGCCGCATACTTCGGCTCGAGATTCACGACGATGCCGATCTTGTGCTTGCCGTTCGCGCGATACGCCTTCACCGCCGCGCCGTGCGCGCGCAGCAGGTTGTGGCTGGCGATCGGTGCCTCGAAGCGGTTGCGATGACCGGGCGCGAGCGCGCCGTGCAGATAGCCGCCGTCGGTCACGACCCACGGCTCGTTCAGGGTCGCCCAGAATTTCACGCGGTCGTCGAGCCTGCGGTACATGACCTGCGCGTATTCGGCGAACCAGTACGCGATGTCCGGATTGAGCCAGCCGCCGCGATCGTCGAGCGCCGCCGGCAGGTCCCAGTGGAACAGCGTCAGCAGCGGCTGGATGTCGTTGGCCAGGAGCGTGTCGACCAGGCGCTCGTAGAATCCGAGCCCCTTCGGATTGACCGTGCCGCGGCCGGCCGGCAGCACGCGGCTCCACGACACGCTGAAGCGATACGCCTGCAGGCCCAGTTCCCGCATCAGCGCGACATCCGATTCCATGCGCCGGTAGTGATCGCAGGCGATGTCGCCGGTGTCGCCGCTGGCCATCATGCCGGGCGTGTGCGCAAAGCGCTGCCAGATGCTCGGGCCGGCGCCGTCGGCCAGCGGCGAGCCTTCTATCTGGTAGGCCGAGGTGGCGCTGCCCCACAGGAATCGATCGGGAAATTGAACGCGTTGCGGCATGGTGATTTTTTCTGGCGCCACGGCGGCAGCGCGTAATGAAAACGTTTACATGGCAGAATACCTGAACCGCCCGCCGATTGACAGCCGCAATGCGGCATAGTGGAAATGGCGGCGAATCCGCTTTCGAAATCGACCCGGTTGCAGGCTCGCGATGGCCAACGTCAAGCTCGACAACGTGCGCAAGGTCTACCCGAACGGGCACGTTGCCGTGCACGGCGCCACGTTCGAGGCGCGCGACAGCGAACTGCTCGTGCTGGTCGGACCGTCCGGCTGCGGCAAGACCACGACGCTGCGCATGATCGCCGGCCTCGAGTCGGTCACCTCGGGCGTGCTGTCGATCGGCGAGCGCGTGGTCAACGATGTCGCGCCGAAAGACCGCGATATCGCGATGGTGTTCCAGAGCTATGCACTGTATCCGCACATGACGGTCGCGGAAAATCTCGCGTTCGGGCTCAAGCTGCGCGGCGTGGCCGAAGCCGAGATCGCGCGGCGCGTGGACGAAGCGGCGCAGATGCTGGCGCTCGGCGAGATGATGCAGCGCCAGCCGCGCGCACTGTCCGGCGGCCAGCGCCAGCGCGTCGCGCTGGGTCGCGCGCTGGTGCGCCAGCCCAAGGTGTTCCTGCTCGACGAGCCGCTGTCGAACCTCGACGCCAAGCTGCGCCTGTCGACGCGCGTGGAGATCGCGCGCCTGCACCGGCGCATCGGCGCGACCATGGTCTACGTCACACATGACCAGATCGAGGCGATGACGCTCGGCCAGCGCATCGTCGTGTTCAACGACGGCGCGATCCAGCAGGTCGACACGCCGATGAATTTGTATACCCGGCCGGCGAATCTGTTCGTGGCCGGCTTCCTCGGCAGCCCGGCGATGAATTTCTTCCGCGGCACGCTGCGCCGCGACGGCAACCGCTGCCGCCTCGAATGCGCCGGCCTCGAGCTGCCACTCGGCGACGGTCTGCCGTGGCTTGCCGCGCATGAAGGCCGCCAGCTGGTGGCTGGCGCGCGTCCCGAGGACTTGCGGCCCGTATCCGATGCAGGCGCCGCGACGGCGAGCCTGTCGGCGCAGCTCGACGTCGTCGAGCCGGTCGGCAACGAGGTATTCCTCAACCTGACCTGCGCCGGCGTGCCGATCGTCGTGCGCATGCCGCCGACCGTGCTGCCGGCGCCGGGCAGCACGCTGACGCTGGGCTACGCGCCGGGCGCATTGCACTTCTTCGACGCCGGCACGACGCTGCGCATCGCTGCGAGCTGAGGCCGCCGCCCGGTTTCGAAGCGTGCGCCGGTCGACGCGGCCGCCGGGCGGCGCCATACTCCAACCCGTCCGAAAGCCGCGTCGACCGCTGCGCACCATCGCCTTCGTGAATCCTTCTCCTCTGGTTTCGATCATCGTCCGCAGCCACGGCTTCGGCGGCCTCCTCGCGGCATTGAATTCGATCGCGGCGCAGAGCTGGCGCGATATCGAGGTCATCGTCGTCGACACGACCGGGCACCCGGATTCGGCCTGGCCGACGATCGAATGGCCGGACGGCTTCGAGGTGGAATGGATCTCCGGGCAGCTGCGCCTCGGCGATGCGCGCGCGGCAAACCTTGCCCTCGACGCGGTTCACGGCGAGTTTTTCTGCTTTCTCGACGACAACGGCGTGTTCGATCCGCGCCACGTCGAGAACCTGGTTCGCGCCGCGCCGCACCGGCCGCATGCCCTGGTGTATTACGCGCGCAGCCGCGTGACCGGACCGGAGCTGCCGCGCGGCAGCGTCATCGGCCGGCCGCTCAATCGCGCGCTGTTCTTCCACGACCAGCTGTTCTGCCTGCCCGCGGCTCTGATCCGCAGCAGCGTGATCGCCGACGGCTGCCGCTTCGACGAGCAGTTCGAGCTGGGCGCCGAGCACGATTTCCTCGAACAGATTGCGCTGCGCGGCGACTTCGTGTTCCTGGCCCATGCGCCGCCGAGCAGTACCTGCGTGGCGCCGGATCGCGTCGACATGCATGCCGGCGTCGCGCGGCGCCTGTACTTCGACAACCTGCGGTTTGCCAAATGGACCGGCGAGCGCGTCCACCATGGCCTGCGTGCGGCCTTTCTGTGCAGCCGTGCCGCGCGCCGCCTCGATGCGGGTGAAATCACCGTGGCGCGTGCGGCATTCGACGAAGTCCTCGTGCTCTATCCCGGCGATCCGGATGCGTTGCACGGCCTGGCACGTTGCGAAATGGCGGCAGCGCACTGGCCGTCGGCGTGGCGCAACATCATCGAGGCAATCGAGTTCGATCCGTCCAACGCGGACTATCGGCACACGGCCGAGGTGATCCGCCGCCGCATCGACAAGTCTCACGGCGCGCTGCCGGCAAGCCAGGCTCGACTGCGTTTTCGCTTCGTTACCGACGCATCCGCGCCCGGCTGGCCGGCAGGCGCCGGCACGCAAGTGACGCTGTCACCGGCGAGGGCGGCGACGACGCGCGCCGCCGCATGTGCCTGCGGCAGTGGAAAGCGCTACAAGCATTGCTGCGGCAGCCTGTTGCCGCTGCCGATCCTGGCCGAGCCGGCGAGGGCGACTGATGCGCGCGAAATCGTGCGGCGCGCGTGCGCATTGCTGCAGGGCGGCGCGGCCAGGGAGGCTGCCGCGCTGCTATCGCGCCTGACGCCGCCCGACATCGGCGATGCACGTACCGCCTTCGATGCCGGCAAGGCGTATGCGGACATGCATCTGCTGCAGCCGGCATTCGCGCTGTTCGAGCGCGCGATCGAACTGGACGGCAATCTGCACGAGGCGGTCGCCGCCTGCGACGAATGCTGCCAGCTGATGTTCCGCGCCCGCGCCTGGCAGTCGGCAGGCGCTGCGATTCGCGCGCTGCTCGCGCGCCAGAACGGCGTCGCTGCCTTGCGTCGCCGCTCCAGCCAGTTCCATATCGTCTGCAAGCTCGACACGATCGGCGGCACCGAACGGCGCGCGTTGAACCTGTACCAGGAATTGTCGGCGCACGCGCGCGTGACGCTGTGGACGACGGTGCCGCCACTGCCGACGCACGGCGCCGAAGCGCCGCTACGCATGATCGCTGGCGGCAACGCACCCGCCGGCGGCACGCTGGTCCTGGTCGGCACGTATTTCGACTGCGGCGACTGGCTGGAGCAGGCGCCGTTCGAGCGCGTCGTGATCTGCCACAACCTCGCGGAACAATACGCCAGCCTCGTCCAACGGCTGATCCAGATCGGCGAGAACCCGGCGCGGCCGCTGGTCGAGCTGACCTTTCCGTCGCAGCTGTTTCTCGAGGCGAGCGGGCTGCCCGGCGTCGTCGAATATTCCGCAGTCGACGTCGACGTGTTCCAATGCCGCGCGGCGCGCGCATGGCGCGGCACGCGGCTGTCGGTCGGCCGGCACGGCCGCGCCTATCCGCTGAAGTTTCATCCGAACGACCCGGCGTTCTTCCGCAATCTGATCGGGCGCGGCTACGATGTGTGCATCCTGGGCGGCACGCCGGTCGCGGCCGCGTTTGCCGGCGACGCCGGTCCGCGCCCCGAACTGCTCGATGTCGACGCCGAACCGGTGCGCGATTTCCTCGAGCGCCTGGACGTGTTCGTCTACCGCAAGCATCCGCGCTTCTTCGAGACCGGCGGAACGGCGCTGCTCGAGGCGATGGCGATGGAACTGCCGGTGGTCGTGTTCCCCGAGCAGTGCGGCATCGCCGAGATCATCCGCGACGGCGAAAACGGCTTTCTGGTCGACACCGAGACGCGCGCGACCGACGTGATCGACCGGCTCGCGCTCGACCCGCAACTGCGCGCAGCGATCGGCCGCGCCGCGCGCGCGACAGTCGTTGCATTGATGCGCGAGCAACGTCCGCGCCTGCTCGACTTCTATCTCGGCGCGCGCGCCGGCACGCCGCGCGCCGCAGGCGGGTGGAAACGCTGGTTCGCGTGGCTCGGTGCCGCAGCGCGCCGCATCGACTACGCCGGCAACAAGGGTTGACGAGGCTTCAGCGTTCCTGGGCGCCTTCGCACGTGATGGGCGCGGGGCGCCGTTCGAATTTTGCCGGCTCGGGATTCAGCGCGACGCAGAACGCGGCATCTTCGGCCTCGTAGTCCGGCGAACGCACCGCCTGCAGCTCGGCTTCGCGCAGCTCGTGGAACACGAACCGGATCGTTCCGCCCGGTGCCACGATGCCGCTCAGATAGCCGTAGACGTGCTCGCGCGCATCCGGCCCCGGCTTGACCTCGGCCGGCAACGGATAGCGTTCGGCGCCGGCCGTGCCGACGACCCAGCCCGGCAGCACGACGCCGCCGTTGGCCGGATCGTGCCAATGCTCGGTGTCGTAGGCATCGGCCACATAGAAGTGGGAGTGGCTCGACAACACGTAGACGTGCCTCGACTTGGTTGCATGCGCGAGCCGCTCGTACACATGCAGGCCGCTGGTACGGCCGCTCATTGTCATGCACATGCTGTGGCCATCGGACTTGCTGTACGGCAGCGACTCGTGCATGCCGACCACGATCGTCGTGACGCGTTTGTCGGCGAGATCGGCATCGAGCACCGCATCGAACCAGGCCAGCTGGACCAGGTCGAACGCATCGTCGGTGGCATTGTCCATGTTGATGAAGTCGACGCCGCGTTCGATCCAGTGATAGTACGTGCGCGCCAGCGGCGGCAGGCGCAATGCGGACATCAGCGCGGCGTCGGCGGTTCGTTGCTGCCTGAGTTCCGGACGGTCCAGCAAGGACTGGAACTCGATCAGGAACTGGTTGCGCGTCTTCGGCGCGATCAATTCGTGGTTGCCGATGCCGATGAAGAACGGCATGTCGCCGAACGGTTCGACCTGGTGCTGCGAAAAATCGGTCCACGCGGTCTGCAGGTAGTCACCGATGCTCGGCGGCCGATAGTAGGCGCCGAAGCGGCGTTCGCGCGTGAAGTCCTCGTCCATCTTGTAGATCGCGCGCAGGTCGCCCAGGTGCCAGTAGAACGCCGCATGTTCGGCGCGCGCGCCGGCGGCAATCGCCGGCATGACGAGGTTGCCGCAGTTGCGCGAGTCGCCTGAAACGGCGAAGGTCCAGGTTCCGGCAGACGGCGTCCTGCCCACTGCCGGCTGGCGCGCGCAGCCGCTGGTAGATAGCAGGCACAGCGCAAGTGCGCCAACAAGCAGATGGCTCGGTCTGGAATAACGCACGCTGCCCCCGGATGATTGTGGGATTGTCGGTTTCCGAAACATAACGCGAATCGGCGCTGTGGCGCCACGGTCTCGCGCGCGGCGAACGTTGAATCTTGCGCCGGTGCGTGCTGTCACTCGAACAATTCGGACTGAAAGCGATCTTCGTCGGCGTCGCGAAAATTGCCCAGGCCCACGCCGACCAGCCGGTAGCGCGTCCGCGCCGGCAGTCCGACGCGCTCGCGCAGGCTTGCGGCAATGTCCACAAATTCACTTTCCGACTGCGGCGGCTGCGCGGGCGTGTGGCTGCGCGTCAGGATGTGGAAGTCCGCCGTCTTGAGCTTCAGCACGATGGTGCGGCCGACGCGCTGCGTCTTGCGGCTGGCCGCCCAGGTCTTGGCGGCAAGGCGCCGGATCATCGGTTCGATCTCGTCGAGCAGCACGTCGTGTTCGAATGTGTCTTCGGCCGATATCGACTGTACCGGCTGGTGCGGGTTCACCGCGCGCTCGTCGATACCGACGGCAAGCTCGGCCAGGCGCCTGCCGTAGCGGCCGAAGCGCCGCTCCAGTTCGTCGGCGCCATGGCCGCGCAGGTCGGCGCAGGTGCGGATGCCGAGCGCTTCGAGCCTGGCGTCCATGACCTTGCCGACGCCGGGAATCTTCGCCACCGGCAGCGGCGCGAGGAACGCTTCGGCTTCGCCGGGGCGGATCACGAACAGTCCGTCCGGCTTGCGCCAGTCCGACGCGATCTTGGCCAGGAACTTGTTCGGCGCGACGCCGGCCGATGCGGTCAGCGCGGTTTCCTCGGCGATCTGCGCGCGGATGGCCCTGGCGATGGCGGTTGCCGACTCGAACGCGGTTTTCGGCGCGGTGACGTCGAGATAGGCTTCGTCGAGCGACAGCGGTTCGACCAGATCGGTGTGCCGCAACAGGACCTCGCGCACGAGCCTGGATGCAGCGCGATAGCGCGTGAAATCCGGCGGCACGAACACCGCATCGGGACACAGCCGTTCGGCGCGCAGCGCCGGCATCGCCGAGCGCACGCCGAACTTGCGCGCCTCGTACGACGCCGCGCAGACGACAGAACGATTGCCGCGCCACGCGACGACGACCGGCCGCCCGCGCAGCGCCGGATCGTCGCGCTGCTCGACCGAGGCGTAGAACGCGTCCATGTCGACATGGATGATCTTGCGCGGCGCAGGTGTCATTGACGTGAGAGAGCTTTTGACGCGGATCAACGCGGAGAAACGCGGATCAAAGCAATCTTACACTTGCCGACTTGCTTTGCTTGAATGCGCGTTCTTGCGCGAAATCCGCGTGCAATGCTGTTCTGTCTTGCACGCGCAAGATTCCGGGCGCGAGTCTCAGGATTTCAGCAGCGCTTTCAGTTTGGCGGCCTGCTCCGGAAACCACGGACCGTTCTGTTGCAACGCGTCTGCGACGACCTTCTCGGCGTCGCCGCGCCGCTGCAGCGCGAGCAACGCCTTCGCACGCTGTTCGGCCACCGCCAGGCGATTGGCGCCGAACGACTTCTCCGCGGCCTGCTCGAGGTACGGCAGCGCCTCGGCCGGCCGCTTGCGATCGAGCAGGCTGCGGCCGTAGCGATAGGCGTAGACGTAGTCATCCGGATACGCGGCCATCAGTTTGGGCATCAACGCATCGACTTCGTCCACCCGCCCGGCGCGCGTGAGGTAGACGCGCAGGTTGTCGGCCAGGTTGCGGTCGCTGCGGTAGTCCTCGTGCAGCGTGGCGCGCGCAAACTCGATCGCGTGGTCGAGCACGGCCTGCTGCGCGGCGCTGTCGCCGACCGCCTTGTCGAGATCGGCCGCGACCATGACGGCCGTGCGCTGGTCGGCGCAATAGGGGGTGGCCACGAACACTTGCGTCGCAAGCAGGCGATCCAGTGGCGGGCGCTCCTTTTCGAGCAGCGTCTTGCGCTGCGCAGCGGGCAGCTTCTCGCTGCACTCGAGCAGGCTTTCGAGCACATAGTAACGGTCGCAGTCGACCGGCCCGGCCAGCGTTTTTTGCGCGGCCGCGATGCAGGCGGGACGATCCCCGCCGCGCAAGGTCTTGCCCAGCGTTAGCCGATCGCGCCACAGGGCGACGCGCGGGTTGGCGTCGGCGTTCGCACGCAACTGCGCCGGCAGTTTCGCGTACCACGCCAGGCCGGCATCGAATTCGTCGCGCGCCTGATAGCTGGCCAGCACTTCGGCCGTCGCCTCGACCGAGCCCTTTTCCGCTTTCGCCTTGAGTGCATCGAGCACGTCGCCGCCGGCCAGGATGCGGTCGAGCGCCGGATAGAATTTCTCGCTCGACTGCTCGGCCACGATGCGGCCGAGCTCGCCGCCGTCGGACTTCAACACGACGTAGCTGGGCAGCGCCTTGACGGCGAGCTTCTTCATCCACGATGCGCCGTCGGGCGAGTCGGCATCGACTTCGAGCACGCCCATGCGGCGTTCGGCGGCCTGCCACGCCGGGCCGGTCAGCACGTGCGTCGCCATGAAGTAGCACGAGTAGCACCACTGCGCCTGGAAATCGAGCAGCAGCGGGCGCTGTTCGCGTCCTGCGGCGGCCAGCGCCGCGTCGACGGTCTTGGGCGCATCGTCGTTGGCGGCCAGGGCGCAGGCCCAGGCCAGCGACAGGACGATCGGCAGAAAGCGTTTCATGCAAGTACCTTCTTGTTCACGGAACAGGGACTAGGGACACCGTCATTGTGGATCAAGCCGCGTGCCGCTGCGCATGCAGTTGGTCACGCCGGCGCAAGGCCGGGAACCACCACATCCACAAGGCGACGACGACGAGCGTGCCGACGCCGCCGAGCAGCACCGACGGCACCGTGCCGAACCATGCGGCGGTCATGCCGGACTCGAATTCGCCGAGCTGGTTCGAGGTGTTGATGAAGATCGCGTTGATCGCGCTGACGCGGCCGCGCATCGCGTCCGGCGTTTCCAGCTGCACCAGCGCGCCGCGGATGACCATGCTGATCATGTCGAGCGCGCCGAGCGCGAACAGCACCGCCAGCGACAGCGCGAACGAGGTCGACAGCGCGAACACCAGCGTGGCCACGCCGAAGCCGGCCACCGACGCAAACATGACGGGGCCGACGCGCCGCTCGAGCGCGCGTCGCGCCAGCCACAGCGACATCGCCAGTGCGCCGGCCGCCGGCGCGGCCCGCAGCAGCCCAAGGCCCCACGGGCCGGTGTGCAGGATGTCGCGCGCGAACACCGGCAGCAGCGCGGTTGCGCCGCCGAGCAGCACGGCGAACAGGTCGAGCGAGATCGCGCCGAGCACGACCGGTTGCCGGCGCATGAACGTGACGCCGGCGAACAGGCTGCGCAACGTCGGCGGTTCGCGCGGCGTCGGCGTGCGCTCGTAGCGAATCGCCCAGACCAGCAGCGCGGCCGCGAAGAACAGCAGCGCCGCGATGCCGTAGACGACGTGCGCGCCGGCGACATAGGCGAAGCCGCCGAGCGCCGGCCCGACGATCATCGCGGTCTGCGCCGCGGCGGCCCCGGCTGCGGCAGCGCGCGGAAACAGCGCCACCGGCACCAGCGCCGGAGCGAGCGCCATCGCCGTCGGAAACTCGACCGCGCGCGCCACGCCGATCGCGAACAGCGTCGCCAGGATCGCGCTCTCGCCGAATTGCGCGCGCGCGCTGGCCACGGCGAGCAGGCCGATCGCCAGGCACTCGACGATCACGCAGGCCAGCACGATGCGGCGACGGTCGTAGTGGTCGGCCAGGTGCCCAGCCGGCAGCACCAGCAGCAGCGACGGCAGGAACTGGACCAGACCGATCAGGCCGAGGTCGAATGCGCGATGCGTCAGGTCGTAGATCTGCCAGCCGGCCGCGACCGACAGCATCTGGAACGCAAAGCCCGATGCCACGCGCGCGAACCAGTAGCGCACATAGGCCGGATGCTGCAACAGGGAATCGCCGCGGGCGTTCGGTTTGGACATCGCCGATGCAGTGTAGCGTGCGCATGATCGACCCGGCAGGCGATGCCTTAGAATCGCGCGACTCGCGCTTATGGATGATCCATGTCGTCGTCTCCGCAAAACCTGCGCGGCATGCTGTCGATGCTGCTTGCCATCGCCACGTTTGCCGTGATGGACGCGATGCTGAAGCTGCTGTCGCCGGACTATCCGCCGATGCAGGTCGCGGCGTTGCGCGGGCTGTCGTCGCTGCCGCTGATCACGGCCTGGGTCGCGTTCGACGGCGGACTGCGCCAGTTGCTGCGCGTGCGCTGGCCGCTGCACATCCTGCGCGGCGGGTTGTCGATCGTCATGCTGGCGGCGTTCGCCTATGCGCTGCGCAGCCTGCCGCTGGCCGAAACCTATTCCTTGTTCTTCATCGCGCCGCTGGTCATCACCGCGCTGGCGGCGCTGGTCCTGAAGGAACACGTCGACTGGCGCGGCTGGACCGCAATCGCTGCCGGCTTCTGCGGCACGCTGATCGTGCTGCGGCCGACCGGTGCCGGCGTCCTGACGCTGGCCGGCGTCGCGGTGCTGGTTTCAGCCACGTGCTATGCGATCTCGGCGATCTCGGTGCGCGTGCTCGGGCGCAGCGATTCGACCCAGAGCATGGTGTTCTGGATGCTGCTGATGATGAGCGTGTTCGCCAGCGTGCTGGCATGGCGCGACTGGGCGCCGATCCAGCCGCAGCATTGGCGCGTGATCGGCGTGCTCGGCGTCAGCGGCGCGATCGGCCAGTACGCGCTGACCGACGCGTTCCGGCGTGCCGCGGCGTCACGCATCGCGCCGCTCGAATACACCGCGCTGGTGTGGGGCATCATCCTCGACCGGCTGCTTTGGAACACGCTGCCCGACGTGATCACGTTGACCGGCGCCGCGGTGATCATCGCCAGCGGCCTGTACCTGCTGCGTCGCGAACAGCAGACCGGCGGCGCCGATCCGTTGCCCTGAGCGGAACCGTCTCGTGCGGCGTCACGAGTGATGCGACGCGCCGCGACGCGCCTCGCGATGGAAGGCCTTGCCCGAAGGGATCGATCGGTCGCAGGCGACGCCATTGCAGAATTCGCGCGAGCACGGCGAACTGCAGCAGCGTACCGGTCCGGCATGCGGTTCCCGCACGTCGATGGTCCACCGATCCGGCGGATCCAATCGGTTTTTTCCTACACGCGCCGACAGGATTTGCCGATGGCGCCGCGTATGCCCGCTGGCAAGAATGTGCCTCCACTCAAGGAGGATCACCATGCCGCAGCTGGACAACGATTCATCCGGATGGCAACCGGCGCATCGCCCGTTGCGCTGGTACGAATGGCTGCTGGTCCTGCTGCTGCTCGGACTGGCCGGCGGCGTGCGCGCGGCAAGTGTATACAAGTGTACCGACGCGCAGGGCGCGATTGCGTACCAGCAGCTGCCGTGCGCCGCCGCCGCGCGCGAAAGCACGGTCCAGATCGCAGCGGCGCCGGCCTACGCGAAATCGCCCGAATACGCGCTCGACCGGCCGCCACCGGAGGCCGCCCGACCGCGCGCGACGCACACGTCGCGGCGCGAGTCGGAGCCGATGTCGTACGAATGCCGCAGCGCCGATGGCCAGGTATTCTACCGGCACACGTCGTGCCCGCATTCGGTTGCGGCGACCGCTTCGTCGTCGGGCCGGACGCAAGGTCACGGCAGTCGTTCCGGCGCGACGTCGGCGGCGGTCAGTTCCAGCCGCGTGCCGCGCGACGAAGCGTGCCAGCGCATCCACAGCGCCGGTGCGATCGGCCGCGCCGGACATCAGCACGACGAAGACGTGTCGACCTACGATCGCAACCTCGGCCGCGATCCGTGCCGCTAGTGCCCGGTCCCGCAAGCAACGCGATGAAGATTCCCGAATGAATTTTTTGCCGCGAGACAAGGCGCCGGCGTCCTGGGGCTGCGGTGACGACGGGCAACGCGGTATCGGGACGGTAGGCGCCGGTCGGAACTGTTTGATGGTCTTGCGGAACGGGGCGCCAGCAAACGGTTCCGCGCAGCGGCGCGAATCGGTTATCGTTGCTGCCGGTCCTCGAGCCTGCATGCCGCCTCATGAATTCGCACCGCTTTGCCCTTGCCACGATCCTTGCCGCGGCGCTTGCCGCCTGTTCGTCGAGCGCGCCGCCGGCGGCGCCGCTGCCGAAGCCCGCCGCCGCGCCGAACACCGATGCGGCCGCGGCCAGGGAACTTGCCCTCTACGACCAGATGCGCGCCAGCCAAAGCTGGGACCTTGCGCTTTCGCTCGGCGATGAGATCACACAGAAGTATCCGGTCAGCCCGGCCGCCGCGCAGGTGAAGCAGACACTCGACGACGTCCGCGCCAAGGCGACGGCGCAGCGCGAATCGCGCCGCATGGCGCGGCTGTGGGCTTATGCCGCGGTGGCCGAAGCCGGTGGCACGCAATACACGGCCGCGGCCGAGAGCAAGGAGCCGTTGAAAGCTGCGGCGAGCGCGAAGGATGCCGAGCGCATCCGCCTCGTGCTGCGCGACCACCCGAAGTGGGGGCGCAGCGTCTATCTTCTGCTCGACAACGCGAAGTTCGACTGCAGCAAGGGCTGCGCAACCCTGCCGGTGCGTTTCGACGACGCGCCGCCGCAGCGCATGAAGGCGACGATCCCGCCGACCGGCGAGCCGGCCCTGTTCATCGACGACGACAAGGGCTTCATCGCGAAGATGCTCAAGGCGAAGACGGTGTCGATCGATGCGGCGATCAAGGGCGAAGGCGCGAAAACCTTCGTCTTCGAAGTCGGCGGCTACGACGCGACGAAGCTGCCGGCAGCGACGAAGAAATAGCGCAGCCGGCTGCTGCAGCTCACACCATTGCGAGCTGATCGCTGCTGCAGCTCTCTTGCCCTGCGCGCTCCCGCTCGTGCAGCGGCCGGAAGAATCGGCCAGCCCTGCGTCAACCGATGCCAGCGTTCGATTTCACGCCGCGCGCGGGGCATGTTGCTGGAAATCGGTCAACCGGCTGCTGCGTCGTCCAGCAACAGGTCGCAGTATTGAAAGCGCCGGTCGCGCAGTACGCGCTCGCCGGTGCGCAGCCGCAGCGGTCGCGAGAATACCGGGCCGGCGTAGACGCAGGTGTGGAACTCGCCGTTTTCGCCGCACGGATCGGCCGTTGCCGGCAGGTCGGCCAGCAGAGCGGCATCGAATTGGCGGCCGGCGAAGTCCGCCGCAATCTGCGTCGTATCGACGCAGGTCAGGACCGCGCGAAAGCCGCAGGCGATGAAGCTTGCGGCGAGTGCGGCTGTCTCGGCGCCCCACAGCGGGAACAGCGGCGTCCAGCCGAGCGGTTCGAGCAGGCGCTCGCGATACGCGCGCACGTCGGCCAGGAACAGGTCACCGAACGCGATCTGGTTCAGATCCGCGTGCGTGCCGCGCAGGCCGGCGAGCGTTTCGGCGAACGCCGCTTCGTAGATCGCATTGGAAGCGGTCGGTGGAATGGCCACCTCGACCAGCCGAATCCCGATCGCTTCGACCTGTGCTTCCAGCACGTCGCGGCGCACGCCGTGGATGCTGATGCGGTCGTAGTCGCGCGTGATCGTCGTGACCAGAGCAACGACCTCGAGCCGCGGATCGGCGCGCAGCGCGGCGAGCGCCATCGCGCTGTCCTTGCCGCCGCTCCAGGCGAGTGCCACGGGTGTCGGGTTCATGCACGCAAGTATTGCCCAGACCGTGAAGCGACTGGAATGCGCTTGAGCCCACCCCGGGACGTCGGGCTACTTCTTGCGCGCCAGCATCACGCCGTCGCCGATCGTCAGCAGCGTCGCTTCGACGCGCCCGTCGGCGCGGATCTTGGCGTTCAGTGCGCGGATCGCGTCGGTATCGGCATCGTGATGATCGGGATCGCAAACGCGGCCGGACCTTGACGTGATGTCCAGCCCGATGTCGCCTGCTTCAGCGTTTGCGCGCCAGCATCACGCCGTCGCCGATCGTGAGCAGGACCGCGTCGACTCGATTGTCGGCATGGATTCT
>Ga0157369_10000834_pt1 | contig 39444 bp, 71 predicted proteins | sample C25metaG_FD_113461 | JGI IMG/M metagenome (GOLD analysis project Ga0157369, IMG submission 113461) | Corn rhizosphere microbial communities from Kellogg Biological Station, Michigan, USA - C2-5 metaG | ecosystem: Host-associated > Plants > Roots > Rhizosphere > Soil | place: USA: Michigan... | reverse complement strand
CGCTGAATCTCGGCGTAGACCGAGGTCAGGGACGGGGTGACTCCGGGCACGTCGAACCGGTTGCGCTGGACCTTGTAGAACGGGTCCTTGAACGTCACCTTGATCCGGTCACCCTTGGAGAGGATGCGGCCGTTGAACGACCACGGGACACTCTCGATGGTCGGCGTGTCCGAGATCACGAACGACCCCATGGGCACGCGCTCGGTGAACAGGGGGCCGGTGCTGATGATCTGGTAGAGCCGGAGCGCGGTGCCGAACGGTGACAGGATGTCGTCCACCGTCCGGGGCGCGATGGACTTGCCCTGGGGGTCCTGCCAGACGATGACCAGGCTGCCGCTCTGCTGCACCTTGGCGGTGCCGTCCTCGTTGATCTGCACGTTGGTCACCGGCACGTCCTGCATGCGCCGGAGGCCGTCGTAGAACACATCCATGGTCCACTGCGCGTCGAACGATCCCCGCGCGAGGACCTGGCGGAGCTGAGGGGTAGTGGCGGGCCTCATCCCGCAAGTCCAGCCAGGGAGTAGTCCTGGTCCCGCTGGAGGCGGGTGGCGTAGGCCGCCGCGCGAGCTGCACGGGTGGCGTAGGCCGCATCGATGTCCTTGCGGCGCAGGCTCGCGAGCACCAGGCCGGGGTACGGCGGTGCCACCTCGGTGGCCTCCATGGTGAATCCCGACAGGGCGTAGAGGCCGTGGCGGAACTCCTCCGGGTCCGGGATGCCCATGAAGAACACCCGGGGCAGGCGCAGGGGCGGGGGCGTGCGCAGGAGGAGCACGGCGGGGTAGTCCTCGGTGTAGCTGCCGAACATCGCATCTACCTTGGCCAGGTCGGCGTACTCGGCGTACAGCTTGACGACCATGCCCGTGATGCCTCGGCGCTGGCCACCGATCATGGTTCCGACGCTCGCGCCCTCGGGGTGGATGATCTCGGCGGGGGTCGGCTTGCGGACCTTGGCCCCCGTCTCCAGCGCCAGGCGCACCCGGATGGCCGTCTGGGGTGCCAGGGGCTGCTGGAGCCAAGTGCCCTCATCGGGGACCTGGAGGGCCACCTGTTCGGTGAACCCGAGGTCCGAGCCGTCAGCCGCCCACATCTGGGCGCGCCAGGTGTTCATCACGCCGGGGGCCACCTCGTAGTCCATGGCAAACGGGGTTGCCGCCGCCAGGTCGGTGCCACCTCGCACCTCCTCGGTGCGTCCGTCTGCCGTTCGGAAGATCGTGACGCGGGTGGCCGCGGGCAGAATGTCGGTGAACGTCACGAGCGCCCGCGGTGCATTGGAGCTGTAGACAGCGCTGCTCACGAGAACACCACCCCCCCTGTCTGGTTGACCATTTCACCGCGGCGGTCCTCGCTGGCATCCGCGATCTGCTCGCGGACCTTGGCCCAGACCGGGGTGCCATCCACGTCCAGGATGATGGTAGCGCCCTCCAGAGATACCCGTGGCACGCCCTGTGCGCCATTCTCAGCGCCGAACGGGCTGCCCAGGCCCGCAGATGCCACCGAGCCGTCAGGGACGCTCACAAGGTCCCTCACGCGCCGATCCAGGGCACCCTGCTCCTCGTCCATGCCCACCGGGATGCCCTGCACGATGTTCCGGCCGAACTCAGCGAACACCGTAGAGGGGGAGTGGATACCCAGGGCGGCCTTGAACGGCCCCACGATCCAGTCCGGCAGGAGGTCCAGGAAGAAGTTGCCGATGGTGGAGCCGAGCGACCGGATGCCGTTGAGCAGGCCGTTAATCATGTCGCGGCCAATGTTCCACAGCCACTGGCCCGCGCCGGAGAAGAACCCCAGGATGGTGCCGGGGAGGCCGGTGAACCACGAAACCACGCCGTTCCAGCCGTTCACGATACCGGTCTGGATACCGGCGATGAGCTGCTGGCCGGACACCAGGAGCCAGGTGCCCGCGGCGGCCAGGAAGTTGAGCACGACCCCGGGGAGCGCCTGGAACCAGGCCACCACCGCGTTCCACCCGTTCACGATGCCCGAGCGCAGGCCGTCGATCAGGTTGGAGCCGGTCGCGAGGAGCCACGTACCCGCGGCGATGAGGAACGCGAGCACGTTGCCCGGGAGCGCGGTGAACCACGCCACGATGAACTCCCACCCGGCGACAATTCCGGCACCCAGGCCGGTGAGCAGGTCAAGGCCCGCCTGCACCAGCCACTCGCCCGCGCCCACCAGGAAGTTGATGACGTCGGTGGGGAACTGGGTGAACATGTACCACACGAACAGGAACCCGAGCGCGATGCCGGTAGCCAGGCCCTCCAGGAGCATGCGGCCGACATCCAGTAGCCACTCTCCGATCCCGGAGAAGAACGCGAGCACGGCCCCGGGGATGCCCTCGAACCAGGAGACGACCGCCTCCCAGCCAGCCTGGATGCCGCCCATGAGGCCGGACCACAGGCCATCCCACCAGGACAGGAACCCGTCCATGATGCCCTCGAACCAGCCGATGAACCCGCCCCACACGTCGCTGATCCAGGCCACCACGCTGTCCCAGTTGGCCACCAGGAGCACGAGGGCCGCGACGAGCGCGACGACGGCCAGGATGATCCAGGTAATCGGGTTCGCCAGGAGGGCGGTGTTCATGGCCCAGGTGGCCACGGTCACGCCGATGAACCCGGCCGCGAGAATGCCGAGGCCAGCCGCGACCGCCTGGAGCACCGCGGGGTTCTCGTTCAGGAAGTCCAGCACGGCCGAGAGGACCGGCAGGAGGGCGGAGCCGACCTGACCCACGATGGACTCCCAGGTGCGCTGCATCTGGGTCCACCCGGTCTTGGCGTTGCCATTGAGGGTCGCGCCCATCTCCTCGGCCGCGCCGCCGACATCTCCGAACCCGTCCTTGACCTGGGCGAGAGAGTCCAGGAAGGAAGGAATCTCCTGGGTCCCCAGGTCCTCCAGCGGGGTGCCGAACAGGGCAATAGCGGCGTTGCTCTGCGCCACCGGGTCCGAGATACCGAGGAGGCCCTGAATGATCTGCTCGGTGGCGTCCCGCGCCTCGGCCCCGCCAAGCTGCATCTTGGCGGCCATCTCCTCGGCGTTCAGACCCGCGGCCTGGTAGGCGGCCACGCTCGCGGTAGACATGTCGCTGGCCCGGATGCTCAGTTCCTTGAGCGCGTCGCCGGTCTTGTCGATGCCGTACATGCCCTTGTCGGCCGCGTTGGCCAGCATGCCGAACGCCTCTTCACCGCTGAATCCCATGTTCGCGAGGATCGGGCCGTACTCGTCCACCGCATCGATGAGGTCCTCCCGCACCGACGCCGGGACGCGCTGGAGGTTCGCCACGAGGAGGTCAATGGCCTCGTCTGCGCTCCCTGCCAGACCGTTCTTGACCGCCTGCCCAGCGACCTGCGCCGAGCGCGCCACATCGATCCCCATAGCTGTCTGGAGGTCCAGGAGCTTGGCGGTGGTGGCCTCGACCTGCGCCGAGCTGGCATTGCGCATCCCGTCGAACGACGAGATGACCGACTCGATGGAGTCGTTCACATCCTCGATGGAGTCGCCGTAAGCGTCGGCGTAGAGCTGGCCAGCCACAGCGCCGATGCGGGCACTCTCGGCCTCGGTCAGCCCGAGGTTGGCGGCCACCTTGTCACTGGCCGCCTCGGCGTCGATGGAGGCCAGGAGGCCATCCGAGAGGGCGGCACCCACGAGCGCGGCGACACCCGCCGCCGCCACGCCCATGAGTGCGCCGCTGCCCTTGAGCTTGTCCGGCATCTTGTCGATGACGGAATCGAACTTGTCGCCGTCCAGCTCCAGATAGCCGGTGAGCGTGCCGAGGTCCAGGGACATGCGGGTGCGGCCTCCTACGGCTTGGCCCCCTTGTCGGGGGGCAACTCGATCTTGACCGGCCGCAGTGCCCGCTGGAGCCGTGAGCCGCCAGTACCGGCGAACCCTCTATCCACCGATAGTAGCCCAAGCACCCGGATCGACAGCCAGCGCCAGGAGCGGGTGCGCAGGAACCCCGGCGCTCCGAGGTCGATGCCGTAGAACTCCTGGAAGTCCAGTTCGACCTTGCCCCAGTTGCGCAGGAGCCGGGGCCAGTTCAGGCCCCCGCCCCCATCGACGCTGGAGGCGGGGGCGTCCTCGAACCGCCGCAGACCCGTCAAAGGATCTCGGGGGTTGTCCGGGTCCTCGTCCTCAGTCCCGACGCCCGGCGTTCCGCCCGGTTCATCGGGACCCGTACTTTTCCCCCGCTGAACAGACCTTCCCGGGCCGCCTTGTCGGCCACGTCCTTGCCCATCGAGAAGTAGATGTAGCTGTAGTTCATGACCTTCTGAATGGTCACCCACTTGACGCCATCGTTCATCATCTCGTCGTAGCACTCGCCCATGACCTGCTGGGCGAACTCGCGTTCGGCGGCGTCGTCCAGGTGCAGGCGGGCCACGTCGCGCTCGGAGACAGCCACCCCCTGGTTGCGCTTGCGGGCGATGTCGGCCAGCGCGGTGAGGCGCAGGCCTGTCTCGCCGTCCGGCGACGGGACGGTGTAGTGCTTCCCCTGGGGGTAGCGCGCGCTCGGGATCGGGACCGGGATGCGGATCGAGTCGTCATCCAGGAACGACCACAGGGCGTCTGTCCCCTCGTCCGGCTGGGGCTGGGGCTGGTCGTCTGTCATCGCGTGGCCTTTCATGCAGAAGGGGGCGGCACCCGGATGGATGCCGCCCCCAGTGTAGCTGTGAACCGCTACGCGCCGCGCACGTAGTTCACGGCCGTGGAGGTCTGGGTGGTGTTGCCCACCGTGACCGCCACCGTGCCAGCCGCACCCGCGGGCATGACCGCGGTGATGAGGTTGTCGTCGTGGACGATGTAGCTCGTCGCGTTGGTCGCGCCGAACTTGACGCCCGTGGCCCCGGTGATGCCGGTGAAGCCACCACCGCGGATGGCGACGGTGCCACCAGCCGCCACGCCCGAGGGGGTGATGGAGGTGATAACCGCCTTGATGGCGTCCGTCTCCGGGTGGACGATGGCGGTGCGAGCGCCGCGACCGGTCAGCGAGATGGCCACGGTGTCCAGGGACTCCATGTTGCCGCCGTCCGGCGTCCATGTCGGCACGGCCAGGCCCTGGTAGGCCTCGACGCGCGGGCCGTTCGGCTCCATCTCGTAGTAGCGGAACGGGATGACCGCCGCGCTGCCGAGCTGGAGGGCCGCCTTACGGATGATCTCCTGGCCCGGGTCGTAGGCCTGCGCCTGCACCACCTGGGACTTGCGGAGCACCTTGCCGTCGAACCCCCAGGTGAGGGCGGTGACGGTCTGGGACTTGAATCCGCCGCCGTCCATGTCGCTGTCGTCCTGGGTCGTCGCCTCACCGGGACGCGGCTTGGACTCCTGGAGGCCCATGACGGGCACCCAGACGCCGGGGGCGGCGGGGTCCTGAACGTCCAGGCCCCACTTTCGGTTGGTGGTGGATGCACCGAGAGCGGTGCGGGTGGGGTAGACCATGGTTGGCCAGCCTTTCTACTGTCGGTGTGTCGATGGACGATGCACGGTTAGGTAGTAGTTCTCAGTCCGGCCCTGCCGGTCGCTTGAGTCCTGCCCTGTGTTCGTTCCCGACGCGCGCCGAGCAGATACCAACGTGACGCGGCCCAGCATACCGCCCCACCGGCCCTGGAATAGGGCGAACAGGTCCGAGGTGATCCCCTTGACCACATCCAGGTCCGGCGCGCGCACGGTCACCTGGACGCCCAGGATCGAGTCCGACGAGCTGTAGGTGTCGTCCACGGTGTAGTCGGTGAGGGTCACGCACGCGTCGGGACCCTCCGGCCAGCGGTCGATGAAGATGGGCACGGTGCCGGGCGGCTGGTCCGGGTTCGGCACGTAGCTCCCCTGCCTCCCCTCGGCATCGGTCAGGTCCGGGTCGTAGGCGGTGCTGTACTCGCTCCACAGCTCCACCTCGGCCTCGGGGTTGTCGGCGGCGACGTTGGCGAACCCCAGAAGGGCGTCCATCTCGAACGACTCGCGCATGGTCAGGTCCCCATCTTTCTCTTGACGCTGTTGGCCGCGATCTCCAGGGACTGGGCGCGGGTGGAGTTGAATGCGTTCTCCAGGAACTTGGCGTTACGCCCGGCGTCGTGGTGCAGGGTCATGTCCTCGTGCTGCTTCACGGCGTAGTCCTTGGTGTCGGCCTTTCGACCATACGCGACCGCCGCGCGAGCGCCGTGGGCCGTGGCCTCGACCGACACCGCGCCGTCGCGCTCCAGGTCGCCGTCCTCGTGGGGCACCTGCTGGTTGGACACGTTCAGCACGTTGAGGCCCGCGAGCTGCATGCCCTCGACGGCCCCGGCGTTCTTCCGCTCGCGCACGCCCTGGAGGTTCCCCTGGAAGTCAGAGACACCCGCCCAGTAGTCGCTCACTCCAGGTTCACCACCAACATGCCGAACAGGCCGGAGGTGTCCCCCTCATCGACCGTCAGCACCGTAGACACCCGGCCGTCTGCCAGGGTCACGCGGGAGTGCAGGGGGAAGTCGTCGCGCATGCTCAGCGGGATGGCCACCGCGGTGCTGCTCAGCACCTCGTTTCCGCCAGATGTCCGCACCAGGCGGCGCTTGGGCATCTGCGGCAGGCCAGGGCGGCTCACCTCGGGGGCGTACTTGGGACCCATCTGGCCGGTCCCGGTGTAGGGCTTTACCGTGAGGGGCTTGGGGTTCCCCTCGCTGTCCTTGCCCCACTCGCCCCACAGCTCCCAGAACTCGTCATCCGCCGCGCTCATGGCTCCAGCACTCCGGTCACGGGATCGTAGGCGCGCTGGCTGATGTTGAACCTCTCGACGCCGGAGCCGCCCGTGTTCACCCGGTTGGTGATGAGGCCCGCGTTGCGCAGGATGATCCACGCGCTGTAGACCAGGCTCTGGCCGCTCGCGAGGTCCGACAGGTAGGTGTCGCGCGCCGGGTCGGCTACGTAGCTCACAGACCCGCCCAGGAGGCTCTTGGAGGCCACCTGGCGGGGAGCCTGGCCCGCACCCTTGCGGGGGTCCACGCCGCCGAGCTGCCAGGCGCTGGCCTGCTCCAGGATTGCGCCCTTGATGGCGTCGTGCGTCGGCACGTCGGTGGCGTGCTCGTTCGCATCGACGCGGTAGACCGCCCCGGCGATGGCATCCAGGACGAGCTGCTGAGCCGAGCGCAGGAGCACCGTGGCCAGCGGGGGGACCTCGGGCGTCTGAGCGTCCGGGTTCATGTAGTGCGCCAGGTCGGCGGCGTCAGCGTAGGGGGTCATGTCTCTATCATCCTCCCGGATACGCCACGGGCGGGACGGCCACCATGAACCGTCCCGCCCGTGGAGCTGGGGTTACTTCCCGAGGTACGCCTGGGCGATCTCGTCGCGCAGGCCCTTGCGCTCGGTGAGGTCGGCCACCGGGGACCCGTTCGGGTCGGCCTTGGCGTAGTTCACCCAGTCCTTGGTGGAGCCGGTCGCGGTGGGGCGCTTGACCTCGCCGTGATCGGTGTTCTCCTCCGGCGCGGTGCCATCGGCGTTGGCGCTCGCGGGTGCCCCTGCGGGGTTCTCGCTCGCGTCGGCCTTGGCGGCGGCGTCGGCCTTGGCCTTGGCCTCCTCGTCGGCCTTGCGCTGGGCCTCGGCGGCGACGGCCTCGCGGTCGGCGTCGTCCTCAGCGATGGCGGCCTGTACGGCCTCCTCCGCGTCGATGACGGCCTGCGCGGCGTCCTGCACGTCCTTGGCCAGCTCGGACAGCGAGCGCTCGCCAGCGGGGCCGGTGAACGCCGACTGGGCGGCCGTCAGCTCGCGCGCCTTGGCGTTCAGCTCCAGCTTGGCCTCGAACTCGCGGACCTTGCCCGCCTCCGCTGCCTCCTGGCGCTGCTCGTCCTCGGTGCGCTCGGTGATGGTGCTCTGCGGCACATCCTCGGACCCCTGGGGGGCGGGCGTAAGGCCCGCCACCCGGGAGTCCTCGTGGTAGCGCCGCAGCGTCCCGATGCCCATGCTTACGCGGCCACCGGGGTGGGCACCACGCCGTTGGTCGGGATGATGACCACGCCACGGTCGTCCACGCGCTTGACGGCGTAGTGGACGTTCGTGGTGATGAGGTTGGTGCGCTTGAGGATGTCGCGATCCGTCTCCACGATGGGACGGCGCTTGTACTTGAGTGCCAGCGCCCCCTTGCGGATCAGGAGGGCGTTGTAGCCCGCCACCGTGCCCGCGCCCGGGTCCACGTCGGCCACGGCCGTGGCGCGGTCGGAGACGATGACCGGCATGTTGCCGATCTTGCCGACCTGGCCGCGGAGGATCGTGGCATCCGCGCCGAACTTGGACACGTCGGTGAACAGGGGGTCCACCAGGAGCTGGGCGTACTGGACGCTGTGGACGATGATGCCCGCCATGTCGGCCGGGTCGTACTCGTCACCCAGGAGCGCGATGCCCTGGACGAGACGGCCCCACGACATCGGCAGGTTGGCCGCCGCGACCTTGAGCGGTGCCCAGGTCTTGGCGTTGCCGAACGAGTCTTCACCCGTCTCGGTGACCTCGGCGGCCACGCGCAGGTCCTTGTCGATCTTGCGAGCGACCGAGAGGCCGAGCTGGCGCTGGCCCTCCGAGTTGGGGGAGCCGAGTGCCTGGAGCGTGGCGTTATCCGTCAGCTCCAGAGCCTTACCGGCTTCCTTGATGGTCGCCCGGCTGTCCGTCATGGTCAGCGTGGTGGGCGTCATCGCGACGTTCTCGGTCAGGTCGTCCGCGTCACCGATGTAGTCGAACTTGGGGAAGATGACCGTCTCGCCGGGCTGGCCCACGAGCTGGTCGTCAACCTCGGCGAACTGTGCGATGACAGCGCGGCCCAGGATGGTGGGGCCAACCGCGTCTGCCCAGACCTCGGGCACGATCAGGTTGGCGGAGGTGGTCGTAGCCATCTCGGTAGTCCTCTCTGGCTCCCGCTGGGAACCGGGTTACTGGGCCGCCACGAGTCGGTCGTAGGTGGCCTTGTCGGTGTGGTAGAGGTTCTGCCGGTCCGAGATGGACATGCGGCTGAACTGCTCCGGGGTGATCTCGCCTACCCCACCGGACCCGCCGAGGGTTTCGACTCCCGACGCCTGGGCCGTTCCCGTCAGCCTCAGCGTGGCGTCCGCGGCCAGGAGGCCGTTGATGGACGCCACCAGCTTAGCGTCGAAATCGCTGGCGTCCAGTGTGAGGGCCTGGTAGCCCTTGTCCTGGGTCAGGAGGTACTGGAGGTACCCGAGGCGCGCCGGGTCCACGCCCGAGGCGTAGGCGGCCTTGACGGTGGCCAGGTCCTTGCGCGCCGCGTCCCGCTCCTGTGCGGTCGTGTTGATCTGCGCGGCCAGGGCCTTGGGGTCGGCCTCGCCGTCGTCGGTGTCGGTCAGGCCGGGGATGTCCAGGCCCGCGAGCTTGGCCACCTCAGCGAGCGCCTTGCGCTGCCCCTCGGCCGCCGCGTTGTTCTTGGCGTTGATCCGCTCGTCTCCGGCCTCACGCTGGTAGCGCCGGGCCTCGGCATCCCGAGCGCGGAGTGCCGCCTGGGCCTCGGCCGGGAACGTGGCGAACCCGGGGAACCGTGCTGCCAGAGCCGCATCGCCATCGGTGTCACCCGACGCCTGCTGGCCCTGCTGCTGGCCACCCTGAGCGCCTGCGCCGAACGCCGCGCCCTGCTGCTGGGTCCCCTGGGCCTGCTGCCCCTGGGTGTTGGCCTGCTGCTGCTGGCCCTGATCGTTCGTGGCTCCGGTGTTGGCCTGGCCCTGCTGGCCCTGCTCCCCCGTGCCGCCCTGCCCCTGTGCGCCGCTGGCGTCCGTCATGGTGATCCTCTCTCTGGGGTCGTGTTCACCAGGGTAGTGCTTTACTGCGCGGTTTAGTGCTACACTGCTGGTAACCCACCTGGGGAGGTGGGCACTGCACACTGGGGAAGGTTGCGGAGGAGCAGGGCCGGGGGTCATGGGGATGACCACCCGGCCCTCTCTATGTCACCCGCCGATCTGCTCGCGTCGGCTCTGGCGCTTGAGGTAGGGGTGCCGGTCCAGGAGGTCGCGCTGGGCCTCCTGCCATGCGGCCACGCGCTGGCCTGCATCGGCCTTGGCCTCGGGGGTCACCGCGATGGCGCGCTGGGTCTTCCACCCGCGTATCTGGCGCTCGATGCCGCGCTGCTGCTGCTGGGCCTTGTACGCCTCGGCGTCCCACCGCGGGCGCTCGATGGTGTCACGCCGGGTCACGCCCGGCAGGTAGGTCTGGAGGGCACACCGGCAGTTGGGGTGCCCCCAGCCCGCGGCGCGAGCGGCGGCCAGGGTGTCGTCCACGGTGACGGCCACCCAGGTGCCGTTGGCCACCGACTCCATGCGCAGGACGCCGGTCTGGCCTCGGCGGCTGAGGACCTTGCGCGCCCAGTCGTCGCATATCTTGCAGGCGCGCGGCCCCGGGTGGATCACCACGAGGTCCAGGCCCACGCGGTCCATGGTGTCCAGGTGACCGGCCAGGGCGGTGCGCGAGGTGGCGGTGCGAACGGCCATCTGCACGTAGTCCCCGAGGTTCATGGTGCCGCGCCGGGTGGGGATCACCGAGAGGCCCGCACGAGCGAACTGCCGCAGCGCGCTCTGGACGGCCTCCTGACGGCCGATAACCCCGACCGTGGCCTGTGACACCACCTGACTGATTACAGCGCGGTAGATGTCGTCCACGGCCCGCAGGATAGGCCCCTGAGCGCTGGCTACCCCCCGCACCGTCTCGGCGGTCAGGGTGGCGACGGCGGCGGCCCGGGCGTCGGCGGTGGGGTTCAGGTGCTCCACGGCGTCCCCGGCATCCGCGAACGCGGAGAGGACGCCGGAGCCGTAGGCCTCGTTCAGCGCCTCCAGGATGCCCTGCGCGGCCATGGGGTTGAGCACGGCCAGCTCGTCCAGGACGCCCTGCCGGATGCGCTGGAGCCGCCCGAGCTGCTGCACCTCCCAGTCGGGGGCATCCAGGCCGGTGGCCAGGGCGGCGGCGATGCGCTCCAGTATCCGCAGCTCAGCGTCACGGTAGATGTCCGCGACAGGTTCGGCCAGGTCGGCCCCGAGGCTGGGAGAGATCACCCACCCAGCTTACGCGGCGGCTCCTGCTCCACGATGATGTCCATGGCGACGGCCAGGCGCAGGATCGGGTCACGGTCCCCGAGGCGGTCGAACCAGCCCCGACAGATGGCGTGGCGCACGTCGTCCTGGTAGAGCGTGGAGTGGCAGACGACGGTGGCCCCCGGCTCGTCCATCGTGTCGCGGACCATGCCCGCCACGCGCGCGCCGTCCACCGGCCGGGTGGCGGGGCGGAAGATGCACGTACCGCACTCCTCGCGGAGCACATGCACCTTCCCGTCCCGGTAGACCTCGTGGGTGCTCACCGGACCCCCAGGAGCCACAGGATGGCCACCCAGCGCGAGGAGGCGTTGAAGTGTGCTACCGCGCGGCCCTCGCGGTCGTAGGTGACCATGCGGACCCGGATGCGCTTGGCGCTCATGCGCGCTTCACCACCGCACGGTGATAGTAGGGCTTGGCCAGCAGGCGGCCGTCGTCAATCGACTCCGCCCCCTTGGACCCGGTGACCTTGGCCATGATGCGGGCGTTCTCTGCGGCCCGCTCGCATCCGGCGCAGTTCTCGTGCTCGCGCTCGGTGGTGACCCAGCCCGAGGACAGGGCGGCGAACGCCAGCACCTTGGAGCGGTGGACCTTGGTGGGTCGGCTCGTGGCGTCGAACTGGACATCCACGTACATGTCCCCGGCGTCGTACTGTGCGCGGTCGGCCCAGCCCTGCACGGCGCGACCGGTGGAGTGCTCCAGGACGGCGGGCTGGATACGACCAGCGGGTGCCTTGACCTCGGCCGGGACCTCGGCGCGGGACTTGAGCCACGCGCCCTTGGTGTCGATCTGCTCGGCCGTCATGTGGCGGGTGGCCCCGAGGTCGGACCGCAGGGTGATGTATGGCGACAGCTCCAGGTCGGCGGCCTTCACCGTCCAGGTGCCACCACGGCTACTCCAGTGGTGGATGATGTCACCCTCGCGGAGGTCGGCGGCGTCAATGTGAACGTCCCCAAATGCGTGGCGGTTGGTGGGCTGGGTGCTCTGCGTGTTGGTCATGTGGAGAGTGTACACCCTCAATCGGTAAAGGTGCAAACTAACGGTCTAGGCCGTTTCTTGGCCCTGGAGGGCGCGGACCTCGGCGCGCAGGTTCTCCAAGGCGATGTTGAGCATGGCGTGCCACTCGGTATGGGCCTCGGTCGTGTCCAGGCTCACCAGTCCACCGCACCACGAGCAGGCCACGGGGGCCTGTAGCTCGGTCCAGTCCTGGTAGGTCGGCTCATCCTCGGACGGCTCCAGCTCGTCGTCGGTCACATCGGGGTCCAGCACCTCGTCATCCATGGCGCGAGCCTACAGCCAGGGGTAGGTGTGGAGCTGGGGGCGCTCAGGCGGGAGTCCTGCGCGGACGCGGACGGATGCCCACACGTCGTCCGGCAGGACCTCCACCTGATCGTCGTCCCTCACTTGAGCCTCCACCCCGCGATGCAACCGCCGATCACCGCGACGACGGCCGAGAGGGTGACCACCAGGCCGATGATGTTGCCTACACCTCCGCAGGGCTCGCTCATCGCTGGGGGTTCTCGGGGTCGTAGTGCGCCCGGTCGGCCGCGAGCGTGGCGCGCTCGGCATCCATCTTGCGTAGCCACTCGTGCCGGGCGTTGGCCGCGCGCTCGCGGCGGCGGCGGGGGTGGCGGGCCAGCAGGAGCGCATAGACCCCGGCCAGGACCAGCACGATGCCCGCGGCGGCGAACCCCAGCGGGAGGTCCGCACCTGTGGCCGCGAGCGGGGGCGGCACGTCGGTGGCGCACACCGCGGTGTTGTTGCCGAACTCCCAGCCGCCCGGGCAGTCGGGCAGGTCGATGCCGGGCTGAGGGCATCCCACGTAGGACTCAGGCTTGCACTCCTCGGCGGCCATCACAGCATCCCTACATCGAACCCGGCGAGACGAGCGCGTGCGCGGTCCTCGCGATCCTCGCGGAGCGCCTGCCGGAACCCGGCGTAGATCGACGCGGCAAGAATCTGTTCCTTGCGCGGGAGGGACTTGTACCCCGGCACCTCATCGAACCGCGGTTCGTCAGGTGACGTGCCGGGCACCGTGACGTTGGCCCGCTGGTTGGCGAACTCGGCCGCCTCGTCTACGTAGGCCCCGGTGGGGCGTGATCCTCGAATACCCATGTGCGTGTCCTTTCGGTGGGTGTGGTGGTCAGACTCTACACCCGATGGCGGTTCAGTACCAAACTACCGCCGCCCGCCGCGCTTGGCCTTGCGTCGGCGGGCGACGGCACGGGCGTGCAGCTCTTCCCTACGATCCCGGCGTGCGGGGGTGAATGGCATGGGCCTACTGCTGAGCCACGGCATTACACACCATCCCCGGGACCCATGCCTGCGCCCGCGGTGCCGAACGAGACGGGATCGACCACAGACGCGGCGGCGGCCGTGCGGGCCACGCTCTTGTCCAGCTCGTCCTCGGTCCAGTCGGGGTGCAGCACGCGGCGAACCTCTTTCAGCTCCTCCCCGGCCTCGCGCAGGGCCTTGGCCGTCTCGGCCAGGTCGCGCAGGGTGGGCTGGACAGCCTCGGGGAACTGGACCTCCACGGGGAACGCCTGCACCCGGACGGACTGGATGCTGGTGGTGACCGTGGTGGTGCCATCGGGGGCCGTCGTCTCGGTGCTCACCTCGACCTGCTCGAACGGCGCGAACTGCTCCACGTCCACCAGGAGCAGGGTCGTCAGTAGCTCCTCCAGCTCACCCTCCCAGTAGCGCACTTTCTTGTCGCGCGTGGTGCGGGCCTTGAGGTCCTTGCCGTTGACCTCGGTGGCCGTCATCTGGGCGGCGTCGTCGGACTTCTCGGTGCTCGGCCGAAACCCGGCCGCGTCGATGGCCTTGTACGTCAGAGCGTCGATCAGCTCCAGGTACTCCTGCACGCGCAGCTCGAACTGGACCTTCTCGATGGGGAGGCCGCCGCCCTCGTTCTCTGCGGGCGGCACCTTGACCTTGACGAACATGCGCTGGGTGGCATCGAACGCGAGGCCCTGGCCCGGCTTGCCGCGCTCCAGCATCGACTCCGCGATGAACAGGCGCGACTTGGCGTCATCCACCTCGTCCATGAGCTGGGTGTAGGCCTTGTCGGCCGCGTCGAACAGGTCCATGACGGGGTAGGTGAAGTCCGAGCGCCCGGCCTCGTCCGAGAGGTCGGCGGGATCGGGGAGCATGTTGGGGATGCTGGTGGCGGTCTTGCCGCGCCCGGCCGTCACAACCCGGATGCCGCCCTCATCGTCCACGACCTTGGCCAGGTGCGCGGTGGCGGGCTTGGCGTCCAGGGGCATGCGCTCCCCGATGCTCGCGCCGTCACCCTTGTAGAGGCCGTGGTAGACCATGCCGGTGCCGGACTCGTGGCACTCCAGGTGTCGCCACACCTCGTCCCGGTCGGTGTTCTGGTCCACGACCTGCCAGAACGTCACGCCGATGAGCTGGCCCCAGGAGTAGTGCGGGATCACTGCATCCGCCGTCACCTTGGCGATGACGGGGCGGCCCTCGATGGCGGCGGCGTTCTTGTCGAACGCGATGCGCAGGCCGGTCGATCCCAGGGCGCTGGCGATCTCGGCCGAGGCGATCAGGAGGGAGTCGAACCGGCACTTGCGCAGGACTCGCTCGATGCGCTGCTGGGCCGCTCGCGTCTCCAGGGTCGGCTTGCCGCCGTCGTCGGTGGGACCCATGACCCGGATGCTGGGCGGGTCGCTGAATAGCTGATCGGCCGAGGCCGTCGCGATGTCCTGGGCGATGGGGAGGTGTCGGCGGGTGTCCAGCTCGGTGGAGGGGGAGGTGGACCAGAACGTGTCCCGGTTGCTCCCGATGATCCGCTGAGCGCCGCCGCCCGGGTTGAGCGTCGTCCGCATGCCCCCGGCGCGCGTCTCGGCCTTGGTGCCGTAGGCCGTGCGGAGCTGGTCGGGGTCACCCGAGTACCACGCCCGCGGGAGCTTCATGCGGCGGTATCGTGCGGCCACACTCTTGGGGGGCCACTCGGTCTTGTCGGCTGGCAGGAGCGTCATGCGGCCAGGTCCTCCTCGTCATCGGATGAGATCGGAGCCAGGGGTATCAGGTCCCGCCAGTATCGCCTGCTCGTGTACACACAGTACCGGAGGGCGTCCACCTCATCGTCGTTCTCTTTCACGGGCTGGGTCGTGCCGCGCTCGGTGGCCTTGGTGTCCCACATGTACCCATCGACCGCGCCGACCAGCTCGGGGCAGGACTCCCCAACCACGAGGAGGTGCCCGGAGTACAGCACGCTCTGGACCGTCTGGATGCCGGACAGGACCGAGTTGTGCGCCCGCATCACGTTGTCTATCCCGCGGTCGAATAGCTCCAGCCGGAAGGTCGCGGCGGCCGGGTCCACGGCGATCCACTCGACCTCCCCCCACTCGCGCTGTACTCGGATCAGCCAGGCCTGGAACAGTCGGCCATGCTCGCCCACGGTGGCACTCGGCGGGGCGAACTCGTCCAGCACCACCAGGCGGGTGGCCCCGTCGATCTCGGCCAGGCCCAGCATGTAGCCGCGCGTGGCGTGCGTCGATCCGTAGTCCACCGCGATGATGAGCGCTCGCGCCCCGCACTCGGCCGCGCGCGCTCGGGTGATGGTGTGGCGTTTCTCGTCCCACATGCCGTAGATGGTGCCCTCGGCGCTCACCCACTCGGACCGGATGTAGCGGCGGTGGAACACCGAGCCGGGAGGCCAGGAGGACTGGAGCTGCTTGACGAACTCGGGGTTATTGCGCACCAGCCAGTGGTTGTCCTCCAGGAGGAACGTGACGCGCCACAGCGGGAGGTGCTTGGGCGTGCCGTCGTCGTTCCACTCCTCGTAGTGGTGCATCTCGCCGTTGCGGTCCAGGTGCCACTCGGCCCGGCTCAGCCATTCCTTGAGGAGCCAGTGCTTAGGCCCCTCGGGGTTGCACGTCGCGTAGAGCATCGCGCCGGGGATCGAGAGGCGCGAGCGCAGCATGTTCCAGAACGACTGGGCGATGACGGCGGCCTCATCGACGTAGGCCCCGGCCAGGGTCATGCCCTGAATCTTGGTGTAGGCCTGCGCGTCGTTCGCACCGAACAGGCGCACCTCGCGGCCCAGGATCGTGACGATGCCCAGGCCTCGGTTTAGCACTACCCTGTGACGGCCCAGCATCTCCTGGAGGGGCACCACCACGTTGTTGATAATCGTCGTCTCGGTGCGGCCGATCATGGCCAGCGCGCCCTCGGGTCCGTTGCGCAGGAATGACAGCCACATGAGGTCCACCGTGACGGACTTGGAGGATCGCACCGCGCCCTCCATGACCACGATGGTGCATCCCTTGGGGACGGCGGTGGCCTTGAGGGCCTTGCCCTCCAGTGGCTCGATGTCTGGCACCCGGCCAGTCTACCGGTGAACCACGACACCCCCAGCGGTTTGGTGCCATCGTGGTCCGATACCGGACAGGCCCCGCTGGGGGTGTCGTATGGGTCGCTCTACCCGCTGGCCATCCTAGCTGAACCACTCCACGATCTGCGGCCGGTCGGCACCCGGCTCCGCGAGGTCGGCGCGATGGCGGCCCCGCTCCACCGAGGTCCCGCGCTCGTGCTCGCGCCGGTCGCACCGGACCCTGAGCGTGGGGTGCCGGGCGTAGCACTGCGGCGGGATGCTACTGCGCATCGTCCTCGCGGCCCTGTGCGTCGATCTCCGGGCCTGGAATGTGCTCCATGGCCCAGAGCTGCAACTGGACCGGCGCAGCGGCTAGGAGGAGCTGCTGTGGCTCCCCTGCCCATGTTGCGGCCCGGGTGAGGTGGTAGCCCCGGCACGAGGTGCACCGATAGACGTAGGTATCCTCGGCCAACACCCCGTTGCGGTTCATCGTCCGGTGAGTCTCCCGCGCGGCCAGGCCCGCCCAGTACACACTTGCGTGCCGCACCTTGCCGGACGCCTCACAGATGACCAGGGGGCCGCGCTGGCGGTGATCCTCGCGGTGCTTCATCCCGCACCCCTGGGTAGCGCGGCCTCACACGACGGGATGTGTGAGGCGATGAGGTCCATGCCGGACACCGTGCGATCCCCGATCCTCGCACCCAGGAGGGCCATGCACCACGGGCACCGGACATCGACCCAGACGGGCTGATATCCGGCCACCACGGTGCCCCTCATCGGTCGGCCCTCGGCGGGCGGCCATAGAACCACGCGAGGGTGTACGAGTACAGGGGGTGCCCAGGCTTGGGCCGGAGTCCTCGCCGGTAGGCCAGCCTCTTGAGCCATCGGGGGATCATCGCTCGAACCCCTCGACCACGGCCTGCGCCGTCTCCAGCAGGTCCCGCTCCTGGGGGTCCAGCATGCCCGGCATGTTGAGTATCCGGCCGATGTGCTTGACCGCCTCGTGAGCCTCCGCCTGGAGCTGCTGCTGGCGCAGGCGGATGCGCTCCGCGATGGCCTCGGGTGTCTCGTTCATCGTGCGCCCAGCCCTCTCTCGAACGCCGAGGTATCCACCTCGAACTGGATCGATGCTTCACCGATGCCCTTGACATCCTGCCACTCACCGTCCACCAGGACCTGGAGCTGTGGCCCCTTGGGGATGTCGATGCCGAGGCTCACGGCCATCTCGGTGGTCACCACATGCTTGCATCCCGTGCAGATCAGGAGCTGGCGCAGATGGTCCAACCTCCAGTGGTGGGGTTCGCCCTCGTGGAACAGGGCCGCCGCGCTGCTGAGCAGGGCCGCGATGCGCTCGGCGTCGGCCCGGATCGCACGCCGCTGGTCCTGCTGCTGCATCACGATGTCCAGGTGGCGCTCGGCCCACTCGGCGTTGCGCTCGATCTCCTCGCGCTGCCAGGTGAGGGATGCGGCGATCTGCACCGCGGGGTCCAGGTAGCTATCCAGGCCGTCGTAGAACCCATGAGCGATCTGGAGGGCGTAGACCACGGTGGGGTGCGCGAACACCGCCACCCGATCCCCGCCGAGAAAGTCCGGCAGGCGGGCCTCGCGCAGCTCGCCAGGCTCCAGCGAGCGCGACACCTGGAAGGGGATGCCCATGATGTTCTCGGCCATCACTCACCCACCAGCCACTCGGGACGAACCAGGGCCGCGACATCGCCGGGGCCGGGCAGGACGCCACCGCCGTCCGGGAATGGGTCGTGGGCCAGGGTGCCGTCGTCGGCAGAGTAGAGCGCGCTGTGGTTCCACGCGCCCCGAGGCGACGGGCCGGTGACGATGAGGCGATCAGGCGCACCCTCGGCCAGCTCGCGGTCGTAGAACGGGAACACGAACCCCTCACGCTCCCACGCCGCGAGCGTCCACCCCGGCCGCTGCTGCTCCACCCAGGCGACGGACTCGAACCACCACCGTGGCCCCTCGGGATCGTCTGACATCGGCTCACCCTCGGCCCCGATGCCACCGGCATACAGGTGGATGAAGTGCGGGACCTCGGCCAGCGGAACCTCCAGGAGGGACGCGAGCGCGGCGCGCCAACAGTCACCGGGCACCACGTCCTCCCCGGCCTCGTAGCGTGCCGTGGTGTCGGTGTACTCCTGGAGCTGGTGGCGCAGGTCCGGCCAGCGGTCGCCGGGGAACACCCCAGAGAGAGGGCCGCAGCACTCGGTCCGGTAGCACGTCAGGGCGCAGGAGTGATGGCAGGCCCCGCCGTCCGGGCAGGCTCGGCGCTCGGCGCTCACTGCTCGTCCTCGGCGTCGTAGGCCGCCTGCGCAGCGGCGGCCATGCCCTGAGCGACTTGGCGGCGAGAGTCCAGGAGCACGGCGGCCTCATCGTCTACGGGCACCCCGCGGTCGATGAGCGCACGGCCGACGACCGCGGCCCCGTGCTCGATGGGGGTAGCGATCACCTGGAGGTCAACGGGTCGGCCCATCGCTTTCCAGGCGTCCGATGTCACCGTGATGGTGAGCTGTTCGCCGTCGCGGAACACCGCCTGCCCATCGGCCAGCCGGACCAGGGTGGGGAACTGCGCCAACTGCGCCTGCCGGGTCATCGTTCGTCGTCCAGCTCATCGTCGTCCACGGGATCACCGGGGCCGATGTCTACGGGGAGCTGGGGCACCTCGGCCGAGAGCGTCGCAAACAGGAGGCTGGGCGATCCCAGGTCCTCCCACAGCGCCCGCGGCATGGTCAGCTCGGTGGCGGCCTGGTAGTCGTTCGGCTGGACCCGGTAGCGGGCGGCCGTTCGGTCCAGCGTGTCAAGGGGTAGCGCCAACAGGCGCGGCGTGTGTTCGGTCATGGGGACAGTTTAGCCCCTAACCGACCGGAACGCCAAGGGCCTCCAGCCAGCGGTCCACGGCGGGCAGGTCGCGGTCGTCCGAGTCGTGCCGGATGAGGGCCAGGTGCTTGTCGGTCAGGATGCCAATGGCGGTGGCGTAGTTCTTCACATCGCCCGAGGTCGGCCGGTCGATGGTCCCCCGGTGCATGTCGCCGTCCTTGTCCCAGTGGATCACCTCATGCTCGGCGGTGAGCAGACCGAACAGGCGGTGAATCTCGGTCACGGCCATCCGGCTCAGCTCGGCGCGCTGGGCCTTGAGGTCCTGCACCTTGGCCTCGGTCGCGGCGGCGGTCGCTGTGCGGTCGAACGTTCCGGCCGGGACCAGGCGGGAGACGGTCGATGGCGACACCTTGCACTCGCGGGCGATGGCGTTGCGGGTCCACCCCTCGGAGGCCAGGACTCGGATGCGCTCGCGCGTTTTGTCATCGACCGGACGGCGGCCAGCCCCCTGCGGCTTGGTCCTGCGCTTGCCCTGTGTGGTTCCCGCCACCGTGTCCTCCTCGTGCGCGGCTCCCGGTCGCGCGCTGGATGCCAGCATACGACTAGGGGCCACCTCCCAGCGTGCAGGAGATGGCCCCGGGTGGTTCGGTGGTCGATCAGTCGTCCGGGTGCCGGTCGCGCCACTGGATGGCGCGGATGAGCACGGCGGCGTCGTGGACGAGCTGGTGACGGGATGGGGGGAACTCGGGCACCTCGAACTCGCTACCACGCCCCATGTCGGCCAGGACCAGCTCCAGCCCGCCCGCGTCGTCCTCCTCGGATGTGCGCCCATCGGACTCCGCCTGGTCCAGAACGGCCACCCCGACCTCGGCCAGCGTGCCGGTGGTGATGTCGGCGGGCGTCGGCTCGGTCGCCTCCAGGGTCATCTGCACCGACACGGGGCGGCCCAGGAGTTCCCACGTCTTGCGGTCGATGATGACGGACCCCCGGACCCCCTGGCGGCTGAGCGGGTTGTAGTCCTCGCTCCGCAGCTTGGCCTCGTGCTCGTCCAGGGTGGACAGGCGCACCGGGTAGGTGGCTTCACCCAGCAGGACGGTCATGCGCTCGGCTCCTCGGGGTAGTGGCGGCGCTCGGCGCGGTCCAACCACTCGACGGCGGCCACGAGGAGCGCGGACGCCTGCACCAGCTCGTCGCGGGTCCAGAGCCGTCCCTGGAGGCGCAGCAGGGCCTCGTCTACGAGGTGGGCAACGCCGTGCTGGTCGTCGTGGTCTGCGGTGTAACCCAGCTCCCCCTGGCGCTGCCGCTCGGCCTTGACGCGCCACAGGGCCTGTTCGGTCCCCACGGCGACGGTATCGACCTCCTGGAGCCGGGCCAGGGTGAGGTCCTGGAGCTTCTGGCGCTCGGCGTCCGTCTCGACATCGACGGCGAACCCCACGGCGATGCGCAGCACCTCCACGCGGGTGGTCGCGCCGTCAAGCTGCTCCTGGACCTCGGCGGCCCACGCCTCGCCAGTCATCGGAGCGTACCCATGCTCTCGGCCTTTTCCTCGGGGTCGATCTCGTCACCCACCGAGCGCAGGAGGCGGCCGACCGTCCGGGAGAGTTGACGGGCCTCTTTCGCGCTCCGCTCGTGCCAGTCCGCGACTCCGAGCGCCTGGTGGTGCATCTCGCGCAGGTCGCGAACGGTGCGCGTCTCCAGCTCCTCCTGGAGCTGCTCGGTTCCGAGCTTTTCAGTCAGGGTGTCGATCTCCCCGGCTCGGGCGGCGGCGTGGCCGAAGTCCTGGCGAACCTGGGCCGTGCCGATCTCTACGGGTGCCATGGTGTTGTCCTCTCGTGGTGCCGGGAACCGCCCGGCGTCGGGGTATACCTCAGCGGCCAACGCATCGCGCTCGGCCTTGACGGCGGCCAGGATGCCGTCGCCTATGGCTTGCAGTGCAATGCCGCCGAGAACGGGGCCGGTGTAGCGGCCCCGGTAGCGCTCGGGGACCAGTCCCCGCGGTGGCTCGGCCCAGCCCTGGGCGGGCATGGTGTCCCCAGGATCGCGTGTCTGATCCTGGGGCATATTCTGATCCTCGATGTGGTCTAGGCCGTCTTTCGGCGCGTCCAGCTCGGCTATCCAGGACGGCAGGCCCTCCTGCTCGCGCAGGGTGACCTCGCGCGCCACGGCGCTGGCGTCTATGCGACCGTCCGGGCGGCGCAGCGGCCCCACCTCGTCCCGGATCATCTGGGCCATGCGCAGCTCAACGTCAGAGATCATCGAACGACTCCCCCGGGATCGCGAGCGCCTGCACCATGGTGGTCACCGTCTCGGGCGGCAGGACCTGGAGCAGGGTGCGGGTGGAGTATCCCAGCATGATGTCCAGGACCTGGGTGGCCACCTTGCGCTGGAGGGTCAGGAGGTCGATGTGCCCGGACACCTGGAGGCGGCGGCCTCGGTCGATGTCGCCGCGCTCCCACCGGCTCCGCAGCTCGGGCTGTTCGCCGTGCGGGCCGAGGGCGTCCGAGAACGCCACGCCGATGGCCGCCAGCATGCGCTGGTGGGTCGGCACGGCGACGACCGGGGGGCTGTCCAGGATGGCCTGCCAGCCCTCGGGCGGCATGGCCTCGGGGTCGAACACGGGCGCGTCACCCATTGCGGCGCTCCTCGTCCATCCGGTCCATCTTGGCGATGGTGCCCGCCTCATCCAGCTTGGTCTTGGGGTTCACACAGCACCGCGTCCGGCCGTCCGGGAACAGGGTGCCGGTCAGCTCGTAGGCGGTGCCCACGTTGATCCGGTCCAGCCGGACGATGCGCGGGATATCCTCCCCGAGCTGGGCGCGCCACAGGACCTCCGATATCTGGCCGTTGACGGCCTCGGCCTCCTGGGCGGCGCGCTTGCGCATGAGGCGGTCCATGAACGACTCAGCCACCGAACGCCCCCGACACGATCCCCACGACGATGACCGCAAGGGGTAGGACGGCGGCGGCACCGGCCGCGATGGGGCCGAGGCGGTCCCGGCGCTCGGGTACAACCTCCAGGTTGAGGTCCCGGCCGAGGTGGTCGTGCGCGCTCAGCGACATCACCACCACCCCCAGGCCTGCCCGAGCCGGACCAGGAAATGACCCGCGGCCACGCCTGCCGATCCGACCACCAGGACGATGAGGGCCGCAGACCATGCCACGGGGAGCCGCCAGCGGCGGCGTGGGCGCGTCGGCTGGTGCTCGTAGTGCCACGGGGTCACCGTCTCCATGAACGGCGCGGAGACGGCCGCAGGGCGCTCCTGCTCGCGGGTGGCGAAATCGCGAGGCAACACGATCACCTCGGAGGTGTACGACAGGCCCCGCTGCACCATCTCGGCCACCTCGGTGGTGAGCACCGGGGAGTGTAGCCAGCCCTCGACGTAGACCACGCGGCCGATGGTGAGGCCGCGGAGCTGGTCGGCATCGTGCGGGTAGCTCCAGTCCTGGCCGAGGTTCAGCATGCGCGCGGCCTCGGCGGCCGTGCGGTAGTCGTAGGCCATCACCACGGTGTTCATCGGTCAGCCTCCATCTGGTCCAGGTCCCGCGCGGCGATACGTGCCCCCGGCGCGAGAACGTGCCGGTGCATCCAGTCCTTGTCCTTGGCGAACCGCTCCGGGAGGTGGGCCATGGCCACCCCGTGGAGCATGCCCGCGGCGATCTTGCACCCCAGGCAGTGCTCGCGGTCGGCGTGCAGGTTGCGAGCCTCGGCCATCTGGAGGTCCGAGACGATGGCCCCGAGCTGGCGGAGCGTCGGCTGGGGCTTGCGGTGCAGGAGGCGCTGGAGCCGCGAGCGACGCGGCCCGCGGGGGGCCATCATGATGATGCCGCCGATCATGACGCCACCTCCAGCTCGCGGGGGCCGAACGGCGTGACCGGCTCCACCTCCCCCTCGTCCAGCGCGAGGCGCACCCAGACGGTGTGCAGCTCCCCGTCTGCCTCGACGGTGCGGACCACCACCCCCTGGATGCCGGTGCCCTTGACGCGGACCTTGGTGCCCTTGGCGAACGGTACGGGCGTGGTCGGGTCCAGCGCTCCAGCATCGACGGCCGCGAGGATGACCAGGCCGAACGCCTGCGCGTCGTTCTCGTCCAGGCCAAACACCTGGTGATGCTGGGCGATGGCCTCGGATACGGCCACCTTGATCCCGTCAAGTTCATGTGATTCAAACGGCATGATGCCGGTCCTTTCGGTGGTGTGCGTGTGGTGGGGTCAGTTTAGCGGCGAACCGCCGCCTTGGCAATGTCAGTGCCGGAGAGTCGGAGGCCGAGCTGGAACAGGGTTTCGATGTCGGGGGCCAACCAGTGGGTCTGCCACCCCGGGAGCAGGATGACATCGCGGCCCAGAGCCTGGCGCACCTCTCCTCTGGAGTAGGCCCAGGTCCACGCGCGGATGCGGTGGCGCTCGGCGTACTTGGCGGCCTGGCCGCGCGAGGCGGCGGCGATCAGTGGCGGGGCGCTCATGCCATCAGCTCCTCGGAAAAGTCGGCCACGGCGGCGTCCGCGACGGCGCGCAGGGCGCGGGCCTCCACCGCGGGGATGGGGTCCGGCTTGGTGGAGTCCTCCCACTCGCCCCAGACCTGATCCCACGCGGTGCGGAGATCGGCGTCACTCAGCGCCACCAGGCACCCCCATGGCCTCGTAGATGCGGCGCTGGCCCTCGGGCGAGATCGACCAGCCGCGCTCAACCTGTCGCGCCAGCCCGAGCTGCACCAGCTCAGCGACCAGCACCGGCCGACGCCAGGGCATCCAGGGGGTCCCGTGGATGCGGTATTCCAGGACCGGCTCCATGCCGCCCTCGACATCGACAGCATGGCGGGCCACGACCTCGCGCAGGGTCCCCTCGAACGGGGGTTCCTCATCCCCGAACGGCCCCGGCAGAGTCGGCCTAGACCGGTAGACGCGGTGGTCTGGTCTTTCCTCCTCAGCCTTGATCGGCGCGGGTAGCCTGCTGAGGTTGTGGCCCACCTTGGCCATCAGCTCAGGCCCTCGACGTGCTCCACCACGCTGTCCCAGTGCTCGGAGATGCTGGCAAGCTGAGCGCGGCCCTCATCGCGGTACTGGACGCGCTCCTGGTACATGTCGGCGTCCAGGTGGGCGTCGATCTCGTCGGTGATGAGGTCGGCCAGGATGTCGGGGTTGAGCGCGTCCAGCTCCCACGAGTTGGGGCCGTGCTCAGCGATGTACCCACCGGCCCGGGAGTCGGTGAGCTTGGCCGGGTTCGGCGGCGGGCTGTAGCGGTCGATCTGGTCGCGGTTGAGCGCGATGCGGTGGACCTCGGTGGAGGCACCGAACAACTCCAGGCGCTCCTGCATGTCGCGGGTCATGTCGATGCCGGAGGGGTCGTGGTCACCGAGGTGGACGACCACGACGGACTGGCCGCCGCGCTCGTATCCGACGTGACGGCGGGCGGCCCCGTGCAGCTCGCTCTGGGAGACGTAGCCACGGCACGAGAAGTAGTTCACCCCGCGAGAGTTCGCCGCGCGCTGGACGACCCCGGCAAGGGCCTCTTTCTCCACCCACACCTCCACGCGGAAGTCCTGCCCCTGCCACAGGTCCACATGGTAGTCATCCTCCATGGCCGACACGATGCTGGCCGGGTCCTCGTAGGTGTACAGCCCGCGCAGGTTGCGGGTGCGGTCCACGATGTAGTTCCAGTCCATCAGGCCCGCCTTGCGCGCCTTGTCGATGGTGGCCCCGAGGCTCTTGTAGTTGCGCTGGTTGTTGGCCAGCCACCCGCGAGCGACGAACTGGTAGTAGAGCTGGCGCAGGGTGAGGTCGTACCCCTGGGCCTGGTACTCGCGGCAGACCGCGTTGGCGCGGGCCACGATGTCCAGAGACTTGTCCGAGGGGTTCCAGTCCTCGTATGCGATGCGTGCCATGGTGTGGCGTCCTTTCGGTTGTGGTGTGGAGACTCTACACGGTGCGCGGTTAGTCTGCAAACTGCTAAGCTGGTTCGCATGGCAACCGAGCTTGAGAAGATCGCGGAACGCATCCGAGCGCGTGAGGATGCGGACAAGCGCGACCGCAAGCGACAGCGCGAGCTGATCCGCGAGCGCATCGCCGCGGGTAACACCTGGAGCGCCGTGCAGGCGGAGGCCCGCGTGTCCCGCCCGACGCTCCGCGATGCGCTCAAGCGCGCCGACTAGCGCTCCAGCGTTGAGAGATCATCGGCTCCGTACATGACCAGTGTGCGGGGCCTTTCTCGATCCAGCACGGCGTAGCCCGCCATGGCCGTCACCTGGCGGTCGTCCTTCCACAGGATGCCGTTGGCCGAGTCCCCCAGGTGCTTGAGCATGTTGTCAGTGTCGCGGGTGCGCCGGTCCGGCACGTAGAACGCCGCCACCAGGCAGATGCTCCCGGTGAGGGGTTCGCCCTCGTGCAGGACCCGGAGGAGCTTGCGCAGCTCGCGCTGGTCTTTCTCGTCCGGCCGGTATGCCCGCCCCTTGGCCACCTGGACTCGCGCCTGCGGGTGCGGGGTCCCGTCGAACTCCAACGCCAACGGCCACCCACCCCCGAGTGCGGAGTAGGTGGCCGTCATGCGGTCCGGGATCAGAATGGCGTGTCGTCCCCGAAAGAACCAGGGGTCCACCCGTCGCCGTTGGATGCCGCCGTAGAGCCTCCAGGCGTGCTCCACGGGTCTTGGGCGGCCGTCTGGCTACCTGGAGTGCTCCACGGCTCATCTGGGGCCGGAGAGGGGCGCTGAGCGCCGCCGCCCTGGCCCTGCTGGGACGCGGCTCGGGTGACCTGCGCGGTGGCGTACCGGAGGCTCGGGCCGATCTCGTCCACCTCCAGCTCGATGGCGGTACGGGTCTGCCCCTCGCGGTCCTGGTAGGAGCGCTGGCGGAGGCGGCCCTGGGCCACCACGCGCATGCCCTTGGTGAGGCTCCCGGCGACGTGCTCCGCGAACTCGCGCCAGACCGAGGCCCGGAGGAACAGGGCATCCCCGTCCTTGTACTGCCCGGGGTTCTGCCGGTCCGGGACCCGCGGCGTGCTGGCAATGGTGAAGTTCGCCACCGCCAGGCCGTTCTGGGTGTAGCGCAGCTCCGGGTCCGCGGTGAGGTTGCCCACCACGGTGATGACCGTTTCGCCCGCCATCAGCGGTCCCACGCGATCATCACGGCGGTAGCGCAGATGATGAGCACGCACAGCACAATGGCATTCCAGTCCAGCTCCATGGCTAGGCCTCCTCGTTCTCGATGTAGACCACCCAGGTACGGGGGGCCGTGGTGCTCGGCTTGCCGGGCTTGGGGTCGTAGGTGACCACCAGATGCTCGGGGTTCACCTCGATCCCCAGGACCGCCTCGGGCTTGATCCCGAGGCGGGCGGCCAGGTCGTTCCAGGCCGACCGCGCCAGCACCATGTCCGGGATGTCGAACCGGTCATCCAGCGCAGACGGCCAGATGACAGGGTAGCTGGGGGCCACCGACACCTCGGCCGCACCCTTCTCCTGCCAGACCGCGGTGCGCTCGTCGGCGGCCTCCGGGGTCAGGTAGTCGCGTTTCTTCCGGGTGCCATCTGGCCAGCGAGCGATGGCGCGGTGGAGGCGGGGCAGACGGGCCATCAGAACTCCAGCGATCCGGCCACGCTCTGGGCCTCGTCTACCTGCTCCTCGATGTGGGCCTGGCGGGCCTGGTCCCACTCCTCCCACTCGTCCTCATCGTCGGCGCTCGGCTCCTCGTCATCGAACGAGTCGAACGTGTGGCCCTCCACCTCCTCCAGGGCGCGCTCGGCCGTCTCCAGATAATCCTCCAACTGGCTGTTGCCGTGCTCCCACTGATCGAGAGCCTGCTGGCGGTTGTCGCGGTAGTCCTCGACGGCCTGGCGCAGCTCGTCCCACGCCGCCTCCAGGTCCTCCATCGACTCGAACCCCTGGGTAACGGCGTCGTCGAACGCCTCGACGGCGGCAGTCGGCTCGGAGGCCAGGCCGGTCATCAGCTCGGACGGCCGGAACGGGTGCTGGATGCACCGGATGATCGGGGTGCGGCGGCGGAACCCGGGCTTGGCCCAGGTGTACGGCTGGCCCTTGGCGATCTCGTGACCCCTGCTGCACTGGTGGACCTTGTTGGACTTCTGGACTCGGTGGATGCGTGCCATGTGCGTTGTGCTCCTCGGTAGGGCGGTTTGGTTTGGTACTGAACCAGAGTAGGTGGTGCTGGGTCGATCCGCAACTACCCGATGGCAACCGGAGCGGAGCGGAGGGCGGCAGGCCCGATGCGGCAGTTATCCACAGGGCACCTGTACGACAGTCTCGGAACGATCCATGGAGTGGTTCACGTTCTAGAGATTGGGTTACGTTCTTGATAGCTCACAGTGACCTAGGGGGGATAGCTCACTGTGAGCTATGGGGGCTGTTGTCCACAGGGTTATCCACAGGGGGAGCGACGAGCGCCACGGCGTAGACACTGGAGGTCTTGCCGCCGTCCTTTCGTCGCCTCTCCACCGAGGTGACCAGCCCGCGCCCGCGCAGCTCGTCCAGTGCTCGCTTGACGGTCGCGAGGCTCAGCCCGGACTCGGTGGCGATCTTGGACTGAGCGGGCCACGCGGTGCCCTGCTCGTTCGTGTGGCTCTGGATGACCAGATAGACCAGCTTGGCCTTGGGGGTGACCTCCTGGGAGTAGAGGAGCCACCGGGGGATGGATGCCCAGCCCTGCGTCATGTAGTTGTCCAAACGTCGGGCAACCCCTATATGCTGGGGTTGCGTTCCAAACTGCGTTGGCCCCCCGTTGAGTTTCCGGCTCCGGGGGGCCGTTTCATGTTACAGCGTGACCTTGCGGCCGTCTCTCGTGAGGGTCACCCAGCGCCGCGCGAGGTCGTCCCACAGCGGACTCTCCAGGGGGTCCTGCCACGAGTGCAGGGACACCCCCCAGTCGTGCGCCTCGGGGGCCGTGTGTGCCCAGCCATGGTGGCCGGTGTGGTTGCCCCACCCGCACAGTGCGATCCCGTTGTCCGGCGTGCCGAGGCCGCCCCTGCTCTTGTAGCGGCGGTGGTGCAGCTCCAGGCGGCCGGGGATGCCGCAGACCTCACAGGCATCCCCGGCGCGCGCCAGGATCAGCGAGCGCACCGCGGGGGTGAACTCAGAACGGGCCGCCCGGTCCGCTGCCATGCTCCCGCTTCATCTCGTCGCGCTCGATGGACAGCATGTTGCGCAGCGTCTCGAAATAGCCCTGCGCGTCCTGGTATGCCTCGTAGGCGGCCATCTGCACGGTCTGCGCCAGGTCGGCATCCAGCTCGGCCTGCTGTACGTTCGCGTCGGCGTCGGCCCACTCCTGGCGCTCGGCGCTCGTCTTGATCGGCTGGCCGGTCACCTCGTTACCCCAGGTGCGCAGGCCCACTATGAGGTTGGCGCGGACCTGCTTGGCGTGAGCCTTGGCCTCGTTCGCGGCCTCGCGCAGGCGCTTCCACTCGGCACCCTTCTCCCGCATCTCCTGGGATGCGTACTGGAGCATGGGCACGATCTCGGACGTGGCGAACACCCCGCGCTGGGGCAGGGCCACGCCCCCCGGCGCGGATGCACCAGGGGGCGGGACCATCGACATGCTCAGGCCCCCTCTGGGGGGGATACGCGGTTCTTCTCCCGGATGATGAGCAGGCGCAGCTCGGAGGTCATGGCCTTGGCCTCGGTCGCGCGATTCCACACGTCCTTGACCTGCTCCTCAGTGACCGCGGCCTTGGCCTGGCGCTCGTAGTTGTCCGGCTCCTCGGAGTACGCGAGATCGAACGCATCCGGCTCCGGGGAGGGCGTGGGGAAGGGGTCCGGCTCTGCGGCCCCCTGCGGCTCGCTGGGGGCCTCGGGGGCCGCCTGTGCCCTCTCGGCCTGCTTGGCCTTGACGCGGGCCGCCAGCACGGCGTCCAGCTCCTCCTGGGTGGCATAGGTGCTGCCGTCGTAGGTGTCCACGAACGGACGGGCGACGTTCTCCTGGGTGGCGGCCTTGGCGGTGGCCTTTTCCGCGAGCTTGCGCTGCTGGTAGTCCACCTCCGATTCACCCGGCTGGGCGTCGGGCATCCGGGCATCGCGGAGCTTGGCCAGCGACTCGGGCGTGACCTCGGGCGGGTCCTCCTCGCGGTGGCGGGCCTCCGCCTCCTCGGCCTCCTGAGCGCGGCGCAGACGCTCGTCTGCCTCGGCCTCCTCCTCGGGCGTCATCTCGACCACCTCGGCCTCCACGATCTCCTCCTCGGGGCGCACCGCGTCGCGGTCGGCCTCGTCCGAGTCGGCGGGCGGCGTCATGTCCACCGGGGCGGCCTTGGCGCGGCGCTTGGTGCCCTGGGTGCCACGGGCGGGAGTCTTGCGCGCAGGCTTGGCCTCCTCGGCCTCGCCGCCGCCCTCGCGGGGTTCGCCCTCCTCCAGCACCAGCACCTCGCCGTTGGCATCGACGGCGGCCCCCAGCTCCTCGGGGGTGTAGTGGACGCCCAGCAGGGCCTCCTCGGCACCCTCGCGAGCCACCGCGGTGATGGCGCGCGCCTTGGACATGCTGCCGGGGTACTTCACCCAGTTGTCTTTCCCGAGGAGTCCGGCGCGTTCGGCGTCCCGCTTGGTCCAGACGGCGCGGAACGTAAAGTCCGGGTCGTCGGATCGGGTCAGCTCAGCGACGGCCTCAAACGTGCCATCGTCCCAGTTCCCCGTGGTCGTCACGCGGAGGCGGTGGCCAGCCGTGCGGACCAGGGACGAGATGAGGCCCGCGGATGCAGCGGGCTTGCCCTCGATGACGTGGATGCCCATGAGGGCCGCGAGCGGGTGGAGGCCCAGCATGGCCCCGTACTCGAACGCCAGGAACACCTTGCCCGGGTTGACGGGGCCGACCTGGCCCGCCACCTTGAGCTGGGTGCCGTTCGGCCCCTCGCGGTAGAGCGGGTCATGGAACCCCGAGGGCACGAGGTCCCCGGCCGTGGCGATCATGCGCGCATACTCCATGCGCTCGTCCATGCTGCTGCCCTCGTACTTGGCCAGCTCGGTGGTGGTGCTGCTCGACATGAGCGTGTCCCCTTTCGGTGGGATGGTGGTAGGTCCAGTTTAGTCCTGAACCGCGGGCGCGGTCCAGCTCGGGTTCTTCTCGATGACCACGCGGCTGGACTCTTCCCAGGTCGTGATCTCGCGGAGCGTTTCGGCGGGCAGGGCGCTCGTGTCTTTCTTGGCCTGCCAGAACCGCACCAGCTTGGCGATGCGGCGCGTGCCGATGACCCAGACGCGGCGGCCCTCGTACTCACGGGCCATGGTGCCGAGTTCGGCCGTGATGGCCTTGGCGCGCTTCACGTCGGCGGCGGTGCGCTCCTCGATCTCGTCCAGCTCGGTCAGGAGCTTGTCCACGCGCAGGGCCTCCTCGTAGGCCTCCCAGTCCTTGGTCGGCGCGTCGAAGTCGGGGGCCTCCAGGAGTCCAGCCAGTTCTATGTCCGACTCGGGGGCGATCCCCTCGCGCACGTTCTGCCGGAACTCCTCGGCGCGCTCCTGGAGGAACGCCAGGCGCTTGGGGTCCTGCTGCACCGGGAGGGTGTAGTGGTCGATCACCTCGGGGGTCTTGTTCTTCCCGCGGCCGACCCAGCGCACCTGGCGCACGGCCAGCCAGACGGTCACCGCGCCGGTGGTGTAGAGCTGCCACACGATCTGGTCGTAGATGTGCTGGGGCAGGCCCGTCTCGCGCCAGTCGGACTCAGTGGCCTTGCACTCCAGGAGCACGAGCACGCCGCGCCGGGCGTACTTGTAGGCGTCCGGCGTCGATGCCGGAGGGAGCTGGGGGAACTCCTCCAGGAGTTCGGTGCGGGTCATCAGGGCCTTGTTGGGGATGAACGGATTGCCGGGGCCGCCCGTGATGTCCTGCTGGCTGGCCCACTCGATGATCTCGGGTTCCGAGGCCGAGCCGAACGCCGCGCGCTCCTCCAGCCAGGCGTTCATGCGCTCGTCGCGCTGGTGGTCGGGGTCGGTCTTTTCGTTCCACACGTCGATGAGCTTGGAGTACGGGTGGGACCCGGCGATGGCCGCCGCCTGGGTCGCGGTGATGAACGGGTTACGAGCGTCCAGCCACTGCTCGCGGTCCTGTCCGTCGTCCAGGATCGTGATGCCGGTGAGAGTCATGTGCGTGGTGCCTTTCGGTGTATGGTGATGGTGCGTGTGCGGCAGGGGTGGTTCCCTGCACCTTTCGGAGGAGCGGCCCGGGTCCATTGGTCCCGGGCCTTTCTCATGCTCGGGGCCGGATGAGCCAGAGCACGAGCGCCGGGAGGAGCATGCCCCCGAGGGGCCAGGGGCTCCAGCTCAGGATGGCCAGGGCCACCGACGCCAGGGCGATGACCAGAAGGCCGAGGCGCAGGCCCCGGCGATCACGGGCAGTCATGCCGCCACCGGCCGCATGTGGTAGCGGTACAAGCTCCATGCGGTGGGCTTGTACGACTTCCCGCAGACCGGGCACTGGGCGCGGCCTTTCGCATCCCGGGGTGCCCCGGCCTTGACGGTCTGGCCAGACATCTCGCATGTTGTGGTTCGCGTGCTCATGTGGAGACTCTACACCCCCAAGTGGTTTGGATGCAAACCACGTTTCGGTGTACGGTGTGAACAACACACCCCGAGAGAGGACCCCCATGGATATGCTCCTGGTGATCTGGGCTGGCATCGTGCCCGGCTCCATCGTCATCCTGCTGTTCGTGAACGTCGCCGTGAACAACATGGTGAACAACCACGCCCGAGCCAACGGCAAGGTGCCGACGTTCAGCGCCACCCGCAAGACCCGCCCGCGCGGAGTCCAGCGATGAGTCCCGGTGAGCTGAGGACCGCCCGCGACTCGCTGGGCGTCTCGGCCGAGTTCGTCGCCGCCCGCGTCGGGTTCCACGTCAACAACATGTGGAAGTACGAGAACCCCCGCCGCGAGGCCGACGTGCCGGACCGGCTGGCCGAGGTCGTCCGCGACATGCTGAACGATTTCGAGTGCGCGGCCGAGCGCATCGCCGCCGAGGTAGACGCGGACCCGGATGGCTCGATCCCGCGGATGGTGACCGAGGAGGACCGGGACGAGCACGCCCCGGAGATCAGGGGCTACGGCCCCAACTCCTACGGCCTCCTCATCGCTGAGGTCCAGCGCCGCACCGTGCGCCCCGTGGAGTTCCAGCTATGACCGCCGCCGAGGACCTGCTGGCCATCGTCCGAACTGTGCCCCACGTCACCCCGGCCATGCGCCAGGACCCCATCATGGCCACCGAGGCCACGCTGGAGGCCGCCCGCGCGCTCGGGGATGAGGACGACGCCGAGGCGTTCGACTGGCTCCTGCGCACCAAGGCCCTGCGGATCGTGACGCCGCAGGAGATGGCCGCCCAGTTCGCCCCCGCCCGATTCACCAACCGAGCCGCCCGCCGAGCGCGGGCCAGAGGACGACGCCGCAAGTAGCGGTTTACCTCTACACCGGCATGGTGTAGAGTCTCCACATCACCTCCTCCGAAAGGACAACGCACATGACCGACACCAAGACCAAGGTGCAGCGCAACGGCCAGGACACCTCCTGGGACGCCGCACTGCTCCAGACCCGTGAGCGCACGGCCACCCTCTACCGGCGCATCCACGCCGCCCTCTACGAGCCGATGACCGATGAGGAGCTGGAGGCCTACCTGCGCGGCCAGTTCCCCCAGGCGGGCATGACCCCTTCCGGCATCCGCTCGCGCCGCAATGAGCTGGTGCTGTCCGGGTGGGTGACCAAGGCCCGCACCGAGGACGGCCAGGTGGTCAAGCGCCAAGGTTCCACGGGATCGCCGCGCATCGTCTGGCGTTCCGTCCGCGAGGGTGAGGAGGTGGAGGTGCCGACCGACAACGGCCAGCGCGTCCAGCGCGAAACCCGCCCCGCGCTCGGGGATGAGGACGCCCCGGAGCACCGCGCAGGCCTGGAGGCCGCGGAGCGCTGGGCCGCCTGGAACATCGGTGACTCGATGCAGGCCCGCGCCATCATCGAGTCCTACCTGGACCCCGAGGGCGCGCACCGTCTCCTGGATGAGGACGGGGCACCGCGATGACCGAGCTGGGCGACATCTACATGCCGGACTACGCGCCGGGCCTCAAGGTGGAGGGGGAGCGCGACCTGGCCACGATGGTGCAGGCCTACGACCTGAGCCTGCACCTGGCCCGCCGCGTCACCGTCTCGGACGACATCGCGATGCGCGGTGAGGAGTACGCCCGAGAGGCCACGCGCGCCACGATCGACCGGGCAGTGCGGCAGATGCAGGATGAGGCCGTGGCCTCCCTCGGGCTGAACTACTGGCGCGAGGAGATCAAGCGGGAGCTGCACGCCGAGGAGTTGCGCGAGCGCCGCCGCATCCTCCTGGACATCCGCCAGGGCGTCCGCACCGCGAGCACCACCGACAAGGCCGCCCTGCTCGTGCAGGACGCCATCGACGCGCTGGGGGTGGCGTGATGGCTACGTGCCCGGTCTGTGACGGCGAGGGTTCCATCGTCGTCCACTCTGACTCCGATGGAGTGGACTACCAGGATGAGTGCGTGCATTGCTCCGGCCTCGGCACCGTCGATCCCGGCGAGGATGACGGCTGGGCCGATGACGTGAACCGCGGCATTGAGGCCCACCGCGAGCGGATGCTGGACTGACCCGTGGGTGCGCCTCGACGGGCTAACCGCGGATCGAACAAGAATGATGTGCCGTTCGCGGCCGAGCGCCGGGCGCTGAATACCTGGCTCCTCGGCACCCAGGGCGATGGCATCACCGTGCCGTGCGCGTTCTGCCAGCGGCCCCTGTTCTTCTCGGAGATCACCCGGGACCGCTACCCCATCCCGGGGCGCAAGGGCGGGCGCTACGTGCGGGGGAACATCCGGGCGGCGTGCATGAGCTGCAACGCCTCGGACGGCGCGAGGCAGGCGGCGCTGGAGCGGGCCAAGGCCAAGGTGCTCCGGGACGCCCGCAACGCCCGCCGACGCGCTCGGTACGCTCAGCGCCGATCTGAGGGCCTAGAAAGGGCCGGAGGCTCCCGGAGTACCCAGGACGCCTAAAAGGCCGCGAGAGACAGCGCGAGGCCCCAGCCGCGAACGGTTGGGGCCTCGTCTGCTGCCTGGGGATGCAGCTACACCTGGCGCTGGGGAGCCACCAGGGGGATTGCGGCCAAGGCCGGAAGGTGGGCCTTGACCCACTCATTGACGCCGGGCACCGCCAGGAGGCGGGTGACCAGGCCGGAGATGAACAGGAGCACCGCGGCGGTGCCGTTGACCACCAGCCACACCCACGCGGGGATGACCACCTGGGCCTGCTCGGAGAGATACGCCTGGAGCGCGGCCAAGGTCGCGTTCAGCGTGGGGAGCGCCGCGAGGAGGCCGACGAGCACGGCCAGCGCGGTGCGCAGGGTCGCACGGCCGGGGTTCGCGACCTGGGTGGGCACGCCGTCGTTCGGCACCTCCAGGGTGCTCCCGTCCGGCTGGGGGTACTCGCCTACGACGAGCACGCGCTGGTCACTCTGCACCTTGTTGTCCATGCCGACAGGTTACACCGTGCGGCGACGGACCCACGAGTGCGGCAGGGCGTCGGTGTCCTCCAGGTCCGCGATGTCCTGGGGGTTCAGCATCGGCCCACGGCCGTCCGGCCACTGCACCTGATCGTGGATCGTGCGGAAGATGGACCCCACCGCGCGCATGTGCCGGTGAGCGGTGGCCTTGACCTCGGTTGCGAGGGTGTGCGCCTCGGCCGCCGCCTGGCCCGCCGCCGCCGCCGATGCCTCGGCCGCCTTGATCTGCGCGTCCTGCCGCTCGATCACCGCGTCCATCTTGGCGTCCAGCCGCGTCTCGGTCGCGGTCTTGCGGGTGTTGGACGACTGGGAGAGGACGCCCACGAGCGTGGCCACCGCGGCGATGACGACACCACCGCCGCCGATCAGGGCTGCCACCACCACCGGGTCCTGAAACACGCTCACGCCTCGTCCTCCGGTGCCTCGCGGCGCGCCAGGTCGTAGCGCTCTTTCCACTCCTCCGCGATGATGGAAACGCCGATCATGCACGGGATGATAGCCGCACCGAGGATGAACACGACGAACCCGCCCGCGGGGTCGGGGTCCTGCCGAAAGAACGCGACTGTGCCCGCGTAACCGCCGAGCAGGAACGCTATGGCCAGCTTGCCGAAGAACTCGACGGCCCAGAGCATCGGGAATGCCCGGCCCAGGAGGCAGACCATGGCCGCTCCAGCCAGTGCGAGGCCCGCCACGTCCACGAGATCGCCGGGGAAGATTCGGTTCAGGATCGGGGACCCGTGCCAGAGTGCCCAGAGTCCCGCCCCCAGCATGATGAGGTTGTAGAGCGGGAGCCACACCCGCTTGATACTGCGGAACTTCCATTCATCCGCGGGGATCGCGGAGTGGTGCCAGATGGTGGCACGGGCGATGTCGCGGAGGAGCTGCATGGGGATCAGGATACCCGCATGGAAACGGCCCCCGAGCGGTCAACACTCGGGGGCCGTCGTGGTTCAGCGGGCTACCGCCGCAGACCAATCGTGGTGTTGGCGACGAGCAACATGGCCGTCTCCCACCCGTCGCGGTCCACGTTGATCCACGCCGGGATGCGCAGGAGCGCCATCCACTTGGTGACCTGGGGGCCGCTGCCGCTGGTCTTGTCCAGGATCAGGAGCGGGTTGCCGCCCTCTGCCGTCATGGGTGCGAGCGGGGCGGCGTCGTTCAGGACGCCCCAGCCCGGGTTGCCGTTGCCGTCGATGTCCGAGCACCGATAGATGTCCATATGCCTGCTCCTCTTGCTCGTGATGGCCGGTGCGGTCGCACCCCCGCTGGGCACGCCCTCGTGGCGGTGGTTGTCGTACTGCGGGAAGTATTCGTAGTGCCACCGCTCCACCAGGGTCCACTTGCCGTTCACCCAGCGGTAGACCGTGCGCCGCCAGCCATGGTCCTCCATGACGGCGTGGATCGTCTGGCCCTCGTCGGTGTCGGCCGCGTTGCCGAGCTGGTGGAGGCTCGGGGCGTCGGGGCTGAGGGCGATGGGGGAGCCGTACCGGAGATAGTGCTGGTAGTGCTTGTTCTGCCCTGCCCAGTCGCGACCGGCCTCGGTGATCTGGAGCGGGTGACCTATCTGGGCGTCGATGCGCCGGATGGAGTTGGCAGACGGGCGGTTCAGCCAGCCCCGGCCAAACCCCAGGTCCACCATCTCCCCGGTGTACGTGAACGCCATGTCAGATGTCCTTGAGCACGAGCTGGCCCTGCTCATCCAGGCTGGCCTGCACCAGCCCGTTGCCGTTCAGGTCCTCGGACCCGCCGATGTCCAGGATGATGCTCGGGGGCGCGCCCCCGGCGCTCAGGATGGCCACGAGCTCGTCGGTTGCGGGGAGTGCGTTCGGATCGGTCATGCGGTGATCCTACGCCGCCTGGTACTCGAACGTTGCGGCGATGCGTCCCGTGGACCCCCAGGCGAACGGGGTGCCCGCGCTGATGTTGTTGATGTAGACCGTGGTGCCACCGATGAACTCGTAGTAGAACGCCACCTGATTGTCGGCCGACTTGCGAGCCACGGCCACGACCTCGGACCCCGCGCCGGGGATCAGGGCCACGCCGTGCAGGTGCTCCAGGAGCGCGTCGGCGGCAGTGATGGGCAGGGACACCGTGGGGTTGGTGCCCATGACGGACACGGCCAGCTCCATGCGCACGCGGACCGATCCGCGGATGACCCGGTAGCGGGCCAGCGTGACGCTCGCGGTGAAGTTGGTGCGGGTCGGGGTGTAGTCGGTCCAGCCGCGGAACCAGAGCACCCAGCCGCCCGCGGTGTTCCGCCAGACATCCTGGGTGTCCGTCTCGTAGACCTCCAGGCCCACCCACTTGTCGGCACCAGCCAGAGCCTCGCGCTGGCTCTTGGTCAGCACCTTGAGGTTGCCGACGAGCGCCGCGTAGGCGGCCACCTCGGTGAGGTCGGCGGCGTCCGCAGGCGGGCCGTTGGGGCCATACTGCGGCTCGTTCTTGGGTCCGCTCGTGTCGCGTGCCATGTCGTCCTCCTAGTAGACGCTCGTGATCCTGAGCGCACCGCTACCGCCGTCCGCTGCCAGGCTCTTGAAGATGTTATAGCCGCCGTGCCGGGTGCCGACACCGTAGGCTCCGCCGCCGTACTTGAGGGCGTCGCCAAAGTAGGTGGGCAGGTCGATCCATCGGTAGTTGCCCACGCCGATCTGCACGCCGCCCGAGAGGGACCCCAGGGGTGCGCCCGCGCGGTCGTGGACGGTGAACCGCGGGGCATCGCCCTGAATCTGCCGGGCGGCGATGTACAGCTCCACGCGCTGGATGGATGCCACGGCCGGGATGGTGTCCTGGGTCTTGGTCCCGTAGAACCAGCCGCCGATGGTCGTGCTGGAGGCCCACACCTCGTTGTTGAAGTAGGACCCCGCGGTGTCGCCGCCGCCCGTGTTCCAGGTGCCGGTGTTCAGCGCGTAGAAGATATCCGTATGGACGGTAGCCCCGCCGCCACCCGGGTTCGGTGGCGGGGTGTCACCCTCGGGCAGGGTCGCGGTGAACACCAGCGGGCCACCGTGCCACATGATCCGAACGTCAGCGCCGACCGCGGGCGCGCTGCCGACGTAGGGCGCATTGGTGACCGCGCCCGCCGCGGTGTCCACCGAAACCAGGCCGGACGCCACGGCAGTGACGATGCCCCGGTGCGGTCGGGGGATGGACGGCCCCATGACGTAGGGCACGCCGTCCACGAACCAGACCAGCACCGTCTCCCCCACGTAGGGCAGGTAGCCGGAGCCGAGCGCGGCCGGGATGCGCCCCTGGCCGATATCGACCGTGACCCCCTGGCCGTCGTAGGTGACGAACGTGCCGGTGAAGGTCGTCACCTTGCTCTTGGCCGCGAGCTGGCGGAGTAGTTCGGTGGCCTCGGACTCAAGCACTGGGCACCACCATCACGCTGGTTACCTGGGTCTTGGCGCTCGTGCGCCGGACCTTGACCACGCGGGCCGGGAACGTCTCGCCTACGCGCATGATCGTCACCACGTCACCCACCTCCCGTAGAGGGTTCAGGACCTCCTCGATGTCCATGATGGCCGCCTGGGGTCGCGAGACCCGCGGGAGCCACTTGCGGACCTCGGCCACCGCCTGGGCAATGGTGGTGATGAACTGGGACGACAGGAAGTAGGGCACGCGGCCGAACGGGCTATCAGCGTCCCCGACGTTGGCGGCGCGCAGCGGGCCGTCCACGATCTCGTCGGCCGCCAGGACGCCCGCCTGCTGGCCCTGGGCGCGCACAACCACGCGGTTGTAGACACCCTCCGCCGACATGCCCCGTCCCACCCCGATGAGCGTTCCCCGGCTGGGGACGTGCGGCGCGGGGACTGCGGGGATGATCTGGCGCGTTTCCAGGACTGAGGGGGAGGCGTTGGCCGTGCCGACGTACCGCGTTCGCTGGAGTCCTCCACCTGGCTGGGTATCACCGCTGAATGGCTCGACCGCAACCGCGCCACGCACGATGGTTGGGCGGCGAACCGACCAGCCCCACCCGGTGGACACCGTGGCGAACCCTCCCGTAGAAGTCGCGGAGGCGATGGCGATATCCAGGTCGTCGGCCGCCATTGCCACCGTTGCCGTCCACTGGAGCATGACGGTTTCCACCTTCCCCACGACGATGGGAAGATACGAAATGGAGTCGATGAAGTAGCTGTTCGTGGATCGGCGGTGGGGCGTGACCCTCACATGCGTGGCCGCCTGGGTTCCCATGGCATCCACCCGATACTGCACGGCCAGGGTCACCACATCACCCACCGCGATGGCCTCCCCGATGCCGTCAGTGAACCAGTACCCCGTGACCGTGGAGGTGTGAACCACCTTGAGCCATTCCCCGTCCTTGGGGGCGTTGAACGCGCCCGCGGAGGTGGCCCAGCCAGACCCGGCATACACCGTAGGGTTCGGCGTCGGGATCAGGTTACGGGCCTGCTCGGTCCACGCGGTGTAGCTCGCGGGGGAGATGTCGGCGGGGTCGGCTCCGGCGTTCGCGGCGGCGATGGTGTCCACCACCGGGGTCCAGTTCTTGGGCCGCAGGGACACGGTGCCATCGGCCATCATGTAGGGCAGAGCGTCCAGGACGTTGGCCAGCTCGTAGACCGCATCCAGGCGGTCCTCCTCGTAGACCATGGCGCGCGGGATCGGCCCGTCCGGCACCAGCGGGTTGCGGGTGATCGGCAGGCGGGTCAGTCGCTGAATCTCGGCGTAGACCGAGGTCAGGGACGGGGTGACTCCGGGCACGTCGAACCGGTTGCGCTGGACCTTGTAGAACGGGTCCTTGAACGTCACCTTGATCCGGTCACCCTTGGAGAGG
>Ga0157369_10000833_pt1 | contig 39452 bp, 41 predicted proteins | sample C25metaG_FD_113461 | JGI IMG/M metagenome (GOLD analysis project Ga0157369, IMG submission 113461) | Corn rhizosphere microbial communities from Kellogg Biological Station, Michigan, USA - C2-5 metaG | ecosystem: Host-associated > Plants > Roots > Rhizosphere > Soil | place: USA: Michigan... | reverse complement strand
CGACCCGCGGGCCACCTGGGCCAACGCCGAGGCTTACGACCGGATGGCCGCCAAGCTGGTCGACCTGTTCGTCGACAATTTCGCGCAATTCGCGGACCATGTCGATGAGGGCGTGCGGCAAGCGGGGCCCGTGACGGTACAACAAACCCGGCTGCAGCCTCAGCCGACACCCGCCGAATAGCCCGGTCTTCCGTTGGGGGCGCAGCTCGCCTCGCTGCCGCAGATTTGATAGGCGGCAGCTGTGCTGGAAGGGATTGAAACCGGATACGAGGAGAAGTTCGACTTCCCTTACCGCGACGCCGCGCCCGAGCGCATCTACATCTTGGCATCGGTCCCTCGGACCGGCAGCACCTATCTAGGCCATCTGCTGTGGCGATCGGGCTGCCTGGGAGCGCCTCTGGAATATTTCAATTTCCTTCCGACGGGCCACTATTCCATCGCGACTGGCGCCCCACAAAAGCAAATCGAAATCTGGCGCTCTGTGCTCCACCATCGGACCTCTCCGAATGGGGTGTTTGGAGTGAAGTGCTTTCCCGGAATGGTCGACGATCTTGCTCGTGCAAATCGGGCGCTGTTCCAGGAGGTCACCGCTCTCCTTCTGACCGCAAATCCTGACCCCAAGGTAGTTCAGCTCAGGCGGCGCGACCGCATCGCCCACGCAATCTCCTTTGCGCGCGCAAAGCACTCAGGGATCTGGCGGGCAGAGCAGGAGGAGAAGGGACAGCCTGCGACCGTTCCTTACTCGCAACAGGCAGTAGACGAAGCGCTTCAGGCATTGAACAGGGAGGAGGCGGCTTGGGATTCGCTTTACGCCAATTCAGGCATCACGCCGCTCGTCCTCTGGTACGAAGATGTTGTCGACCAGCCGGAAAAAACGATTCAGAGCGTCGCGGAATATCTTGAAGTGATGCTCGACCCCTCCGCCGCAGTCGCCGTCCCGGACATCCGCCGCCAGTCGCGGACCGACGCCGAGCGTTGGGCTGAACGGCACGTCTCCAACCAGAGCAGCTGACGGCCCTCTCTGAGGAGCAGAGGATCAGGCCGTTTTGGCACGGGCGATGTAATCGCCGATATTCTTCGCCAGCACGTCCATCGGCACATTGCCGCCCAATACGACGGCATCGTCGAACGCCTCTATGTCGAATTTCGGCCCAAGCTCCGCCTTCGCCTTGTCGCGGAGACGATTGATGGTGGTGTGCCCGACTTTGTAGCCGCAGGCCTGCCCTGGCCACGCGCAATAGCGATCGACTTCGCTCGCCACCTCGATCGGGTTGGAGCCGTTGACGTTGACGAAATAATCCACCCCCTGCTGCCGCGTCCACCGCTTGGCGTGGATTCCCGTGTCGACGATCAGCCGGATTGCACGGAATGCGATCGACTGCAGGTAGCCAAGTCGCCCGACGGGATCGCCGTCATAGGCGCCGAGTTCGTCCGCGAGCTGCTCTGCGTACAGCGCCCAGCCTTCCGAATAGGCGTTGAAGGCCAAGAGTTGCCGGATCAGCGGCTCGTTGTGCGTATATTCCCCCTGCCAGATGTGGCCCGGGATCGACTCGTGGAAGGTGAGGTCGGGAAGAGTGAACGTGCGATGCAGGTCAGTCGTACGAAGGTTGATCCAGAAGCGCCCGGGGATCTTGCCGTCGGGCGATCCTGGGCCCCCGTAGGCAGAGGGGGCGCCGGGCTCCTGCTCGGGCGACATGCGCTTTACTTCCATGTTCGGATGAACGAGCGTCTTGAAGGCGCGCGGCAGCTGCGCGTTGATCCAGTCGAGCCGCTTTTGGATGAACGCCATGATCTCGGCCCGGCCCTTGTCGCCCGGCGAGAATTTGTACTTCGGATCCTTGTACAGCGCCTGCATCCGCTGCCCGACGGAGCCGGTGGTGTAGCCGATCTGCTTGAGGATCGTGTCCATCCGGGCGTGCAGGTCCTTCACCTGATCGAGGCCCATCTGATGGACTTCGTCCGGACTCATCGTGGTCGTGGTCGAGGCCTTCAGCGCCCAGCGATAGTAAGCTTCACCATCCGGCCTGGCCCACATGCCGGCGACATCGGTGGCTTTCGCACGCTCTGCCTGTAGCTCGGCGATCTGCCGCTCTAGTGCCGGTGCGACCTGGTTTGCCGCGATCCGGCGCGCGCGCGCTTCCCAGTCGCCGGCGATCCCTTTCTTCTTCGTTTTCTCGACAAGCGTGTCGACGAGAGCGCCACCGCCCAGCGCGCTCTTTGCGGCCAGTGTCAGCGGCGGCAGGGTTTTGTCGATGAGGAAGTTCGGCGGGACGAGCCCCATGGCTCTCGCAGTCTTCAGTCGCTCGACCTCACCGTCCAGCGTTTTGGGATATTCGGCGAGCCTGGCGAGATAGGCCTCGGCATCGGCCTTCGTCTCCACCGGTTGGTCGTTCTCCAGCAGCTCCGGCGTGTCCAGCCATGAGCCGACATTCTGGATCACGACGTAGGGCGTGTTGCGATAGCCGCCGACCGCGACATCCCCATAGGGGAAGGTGAAACCTTCGATGGCGGTCTGGTAGGCGCTTCGAACGACATCGAAGTTCGTGCGCATCTGGAAACCCAGGCCGCTGGTGTCGAATGCCTTGGCGCGCGCGAGATCGGACGCGATGACTTCCGCGATATGCCGCTGGCCGGCGGCCGAGCGATCCTCGAGCTGGGAACGGAGCGCGGCGCGAGGGCCGGTATCGATCCCGAGACTGGTTGCGCCTTCCGGGTACAGGATGAGCAGATTGTCGGCGATGCTGTTAAGGAGCGCCAGCGCCGCCGTCTCGTCGGGTGTTGCAGCGAATGCCTTGGCTGACTGCAACATCGGCATTGCCGCGCTCGCAGCCAGTGCGGCGAGGGTTTGACGGCGGCTAAGTTCGAATTGGCTCACGAGCGGCTCCCAAAACTTACTTCAGTTGCCGCTCAGCCTCCACGATCAGGCAATTGCCTTCAACCCCGGTGATCCGGACCCGCTGGCCCGGCGCGGCCGGTCCGCCCCTGGCGCTCCATTCGCTGTCACCGACGCGGACCCGGCCGCTGTGATCGTCCACCTGATGGACGACAGTCACGACTCTTCCGACCAACCGGCCCGCCCGGTCGTTCAGCAGAGGATCGGTACTGTCGGAGGCCCGGTTGGCGTAGAAACGCCGCCCGGCCAGCACTGCGAGGATGCTGTAGAGCACGAACAGTGCGCACTGAGTCGCGATCCCCAGCCCGAACAGCACTGTGAAGAAGCCGGTCGCGACCGCGGCGGCACCGATGAACACAAGGAAGAAGCCGGGCGCGATCACTTCCATGATCAGCAGCACGACGCCGCCGATCAGCCACAGCCAGCCGGGATCAAAGTCAGTGGGCATGGGATGCTCTCTATACCTATCCGTTCGCCCCGAGCGAAGTCGAGGGACGCTGGCGCTGACGTGTCTCGACTTCGCTCGAGACGAACGGATCGGATGTCACGCTTGTCCTCAGCCCTCGACGCGCGGAACGCCGGGCTGCGGCGCCGCCGGTTTTGTACGAGGTGCAGGCGGCGGCGGGGGTTTGTCGCCACCAAGCGCCTGCCGAGCAAGCTCCCCGATCCCGCCGAGCGTGCCGACCAGCTGAGTCGCTTCGACGGGGAACAGGATGGTTTTGGCATTCGGCGAAGTCGCAAACCCGGCGATTGCGTCCACATATTTCTGGGCGACGAAATAGTTGATCGCCTGCGCGCTACCTTGCTCGATGGCGTCGCTGACCGCCTTCGTGGCCGCAGCCTCCGCCTGCGCCGACCGTTCGCGAGCTTCGGCCGCCCGGAACGCGGCTTCGCGCTCGCCCTCGGCGGAAAGAATTGCCGACTGCTTTTCGCCCTCGGCTTTCAGGATGGCCGATTGCCGCATTCCCTCGGCCTCTAGAATGACTGCACGCTTTTCGCGCTCCGCCTTCATCTGGCGGGTCATGGCGTTTACGATATCCTGCGGCGGGCGGATGTCGCGAAGTTCGACCCGGGTGATCTTCACACCCCACGATTCGGTGGCCTGATCGACTACAGACAGCAGCCGGGTGTTGATCTCGTCTCGCTTGGAGAGGGTCTCGTCAAGGTCCATCGAGCCCATGACGGTCCGAAGGTTCGTCGTCGAAAGCGCGGTGATCGCCAGATAGAGGTCGCTGACTTCGTAAGCGGCCTTGGCAGGGTCGAGCACCTGGAAGAAGACGACTCCGTCCACGGCGACCATAGCATTGTCCTTGGTGATGATCTCCTGCCCCGGGATTTCGAGCACTTGCTCCATCATGTTGATGCGCCGCCCAACGCGATAGAAGAAGGCCGGGACGAAGTTGAAGCCCGGCTCCGCCACCCGAACGAAGCGGCCGAAATGTTCGATCGTGTAGCGATAACCCTGGCGGACGATCTTGACGCTCATCATCACCAGCAGAAATGCCAGGACCGCGATTGCGAGCATGAAAGTTGCTAACATTGTTTACCCCCGATCTCGTGTGCGCCGATGATGCTTTGTGCAGAATAGGAAGGGAAGGAAAATCGAAGTGAACGGAATTTCAGCGGTTCGCTCAGTGCTATTCCTTCCTGCGTCGAACCCGCGGGCGATCGGCCGTGCGCGTGAGAGCGCGGCCGATCTCGTGATCCTCGATCTGGAAGATGCGGTGAAGCCCGAGGACAAGGAGCAAGCGCGAACGGCAGCGGCTGAGGCGGTCGCTTCGGAATGGCCGATGCCCGTTGCTATCCGAGTCAACGGCGTCGGAACTAAATGGCATTCGCTCGACGTCGATGCGGTGGCGCGATCGCAGGCCCAGTTCGTGGTTCTTCCACGCGCCACTTCCGCTCACCTGGCACATGAAGTCGTGGAGGCAACGGACAAGCCTCTGTTGGCGATGATCGAAACAGCGGCGGGCGTGCTCGCCGCCGCGGAAATAGCCAGCGCGTCCGCGGCGCTGATTGCCGGCACCAACGACCTCCGCGCCGATCTCAGAGTGCCGATTGCCAACGACCGCAGCCCAATCCTGACAGCGCTTCAAATAATTGTGCTCGCCGCTCGCGCAGCCGGAATCGCCGTCTTCGATGGAGTCTTCAACGATCTCGAAAACCTCGACGGCTTCGCTGCCCAATGCGCAGAAGGACGGCGCCTGGGTTTCGACGGCAAGAGCCTCATCCACCCCAAGCAGATCGAGCCGTGCAACCACGCCTTCTCACCAAGCGAAGAGGAGATCGCCCGGGCGAAGCGGCTGATCGAGGCCTACGGCGGCGGCGCGGAGCGGTTCGACGGGCAGATGATCGAGCGAATGCACGTGGAGGCGGCGGGACGAATACTTGACAGGATGGATAGCACCCCGCTGGACGGGTCGACCCTCCCGACCTAGGAACTTTCGTTCGCAGGCTGCCCGAATAGGGAGAGAATATCGTGGCTCGTATGGTCGTTGTTTACAAAACGCCGGAAGATGTTGCCGCGTTTGAAAAGCACTATTTCGATTTCCATGTGCCGCTGGCCAAGAAGCTACCTGGGCTCAGGAAGTATGAGGTCAGCCGTGGGCCCATTGTATCGCCCCAGGGCGCCACTGACGCTTTCATGCTGGCGACGCTCCATTTCGACGATATGGCAGCGATCCGAAACGCCTTTGCAACCGAAACAGGTCGCTTGTGCGCAGAGGATCGACGAAAGTTCGCACCGGATCCTTCAACCTTCGACATGTACCTGTTTGACGACGCTGAGATCTGACGTCCGATTCTGGGCGATCGGTAGCTGAGGGAGGCTTGGCGAATCGCCGATCCTCTGTCATGGGCCGATATGGCCCGACCGACCGATATCCCCGAAATTCCCCTCGGCCTCACCTTTGACGACGTGCTCCTGCAGCCGCTCGAATCGAGCGTTCTGCCCAGCCAGGCCGAGACCAGAACGCTCCTGACGCGCGAGATTCCGCTCAACATCCCGATCCTTTCGTCGGCGATGGACACGGTGACCGAAGCCGACATGGCGATAGCGCTTGCGCAGCTCGGCGGGATCGGAGTCCTCCACCGCAATCTGTCCGTCGAGGAGCAGTCGGCGGCGGTGCGCGCGGTGAAGCGGTTCGAAAGCGGAATGGTGGTGAACCCGATCACCATGACTCCCGATCAGAGCCTGGCCGAAGCGCTGGAACTGATGAAAGCCAATCGCATCAGCGGCATCCCGGTGGTGGAGAAATCCGGCAAGCTGGTGGGGATCGTCACCAATCGGGATGTCCGTTTCGCCGAAAATCCCAAACAGAAGATTTCGGAGCTGATGACGAGGGAAAGTCTGGCGACGGTCCGAACTGGCACCAGCCAGGACGAGGCCCGGCGGATCCTTCACCAGCGGCGGATTGAAAAGCTGCTAGTGGTCGATGAGCGCGACCGCTGCGTCGGCCTCATCACCGTCAAGGATATCGAGAAAGCGGTCGCTGCTCCGCATGCCACAAAGGATGCCGAAGGGCGGCTCAGGGTCGCCGCGGCGACGACCGTCGGCGACAAGGGATACGAGCGCTCTGCGGCACTGATCGAGGCAGGCTGCGACTGCATCGTCATCGATACCGCCCACGGCCACAACACCGATGTGGCGCGTTCGGTAGAGCGGGTGAAGACGCTGTCGAATTCAGTTCAGGTGGTTGCCGGAAACGTCGCGACCGCGGATGCGACAAAGGCGCTGATCGATGCCGGCGCCGACGCTATCAAAGTGGGGATCGGGCCGGGGTCGATCTGTACCACGCGGATCGTTGCCGGCGTTGGAGTCCCCCAGCTGACGGCCGTCATGGCGGCAGCGTCGGCGGCTCGGACAAGCGGGACTCCGGTGATCGCGGACGGCGGAATCCGAACCAGCGGCGACATCGCCAAGGCGCTTGCCGCCGGCGCCTCCACGGTCATGGTTGGGTCGTTGCTCGCGGGGACAGAGGAAGCTCCGGGGGAAATCTTCCTGTACCAGGGCCGCTCCTACAAGAGCTACCGCGGGATGGGTTCAGTTGGGGCGATGGCTCGAGGCTCGGCCGATCGCTATTTCCAGCAGGACATCAAGGACCATCTGAAGCTTGTGCCGGAAGGTATCGAGGGGCAGGTGCCCTACAAGGGCCCGGCCCGCGACATCGTCCACCAGCTGGTGGGCGGAGTGAAGGCAGCGATGGGCTACACCGGCTCAAACACCATCGCGGAGCTTCAGACCCGTGCGAAATTCGTTCGCATTACGAATGCGGGCCTCTCCGAAAGCCATGTGCATGATGTCTCGATCACTCGCGAGGCGCCGAATTATCCGACGAGGTAAGTCGCCGAAAGCAGCTCGAACCGAGCAAAGCGAGTGAGGGTTGGTCGAGAGATGACGAACTGCGGACGGCCTGCCGCGAAAGCGGACAGGACCAACGGCGCGGATTCACTCCGCGCCGCGAGGTCGCGGTTTCACCCCACCCCTCCCCATCAAACGGAGGGGCTTCCAACATGACCCCCGCTGCACGCCTTCAGGCGGCGATCGAGATCCTGGACCTCGTCATCCAGTCCGCACGCGACGACGGGCCTCCGGCCGACGCGATCGTCACCCGCTATTTCAAGACCCGGCGCTACGCTGGTTCGAAGGATCGGCGCGCGGTCCGGGAGCTGGTGTTTCGCACCATCCGCCGGACTGCTGAGCGGCCTCAAGCCGGTCGTGCGGCGATAGTGGGTCTGGCGCAGGACGATCCGGAGCTTCCTGGATTGTTCGGACAACCGCGCGGGCCAGAGGTAATTCAGGCGGGGGAGCCGGCATCGCTTGCTGGTGTCGTGCCCGAATGGCTGATTCCGGAACTCTCACAGCCCGTCGTCCCGGAAGAGTGGCCCGCTTTGATCGAGCGGGCGCCCCTCGACCTCAGGGCCAACGTCGCACGCACCAGCCGTGATACAATGATCGAGCACTTTCCTGAAGCAATCCCGACTCCGCTTAGCCCTTGGGCCCTCCGTCTTCCGGCTGACAGCCGGATCGATGGTTCGCCGGAATATGCCGAGGGGCTGATTGAGGTTCAGGATGAAGGAAGCCAGCTGATCGCTCTCGCGTGCGATCCCCGCCCGGGACAGCGAATCCTCGATCTCTGCGCGGGCGCCGGCGGCAAGGCATTGGCGCTCGCGGCTGCGGCGCAAGGGACATTCATTCTCGCCGCCGACTCCAACCGTGCGCGCCTATCGAAGCTCCAGCCCCGCGCAGATCGCGCCGGTGCGGCGATCGAAATGCGATTGCTCAACCCACCCGATGAGCTGGCCCAGTTGGAGGACTGGCGCGGGCACGCCGACCTCGTACTTGTCGATGCGCCCTGCTCGGGGAGCGGGACCTGGCGCCGCAACCCCGAGGCCCGGTGGCGGCTGACGCCTGAGCGGCTCGACAGGGTTGTCGCACTTCAACAGCGTCTGCTCGGGATCGGGGCCGAGATGGTCCGGCCGGGCGGTTCGCTGGTGTATGCGGTATGTTCCCTGCTCAGCCGGGAAGGGGCCGGGCAGATGGACCAGTTCTTAGGCGAGCGTTCATCTTGGTTGGTGCAGGACATCTTGGACGGCTTCGGGCGTTCAGATGGTGCTGGCCGGCTGCTGACTACGGCGCATGACCGGACCGACGGGTTTTTCGTCGCGCGGGTACAAAAGCCATGCTAAGCGCGCTTCGAGGAGTGGAGAACAAGATGCGAATTCCGGTGCATTTTCTGACGCTTGGAGCGGCTGCCACCCTGGTTGGAGGTGTCGCGATTGCGCAGCGGCCGGATAACCAGATCCTGCCCCGCTCGGTCGAGCTTCAAAGGCAGGGGGAATCGTTTCTTGCTGCCGGAAGGTATCTGGAAGCCGAAGACTCGCTCGAAACTTCGCTCGCGGTCGATCCTCGCAATCGCTCGGCTTTTGTCGATCTCGCGCGGGTTGCGGATCATCAGAAGCTTTATGGAAAGGCGATCCGCCTCGCCAGCAAAGCGCTGGATCTCGAGCCCAACGATTTGAACGCCTTGGAAGTCCAGGGGCAGGCGATGGCCGAGCTCGGGGCAATTCCGCGCGCCAGGGACAATCTGGCCAAGATTCAGAAGCTGTGCGCTAGCGGCTGTCCGCAAGTAGCCGAGCTTTCCGCCGCGATTACGCGGGGACCGGTTGTGGCGGAGGCCAAGCCGGCAACCCCGAAAAACGACTAGCTGAGTTTACGCGCGATCTCGACGAACTCGGCGACGCTGAGCGTCTCCGCGCGGCGCTCCGGATCAATCCCCAGATCTGAAAGCGCCTGAAGCGCTGCGGGAAGCGATTTCAGGCTTGATCGAAGCATTTTCCGCCTCTGGCCGAACGCGGCCTCGGTCAGCTGCTCAAGACGCTTCGGATCGACTCCGGCCGCCGATTCTCGCGGAGTGATATGCACGACGGCCGAGGCCACCTTGGGCGGTGGAACGAAGGCCGACCGGCTGAGCCGCATCGCGATCCTGCAGTCACACCGCCATTGCGCCAGGACAGACAAGCGGCCGTAGGAAGATGTGTTCGGGGCAGCGACAATGCGTTCCGCCACCTCCTTCTGGAACATGAGGGTGAGCGATCGCCACCACGGTGGCCATTCGGTCGTGAGCCAACGAAGAAGAAGTGCGGTGCCCACATTGTAAGGCAGGTTGGAAACGACCCGAGCACCGGAGCCCGCCAACTCCTGCTCATCCACTCGGAGCGCGTCGGCTTCGACAAGCTCCAGCTTGCCGGGAAAGATTTGCTGAAGCTCTGCCAGAGCCGGCACAAAGCGGCGGTCGCGCTCAACCGCGACCACTCGCGCTCCTCCGGCGAGAAGTGCAGAAGTCAGCCCGCCGGGCCCGGGACCGACTTCGTAGATGGTCTCGCCTTCGATGGACCCTGGAATTGCCGAAATTCGCGCAAGCAGTTGCCGGTCGAGGATGAAGTTCTGGCCTAGAGCTTTCGAAGCGTGCAGACCGTGACGCGCAATGATGTTGCGAAGCGGCTCGCCGCTCATCGCTTCTCTACCAAGCGTCGGTTCCGTCGCCGCGGTGGGAGACGCTCTGGCCCGCCAGCCGGATCGCTGCAGCGATGGGCCTGGGATCGGCGTCGTCTTGGCCCGCGATGTCGAAGGCGGTGCCGTGGTCGGGCGCCGTCCGCACAATGGGAAGCCCGAGCGTAATGTTCACGGCTTCCTCGAAGTGAAGGGCCTTGATCGGGATCAGCGCCTGGTCGTGGTACATGCAAAGCGCAGCATCGTACCGGGCCCGTGCGCTGTCGTGGAACAGGGTGTCCGCTGGGTGCGGGCCAGTGACCCGCCAGCCTTCCGACCGGAGCGTGGCGATCGCCGGCTCTATGATGTCGATCTCCTCCCGGCCAAGCATCCCGCCTTCGCCGGAGTGTGGATTGAGGCCGGTAATCGCCAGTCGCGGCTCGGCGATTCCGAAATTGCGCTGGAGTCCGCGAAGAGTCGTCCGCGCGCGCGATTCGATCAGCCCGGTGGTAAGCCGCGTCGGGACCTCCGCGAACGGGATGTGTGTCGTGACTGGCACGGTCCGGAGGGTTGGGCCGGCGAGCATCATCACGACGTTGGATGAGGAGATCCCGCACCGTTCCGCTACAAACTCCGTCTGGCCGGGATGGGAGAATCCGATCGCGTAGAGCTGCTCCTTGGAAACCGGTCCCGTGACTACGCCCGAGGCTGAACCCGAGCGAGCCAGGCCAACAGCGATTTCCAGCGAATCCAGTGAGCAGTGCGCCCCGGCGATGGTTGGATGGCCCGGGCGATCGGTCGCGGCTGAGGCGATCTGGATCAGCGGGAGACTTCGGTCGAAAGCCGCCTCGGCCTCGCGTGGGTCATCGACGACTTCGATCGGTCCGTCCCACACGGCCGCAAGTGAATGGCCGTCACCGATGGCGACGAAAGGAGGAAGGCCGAACTGCTCGCGGTTGTCCCAGCATTTGGCGACCACCTCCGGCCCGATGCCGGCGGGATCGCCAAGCGAAACAGCCAATGGGTTCATGAATGCGCCTGCCATCGCCGCGCCCATACCCCCATTCGGCGAAGATTAGCGATATTCGATTACCGCGTCGCGGCGAAGGTCGCGAAGGTAGTGCTCTGCGCGCGCGTTCACCCGCTGCTCGTTGAGCTGGTTGTACACGTCGTCATAGGTCGGAGTTGTCGGATTTTCCTGATCGCGGCCGCACATCACCAGGATCCGCACCCCGTCTTCGACCGATCCGAACGGTCGAGTCGCCTGGCCCACCTGCATTGGCAGAATGATCTGCTGAAGCGCGGGCGGCAGGTCGCGCAGCTTGACCTGGTCGCTCTGAACCACCTCACCATTGAACTGGGTAGCGATCTTCTCGGCCCCGCCGCAGCCGCCGACATTCTGAGCCGCTTCGGCGAACTTGGCCACTAGAGGCTCGGCCTGCTCTTTGGTGGTGCCCTTGGGGAAGGTGATCGAAACCTGCTTGAGGCTCAGAACGGCATCGCGCGGATCGGGCATGCCCGGGCGCCGAACGTCCTGCACAGCGATGATCGAAACGCCGCCCGCAACGGGGATCGGGTTGCTGACTTCCCCCGGTTGCATCGTCTGCAAGACGGTTGCGATCGGTTGCGGGAGCTGATCCGGCCGGACCCAGCCGAGGTCGCCACCAACCGCCGCTGTCGATGCTTCGGAGAATTCGTGGGCTGCCGCCTGGAACGAAGCGCCCTTTTTCAGCTGATCGAGGATCTGGCTTGCCGTCGAGGCGGCCTGATTTTCATTTCCGCCTGGAGAAGCGATATAGATCTCGCTGACACGATATTGTTGAGCGCCTTTTTCCGCATTCAGCTTCGCGATGACGGAATTCACCTCGTCCTCGCCAACGGTGACCGTGTCTTCGATCTCCTTCTGCTGAAGCTTATTCCAGGCGAGTTCGCCTTCGATTTGCCGGCGGATGGAATTGATGGAAGAGCCGTGACTCTGGAGATAAGTCGCGAATTGCTCCGGAGTCTGATGGGCGCCTCCCGCCAGCTTCTGAACCGCCCGATCGATTTCCTTGTCGCTGACGGTGATCTTGTCCGCTTTCGCCGCCTGGATTTCCAGCGTCTCATCGATCAGGTTGCGAAGCATTTGCTGGCGCAGCTGGTCCAGCTGGTTGGCGGGAATCGCGGTATTGTTGGAAATCGCGAGCAGCGCCAGCCGCTGGTCGATATCGGTTTGCGTGATCGGCATGCCGTTCACGATCGCGGTCGCCTTGACGATCGACGGCAGCGGCGTTCCGTAAACCTGCGGGTTATCGGGCAGGTGGAGGGACGTGGCGCTGTTCGGCGAAGCCGAATCCTGATCTGACGCGGTCTGGGCGATTGCTGCAGTGGCGAGTCCGAGCATCAGCATGGCGATTGCCGGACGGAGCTTCGTCCGGAGGAGTTCAGTAGCTACCACTTTGCGAGATTTCCCTTACTGCCCAAACAATTCCGCCAGGATGGCTTAAGAATCGGCCGCTGAACGCAGCCTTAGCGGCCCCTTGCTAGCGGCCCAAGCCCTTGAGCGCGATCTGAAGCGAAAACGTGCTGCCCTTCCGAGTTGCGCCGAGGATGTCATAGTCGCGGCGCCAGGTCAGGCCAAGCCGCAAACAATCGTCCTCATATTGCACTCCCAACCGATCGCGTACCGGCTGGAATCCGTTGCCGGTCGCCAGCGGATCTTCTGCCTTGGTGGTGAGATCGATGACCGTTTCTCCGAAAATTGACCAGAAACGCCCGATCTGCGCCCGCCCGGCGAGCTGCAGCTCCTGGTGGTTACGAAGGTCTTCGATCGTCGGGTCGATGTTCCGGTTGAGCAGAAGATAGCCGATCTGCGCGTATGTATTGCTGGATCCGATCGTCAGATCGAATTCGCTGCGGCGGAAATGGAAGTCGCTCTTGTCGATCCGGAAGCGCTCAGTGAGATCGATGAAGGTCCCGTAGCGCACCTGGATGCGGCCGACATAATCTGAAAACCGATCGGTAAGCCCGGTGCCGTCCGGGAAAATGCCGGGGCGGCTGTTGAGCCGGAAACTTTGCCCGAGTGTGCTGAAGATCGAGAGATTCGGCCGCTGATAGTACCAGTCGAAGCCGTAGGTGACCCGCGAGGAATCCTCCCATCGGTCGTAACCCGAGAAGCGGTTCAGGGCGAAGAGATTGCTGTCGTCGAGATCGATCGAGCGGGCATCCTCGTTGGGAATATCCATGTTGGGGGTGGGCGGCGTGGCGACGACCTGGACTCGTGGCACAAGCCGTTGAGTCCCCCCGAACAATTCCCCGATCAGCGGCCATTGCATGTCGGCGGCAAGCGCGGCGATCCCGCGCGTGTGCCAGCCGTCGGTCCCGCTATAAATCGGGACCGTCGTCGCGCCCGCATCGTCGGTGTGGTAAACGTCACCACGGGCATAGGCAGTGAATGTCAGCTGCTGCCCCCACGGGGTCAGTCTTCGCAAATCCCATTCGGCGCTTGCAAACGCTCGTTGCGTATCCTGTCCCTCAAGGCGCAGGATCGACAGACTGTTCGCCTGCACTTGGATCTTGCCGCCAAGTACCGGCGGCTCCAGCTCGAAGCGTGCATCGATGGCGGGAAGCGCGATCGGGATCTGCTTCTGGACATCTTCGACTCGCAAGCCTTCGAACGCCCAGCCGGCGATCGAAATGTACGAGTTGGGCGTGATGCGCTCCGCATTGACGAAATTGCGAAGCCGATCGTCGTTGGTGATGTCGTAACGGCTGGCGACGGTCTTGTCGGAAGCGACACGGAAATAGCCGGTTACGGTCCAGTCCGGATCGAGCTGCGCCTTGCCATTGGCCTGGAAAAAGCCGCGAAGCTGTGATTTCGATTTCGGGTCGTCGCTAAGGTCGGCGTTGTCGATGCTGCTGTAGGTGAGGAACCCGCCCACCTGGAATGCCCCGAGCCTGTTCAGCTGCCGGTAGTTAACCTCAATTCCGGGCAGGCTGTTTGTATAGAGGTGAGGCGTAACCGCGATGTCCTGGTTGGACGCAATCCGCCAGTAATAGGGGACGGCGACCTCGAACCCGTTCTTCTTCGAAAGCTTGAATTCGGGCGGAAGCCAGCCGGTCGCTCCGCCCGAGCTGGTGCCAACGCTGAAGATTGGCAGCAACGGCAGCGTGATCCCGAAAATCCGGAGCCGGCCGCTGCGGAACAGCACGCGCTGGTGAACCGGATCGTCGATTACCTTGGCTGCCGTGATCATCCAGCTCGGCCGCTTGGGGCAGCCGCTGTCGGTGGTTACGGGGCATGGCGAATAGGCCGCATTGCGAAGCGTGATCACGTCGTTCTGGCGAGTGCCGCTTTGCGCAGCGATTCGGCCTCCGCTTTCCAGAACGACCAGGAGATTGTCGATCGTCCCGTCCTTCAGCGAATCCGTTAGATTGGCTTGATCGCCGATCAGCTTGTCGCCCTGCGGATTGAGAGCCACCACATTCCCGCGGGCCTGGACTTGCCCAGTCTTGCGATCCCAGGTGACCTGATCGGCAGCGAGGTAATTGCCCGCTCGCGACATCCGGACCTGCCCAGTCGCGGTGACGATATCGTTATTGCTGTCGTAGACCACTTGGTCGGCGCTGAAGTCGACCACTTGATCGGCCGCAGCTTCGGCCCGATCGGTTGCCGCGGGAGCAGGTGCTGCCTGTGCAAACGCCGGAGCGGCGACCGTCAACAGCAGCGGAAGAGCTGTCCACCAGACCAGTCGAACTTGCAAACCGCGCCTTCCGCCACTCGATTCCGTTTCCGGCGCCTATTGGCACTTGCCCGGGCGAACGACAATCGCCGTCATCGGCCCGCTTTGCCAACCACGGCGGAGCGCCCTAAAGCCGCGGGCGTTTGGTGAGGGTAGGAGGAAGTATCGCCGATGCAGATCGAATTTACCGACAGCCGCCCCACCGGAGACTATGTGCTCGTCCTTCCCTCGGCCGGAGGCACCCGCCCAGGCGTCGCCACGCTTCCCGATTCCGCCAGGGCCGAGGCCGTCCTCAAGCGCGAGCGGTTCGAGGGTGATTTGGGAAGCTCGGCGGAGCTTTTTGTCGATGAGGCGGGAAACTCCCGGCGAGTTCTCGTGGTGGGGACCGGAGGAGATTCGAATCCGGCGGACGTGGCGGAGAAGCTGGGCGGTACTGCGGTCGCACGGCTTCTCAAATCTGGCGAGACCCACGCGGTGATCGACGTGACGGGGCTAAGCTTCGATGCCGATTCCGCAGCCCGCGTGGCACTTGCGGCCGAGCTTCGCAGCTGGCGGTACGATCGCTACCACACGCGGCTCAAGGACAAGCAGAAGCCGACGCTCGAGAAGGTGACGATCGTCGGCGGCGGAGCAGGCGCTGCCGATCGCTGGACGAACCGTTGGAAGCCGGTGGCGGAGGGCATCGACCTCACGCGGTCGCTCGTGACCGAACCGGCCAACATCATCTATCCGGAAAGCTTCGTCGAACGCTGCCGGCCGCTCGCCGACCTCGGAATCCAGATCGACGTCCTTGATCGCGACCAGATGGCGAAGCTCAACATGGGCGCGCTGCTCGGGGTCGCGCAGGGCTCGATTCGCGAACCGCGCCTTCTGGTGTTGCGCTGGAACGGCGGCGGAGATGGTCGGCCGACCGCGTTCGTCGGCAAGGGAGTCACGTTCGACACGGGCGGAATCTCGATCAAGCCCGCCGCCGGTATGGAAGCCATGAAGTGGGACATGGGTGGCGCCGGCGCCGTCGCCGGGGCCATGATGGCGCTCGCAAAACGCAAGGCGAAAGCAAATGTCATCGGCATCTGCGGCCTGGTCGAGAACATGCCGGGGGGCAATGCCCAGCGGCCCGGCGATGTGGTGACGACGATGTCCGGCCAGACGGTCGAAGTGATCAATACCGACGCAGAAGGGCGGCTAGTCCTGGCCGATGCGGTCGCTTACGTGCAGCGCACCTATCAGCCCTCAACCATCATCGACCTTGCGACCCTCACCGGCGCGATCCTGATCAGCCTGGGCCATGAATTCGCCGGACTGTTCACGAATGATGAGCAGCTGGCGGACAAGCTGATGCAAGCGGCCGATGAGAGCGGCGACAAATTATGGCGGATGCCGCTCGGCGATGCCTTCGACCGGCTGCTCGATTCGCCGATCGCCGACATGAAGAATGTCGGCCCCCGCGAAGGCGGATCCATCACCGCCGCGCAATTCATCAAGCGCTTCATCGAGAACGGCACCAAATGGGCGCACCTCGACATTGCTGGCATGGCTTGGTCGGACAAGCCCTCCGACACCTATGACAAAGGCGCGACCGGCTTCGGGGTTCGCCTCCTCGATCAATATGTGGCGGATAATCTGGAGGCATAAGCCGGAGCGTGCGGGTCGATTTCTACCAGCTCGGTGACGTCCCGCTCGAACAGGTGATCGCCAGCCTCGCTCAGAAGGTGCTGGATTCGGGCGCGCGCCTGCTGATCCTCGCCGGCGAGGACGCGTCGCTCGCCCGGCTGGACCGGATGCTTTGGGACCAGGGGCGGACCAGCTTCCTGCCGCATGGGCTCGCGGGGGAGGGCGACGATTCGCGCCAGCCGATCCTGCTTGCGACCAGTCCCGATCCCGTCAACGGCGCCCGCAACCTGCTGATCGCTGACGGTGAGTGGCGTGATTCCGCGCTGTCGTTCCATCGCGCCTTCTATTTGTTCGACACGAACACGCTACAGGGTGCGCGCACCGCCTGGCGCTCTCTGGCCCGCCGCGAGGAGGCGGAGCGGCACTTCTGGAAGCGGCAGGACGAGAAGTGGGTCGAAGACCTTGCGGCTTCGACTTCGCGCGGCTAGGCGGCGCACCAATCCCAGTCAGTCCAATTCAAGCAGGAGACCGCCCGGTCATGGCCGCGACGCGCACCTTTTCGATCATCAAGCCCGATGCTACCCGCCGCAATCTCACCGGCGCGATCACCAGGATGCTGGAAGAAGCCGGCCTTCGGGTCGTCGCCTCCAAGCGCATCCGGATGACCCGCGATCAGGCTGAAGGCTTCTACGCGGTCCATCGCGAGCGGCCATTCTTCCCAAGCCTGGTCGAGTTCATGACCTCGGGCCCGGTCGTGGTTCAGGTTCTCGAGGGCGAGGATGCGGTGAAGCGCAACCGCGACGTGATGGGTGCGACAAACCCCGCCGATGCCGCTGAGGGCACGATCCGCAAGGCGCATGCCGAGTCGATCGAGGCGAACTCTGTCCATGGTTCGGACAGCGACGAGAATGCGAAGATCGAGATCGATTACTTCTTCCGGCCAGAAGAAATCGTAGGCTGAGGCACTACCGTCACCCCGGACTTGATCCGGGGTCTGCCCTCTGTTTGGGCGTTAGAAGTACAGGCGGATCCCGGCTCCATGGGGCCCATCAAAGTAGTACTTTGATGGGCACCCTCTGGCCGGGATGACGGATCAGCGGCTGAGCCCGACGAGCTGGAGGGATCGGCTGCCGAACAGGCCACCGCCTTCCCAGCGGTAGCGCAAAGTGTAGGTCCCGCCGCCGTGACGGTCGACGCCGTTCTCCACGTAGTGAGCGGTGATTCGGGCGGGCTCGCTGTAGACGTGGTCCTTCAGCTCCTTTTCGTGGCCTTTCAGAGCGTCCTCGACATCGCTCGCGTTCAGACGGCCGTCGCTCCCCACGTCGATGGGCGACGCGCCAGCGATCGTCACGGTAAGCGACTGAAGCGCATGCTCGGGATCGGCGGGAATGATCGTGAGCACTCGTCCTTCGCTGTCGACGGTGCCGCGCAGGGTGAGCGGAATCGGCCTGTGTTGCTCCGATGAAGGCGCGGGCTTGTCGCTGTGATCGTTGTTCCAGCTCACCCAGACGCCGATTGCCGAAACGATCAACGCCAGCACCGCGGTCAACTCGCCGAAGCTGATCCAGCGGCGGCGCCTCTGTTCCGGGGTTTCGCTCATCGTCCGCCCATTTCAAGCAAGCGGCGCGGCGCTGCAAGCTCCCAGCTTCGCGCTATCCGGCTGTCGACGAGCTCCCAATCCACCGGGTCGCCGGCGAGGTTGATCGACACCCACGTCGGCAGATAGGCGGGCTTGGAATAGGTTTCCGGAGCCGCCTCAAACAGCATCGACTGCTCGTCCGGCCCGCTGGTTCGGACGCAGACTACCGTCTTCCCGTCGCCGTGGTGGTTGTCGCGGAACTGCGCGAATTGTTTGCCCGCGACGAAGAAGGTCGGCTGCCCGTGCGACAGCCGTTCCTCTGTCTCCGGAAGCTCAAGCGCTGACGCGCGAACGCGGGCGAGCGGGCCGGTCATCGAGCGACGAACTCCGCCAGCGCTTTGGGGTAGAGCTGGTGCTCGGCTTCCAGCACTCGCTCTTCCAGCGCTTCCGGCGTGTCGCCGGGGCGAATCGCCACTTCGGTCTGGGCAAGAACATCTCCCGCGTCGAGTTCCTCGGTGACGATGTGGATGCTGCATCCAGCGACGTTATCGCCCGCTTCGATCGCGCGCTTGTGGGTGTCGAGTCCCTTGTACTTGGGGAGTAGGGAAGGGTGAATGTTCACGACCCGGCCAGCCCACCGGCTGGTGAATTCCGGTGAGAGTATCCGCATGAACCCGGCCAGCGCGATCGTCCCCACCCGATGATCTTGGAGCGCTTCGTCCAGCGCCGCCTCCCACTGTCCTTTATCGACGCCCCGGCTATCCCAGCACCAGGTGGGGATCGCCTGCTTGCGCGCCCATTGAAGGCCCGGCGCTAGCGGTTTGTTGCAGGCGACGAGAACGACTTCATAGCCGCTCGCTTGCTCGACCAGCGCCTTCATGTTGCTGCCCCGGCCCGAGATCAGGACGGCGACACGCTTCGGGTCACGCATCGTGGCTTGCATGCCATTTGGTTGCGGAGTTCCAGCTTCCTGCTGGTCCATTGACCGCGCATCCACGCTGGCCCTGCTCGATCCGCCCGATGACCTGCGCCGTCTCGCCAGCCTGCTGAAGCCCGGCAATTACCCGGTCCGAGTCGCGGGATGCGACGATCGCGACCATTCCGATCCCGCAGTTGAAGGTTCGAGCCAACTCTTCCGGAGCAATATTTCCGCCATCCTGCAAAAGCGAGAACAAAGGCGGGAATTCCCACTTCACAGCGTCGATTTCGGCTCGGCAGCCTTCGGGCAGGACTCGCGGCACATTCTCCAGCAACCCGCCGCCGGTGATATGCGCCAGCCCATGAATGAGGTTGTCGCGGATCAGCGGCAGTAGTGCCTTCACGTAAATGCGCGTGGGTTCGAGCAAGGCCTTGCCGAGGCTGACCCCCGGCAGGAAGGGGGCTTCCGCCGCCAGATTCCATCCGCGATCCGAAGCGATCCTCCGGACCAGCGAAAAGCCGTTGCTGTGAACGCCCGAGCTGGCGATCCCGACGATCGCATCGCCCGGTGCTACACGGCTTCCGTCGAGAAGGTCGGATCGTTCCACCGCGCCGACGCAGAAGCCTGCGAGGTCATAATCGCCGTCGCCGTACATGCCGGGCATTTCCGCCGTCTCGCCGCCGATCAGCGCGCAGCCAGCCTGGCGGGAACCTTCGGCGATCGAGGCCACGACCGCTTCCGCGACATCGTTATCGAGACGCCCAGTGGCGAAATAATCGAGGAAGAAGAGCGGCTCCGCGCCCTGGACGATCAGGTCGTTCGCGCACATCGCGACGAGATCGATCCCGACCCCATCGTGCCGGTTGAGATCGATCGCGAGCTTGAGCTTGGTTCCGACGCCGTCATTCGCGGCAACCAGCAGCGGATCGCGAAACCCGCAGGCCTTCAGATCAAAGATCCCGCCGAATCCGCCGAGCGCCGCATCTGCACCGGGGCGTGCGGTGGAGCGAGCCAGCGGCCCGATGGCTTTCACCAGCGCGTTTCCGGCGTCGATGGATACTCCGGCGTCTTTGTAGGTCAGGCCCATTACCGCTCCGTGGTTCGAGACGGCACTTCGTCTTCGCTCAGTCCCTCCTCACCACGAACGACCTGAAGAACCGCTCATCCTGAGGAGCCGCTGAGCTCGTCGAAGCGGCGTCTCGAAGGACGCCTAGCCACAAGCCGCTTGGATTTCCACGGGCTTCTGGGCATTAGGCGGTCAATGGCTCGCCGCCCGTGGTTCCTCGCTCTTGTTATCGCGCTGCTGGGCATCGCTGCCGGCGGTGCTCTCTATGCGCAGATGGAAAGCGGCGACCGCGGGATCCTGCCGCTCGACACGTCCAACATCCTGGAGGTCGACGGAATCCACGTCGATGTCGGCGCAAAAGATGGGGAAACCGCGCGGCTGGAAGGCTGGCGCGAAGCGCAGCGCGAAGGCTTCAGGAAATTGTGGGCGCAGAGCCATGGCGCCCCCGAAAGCCAGGCGCCGAACGTCTCCGATTCGACCCTCGACGGGATCGTGAGCTCGATCGTCGTCCAACACGAGCAGATCGGACCCAACCGCTACATCGCCGACCTGGGCGTGCAGTTTGACCAGTCGCGCGCATCCGATTTGCTTGGCGTGGGCGGCATCACCCAGCGCTCGCAGCCGATGCTTCTGATTCCGGTGATGATCACCGGGGGGACCGAGACGACTGTCGAGCTTCGCAATGCGTGGCAGCGCGCGTGGGCCGAGTTCAAGACCTCGCAGTCGCCGATCAATTACGTTCGGGTGAGCGGACTCGGGCCGGATCCGCTGCTGGTCAATGCGGCGCAAACGATCCGCCCGGGCCGCGGCTGGTGGCGCAACCTGCTCGATAGCTACGGGGCCAACGACATTTTGGTCGCCGAAGCGATGGTTCACCGCTCTTACCCGGGGGGCCCGGCGACTGCGACATTTGTCGCGCGCCATGGCCCGGATGGGCAGGTGGTCGGCTCCTTCCAGCTCTCGGGGACGGATCTCCAGTCGCTGATGAACGCCGGCGTCCAGCGGATGGATCAGATGTTCTCTGCCGCGTTCAGCGGAGGCGCATTGCAGCGGGATTCCACTCTGAACGAACCGCCGCCGCCGCCACCACCGCCTGCCCCCGAGCAGGCGGCTCAGCCGCAGGCCGCAATGGTGGTGAACGTGCAGGTCGTCTCACCCAACGCATTGACCTACAATTATGCGCTTGCCCACCTGCGAACGATCCCGGGCATCGACAGTGTCCAGCAGGTCAACATCGCCATTGGCGACGTCAGCAACTTCGTTGTCAGCTACCGCGGCACGCCGGCCTCGCTTCGCGCGATCCTTATCGCTCGCGGCTGGGCAGCCGATGTCAGTGGAAACACGGTCCGGATGTATGTTCGTCCGGCGAAACCGGTGGCGCCACAGCAGCCTGCAGCGGCGGGGCCGACCAACACGGTGGCGCCCGCGGCAGCGCCGAAAGGGCCGCCGCAGTGAAAGGAGGGGGGGGCGACCAGATTGCGCTTCCGCTAGACTGGCCGCAGTCACAGGGCGAATCGCGGCTGATCGTCTCCGACGCAAACCGCGCCGCGTTCGAGCATTTTCGAAAATGGAGCCTGTGGCCCGTCAAGGCGACCTTGCTCGCAGGTCCACGGCGATCCGGCCGGACGCTCTTGGCGCGGAACTTCGCCGACCGGGTGAGCGGCCGAGTGATCGACCGTGCCGACGATGCGGACGAAGAGGAGGTCTTCCACGCATGGAACGCCGCGCAGGATAGCGGCAGACCACTGGTGCTGATCGTCGATCAAGCGCCCCCGGATTGGAAGATCGCGCTGCCCGACTTGCGGACTCGGATCGCCGTCACTCCCGTCGCGACCATCGCCGAACCGGACGATTCGCTGTTTCAGGAGCTGATCGATCTCCATTTCGCGGACCGCGGGCTGCACATCCCGCGCGAGGCGCTGAAGTTCATGACCGAGCGGCTGCACCGCGATTACTGGACGATCGAACGGGCGGTGGAAGCGGTCGACCGCTTCGCGATTTCCGAACGGGCCCGCCTCAGCCTGCCGACAATTCGGCGGGCGCTGATCGAAGCGGGAATGATCGATAGCTAGCTGCAGCTAATCCGTTCGACCTTGTTCTGCGCGTCGAGGAACACCGTTAGCCGATCGAAGCGGAACTCCATCGTCACTGCGGTACCCTGCGGAACCCACCGAACGGTGGCGGCTCCCGATACTTGAAGCATTCGCGATTCGAGGTCGGCGCTTTGGGCTTGTCCGATGAACTGCTGCAGATTTGCATTGCTGCAGGTGTGGCCGGGTGTCACGCCATGAATTGGTGTCGGGTCGGCAGCAGGCGGGGGCGTCACCTTTGCGCAGCCGGCGAGGAGCGGGAGTAAGAACAGGGCTGTTCGCGATCTATCCAATTGCATTCTCCCGTCTTGAGCCGGCGCGAAGTAAATCCGCGCCGTCAGTCCTGTCCGCTTCGCGTCAGGCTGGCCGGCTTTCGCTTCCTCTCATCCAAGCGTCGCTTAGGCTCGGCAGCTCAAGCTCATGCCTGGTGAATCGCTTTGACCACCTGATAAGTTTCAAGGCCCTCTTTTCCGCCTTCGCTTCCGAAGCCGGATTCCTTGACCCCGCCGAACGGCGCGTCGGCGATCGAGATGGCGAAGGTATTGATGCCGATCATCCCGGCCTCGATCGCATCGCCGAGAATGTTGGCCCGGCGGCCGTTCTCGGTGAAGGCGAACGCGGCCAGCCCGTAGGGGAGGCGATTGGCCTGTTCGATCGCCTCGTCGAGCGTATCGAACGGCCGCATCAGCGCCAGCGGTCCGAACGGCTCCTGGCTCATCACGTCCGCCTCCAGAGGCACATCGGCCAGCACCGTTGGTTTGTAGAAATAGCCGCCCTCGCCCGGTTCGCCGCCTGCTAGCACCTTCGCGCCCTTCGCTCGGGCATCCTCAACCAGTTTCGAAATTGCCGGCACACGGCGCTCATTGGCAAGCGGACCCATGCGCGTGTCCGCTTCTAGCCCGTTGCCGACCTTCACCTTCTGTGCCCGATCGGCGAATCCCTTGGCGAAGGCGTCGTAGATGCTGCTCTGCACATAAAAGCGGGTTGGGGACACGCAGACCTGCCCTGCGTTGCGAAATTTCTGCGGCACAAGCTTGTCCAGCGTCGCTTCGAGATCGCAATCGTCGAAGACAAGCACTGGTGCGTGACCGCCGAGCTCGAGGGTAATCTTCGTCACATTGTCGGCGGCGAGCTTCATCAGATGCTTGCCCACCGGAGTGGAGCCGGTGAAGCTTACCTTGCGGATGATTGGCGATCCGATCAGGTGCCGGCTCACCATGTCGGGCACTCCGAACACCAGCTGGAACACGCCTTTCGGCAGTCCGGCATCCTCAAGTGCCTTTGCCAGCGCGCGCGCCGAACCCGGGGTTTCCTCGGCCGGCTTGGAGATGACGGAGCAGCCTGCAGCCAGCGCCGCCGCAACCTTCTTGGCCAGCAGGTAGATCGGGAAATTCCACGGGGTGAAGGTCGCCACGGGCCCGACTGGTTCATGCATTACACGCGACAGTTGTCCTGCCGGACGCACGAGGATTCGGCCATAATCGCGCTTCGCTTCTTCCGCATACCAGTCAAACAGCGATGCCGCGCCGAGCACTTCACCCTTGGCCTCGGTCAGCGGCTTGCCCTGCTCCTGCGTCATGGTGCGCCCGATCTCCTCGGCGCGTTCCTTCAGCAGCTTGGCGGCGCGGTGGAGGATCGCAGCGCGCTTATCGACGTCGGTGGCACGCCATTCGGGGTAGGCGCGTTTCGCCGCCTCCAGCGCCTCGTCGAGGTCGGCTGGGGTCGCAAGCGGAAGCTCGGCGATGGTTTCGGCGGTCGCCGGGTTGCGAACGGGGAACAGGTCGCGGTCTTCGCCTGCGCGCCAGCTCCCATCGATGAACAGTTGCAGATCGGTGTCGTAGCTCATGGGTTGGAGATGGTGCTTGCTTGATGCCCCCGCAATGGGCGGGTAGCAGCGCGGGCATGACGAAGCAGGAACTCGCTGCAAAGATGCAGGCGCACCAGGCCTGGGTGCCCGGCAAGCGGATCAAGCTCGATTTTCGCGATGAGGGCGTTGTGCTGCTCGATGGGCAGAGCGGCCAGGTGACCGAGCAAGATGGAGCCGCGGACACGACGATCTCCACCAGTTGGGCCGATTTCGAGAAGCTTGAGTCGGGCCAGATTGACCCGATGAGTGCGTTCATGACTGGAAAGCTCAGGATCGAAGGCGACATGGCGAACGCGATGCAGCTCGCAACCCTGCTGTCGAAGCTGAGGAGCTAGGATGGCACAGAAAATCTATGCCGACGCAAAGGCGGCGCTCGACGGGCTGCTGTTCGACGGAATGACCATCGCCGCCGGCGGGTTCGGACTGTGCGGCGTGCCGGTGCGGCTGATCGACGCGTTGGTTGAGAGCGGCGTCAAGGACCTCACCGTCGCTTCGAACAATGCCGGAATCGACAATGTCGCTTTGGGGAAGCTGCTACGAACCCGCCAAATCAAGAAGATGATCTCGTCCTACGTGGGAGAGAACAAGGAATTCGAGCGGCAATTCCTGGCGGGCGAGATCGAGATCGAGTTCACGCCGCAAGGCACGCTTGCCGAGCGGATGCGCGCGGGCGGCGCTGGCATCGCCGGCTTCTACACCAAGACCGGAGTCGGCACCGTCGTCGCCGAGGGCAAGGAACTGAAGGAGTTCGAGGGCGAGACCTATGTGCTCGAACGCGGGATCCGCGCCGATCTCAGCATCGTCAAAGGCTACAAGGCGGACGAGATCGGCAATCTCATCTTCCGCAAGACCGCGCGAAACTTCAATCTGCCGGCCGCTACCTGCGGCAAGACCTGCATCGCCGAGGTCGAAGAGATCGTGCCGGTCGGGGCGCTCGATCCCGACTGCATCCATCTGCCGTCGATCTTCGTGAACCGGCTGATCTGCGGCGCGCCGTACGAGAAGCAGATCGAGTTCCGCACGGTCCGAGAGAGGGAGACAGCGTAATGGCGTGGACCCGCGATCAGATGGCAGCGCGCGCGGCGAAGGAGCTTCGCGACGGCTATTATGTGAACCTCGGCATCGGCATCCCGACGCTGGTCGCCAATCACGTGCCCCAAGGGATGACTGTCACTCTCCAAAGCGAGAACGGGATGCTCGGCATCGGCCCGTTCCCGTACGACGACGAAGTCGACGCCGACCTGATCAATGCCGGCAAGCAGACCGTCAGCGAGCTTCCGCAAACCGCTTACTTCGACAGCGCCACCAGCTTCGCGATGATCCGCGGCGGGCATATCGACCTCGCGGTACTCGGAGCGATGGAGGTGGCGGAGAACGGCGACATCGCCAACTGGATGATACCGGGCAAGATGATCAAGGGCATGGGCGGAGCGATGGACCTCGTCGCCGGGGTCAAGAAGATCATCGTCGTGATGGAGCATGTGTCGAAGAACGGCGACCCCAAGTTCATTCCGGAATGCACGCTTCCGCTCACGGGCAAAAACGTGATCGACATGATCATCACCGACCTCGCTGTGTTCCAGCGGCCGGACCACAACTCGCCGTTCAAGCTGATCGAACTTGCGCCGGGCGTCACGAAAGAGGAGGTTCGCGAGAAGACGAGCGCGAACTACGAGGTCTGAATGAGCGAACTTCCCCATCCAGCTTCGGCGTTGGTCGAGCGATGGGGCAGCCATCTCGCGCATGACCGGCGGCGATCGCCGCACACGGTTCGGGCCTACATCGCCACCGCACATCGGCTCATCGACTTCCTCGGCCGGTATCGCGGCGAGACGATCGAACCGGAGATGCTGACTAGCCTTGGCGCGCCGGACATTCGTGCGTTTCTGGCTTCCCGGCGCACCTCCGGGCTTGGTGCTTCCTCCGCTGCACGAGAACTGTCGGGGGTCCGGGCGTTCCTCACGTGGGCGGCGACGCAACAGGGGAAACCGCCGAGCGTTCCGCGAACCCGCGCTCCCCGCCGTCCCAGGACGCTGCCGCGACCGGCCGCGCCCGATGAGGTGACAGCGCTGGCGGAGGACGCGGGCGCCTATGGCTCGGAACCGTGGATCGGTGCCCGCGATCTCGCCATTCTCCTGTTGCTGTACGGCGCGGGTTTGCGAGTTTCGGAAGCAATTTCGCTGACTGCACGCGTACTTCCAATCGGGCAGGCGATCCGAGTCACCGGCAAAAGATCGAAGACCCGCATTGTGCCGATCGTCCCGGCGGTGAAGGAAGCGATTGAGAACTATCTGAAGGAGTGTCCCTATCCCATTTCGGGCGACACGCCGGTCTTCCTTGGCGCACGCGGCGGCCCGCTCAATGCCGACCTGGTCCGTCGCTCAGTTCGCGCGGCGCGTAAGCGGTTGGGGCTACCCGACACCCTCACTCCGCATGCGCTTCGCCACAGCTTTGCGACTCACCTGCTTGCCCGGGGAGCCGACTTGCGCTCGCTTCAGGAGTTGCTCGGCCACGCGAGCCTCTCATCGACTCAGATCTATACCAAGGTCGATGCGGCGCATCTGCTCGACGTCTATCGCCACGCGCACCCGAGAGCGTGACATGATCCGTTCCTCCCGAGCATAGTCGAGGGCGTGTCTCGACTTGGCTCGACACGAACGGCTTATTTGCAGGCACGTTTGGGGAAGTAGCCGCGGCGGTGAATAACGTGGGGACGTGATCGCCCGCCAGTGGGGTGGGCGGGTTTTCCGCCGCGGCAAGAACAGGTTTGCGCCTGGGCCGGTAAAGCGAGTCCGTAACTTTCTACCGAATTGGCGCTATCTCAGCGGCGTTCCGCCAGCTTTCCCTCGATCGCCCGCCAGATCAGGCCCGGCGTATCGGTGCCGTTGAAGGCGTCGATGGAGACGATCCCGGTCGGGGAAGTGACGTTGATCTCGGTCAGCCATTTCCCTCCGATGACGTCGATCCCGACGAACAGAAGCCCGCGCTTCTTGAGCTCCGGCCCGAGTACGGCGCAGATCTGCTTTTCGCCGTCGGTAAGCTCGGTCTTCGCGGCCTTTCCACCTACTGCCAAATTGGATCGAATTTCACCTTCGCCGGGCACGCGATTGACCGCGCCGGCGACTTCGCCGTCCACAAGGACGATTCGTTTGTCACCCTCGACAATCTCCGGGATGAACTTCTGGAGGATGTGCGGTTCGCGATAGGTGATGTTGAACAGTTCTATCAGCGACGCGAGGTTGCGGCCGTCCCGCCCGATCCGGAATACCGATCCGCCGGCAAAGCCATGCAGCGGCTTGAGGATGATGTCGCCGTGGTCGGCCAGGAACTTGCGCGCGAGGCCAAGCGAGCGGGTGATCGCCGTCGGCGGCATGAATCGGGCGAAATCGAGCACCCACAGTTTTTCCGGCGCATTGCGGACGCTGGCGGGATCGTTGACGACCAGGGTCTCACCCTTGATCCGTTCAAGCAAGTGGGTGGCGGTGATGTAGCCGAGGTCGAACGGCGGATCCTGCCGCATCAGCACCACGTCCACTTCGCGGCCGAGATCGATGATTCGCGGCTCGCCGAACTTGTAATGATCGCCGGCGACGCGTTGGACCGTGACCGGATAGCCCATCGTCCACAGCCGGTTCTCGGCCCAGCTCAGGTCTTCCGGCGCATAGTAGTAAAGCTCGTGCCCAAGCTCTTGCGCCTTCAGCATGATCGCGAAGGTGGAATCGCCAACGATGTTGATCCGCTCCAGCGGGTCCATCTGAACGGCAACGCGAAGTGTCATTGACCTGGATCCGTTCGTGTCGAGCGAAGTCGAGACACGTCCCTCGACTGCGCTCGGGACGAACGGGAATGCCTCTAATCGGACAGAGCAAGGCTGTCACCCTTGCCACACGTCCGGCAGGTGACGCGGAAGCTTTCCCGGGACGACAAACAAGGCATCGATCCGGATATCGTCGCCGTCGCGCATGTAGCGCGGAGCGAGCCGCTCGGCGGCGACAGCAACCCGGCGCAAATGGTAGCGGTCTAGCGACCAGGCAGCGGCGTCCTCGGTCGCTCGAGCCTTCACTTCGACGAACGCGAGGGTGCGGCCGCGCCTCGCGACAATATCCACTTCGCCGCCTTTGACCCGAGCCCGCCGCGCCAGAATCCGCCAGCCTTTGAGGCGAAGATACCAGCAGGCGAGAATCTCAGCGCCGCGCCCTCGCTTCTCCGCCAGGCTGCGGTCTCTTGGCGCCTTCATTTGGACGAAAGTTCGAGCGCCCGGGCATAGGCGCGCTTCCTGGGCACATCGAGTTGCTGGGCGACCTCGGCTGCCGCGCGTGAGGGGGAAAGGCGGTTCAGCGCCTCCCCGAGTGCAGCATCGAGGTCGGCCTGGCTCGGCTCCGGCTGTTGCGTGGGCGGGGCCACGACGATGACGATCTCGCCCTTGGGCGGCGAGTCCGCGTAGCGACCCGCCAACTGGGAGAGCGAACCGGTCACGCATTCCTCGTGCAGCTTGGTGATCTCGCGAGCGACTGCCGCCTCGCGATCACCCATTTGGTCTGCAAGTGCCCCCAACGAGTCTGCGAGCCGCGGACCGCTTTCATAGAAAACCAGAGTCGCCCGGATGGGCGCCAGCTCCGCAATCGCTTCCCCGCGGGCCTTGGCTTTGGACGGCAGGAACCCGGCGAACAGGAAACGGTCGGTGGGGAGTCCCGCCAGAGTGAGCGCAGCGACCGCCGCGCAGGGACCGGGAATTGTGTGCACTTCCTGCCCGGCCACGCGAGCCTCTCGAACCAGCTTGTAGCCGGGATCGGAAATGAGCGGCGTTCCGGCGTCGCTGACCAGCGCGACCGCTTCGCCACTGAGGCGCTCCACGATCTCCGCCCTGTCGCGATCCGTCGAATGGTCGTCGTAGCGGCGCATCGGAACCTTGATCCCGGCATGGGTGAGCAGCCGCGCCGTCACCCGGGTATCTTCGGCAAGCACGAGGGACGCGTTGGCCAGCGTTTCCGCCGCGCGCGGGGATAGGTCGCTGAGGTTCCCGATCGGCGTCGCCACGACATAGAGGCCAGGCGCAAGCGGCTGCTTCATCACTGGAAAGTGGCACCTTTCGAGGCGCTGCCGCAAGGGGGACAGCGCGCCAGATACATGGGAATACCTAAGCCCTTGTAAGTCAGCGGCAAAAGAGTCACTCTTCCGACTCGTCATCGGTTGCTTGGGGAGTCGGCAGATGATTACGATCCTTATCGCCGGAATGGTCGCAGGAGCCGATCCCAGCGCAACCTACATCCGCAATTTCATGCAGTGTCTTCACGATGTCGATTCCGACGCAAGGTCGCAGAAGCTTGCCCCGGAGGCTTTCGACGCCTTTGCGCGCCAACATTGCGCGAGCGTAGAGGCTCCGTACAAAGCGTCAGTCCTCACCGAGGATGTGTCACATGGAATGTCCCACAAGGCAGCCGTTTCGGACGCCGCATCGGTCATCGACAGCTATTACTCGGAACGACGGGACGGTTATCAGGCATTCTATAAGCGGAATCAGACTGCGTCAGAGGATACGCCGGCGAGTCCGCCAAAGGTGACGCCGCCGCCTACTCCGGCCGCCGCACCGAAGTAATCATACCGCGATTTCGGCGAGGATCCGATTGAGCACCAGCCGCCCAGCCGGGGTGGTGCTTAGCAGATTCGCGTCCCGGCTGAGGTGACCAGAGGCGGCCAACCGTTCCGCTGCCCTGCGATCGATCAGCGGAACTCCGAAGCGCTGCTCCAGAGCATCGACATCAATCCCTTCCGCTAACCGCAGGCCCATCACCAGCGCTTCATCGGCGGCCTCTCGAGCAGTGAGCGGCGCTTCCTCGGCGATTCCATGCCCGTTACGCGAAAGGGCGGAGACAAAATTCTCCGGCTTCCTGTGCCGCAGCGTTCGGCTGCCGAGGCGGCGGCCATGTGCGCCAGGGCCGATCCCGGCATAATCGCCATAGCGCCAGTAAGTGAGGTTGTGGCGGCTCTCGTGGCCCGGTGCGGCGTGGTTGCTGATTTCGTAGGCGGGTAGGCCGGCGGCTGCGGTCCTGCCCTGGGTCAGCTCGAACAGCTCGGCGGCGGCGTCGGCATCGAGCGGATCGAACTCATGTTTCGCGACCATGCTGGCGAAGCGTGTCCCGGGCTCGATGGTCAGCTGGTAGAGCGAGAGGTGGGTCGTGCCGAGCGAAAGCGCGCGGTCGAGAGTGCTGGACCAATTCGCTTCGGTGTCACCGGGAAGCGCGTAGATGAGATCGAAGCTCACCCGGCCGAAATGCTTCTGCGCGATCTCAAGCGCCTCCAGGCCCTCGGTTGCGGAATGGGCTCGGCCGAGAAAGCCGAGTGCATCGTCGTCGAAGCTCTGCAAGCCAAGCGAGAGCCGGTTCACTCCGGCAGCGGCGAGATCGGCGAAGCGCGCCGATTCGACTGAGTTGGGATTGGCTTCGAGCGTGATCTCGATGTCGTCGGCGGCATCCCAATGTTTGCTCGACGCTTCGATCAGCGCGGCAACCGTCGCGGGCTCCATCAGCGACGGAGTTCCGCCGCCGAAAAAGATCGAGGTCAGCTTCCGCCCGGAAAGCAGCCGTGCTTCATGCGCGAGGTCGGCGAGCAACGCCGCGCGCCATTCGTCCTGATCGATTTGCGACCGAACGTGGCTGTTGAAGTCGCAATACGGACATTTCGATACGCAAAACGGCCAGTGGATGTAGAGGGCGAGACACTCCTCGGTCCATTCGTGTCGAGCGAAGTCGAGACACGGATCCGAATGTCCCTCGACTGCGCTCGGGACGAACGGCTTGTTCATTCGTTCAGCGCCGCCACAAGTTTGCGGAAGGCATCGGCGCGATGGCTGATCGAATGCTTCTTTTCCGGGGTCATCTCGCCGAACGTGACGTCGTAGCCTGCTGGAACGAACATCGGATCGTAGCCGAAGCCCTTGTCGCCACGCGGCGGCCAGGCCAGAGTCCCGTCGACTCGACCTTCGAAATTCTCGGTTTGCCCATCGTTCGGCCAGGCGATGGCGAGCGCGCAAACGAAATGGGCGGCGGGCGCCGGTTCGTCTGGCTCTTCCGCCTGAACTTCCCGCCACACCCGCTCCATCGCGAGAATCCAGTCGCGGTTACCTTCGGAATCCTCGGCCCAGCGGGCGGAGAAAATCCCCGGCCGCCCGTGAAGCGCGTCGACGCATAGCCCGCTGTCGTCGGATAGGGCAGGCAGGCCGGAGAGATCGGCCGCTTCGCGCGCCTTGAGATCGGCATTATCGGCGAAGGTGACGCCGATCTCCTCAGGCTCCGGGAGCCCCAGCTCGGCGGCGCTGACGCAGGCGATCCCAAGCGGCTCGATCAGCGCCGAAATCTCGCGCAGCTTGCCGGGATTGTGGGTGGCGATGACCAGCTTGCCGCCGATGTCTCTCACCGGCCGGAGGCCTTGCGCTGCGCTTCGAAAATCTGGCCGCAGCCGATACGCGCCAGCCGAAGCAGCCGCAGGAGCGACTCCTCGTCGAAGCATTCGCCCTCCGCCGTCAGTTGGGTCTCCACCAGCGCCCCATCGGCGGTCAGGACGAAATTGCCGTCGCAGCCAGCCTTGCTGTCCTCGTCATAATCGAGGTCGAGCACCGGGGTGCCGCTGAACACGCCGCAACTCACCGCCGCGACCTGCGTGTGGATCGGATCGTCCTTCAAGCTCTTGGCGGCGAGCAATTTGTCGATCGCGATCCTGAGCGCGACCCAGCCGCCGGATATCGCCGCCGTGCGCGTGCCGCCGTCGGCCTGGATCACGTCGCAATCGACGGTGATCTGCCGCTCGCCCAGCTTGGGCAGATCGACGACTGCGCGAAGCGACCGGCCGATCAGCCGCTGGATTTCCTGGGTACGGCCGGATTGCTTGCCTTTCGCCGCCTCGCGGTTGCCGCGCGTATGGGTGGCGCGGGGCAGCATCCCGTATTCGGCGGTCACCCAGCCCTGGCCCTTGCCACGAAGGAAGGGCGGCACCTTCTCCTCGACCGAGGCGGTGCACAGCACGCGCGTGTCGCCGAAGCTGACGAGGCAGGATCCTTCGGCGTGGCGGGTGAAATTGGGCTCGAAGCTGATGACTCGCATCTGATCGGGCGCGCGGCCGGAAGGGCGCATGGAAACTCCTTTGATCCTGATACTGGTTCGCCGCGTCCCTAGACCGGCAATTGGAATGGTTCAAACACCGCTCGTCCTGAGTAGCCGGTGAGCCTGTCGAACCGGCGTATCGAAGGACGGTCCTTCGATACGGGTCTTCGACTTGCTTCGCGCTCAGTCCCTACTCAGGACGAACGGAATTCAATTTCCTCCACCTTTCTCCTACATCGTACCGATGCCCCAGCCGATCAGCGAGATGAGCGACCGGATGCGCGAGATCTTCGGCCTTGTGGTCGAAGCCTATCTCGAGCGCGGTTCGCCGGTCGGATCGAAGACTCTGACCGGGAGCGTCAGCCTGTCGCCCGCCTCGATCCGCGGCGTGATGCAGGAGCTGGAGGAGCGCGGCCTGCTCACCCACCCGCATACGTCCGCCGGCCGAATTCCGACAGAGATCGGGCTTCGTTTGTTCGTCGACGGGATCATGCAGGCTTCCGCTCCCGATCCGCGCGAGCGGGCGGAGATCGAGCGGCAGATCGGCCGCGACCAGCCGATCGAGGATGCGCTTGCCGCGGTTTCGGCCGCGCTGTCCGGTCTCTCGTCGGCGGCGGGTGTCGTGCTTGCTCCGAAGCAGGAGCTTCGGCTTCGCCAGCTCAACCTGGTGCCGCTGTCGCCCGAGCGGGCGCTGGCGGTGCTGGTCGGTGCTGACGGGACCGTCGAAAATCGCGTGGTCGCGCTGGCGCCGGGCACTGATGCCGATGCGCTGTTGGAGGTCACTAATTTCGTCAACGCGCGACTCTCCGGCCTGACCCTGGCCGAGGCGGAAGCACGGCTTCGCCAGGAAATCCGCGAGCGGCGCGAGGCGCTGGACCTTGCCGCAGCCGAACTGATCGCCTCCGGCCTCGCCGCGTGGAGCGTCGACAATGAGCGGCGGCCGGTCCTGATCGTCCGCGGCCAGGCCAACTTGATCGACGAAGAGGCCGCCGCCGATCTCGACCGGGTCCGCCGATTGCTGGACGAACTCGAAGACCGGCAGGAAATCGCGCGGCTTCTGGAAGGCGCGCGCGATGCGCCCGGCTGCCGGATCTTCATTGGCAGCGAGAACCGGATGTTCGCGCTTTCCGGCTCTTCCGTTATCGCTGCGCCCTATCGCGGGAGCCGGGGCGAGGTGGTGGGCGTTGTCGGGGTTATCGGGCCCACGAGGTTGAACTATGCGCGCGTGGTACCCATGGTGGATTTCACTGCAAAAGCGCTGACGAGATTGATGGGATGATGGACAGCACCAAAGAGCATGACCTTCACGACGAAGCCGAGGACATCCGCAAGGAAACGGCGGAGGATTCGCCTGAAGTCGCCGAGCACGACCTTGTCGCCGACCTGCAGAAGGCGCTGGAGGAAGCGAACAGCAAAGCGCTCTATGCGGCGGCTGAAATGCAGAACGTGCGGCGTCGGCTGGAACAGGAGAAGAGCCAGGCGGCGGCCTATGCCTCCGCCAACTTCGCGCGCGACATGCTGGCGATTAAAGACCATCTCGACCGCGCCCTTGCGGCAGTGAGCGACGAGCTTCGCGCCGACAAGGTCGCAGGTAATTTCCTCGCCGGGATCGAATCGACCGCGCGGGAGCTGGATGCCGTGTTCAACCGCAACGGAGTGACTCGGATCGAGTCGAAGGGGCAGAAGCTCGACCCCAACAAACATCAGGCGATGATGGAGATTCCGTCGGCGGACGCGGAGCCCGGAACGATCGTCGAGGAGATGCAGCCCGGCTACATGCTCAAGGACCGTCTGCTGAGGCCGGCTTTGGTCGCGGTGGCGAAGAAAGCGGATTGATATTCCTCCCCTGCATTTGCAGGGGAGGGGGACCAGCGTAGCTGGTGGAGGGGCCTTTTAGCCACCCGCAAACCCGTCCACCGCCTTCAGCGGTCCCCCTCCCCACGAAATCGTGGGGAGGAATTTCAAAACGGCAGCAGCTTCTCCAATTCTTCAAGCGGCGGAGCACCCTCAAGCCGGTAGCCGCGCCTCAACAGAAAGGCGTGGCGCACAATCTCCGCCTGTTGCTCGAGCCCGTAGCGGACGAACGGGCGGCCGGGCACGATTGAGTAGCGATAGCGGCTGAAGGGCTGGCGCATCAGCGGCAGGTAGAATCGCCCGTAGCGCTGTGCCTGCCAAACGTGAGTCATCTCGTGGATGAAGAAGCCCTGCAGCCATAGTGGTTCTCGGCTGAAGTCCTCCGACCACAGCTTGCCGTGCGGATGGAAATGGATGCTGCCGCACGGCGCCATCGCCGCATTCTTCGGCTGGAGCGGCCACCATTTGCGGCGGATCAGCCGCACCGGTCCGTAATTGATCGCATCTCCGAACACGGAGCGACCCATCTCGACTTCACCGGGAGTTAGGGGACGTTCATCCACTTGCGAGCATCCAATCACGCCGCTAGGCAGCAGCAAACGCATATAGGGAAGGAAAGCCCCCAATGAGCGATACTGCTGAACGGGTGAAGAAGATCGTCGTCGAGCATCTCGGGGTCGAAGCCGACAAGGTGACTCCGGAAGCGAGCTTCATCGATGACCTGGGCGCCGACAGCCTCGATATCGTCGAGCTCGTCATGGCGTTCGAGGAAGAATTCAACGTCGAAATCCCCGACGATGCTGCCGAGAAGATCACGACCGTCAAGGACGCGATCGACTATATCGACCAGCACAAGGGCTGAAGCGCGTGCCGGGGTGCTTCGATATGGCATTTCGGCTCCGCTCAATGCCTACTCAGCACGAGCGGCTGAGGATGTTCCGCTCATCCTGAGTAGCCGCTGAGCCTGTCGAAGCGGCGTATCGAAGGACACAGGCTCAGCCCGGCGGGTTGGGCCTTTTCTATTGGAGATTGAGATGCGTCGAGTAGTTGTCACGGGATTGGGTCTCGTCACTCCGCTTGGCGGCGATGTCGAAACCAGCTGGCGCAATATCCTCGCCAGCAAGAGCGGCGCGGGGACGATCACCCGCTTCGATTCAAGCGATCAGAAGTGCCGAATCGCGTGCGAAGTGAAGCCCGCGGACCACGAATATGGGTTCGATCCAAACAAGCGCATCGATCACAAGGTCCAGCGCCAGGTCGATGCGTTTATCATCTACGGAATCGATGCCGCGGGGCAGGCGATCGAGGATGCTGGCCTGGTCGATGCCGATGAAGGGACTCGGCTTCGAACCGGCGTTTCCATCGGCTCGGGGATCGGAGGACTTCCGGGAATCGAGAGCGAGAGCATCGTTCTTCATGAGCGCGGGCCGGGCCGGGTTTCGCCGCACTTCGTCCACGGGCGGCTGATCAATCTCGTCTCCGGTCAGGTCTCGATCAAATATGGGCTGATGGGGCCGAACCACGCCGTCGTCACCGCCTGCTCGACCGGTGCCCATTCGATCGGTGACGCGGCGCGGATGATCAAGGACGACGACGCCGACATCATGCTCGCCGGAGGGACGGAGTCCGCTCTTTGTCCCCTGGGCATCGCAGGCTTCGCTCAGGCTCGGGCTCTTTCCACCGATTTCAATGACCAGCCCGAAAAGGCGAGCCGGCCATGGGATCGCGATCGCGACGGCTTCGTGATGGGCGAGGGTGCTGGAGTCGTCGTGCTCGAGGAATATGAGCATGCGAAGAAGCGCGGCGCGAAAATTTACGCGGAGGTCATCGGTTACGGTCTTTCGGGCGACGCCTACCACGTCACGGCCCCGCATCCGGAAGGCTCGGGCGCCTATCGCTCGATGGAGATGGCGCTTCGCAAGTCGAGGCTGCAGCCGTCCGACATCGACTACATCAACGCGCACGGCACCTCGACTCCGCTCGGCGACGAGCTCGAGCTGGGCGCGGTCCGGCGGCTGTTCGGCGACGCGATCGGATCTCTCTCGATGAGCTCTACCAAGTCGGCAATCGGCCACCTGCTCGGTGGCGCCGGAGCGGTCGAGAGAATCTTCTGCATCCTCGCGCTGCGCGATCAGATCGTGCCGCCGACCCTCAATCTCGACAATCCGAGTGAGGGCACGGAAGGGATCGATCTCGTGCCGCACACCGCGAGGAAGCGGCAGGTCCGGGCAGTGCTCAACAACAGCTTCGGCTTCGGCGGCACCAACGCGTCGCTCATTATGAGGGCAGTGTGACTCGCATAGTGCCCCTGCGCAGGCAGGGGCCCAGACCAGCGCGTCAGCGCTGTTTTCAGCGGTTCAACTGGACTCCTGCGTTGACCTTCGGTCGACTTCGTCCCGCAGGGGAACTGAAATGAGCCGGCGGCTGGCGATGACGGCCGCGGGGCTCATCGCCCTTGGATATGCGCTGATCATCTTCCTGTGGTGGAGCCCAGGCCCGAAGCGCGGGCCCCATGTGCTGATGGTGCACGAGGGTTCTACCGTTGCCACCGTCGCCCGGCAGCTCGACCGCGAAGGCGCGATCCCCGGCAACGCGCTGACCTTCCGCGCGATGGCTCGGCTGTTCGGGCCGCATGACCCAATCCAGGCCGGCGAGTTCCAGATCCCGAACCGGATGAGCGCAGCCCGGATCCTGGAGTTATTGGAGCACGGGAAACCGGTGCTGAGGCTGGTGACGGTGCCGGAGGGGATGCCGTCGGTCGAGGTACAGGCGAAGCTGGCGGCGATCCCTTACCTCACCGGGCCCTCACCGCTCGCGCCGGACGGGTCGTTGCTTCCCGATACTTATGGGTATCAGCGCGGCGAAGCTCGCGGCGCAATCATCCAGCGGATGCAGCAGGCGATGACGAACTTCATCAACTCCGCCTGGCCGCAGAAGAAGGGGGACTGCCCGGTCGCATCGAAGCAGGATGCGCTGACGCTCGCTTCGATTGTGGAGAAGGAGACCGCCAAGCCCGCCGAGCGCCCGCTGGTCGCCGGAGTCTATTGCAATCGGCTGAAGATCGGGATGGCGCTCGATGCCGATCCGACCGTCATCTACCCGATCACCAGGGGAAAGCCGCTCGGCCGGCGGATCAAGGAGTCGGAGCTCCACTCGACCGACCCCTACAATACCTACACCCATCCCGGGCTTCCGCCGGGGCCGATCACCAATCCCGGCCGCGCAAGCATCCTCGCGGTACTCAACCCGGCGCCAACCAAGGCGCTCTACTTCGTCGCTGACGGCACTGGCGGCCACGTCTTCGCCGACACGCTCGCCGAGCAGAATGCCAATGTGCAAAAATGGTATGCGATCCGCCGTCAGCGCGGGCAGATGTGACGACGAAGGCGGCATCGATCTGATCATTCCCTCACCTGGGGGCCATCCACAACATTCTTTCAAGAACAAAAATCTTTCGCACATTTGGCGCGATTAGTGCGCCGCGTCAGCTGTAAGCCCCAGAACTGCGGGGTTTTGGGACAGGGTCAGCTTAACTTTAGATAACGCTATTTTGACTCCCGAAATCTCACTTCATATATGATGAGAGTCCGAGTCGCACCTGCTGAGTCCGGTTTGCACCGCTCCAGCCCGGTTCGCATCGGACAGTGAAAACAGGGGAGTATTAAATGTTGAAGTCAAAATGGCTTACGCCGCTACTTGCGGCGACGATGACGCTCGTCTCCACGGCAGCCGATGCCGCCGTTTGGAGTTCCTCGGCTCAGTACGGCAGTTACACCAGTGGCTCGTACCACTGGAACAATGACGAGTGGGGCAGCGGACACGGGCCTCAGACGATTTGGGTTAATTCCTCCAGTAACTGGGGGGTGTGGTCGCAGCAGCCGAACACCGGCGGCATCAAGTCCTATCCGGACGAATACATTTACTTCGGCCGCAACATCAATTCGATGAACACGCTTAGTGTGAGTTGGAATCAGACGACGCCCAGCTATGGTGTCTGGGATGCCGCCTTTGACGTGTGGGATTCCAGCAACCAGCACGAGATCATGATCTGGACGAACTGGATGGGCGCGAAGCCGATTGCCGCCCATTGGGATTCCTCGGGCAATCCTATTCCGTCGTACACCAACGTGTGCACCGGCAACGGCTGCTGGAACGTCTACATCGGCAGCAACGGCTCCAACGCAGTGCTGTCGTTCCTTCGCACCAGCAAGACCAACAACAGTTCGGTCGATATCAAGGCGCTTCTGAAGTGGGCCGAGTCGAAGGGAATTTTCGGCAACCTCTACATCGGCAACGTCGATTACGGAGTGGAGATTACCTCGACCAACAACACAGGCACAAACTTCGGATTTACCAATTATTTCACCTGGAACTGAGTAGATAGCGATGTGCGGCAGGCGGACGGCTCGCGGGCTGTTCGCCTGCCGACTTTTCTCAGAACCGGCGCGTGTTCATGGTGTCGACCGTAATCAAACCGCGGCAGTGGGCCGCAATCGTCTTTTTCCTGGTCCTTCAAACGGCCTTTGCCGCACGCGCGCGTGCTCAAGGCGCTCAGGTAATCCTCACTGACGCGCAGGTCACCCAAACCAGCTTCGATGAAGCGCGGCTTGCGCTGGCATTCAGCCAGAATGCACCCAACTGGACCTCGACAGGCAACGGCAGCGCGCACATCGAGATAAGCCTGCCAAACACGCACGAGGATAGCGGAGTTGCGCTGAAGGCGTCCGGCGACTTGATCCGATCGGTGCAGGCCAGGCCGCAGGGTCAGGATCTCATATTGGTCGTCGACACCACGACGCCCGTGCAGGTTTCGGCGGTTCCGCTGCCTCCAAGCCAGTACCGACGGCTGATTTTATCCTTGAAGAAGAGCGGGGCCGGGACGGACACGCCGGCGCCAGCTGGCTTGGGTGCTCCTCAGGCGCCTCTTCCGCATACCCTCGATCCTCCGCCCGGCGAGGACGGGTTCGAAATGATCCCGCTCAAATATGCCGATGTCAGCGAAGTGGTTGGCCTTTTGGCCAACGGGATAGCCGTGAAGTCCAACGACTCCTTCAGTCCAAGCGAGCCGGGGTTTGGGTCGCAGGCTTTGGCCGGTGGTGGGGGCAACAACTACACACCCACGCCTACTCAGGACAAATCGGACAGTGACCCGCTCGGCCAGGCCGTGGACGATTCCCTGGCAATCGACCGGCGCCTCAATGCGATCTGGGTGAGGGGCTCGCCCGAACATATCGCGCGGGTGAAGCAGGAGATTGCGCTGATCGATGTGCCGCTGGACAGCGTGGTGCTGGAGACGCAGTTCGTCGAATTGACGGAAATCGGCCAGAAGGCGCTCGGGATCGATTTTGCCAACGCCAACGGCCAGATCGGAGTGGTCAGCTTCAGTTCGGGCGGGTTCATTTCCACCTTTGGTGGCCCCTCCGGGGGACACCTTGTCAGCGCACAGTTCCAGGCAGCGCTATATGCCCAAATTTCGAAGGGGAACGGCCGGATCGTGTCGGCGCCCCGGATTGCAGCCCAGAGCGGATCGACGGCGAAGATCATCACCGGCGATGCGCTTCCGATTCTAACCTCGATCGCGCTGTCGGGCGTGAATGGCGTCTCGCAGCAGGTGCAATATGTGAACGTCGGCGTGACTCTGCAGATTGCGCCGCGGGTCAGCGAAGACGGATTTGTCTCCAGTCACGTGTTCGCGGTCGTCTCGAGCGTCACCGGTTATCAGCAGGGGTATCCGACCATCAGCCAGCGCGAGGCGGAAACCT
>Ga0157369_10000831_pt1 | contig 39471 bp, 28 predicted proteins | sample C25metaG_FD_113461 | JGI IMG/M metagenome (GOLD analysis project Ga0157369, IMG submission 113461) | Corn rhizosphere microbial communities from Kellogg Biological Station, Michigan, USA - C2-5 metaG | ecosystem: Host-associated > Plants > Roots > Rhizosphere > Soil | place: USA: Michigan... | reverse complement strand
GTGATGGAACTGGCGCACGATGATATCCAGCCAGTGCCGGATTTTGGAACCAGCGTCAAGTTAGATTACCTGATCGGGATGGCGCAGTCAGGCAGGAAGTTCGTTCTTCTGCTGGACGTTGACAAGGTCCTCACCACAGAAGAATTGCGCGATCTAAGTTTGGTTTCCAGTTCCCTGGAAGAAAATGTCGCGTCGGGAGAATTCAGCGCAGAGGAACCGCACATATTCAATACGGCGGAAGCTGGCCAAAACCTGGACCGGGAGATTTAAGACCGGTTATTTCCGAGAACGACAAATGAAGGCAACGAATTTTGAAGAAGATGCCGCTACCTCGAACCACGGAACCGGCATTAAGAAAATCCTGCTGGTGGATGATTCATCCACCTCGCGTATGACGGCCAGGATGCTCCTGTCCGGCCATGAGTCCTATGTTCTTACCAGCGCTTGCGATGGCCAGGAAGGAGTAGAGAAGGCCATCGCCGAACTTCCTAACCTGATCCTGATGGATATCGAAATGCCGCGAATGAATGGAATTGATGCATGCCGGCTGCTGAAGCAGAACAATACGACCAAGAACATTCCCGTGGTCCTGTTGACGATGCGCGGTGAAGAGCAGTTCGTGCGTCAGGCCTATGCCAGCGGTTGCAATGAGTTCCTGACTAAGCCTGTCAATGAACAGAAGCTCAACATGGTAATCAAAAAGTATCTTGGTTCGTAGGCCGAGTTGCACCGGCTAATCTTTTCTGGAACCTGACTGACGCAAACTTTTTTGAAAGAAGTTACAGAATCATGCAACCGCTGGACATCGATTCGAGACCGGCCACAAAGGCCGATCCCGTCCCCAATTTGAAAGCCTCTCCGCTTCTCACTTTTCAGGCGCTCTCGCACGAGATTTCTGAAAGAGAATTTCTTCGTCTGCGCAACCTCGTTTATGAGGAGGCGGGTCTATGGCTTACGCCAGCCAAGACCGCGCTGCTGGTGGGCCGGCTTGCCAAACGCCTTCGACACCACGGATTGAAATCGTTTAAGCAATACTACGAGCTCGTCATCAATTCACCGGAAGAACGCATTCAGATGCTGGATGCGCTTTCCACCAATGAGACCCATTTCTTTCGCGAACCGCAACACTTCGAATTGCTGAAGTCGGTGATTTTTCCAAGATGGGCAGAAGAAGCCGCCGCCGGCTACCGCAGCCGCAAAATTCGCGTGCTAAGCGCCGGATGCTCAACCGGCCAGGAGCCTTACTCGCTGGCCATGGCCCTCCTTGATCGCTTCCCCGGATGGGAAATAGAAATCATAGCCACTGATCTATCCACACGGGCGCTGGAGATTGCCCGGGCCGGTATATGGCCGGCTGCAAAGGCAGATGAGATTCCTTCTTCTTATCTCAAGGCCTTTATGCTGAAAGGATTTGCGGAACAGGCCGGCAAGATGAAAGCAGGGCCGGAAATTCGCTCCGTTATCCGCTTTTTTCGCATGAATTTGAATGAGCGGGCATATCCCTTGACGGGCAAATTCGAGATGATTTTTTGCCGGAATGTTCTGATCTATTTCGATCAACGCGGCCGTGAGCGAGTGGTGCGCCGCCTGGCCAGTTTTCTTGCCCCTGATGGATACATTTTTCTGGGCCACGCTGAAAGCTTACACTCCATGAGCGACCGTTTGCGGAGCATCATCCCCACGGTTTACGTCGGAAAAGATGATGCGATTTGTGATGCAAAACCATAGCACGCCCTCTCCAATCCAGGTCCTGGTCGTAGATGACTCCGCAGTGGTACGGCAGGTCATGCATGCCATTCTTTCCCAGGAACCCGATATGGCGGTTACTGTTGCCGCCGATCCCCTGATCGCAATGCAAAAGATGAAGCAGGTGCGCCCGCACGTCGTCGTTCTTGATCTGGAAATGCCCAGAATGGACGGGCTCACCTTTCTTCGTAAGATCATGGCTGAAGACCCGATTCCTACGGTGGTTTGTTCGGGAGTCGCCGCAAAAGGTACGGAGAAGGCCCTTCTGGCTCTGGACGAAGGAGCGCTGGGCATTCTCACCAAACCGAAACTTGGGGTTGGCAATTTCCTTCACGAATCCGCCTTGGCGCTGATTGATACTGTAAGAGAAGCAGCGCAGGCAAAAGTGAAGCAGCGCATGCCACTCCACAATTTTCCCAGCAGCCGCCCGGCCGCTGTTCCAACTTTACGTTCGATGGCCGCGCAACCCCCTGGAACAATTGTTGCCATAGGCGCCTCCATCGGGGGAACAGAAGCTCTGGCGCAAGTGCTCACCGCATTGTCTGTCGATACGCCTGGTGTCGTGATTGTCCAGCATATGCCTGAGTTCTTTACAGCAGCATTTGCTAACCGGTTGAATGCCTTGTGCCGGATCGAAGTAAAGGAAGGCGAAGATGGCGACCAAATTACCCGAGGACGCGCCATCATCGCGCCAGGAAACCGCCATCTTTCTGTGGTGCGGCGGCACGGAGCTTTCTATGTTGAGCTGAGCGATGGACCTCTGGTTTCGCGCCATCGTCCCAGCGTCGATGTCCTTTTTCAGTCGGTCGCTTCTGCCGCTGGCGCAAGTGCAATGGGAATAATTCTCACAGGAATGGGGAATGATGGCGCCTCTGGACTGCTGGATATGAAGCGCGCCGGCAGCACTAACATCGCTCAAGATGAAAAGACCTGCATTGTCTTTGGCATGCCCAAGGAAGCGATTTCCGCCGGGGCTGTTGACACCGTTGCGCCACTAGCCTGCATCCCAAACCTGATTATGAGTTGGGCGAGCTCTCGTCGGCTGAAACAATAAATAGAAATCAAATAACACGCGAGCGCGGCAGCTGAATTGGAGAAGAGGCTAATCGTTCAGCCGCATTGGAATAGGCTTGCTTTGAAACCTCTCTATTTTCGTATTGTCATATCTAGTGAGAACACAGCGGGGTAGCTAATGAAAAGTTTCAAAGTTGGTGTCCTCCAACTTCAGGGCAGCAACTCGCCACAATGGAAACCAAGAGGCGCGTCGAGGGATACCGTTTGGCCAATCTTGAACCCCAATGCTCAGAGCCGCTGAATCTCTTCGACTTCCAGAACATCAAAGTGTTCACGCTGGGTCAGATGTGGGTCTCTCTGATGGGACCGGCTCAACGCCCGCAGATGTTACGTGGGGTCTGGTGATGCCGTGTGAAAGTTCAATTTAGGCGCGAAATGTGTCTGGGGTTCGGAGATCGAGTGCAAAACAATTTGAGAAATCGATGCATCAGCATTGTGAGCTCGACATCAGAAAGGGCTGTAAGTTGTTGAAAAGATGGTGGACCTGGTCGGGATCGAACCCAATAGGGCTATTGATAATACGTAAGTTATTGATCTTACGTATGCCCAGAAGGCCCAAAAGACCCACAATGCCGGCTCGCTTGTACGTTTTTTGTACGGCGATTCCTCAGCATTATCGTGACCCGCATTGGTCACTTTCAGACGTAAAACAGATTACCACAACGTTGGTGGAAAACTCTTTGAATCGCACGGTTACAACGTATCTGGGGCGCACGATAGAAACAACAATCTTTGGATGAAGTTCTGGTCCTGGTTTTGTTTTGAATTTCTAGGGTGACGGCCATCACCGCAGCCAGATTCGATACGCACGACACTTTCTTGCTCTATGGCAGTCAAATTCCGAGAAGAGCTCTCTGCAGCCGCAAATTTCTGTCACAATTTTGTCTCAGTTTCGATGAGTTTCATTACCCGTCCCATCGTCGAGCTTCGTCCGCTGCCGGCTATGCTTGCGAACACAGGTGCCATCGAGTGGTCGAGGTTTCTTGATCGCCCAGTCATTAACTCCACCTGCTTTGATTGCGACGCCGCTGTGGCCGGAAAAACCGTGCTCATTACCGGGGCGGCAGGCTCCATCGGTTCCGCTCTCGCCCGCCGCCTGATGGACGCGCCCGTGGACACTCTGCTGCTTCTCGATTGTTCCCTTCCTGGCTTACAAGCTCTTTGCCGGAAATATGTTGAACGACTCGCCAAATCTCCCCGGGTTGAGTTCCTTCAGACAGATATTCTCTCCGAGGGCGAACTGCAGGACACATTTCTGAAACATCGGCCTCAGATCGTCTTCCACACCGCGGCCCTGAAGCATCTCGCGGCACTCGAGCGCGCCCCAGTCAATGCGATCAAGACCAATGTTCTGGGGACGCTGCGGTTGCTGGAGCTTGTGGACAGCTCCGATGTGGAGTGCTTTGTCAACATATCTACCGATAAAGCGGTGAACCCCATCAGCATTCTCGGGGTATCTAAGCGCATCGCAGAATTGCTGGTTCTATCGATGGAGTCAAGCGGAGCGCGCATGGTTTCTCTGAGACTGGGCAATGTTCTGGGGAGCTCTGGAAGTGTCGTTCCCCTGTTCCTGCGCAGCCTTCAAAATAACCAGCCGCTGAAAATAACAGATCCGCAGGCTTCAAGGTATTTCGTCACCATGGATGAGGCGGTGTCCTTGCTTCTAGCGTCGCTGGCCGTTTCCGATAACTCTCTGCTGCTGCCCGCCATGGGCGCCCCGCGGCGGATCGGAGATCTTGCGGCCTTCTTGCTCAATGAGTTTCAATGCGTTTTCCCTGACAAATCATTGACTGTCACCGGCCTGCGCGACGGTGAAAAGCGCGCCGAACAGCTTCTCTACCAGCATGAATATCTAGGTGCCGGCCCTGTTCCCCATCTTCGCAGGATCTTAAACAGCAGAGTTCCCGATAGGGACGAATTTGCCGAGAACGTGGGGCGGCTCCTGGAACTGATTGTTGAAGGCGGGACAACTGGGTTGATCGAGGCCCTTTCCAGGATTGTGCCGGAGTTCACGGCCAGCCCCGCTCTGCAAAGTTACCTCCGCTGATACGCATATGCCACAAACGATCACGTCCACTCGGGAAAGCCCGCTGACACTGCCCACTTCAGCGCGCAATGCTACAACATCGCTATCGGCCGCCACACTTGCGCGATTGATCCGGGGGAAGCACCTCTCACCCGTTGAGGTGATAGACGCCTATCTCATGCAAATTGAGCGGTTCAATCCTGCGATCAATGCCTTCTCTCATATCGATGCGGAGGGTGCGCGGGCCGCGGCCCGGGAATCGGAAGCAATGCTGATGCGCGGAGATGCACCGGGTCTCCTGCATGGGGTCCCCCTTACCATTAAATCCTGCATTGACGTGAAGGGCTTCCCCTGCGAAGCGGGCAGCCGGTTACGGTCGGGATATGTCGCGGCACAGGACGCAACGCTGGTAAAGCGACTCAGGAATGCGGGGGCGATCATCATCGGGAACACCAGCATTCCCGAAGCGCTAGTGGCTTACCACACCGAGAACAAATTGCAGGGCCGCACATGCAACCCATGGGACCTGACAAGGACCGCCGGCGGTTCCAGCGGCGGAGAAGCGGCGGCCATTGCATGCGGCATGTCCGCAGGCGGCATTGGCAGCGATGGTGGAGGGTCCATCCGGGTTCCGGCCAGCTTTTGCGGTATCGCCGGATTGAAACCTACTCCGGGAACAATTCCGGGGACCGGGCATTATCTTCCGTGCGCCGGCCCCTTCTCCCTGATCGGTGTTGTGGGGCCGATGGCGCGGACCGTGGAAGATCTACAACTGCTGCTTGAAATCACCAGCGGTTACGATGCCGACGATCCCGTATCGTTTCCCGGCGCTCCTTCGGTCCGCGATAGGCTTTCCGCTGAATGTCGCGCGGACAAACCGCGCATCGGGTTTTACGAAGACGACGGATACAGTCCTCCTGCGCCTGAAGTACGCGCGGCCGTTAAGGCCGCCGCAAGCACGCTGGCCGGATACGGATTTGAAGTCGAACCCTTTCGCCCTGACGGACTCGATCGAGTGCGTGAGCTGTGGTTCACGATCTTTGTGGAAGCCATTGCAATGGTGTTGAAGCCCATGACGCTGAATCGGGAAGACGAAATCAGCGACAACACAAGGGAATTCCTGGCGCTGGCCGCTGAGCAACCTCCGCTCACCGGTGAGCGGCTTCTGCACACCCTGCTGGAAAGAGATGCCCGGCGCGCCGAGGTACTCGCCCAGATGGAACGCTTCCCGATTCTGCTTGCTCCAGTCTGCGCGACTTCGGCGTTTCTTCACGAAGACGCGGGATGGGGGCCAGCCCACTCCGCCGACTATGTGCGCACCATGTCCTACAGCCAGCATTACAACTTGCTGGGAAATCCCGCTGCCACGGTCCGCGTCGGGGAGACCTCGGAAGGACTGCCCATCGGAGTGCAGATCGTCGGACGACCCTATAAAGAAGATGAAGTCCTGGCGGTAGCGGGGACTCTGGAAAAGCTAACCAAAAGCATTTAGCCGCGAATTAACGCGAATCAGTTTTTTATGGGCCAGGTAATAAAGAGAAAAATCGCCGTCGTAACCAGTTCCCGCGCCGACTACTCACACCTCTACTGGGTGCTGGTTGAGCTTTCGAAGCTGAGCAACGTGGAGCTTTCCGTTGTGACCATAGGGCCGCACCTGTCGTCGGAGTTCGGCAGCACCTCGGAAGACCTGGTTCGCGACGGCTTTGTTTCGTCGGCCAATATCGAGTGCCTGCTCAGTTCCGACTCCGACATAGGAATGGCCAAGACAATTGGCGTGGCTACTCTCGGGCTGGCCGACTATCTGGGAAAGCTGCGGCCCGACCTGTTGCTGCTGATCGCCGACCGCTATGAGATGCTGGCGCCGGCCTCCGTTGCCGTGGCTCTGAGAATCCCCATTGCCCATATTGAGGGCGGCGATGTCAGCCTGGGAGCCATCGACGAGGCGGTGCGAAATGCACTGACCAAGCTAAGCCATATCCATCTGACCACGACCGAACGCTCGCGCATGAGAGTGATCGGCATGGGTGAGGAACCCTGGCGGGCACATGTGGTGGGCAGCCCTTCTCTCGACCACGTTACGAAGGGAGCGCTTTTAAGCCGCGAAGAAGTGGAACGACGTCTGAATATCTCTCTCGATCAAACCACACTTGCGATCATCTATCATCCGGTGACGCTGTGCCGCGACACCTTATGCGAAGTGGAAGAGATGTTCGCCGCGCTCGAAGATCTGCCGCAAAACCTGCTGTTCATCGGTCCCAATGCCGATGCCGGCAGCCGCGAACTGCTGCAGCGGACCCACGCCTTCGCCGGACGCAAGCCGAACGCGCGGTTCATTCCCACCATCGACCATCAGACTTATTTGAGTCTTTTGCAATTCGTCGCCGCGCTCATCGGTAACTCCAGCAGCGGAGTGATGGAAGCCGCATCCTTCAAACTGCCGGCGGTCAATATAGGAATCCGGCAGAGCGGACGGGAGCATGGACGGAACGTACTGGATTGCCAGGCGGACCGAAGCGAGATCGCCGGCGCAATCCGCCTGGCGCTGAGCCCGTCTTTCGCCGCATCTCTGCACGATTTGAAAAATCCGTACGGAGACGGACATTCCGCCGAAAAAATCGCAAAAATCCTGGGAACCGCCGACCTTTCCGAATCATTGCTCACTAAAGCGCCTTCGCGCATCGATCTTCATTCCCCCGCCGCATGAAAGTCCCTCTCGCATGCCCGGAGATAACGGAAACCGATATCGTCGCCGTGGTGTCCGTGCTGCGGTCCGGACGTCTTAGTCTGGGGCCGGTGCTGCATGAGTTCGAAGATGCCCTAGCCGCTTTTCTCAATGTCCGTTATGCGGTGGCAGTGAACTCAGGAACCAGCGCGCTGCAGCTTGCTTTGCGCGCCCTGAACATTGTGGAAGGCGATGAGGTCATTCTGCCCTCCTTCAGCTTCATGGCGGTCACCAATGCCATCCTGAGCGAGCGGGCGGTGCCGGTGTTCGTGGATATCGCCCGCGGAAGCTGCAATATGGCCCTCGACTCCATCGAAGCCGCGCTTAGCGAACGCACCCGGGCCATCGTCATAGTTCATTCATTTGGCTGCCCCGCGCCGGCGGAGGAAATCGTCGCCTTCGCGCGCCGGCATTCGCTTGCCACGATCGAAGACGCCTGCGAGGCCCTGGGCTCGGAGCGTAATGGCCGCAAATCCGGCACACTCGCCGACATCGGCACCCTGGCGTTTTATCCTAACAAGATCATCACCACCGGCGAAGGCGGGGCGCTGGTCACCAACTCTGCGGCCCTTGCAGAAAGAGTGCGAAGCCTGAGCAACCAGGGGCGCATACCGTGCGGGGACTGGTTTCAGCATTTTGAACCGGGCTCCAGCTATCGGATTTCCGATATCAACTGCGCACTCGGTCTCCAACAGCTTGCGCGCATTGAAACCATTCTGCGCCGCCGCGAAACTGTGGCGGAAAACTACAGAGCGCGTCTGCGGGCAATGTCGGGAGTGACTTTCTTCGGCAATGATGGCCGGAACCAATCTCGTATCAGCTGGTTTACGTTTCCTGTGTTACTGGATCCATCTTTTACCCGCGGCGACCGCGACGAGATATGGACAGAGTTAAAGCGCCGGGGCGTTGAATCCGGAAGATATTTCGCACCCTCTCACCTTCAGCCCGCACTGCGCGGTCTTCCCTTCCAGTGTGGCGGACTCAGCGAGACGATCTCTTTCTCGGAACGGCTGCTCTGCCTGCCGCTGTTCGATTCCATCACCGGGGAGCAGCTCGATTTTGTCTGCGGCTCGCTCGCGGAAATCCTGGACGAGATTGCTTCACGCCGCATGGCTCACGCAGCGGTCAGTTGATAGAGCAGATGTCCGGAAAGCGAAAGCCGGCATTCCTCGCCGGTTTCATAGTCCACGACCCAGCGACGCGCAATTTTCAAGCCGGCGGAACAGCACAGGCCTTCGATTTCCGCATCGGTAAACAGATGGCCCTGAGTGAAAACCGTCTTGTCACCCACCTTCCAGGAAATTGTCACGTCTCCATGCTTTTCAGACGGGTTTAAAAAGTCGCGACCCATGCGAAGAAACGTCCTGCCCCAGCCGTAAGCCGCGCCGTTGTAACGATGACTGACATCCAGAAAGACCGCGCCGCCCGGCGTCAAAAGCTTTCTGGTCCGGTCGAGCGTGAGCGTTCTTTCGCGGTTGTCTGGCAGATGCCCCAGAACATTCCAAAGACAGGTAATGATTTCAAATGCGGGGGCAGCCGCGGGAACGTCCGTTATGCGGCACGACCAGATTTCCACGCCTTCGGGGCAGTGGGCACGCATCCCGGCGCTGGGTTCCAGCAGCACGACCCGCGCCACTCCGGCGGAGCTGGCGATTCGCAGGGCGCGACGTCCGTCACCGGCGCCTATGTCCAGCAGAGATCCCGCCGAACTAATGCCACTGATGACGATCTCTTCCACCTTTTGCAGGTAGGCCCTCCTGGTCTCCGAATACGACCTGTAGGCGGGCGCAAAAATGTCATAGGCCGCGATCGGAGGCAGCACGTCTTGCGACGGAGGCGTGGGACTGCTCAAAATCGTGGCGCTCCCGATTGGAACTTTCACGGAATCCTTGACACATCAGCCGGCGAAAACTCGCGCAGCTTTGAAGCTTTTTTCACGACGCAAAATGGCCGAACGAAAACCCGCAAATTCGCGGGCACTGTCTGTCTCAGTACATGTCCGGCTCCCTCAGCGATCGTGCATAAGGCCTCAGGCCCTGGTCCGGGCAGGAGCCGGTTGAATTCGTCTCGTGAAATCGACTCCCCGGAGTTCCCAGCTCATGATTAAGAAGATGTTGCCTGGTTTCCGCGCGTTTAACAACGGTATGGTGGTCGTCCTGTTTCTTTCCGCCGTCTGGTTGTACGCATTCCCCGCCCCTACTCTGCCTTACGCGGCCATGATTCTGCTGCACGCCTTCGGCGGGCTGGTGGCCCTCGCATGCCTGATATGGTTCTGCCTGCGCTACCTGCGGGAGACATCCTGGATGGCAAGACTGGGCTGGATCGCGCTGACCATCGGCGGCTTGTTGGGCGGCGCACTGGTAAAACTGGGGACCACGCGGGAACACGCAAAATGGCTCTATCTGCACATCGGCTTCTGCATGGCGGGCGTCATTCTGCTGGCGGCGGTCTGGCTCGCGCAATGGCTTTCCGCAAAAATCAGAATCGGACAGATCGCCCCGCGTCTTGCCGCAACCGTCGTTCTGCTGGCCTGCGCGTATGGACTGGCTTACGGATCGTGGTCCCTGCGCGAGGGGCGCTGGCTTGGCTCTCATGTCATTAAGAATCCGTCCATGGCTCCGGAAACTATGAACGCCGAAGGCGACGGCCCCAAAGGCCTGTTCTTTCCCAGTTCCGCCCAAGTGATCAACGGCGGGCACATTCCCAGCAAGTTTTTTATGGAATCCGACAGTTGTAAGCGCTGCCACGCCGACATTTACAAACAGTGGAACAGTTCGGTCCACCACATTTCATCGTTCAACAATCAGTGGTACAGAAAAAGCATCGAGTACATGCAGGATGTCGTGGGCACCCAGCCGTCAAAATGGTGCGGCGGATGTCACGACCCGGCCGTCCTCTACAGCGGCCTCATGGATACGCCCATCAAGCAGATCGTTCACCGTCCCGAGGCCCAGGCAGGCCTGGGATGCATGATGTGCCACTCCATCGCGCAGGTAAAAAGCACGATGGGCCAGGGCGACTTCTATCTCGAATATCCGAAGCTGCACGAACTGGCCGCCAGCAAAAACCCCCTCGTGCGCGCCGTGCACGATTTCATGACCTATCTGAATCCCGAGCCGCATCGCCGCACCTTCCTCAAACCTTTCATGCGGACACAAACCGCCGAGTTCTGTTCCAGTTGTCACAAGGTCCATCTAGATGCTCCGGTAAACCACTACCGCTGGATCCGGGGCTTCAACGAATATGATAACTGGCAGGCAAGCGGAGTTTCCGGCTACGGAGCGCGGTCATTCTACTATCCGGCGAAATCGCAGCAGTGCGCCGACTGCCATATGCCGCTGCAAAAATCCGACGACGCGGGGAACGTCAACGGCATGGTCCATTCGCATCGCTTCCCCGCCGCTAATACCGCGATACCCACAGCAACAAAAGATCCTGAGCAGTTGAAGATTACCGAAGATTTTCTGAAGAACAAGATCCTGAGCGTGGATATTTTTGCGCTCTCCAAAGCCCGCCCCGAAAAGAACGCAGGTGCCGTGCCTCAGACCGATCTGGCCACTACCTTTGCAGTGGGTGAAGAAGCGGAAACCAAAGTAGCTTCCATCAGCGACGCGCCCGTAGTCCCGATTACCGCACCGCTGAACCGCGTGCAGGCGGCGGTGCGGCGCGGCGACACCGTTCAGGTAGACGTGGTGGTGCGCACCCGCACTATCGGACACTTCTTCCCTGGTGGAACCGTGGATGCCTACGACACCTGGCTGGAACTGAAGGGGACCGACGACAAAGGCCACACCGTTTTCTGGAGCGGCAAGGTCGAAGATAACGGCAAAGGGCCCGTCGAAAAAGGCGCACATTTCTATCGCGCACTGCAGATGGATGAACATGCCCATCCCATCAACAAACGCAACGCATGGTCAACACGCGCCGTGGTCTATGTGCGGCTGATTCCTCCGGGAGCCGCCGACACCGCGCATTTCCGCGTGTCTGTTCCCAACAACGCCGGCAATCAAATTAAGCTGCATGCCCGGCTGCTCTACCGCAAGTTCTCCTGGTACAACACCCAGTTCTCTTTCGCGGGCGTACCCGATCCGGCGAAGGGTGGCGACGTGAAACCCAACTACGACGACCGCCCGATGGTGTTCAACGGCAGCACGGCCGAAGTCTCAGCTGTAGACAAAAAAATTCCAGACCTCCCCATCGTCACTCTCGGCGAAGATGAAGTCACGATTCAGGTGCTGGACCGCAAGGCCCCAGCGCCCGAACCGAGCATCGCATTGAACCCCAAGGAGTGGCAGCGCTGGAACGACTACGGCATCGGCCTGTTCCTGCAGGGCGACTTGAAGGCAGCGCAGGCCGCCTTCCAGAAAATTACCGAGATGGACCCAAAGAACCCGGATGGCTGGGTGAACATCGGCAGGGCCGCAGTGCAGGAAGGCGACATGGAACGCGCCCGTGAAGTGCTGAAGCGCGCGCTGGAGATCAATCCCAAACTGGCGCGCGCCAATTTCTTCTACGCCAAGGTACTGCGAAACGATGGCGACTACGACGGCGCAACGGAACACCTGCGCACCGTTCTCGCGCAGTATCCGCGGGATCGGGTAGCGCTCAATGACCTGGGACGCATTCTTTTCCTGAAGCGGCAATATGCCGACGCCATTCAGCAACTGCAGGCGGTACTGGCAATAGACCCCGAAGACCTTCAGGCAAACTACAATCTCATGCTTTGTTACAACGGGCTCGGCAACGCGACTCGTGCCCACGACTATGAAACGCGCTATCTACGCTTCAAGAATGATGAAGCATCACAAGCCCTCACGGGGCCTTATCGTCTTTTGAACGCCGACGACAATAAAGAACGGCAGGCGATTCATGCCCACGTGTCGGTGCCACTACAGGAGCCGAGCGGGGCACTTGCCACCACGATGAAAAAAGAACGCAGAGAGCATGTTGCGCATGTTCCGATGAATCCGAAGAAGACCGCGGAAACTGGATCGGAAAAGACGCCCGGAGGGGAGTAAGACAAGTTCTGCGAGAAATATTCAGATTGAAAGAAGTCCGCACAGCGGACGAGCGATAGAAGCCCCAATAGAGTTTACTTACGGTCGGCGAAGTCCTCGGCTGGACGACTGACCGGCCCCGCCCGGTTTCTGGGAACGGGGCGTAATTTATTGAGAGTAGCCCTGCTCAATCCGTTCGCGTCCGGATGGTTGTCATGCCTTCTGGATTCGTTGCCAGCCGACGAAGTGTGACGAGTCTGGCGAACCGCCGACAGCCGCGATTTGAAGATTCGCCCGAAGTCAGCGACACGCAGCCATTCGACCATTTAAGCCCGACCTCTGCTATGCCCGAGCTGCGAGATCAACATGTCGTATGCCAAACTCCGCGCCCGACGTTAGTGAAGGCGGTATATGTAATTGGAGGTGTCAAAGGGGAGACGGGTCACCCAGACTTCGAAGACAGCCAATTGGGTTACGCATGCACGCAGTTGGGGGAGACCATCGCGCGTAGCGGAGCAGAGTTAATTGTGTGCAGCCCGTTCCTGTCGACTACTTCTACCCGCAGCCTGAAAATGACGAGTCGTGGGGGCAGGCGTGGCTGCTGTGCCAAATCCAGGCTTTGGAATATGCAGACGCCGTGGTAGCCGTAGGCGGCCGTGTTTCAAAAACAGCGATGACGATTCTTCATTTAGCGGAAGCCCGAAGCCTGCCAATTATACCGTTCGCGTTTATGAAAGGTGCAGCCTCGCGTGTCTTCGAAAGGCGTGACTGGAAACAATTGTATCCAGGACTAGATTCCCAGGCACTACAGAGCGAACAGGGGATCTCCCAAGCAATGGTCATCGCAGATCGCCTCGTCTCCGATCGTATTGCTGGGAGGCGCCGAGATTCTCAGAAAACGGAGAAATTTTTCCTGAGTCGGGCCGCTGCAGACTCTGTCTATGCCGAGACATTAGCGAACTACCTTAAACAACGGGGGCTGGCTCCGGTGGTTGGGGATTCGACGATTAGAGACGAACGTATGGTCCAATCAACGATAGAAGATGCGATATTGCAGTCAGACGTCTTTGTTGTCTTTTGGAGTCAAGCGTATGCAGCCAGCCGGTGGTGTTACGATGAGCTAGATTTGGCTTTGGAACGCGAACGCGTCGGTGAGCTGCAAATTTGGATTTTCAACCTCGACGGATCTGATATCGTACCGCGCGGCGCACGCCATCTTGCTCCGATCCGCGTACGCACTCCCAGAGAACTAGTGCAGGCAATCTCGAGCTTTCTGTAACCAAGATACTCGCGAAAGCAAACCTTGCCGCAGGTGCCATTACCCAGCAACTCTGCCCACTCTCCGAGAAAAGAATTCACAACCTACGGCTTGCGGTTTGTTGACCGGTTGTCGGCAATCCGGAAGCAAACCCGGGAGGCGTTCGCCGGTTCATCTTGCGGTCCACTTGCGATGCGTTCGCCCTGCAAGAAGGTGGTACCGAATAGATCATTCGCGAAGGATTGTACGGGCTCACAAACACCTAAAAATGCAGCGCCTATCGTCGAAACTTCCTGCTCGACGTAACACCCTTCCCTTCCTCAACAATCACGGTTTGATCACCATCGAGATTGCTCAGGTGGTCTACTTGACCGCTGGGCCATGTGATTTCCAGGCTATCTGCCCGGGTAGCTTTCCCTAGGCCGAATGTCAGCACCAACTCACTCTGGGAGAGATATCCGCCACTGTGCAACATCTGATATTGGCTATCAGCACCATTTTTCAGCCGCACAGCCGCGCCGATGCCGTCGCGATTCGATTTCGTACCCACCAGTTTGATTCTGAGGCCGTGATTGCTACCTCCGGGGTTGTGGAACAGGGCTGGCGCTCCAGCGTTGGTGGTCATCAGCACGTCCGGATACCCATCATTATCTATGTCCGCAAAAGCGGCTCCCCGCCCCAGGCGGGGCGCGCTGAATTCAGGGCCCAGCCGGGCGGCGACATCCTGGAACTTTCCACCTCCGCCGTTGTGAAACAGGTGCGGGGGCTGACGGTATTTGATGCGTTTCTGAATCTTTTCGATATCGTCTTCAATGTGGCCGTTGGCGACAAAAATATCGGGCCAGCCATCAAGATCGTAGTCAAAGAAGAAGCATGAAAAACCGAGCGTCAAAAGGCTGTCGTGGCCAATCTCGGACCGCGGTGCTTCATCCACAAACAAGCCGTTGCCTTCATTGTGGTAGAGGGACATCATCTGATTTGAAAAGTTGGAGAAAATGATGCTCGGCCTTCCGGAATGGTCGTAATCCCCGGCATCAACGCCCATTCCCGCGCGCGCGATGCCGTCTTCACTGAATGCAATACCGGCCTGAACACCCTTGTCCGTAAAGGTGCCGTTCTTGTTGTTGACGAAGAGTTTGTTGGGCTGGGTGTCATTGGCAAACAGCAGATCAGGCCAGCCATCTCCGTCGTAATCGAGTACCGTAACACCCAGCACTTTAGACGAGGGATCGTACAACCCAGTTTTGCGCGTAACGTCTTCAAACTTTCCGTCTCCCAGATTGTGCCAGAGCCGCGGTGACACTCCAGGATAGGATTCCGGGGTGCAATAGGATTTGTGGGTGCCATCGAGCGTGCAGACGATATCTTTCTGCGGCGTCCAGTCCACATAGTTTCCGACAATGAGATCGAGCTTTCCGTCGCGATCGTAGTCCACCCAGGCGGCGCTAGTGGAGAACTCAGTAATGCCCCAGAGGCCCGCTTCGCGAGTCACGTCCTTGAAGGTCCCGTTGTGGTTGTTGTGAAAGAGATGGCTCTGCCCGACTGCGGTCACAAAAATATCGTCGAAGCCGTCGTTATCGTAGTCGCCGATGGCCAGGCCCATGCCGTAAATATTCAGACTGAGGCCTGAGGAGGCGGTGACGTCCGTGAATGTTCCGTTACGATTGTTGTGGTAGAGCCTCAGCCCGCTTCCGCTCGCGCCTTCATGCCCCGGCCAGCCTTTGCCGTTGACCAGCAGCACATCTGGATAGCCATCATTGTCGTAGTCAATAAAGGCGCAGCCCGGCCCGAGCGCTTCTGGCAGATATTTTTTTCCGAAAGAACCATTGTTGTGGACGAAGCGAAGCCCTGCGGACCTAGTGATATCAGCAAACTGCAAAGCGTGACGATCAGACACTCTGGCATGAGAAATATCGGCATTCCGGCCCATCTTTTTTGGGGGAGTTTCCGCGACGACGCTGAGAGAGATAACGCATAATACAGGCAACACAAAAAGGAAGCCTCTGAAAATCGATTTGATTTGCATGGAAGTCAATTCCCGATGAAATAGATTTGCAATCGTTCACGGCCGCGCCGCGATCCAACGCACAGTTCACCGCGCTGAATTTTTGCGTCCTATATCTCTACAGACAAAATTGATCCCTGGAATTGCGCCTGACTTTTGCATTCATACGCAAAAAAGCTCCCGCACGCGTGTCTTTCTTGTGCGGAGAGAACCGTAAAATACGGAATTTACAGGAAGATTCCCGCCTGCCCAAAAGGGGCGGCCTCCTGAGAAACATGAAGCCAGCCAGTCCTTCTAAATTTGCGGTGGTTCTCTGCGCCCTCGCGGTACTGTGGGCGTGCGTGATTACCGCTGCCGCAAGCGGCCCGCAGGACGCGCAGGAGCAGCGCTGGTTCGAGGATGTCACGCACAAGGCCGGCATCCATGATCGCCATCACGTTCGCCGGTTTCACAATCCATACGCCGAGATCATGCAAGGCTACACCAAACTGGGCGCGGCGGCAGCGGTGGCCGATTACGATCGTGACGGATTCGAAGACATCTTTGTCACCGACTCCTGCGAGACCTGCAAAAACCATCTTTATCGCAACAACGGCGACTTTACTTTCACCGATGTGGCCGAAGAAGCGGGCGTAGCCAATGGCAACGACGCGGAAAACGCCTCCTCCGGGGCACTGTGGTTCGACTTCAACAATGACGGCTATCCCGATCTGCTGGTGGTGCGCTTTGGTCACCCGCTCCTCTATCAGAACCTCGGCAATGGAAAATTTCGCGAAGTCACAAAGGCGGCGGGCCTTGACCGCTACATGAACGCCATCAAAGCCATCGCCTTCGACTACGACAATGACGGCTACGTGGATTTATTCATCGGCAGCTACTTTCAGCCGGTAAATATTTTTCATCCCGGCACGCCCCGTTTCTTTCCTGAAAATTTTGAGACTGCCAACAACGGCGGAGGCGTAACGGTCTTCCACAATAACCGGAACGGGACGTTTACCGACGTGACCGAAGCCAGCGGCATCCACACCACCGGCTGGACCCTCGATCTCGGTCACGGCGATGCTAACAACGACGGGTTCGAAGACCTTTACGTGGCCAATGATTTCGGCACCGACCGTTTCTACGTCAACAACGGCAATGGCACCTTTACCGACAAGACCGAATCCGCTATCGGCTTCGACACCAAAAAAGGCATGAATGTCGATTGGGGCGACTTCGACAATGACGGCCTGCTAGACATCTACGTCACCAACATCACGGACGACTACATGCGCGAAGGAAATTTCCTATGGCACAACAACGGGAATCTGACCTTCACCGACATCTCGCGCGAGACCGGCACCGATGATACCGGCTGGGGATGGGCGGGCAAGTTCTTCGACTACGACAACGACGGTTGGCTCGATCTTTACGTGATGAACGGCTGGGTCTCAGGCAGCAAGGAAAGTTATGTCCCTGACATCTTCGAACTGATCACCAAACCGAACGTGGATTTCGCCGACGCGCGCAACTGGCCGCCTATCGGCACCAAGTCTCTGAGCGGCTATCAGAAAAAGCGGCTGTTCCACAACGAGAACGGGCACATCTTCAAAGACGATGCCGCGCGCCAGGGGCTCGATTCCGTCAAAGACGGACGCGGCATCGCAGTTGCCGATTTCGACAACGATGGACGCCTTGACATGTTTGTCACCAACGCCGACGACGAACCATTTCTCTACCGCAACATCCTGCCCACCGGCGCGCACTGGATCGGCTTCGTGCTGGAGGGGACCAAATCGAACCGGGCTGGCACCGGCACGCAAATCCGCTTGAAAGCGGGCGCACAGACCTATCTGCGTTATTCCAACGGCGGCAACGGTTTCGCCAGCCAGTCCACGGCGCGGATCCACTTCGGCCTGGGTAAGGCGACCAAAATCGAATCCATCGAGATGCGCTGGCCTTCGGGTCTTAAACAGACCGTGCCGGCCCTGCCCGTCGACCACTGGTACAAGCTGGTGGAAGGCAAACCCACGAACAACCTGCAACCCTGGGAGCCAAAACGATGAACAGAAATCGTCATTTGCTTTTAGCCTTCATTTTGCTCGCACTTGCTCTTTTCGTATGGATGACTCCGGCCTGCGCTTCCGACTCCGACTACAAAGAGGCGGTCAAGGCCCTGGAGGCCCGTGACTTCCCCACCGCGCTGCGCTATCTGGAAGCGGCAGTCGCCAGCGAGCCCGACAACTTGCGCTACGCCAGCGAGTATCGCCAGGCGGCGATCCAGTCCAAGGAATTTGACCGCTCAGTGCAGTTCTTTGAAAAGCTGGCCGCCACCCATCCCGATTCGGCCGCCGTCCATCTGAATTTCGGTTTTGCTTATGTCGATAAAATTCCCGCCGCCGGTTCGATCACCCAGGTGATTCTGGCCAACAATGCCCTCAAGGAATTCACCAGAGCGGTGGAGCTGAAGCCCGATTGGATCGCTTATTACACCCGTGGCGTAAGTTATCTCTTCTGGCCGAAGATTTTCAATCGCGCGGCCTTTGGCGTCACCGATCTGCAAAAGGCGATGGAAATTCAGAATGCCGGGCCGCTTCGTCCTTACCATGTGAAGGTTTACGTCAGCCTGGGCGACGGCTACTGGAAGACCGACGATCTGGAAAAAGCGCGCGCGGTCTGGCGGGAAGGGCTGAAGAAATTTCCCGACTGCCAGGACCTGAAGACTCGCCTGGCGCAGCAAGGCGACCAGCTCAAGGCCACCATCGAAGCCAACTTCGATCCCAATAAGCGAGTGGATACAGATCTGAGGGTCCTATGGGCAAACGCGCAAAACTAACCGCCGCGGTCTACTGTATCTCCCTGTTTCTTTGCGCCACCAGGGCAGTGGCTGGCGGGCCGCAACAGGGCATCCGCTTTGAAGAGATCGGTGCGAAGGCGGGCGTCCGCGTGCATCACCATTCGCGCATGTTCCATGGAAAAAACGCCGACGTCCTGCACATGTTCACCTCAGGCGGCGCGGCAGTGGCCGTCGGCGATTACGACAACGACGGTTTTGAAGACATATTCGTGACCGATTCCGACGCGGGCAGGCCCAACCACCTCTTCCACAACAACGGAGACATGACCTTTGCCGACGTGGCGGTCAAAGCAGGCGTGGCCGGAGGCAACGATCCTCTCTCCATCGTCTCTGATGCGATCTGGTTCGATTACGACAATGATGGCAAACTCGATTTGCTGGTGGCGCGTTTCGGTACGCCCATTCTCTATCACAATGAAGGCAACGGAAAGTTCAAAGACGTGAGCGCGGCCTCGGGCCTCACCAAGTTCGGGAACACCATCGCCGTGATCGCGTTCGATTACGACAACGACGGCTGCCTCGACCTGCTTTTCGGAAATTATTTCAAGCCGGTCAACCTCCAGGACTTGAAAGACCCGCACGTGCTGCCCAACGATCTCGACAATGCAGTCAATGGAGGCGGCGTCACCCTATGGCGCAATACCTGCAAGGGGACCTTCGAAGACGTGACGGAAAAAGCCGGTCTGAGCAAGGTTACCGGCTGGACCCTGGACGTCGGCCACGGCGACTTCAACAATGACGGCCTGCAGGACATTTACCTGGCCTGCGACTACGGCACCGATCACGTCTTCATCAACAACGGCAACGGAACATTTCGCGAAGCCACGGAAAAAGCCACCGGATGGGACACCAAGAAAGGCATGAATGTGGATGTGGCCGACTACGATAACAATGGCTGGCTCGACATCTACGTAACCAACATCACCGATGAATACATGAAAGAGTGCAACATGCTGTGGCACAACAACGGTGACGGCACGTTCACCGATGTCTCAAGGGAGACCGGGACCTGCGAAACGGGCTGGGGATGGGCCGCGAAATTTGCCGACCTCGACAACGACGGCTGGCAGGACCTGTTCGTGGTCAACGGACTGCGATCGGCCGGACCCGAAAGTTACGTTCCCCTGCTGCTGCCGGTCATCACCACCACCGGACTCGATATCACCGATGTGAACAACTGGCCCGACATCGGCAACCGCACGTGGAGCGGGTATCAGAAGAAAAAGCTCTATCGCAATTTGGCCAATGGCACGTTTAAGGATATCTCCGCCGAATCGAGGGTCGATAACGACCTCGACGGACGCGGCATCGGCGTGGGCGATTTCGACAACGATGGAAGACTTGACCTGGTGCAGACCAACGGCGACCAGCCGCTGCTTTTCTATCACAACGTGACCGAGAAGCCGGGCAACTGGATCGAGCTAAAGCTGATCGGGACTAAATCGAACCGTGACGCCATCGGTGCGCGCGTGCGTGTCGAGGCAGGCGGCATCACGCAGGTTCGTGAAATCGACGGCGGGAACGGATATGCGGGTGAGAGCACGCGCCGCGCTCACTTCGGCCTGGGAGCAGCGGCAAAAATCGACAAGCTGCAGATCCACTGGCCCAGCGGTCTGAATGAGACGGTGACGGTGCCGCTCAACCGTGTGACATATATAGAGGAAGGCCGTGGAGTTGTCCCCAGATGATTCGGGGAACCGGCACCCGTGTTGCAGTCCTTCTGGCTCTGGCATTCGCAGTCGTGGATTCCGGGCCGCAGCCCCCGAGCGCCCGAGACCAGCTCTGGCGTCATCGCAATCTGGGCAAAGCCTACTTCGAAAACCCCATGACCCAGATGAAGGCCGTTGATGAGTTCCGCCTAGCGCTGACGCTGGCGCCGAATTCCACGCGCGACCGCGTCAATTACGGGCTGGCCCTTCTGCGCGCGGGCAAGGTCGACGAAGCAATCCCCGAGCTGGTCAAAGCGCAGAAAGAAGATCCGTCGATCCCTCACACGTGGTTCAACCTCGCCGTCGCCTACAAAAAGCAGTTTCAGCATCCGAAAGCCATCGAGCAATTCGAGGGCATGCTGAAGCTGGTGCCAGACGATGCCGTATCACACTACAATCTGGGCATCGAACTCAAACTGACGGGCAGGGCCGACGCCGCGCTGAAAGAGTTCGAATCGGCGGCGCGCCTGAATCCGAATTTTGCTGCGCCGCATTTCCAGCTCTACAACGCCTATCGCGAGGCGGACCGCAAAGAAGATGCAGCGCGGGAGCTGGAATTGTTCAATGAAATCAAAAAACGCAAGGCGAGCGCTGCAGTGCAGGAAGACCCGGAATGGAATTACTACGCCGAAATCTATGATGTCGCGGAACCCGACCAGGACTTCGATCAAGGAGCTTCCGCTCCCACGCTGAAGTTTCAGGCGGTCAGCGTGGCTTCAGGCGTTGACGCGGCCACCGCCGGAATGACCGTGCTCGACTTCGACGGCGACGGCAACCCCGATCTTCTGGTGTGGTCCGACAACGGCATCGTTCTGCTCAGGAGCGGCTCAGTTCCGGTTGCCCACAGCGGGCTTGAAAAACTGAAAGGCGTGCTTTCGGTGGCCCCCGGCGATTTCAATAACGACGGCCTTCCCGACCTGGCGGTGGTAACGCGCACCGGCGCATCGCTGTTCGTCAATCGCAACGGCAAATTCGAGCTATCCGCGATCAAAATGCCGCAGGGAAATTTCACGAAGGCCCTATGGGTCGATTACGATCATGATTACGACCTCGATCTTCTTCTGCTCGGCGGCACAACTGCCCTGCTGCGAAATGATGGCGCCGCCGGGTTCAGTGACCAGACCGCCAATTTCCCCTTTGTCGCCGGGTATATAAAGGATGCGACGGTTTTCGACCTGGTCCCCGACAACAACGAGACCGATATCGCCACCCTCGGGGATGACGGGGCATTGGTCATTTATCATGATCGCCTGCTCGGCCGCTACGAGCCGGAAAAGACCGGCCGGCACATCGCAGGCGGCCTTGCCCTTCAGGCCCGCGACATAAATAATGACGGCTGGACCGATCTGATCGCCATGACCTCCGACGGTCCCCGCCTGCTCATCAACAACCACGGCAAACTGACCGACGGACCGGAGGGCCTCAAAACCAAAGGCACCCTGGCGCTGGCCGATCTTACCAATCGTTCCCTGGCCGACATCGTGGTGAACGATTCGATCTATCGCAATCTCGGCGAAGGAAAGTTCGAAGCGGCAAAGGTTGAGTCACTTCCTGGATCATTCGCCCTCAGCGCGGCTGACTTTGACGGCGATGGCCTGGTCGATCTGGCGGTGGTGACCCGCGCCGGCTCGGTGCAGTTGCTGAAGAACAAAACCACGGTCGGCAATCGCTCTGCCAGCGTAAAAATCGAAGGCGTCAAGAACCTCAAATTGCCGGTGGATGCGGTCGTCGAGGTAAAGGCCGGAGCGTGGTATCAAAAGCAGACTTACGAAGGCGTCCCTCTGATCTTCGGTCTGCGCGATTATTCAGAAGTGGATACAGTTCGCATCACCTGGCCGAACGGCATGGTGCAGAACGAGACGAAGCAACCGATCGGGCAGCAACTCTCCTATAAGGAGAAACCCAGGCTTTCCGGCTCGTGTCCAATGATCTTCGCTTGGAATGGAAGCAGCTTCGAGTTCATCACCGACATTCTCGGGGTGGCCCCTCTGGGCGCGGGCAGCGGCGACGGGGGATATTTCCCGGTCAACAACCGCGAACATATTCAGATACCGGGCAGCGCCCTTCGGCTCCGCGACGGCCATTACGAAATCCGTGTTACCGAGGAACTGCGGGAGGTCTCTTACCTCGACCAGATCCAGTTAATCGCGGTCGATCATGATGCATCGCAGGAAATCTTCACCAACGATAAATTCAAAAGCCCTCCCTTTCCCGAATTTCGACTCTTCGGAGTCAGACAACGGCTCTATCCCCGGCGTGCTCTCGATCAGGAAGGCCGCGATGTTCGGCAGCGGCTGATCAAACGCGATGGTAGCTATGTTGACAGCTTTCCGCGCAACCCCTCGGGTGTGGCGGACCTGCATTCGCTGGTTCTCGATTTCGGCAATGTTGCGTCCGACAACAAGGCCGCACTGGTACTCAACGGATGGGTTGACTGGGCCGATGGCAGCACCTTCGTGGCCGCATCCCAGGAAAGCAAAGAGGGACTGATCTTCCCTTATCTTCAGGTCAAAGATGCCGAAGGCAACTGGAAAACCGTGGTGGCCGACATGGGCATCCCTTCGGGCAAGCCGAAAAACATGGTGGTGGACCTGGCAGGAAAATTTCTTTCCGCGTCCCGCGAGGTCAGGATCGTTACCAATCTTTGCGTTTATTGGGATGAAATTTTTCTGGCTGAAAATTCTGGAGCGCCCAGAGTAAAAATGACAGGCCTTACCCCGGATGAAGCCGACCTCCGGTATCGGGGATTTTCACAGGTCACCATTCACCCTGAACGGACCCGACCCGAGCGGTTCGATTATGAAAAATGGACTCCGACAACCGGCTGGAACCCCACTCCCGGCTTCTATACGCGGTACGGCGAAGTGCGGGAATTGTTGACCTCCGCCGATGACCGCATGGTTATCATGGGTTCGGGTGACGAACTGCGCCTGCGCTTCGTTACGGGCAATCTTCCAGCTCTGCCCGCCGGATGGAAGCGCGATTTCCTTCTCATGGTGGATGGATGGGCGAAGGACGGCGATTCCAACACCGCATTTGCCAGGACAGTAACACCTCTACCCTTCCACGGGATGGCCGCATACCCCTATCCGCCGTCGCAGCATTTTCCGGCAGACAGGTCACATCGCCTTTACCTGGATCGCTTCAATAGCCGGTCGGCAATACCCGACATAAGCCGCATACGGCCTTGATTTCCGTTTTAGCGAAGAGGGCTCCGGCGCACGATGAATAAAAACCCCTCGACAACTGAGACTCCGAATTTTGCGTTACTCGGGCAAAAGCAGATGACTTTTCCAAAACCTCTAAAGAACAAATTTTTTCCAGGCCCTTCGCAAATCTCCGTGACATTCTTGTCTTTGCAAATGTAAATAAAATCAAGGATGCCGATGATTCCGGGCTTCGGGCCATCAACTGCCCCTTCCGCGAGTGCAGTTAGATATGGGTGTCAGATCAAGTTTGGGAGTCACAACCATGGAAATTGAAGCCATCAGGGCGAGGGTAAAGGAATGTATTCAGAAGGTTACCGGTATTGAGGCGGCCACGATCTCCGACTCTGCCGCTTATGAAAGTGACCTGGGGCTGGATTCACTCTCAGTCCTTGAAATTGCGGTAAGCGTTGAGGAGCAGTTCAAATTTCACGCTACCGACGAAGAACTCGCGTTGACCCGCACTGTTGACGCTACGGTGGAGTTGGTGACCAGACGGATCTGCGTGGAAGTGGCATGAGCATACGGCCCGGGGTTGTGGTTACCGGTATCGGGATGGTGACAAGCATTGGCGCCGGACGCCGGGAATTCTGGAATGCGCTCATGGCGGGCACTTGCGGTTTCGGACCGGTTCAAAGCTTCGATACGAGTCAGTTTGGCGTTCATCTGGGAGCTGAAATCCACGGGTTCAAACCCGAAGAGTACGTCCAGAAGCTGGATCCGCATTCGATTGGCCGCTCTTCGCAGCTGGCAATCGCCGCAGCCCGGCTGGCGCTCACCGACGGGTCTCTGGATTTGGCGGAAATCGATCCGGATCGCGCGGGAGTTTGTGCGGGCACCACCTCCGGCGAGCCGCACTACATCGAGCGCTTCGATGATCGTTACGTTCTCGACGAACTGAAGATGGTGGGCCGCGAGTTCATTACCCGCTATCCGTGCCATGTGGTGCCCGGCCATACGGCAATGGAACTTGGGCTTTCCGGTGAAACCATGATGATTCCCACGGCCTGCGCGGCAGGAAATTATGCCATTGCCCACGCCAGCGATCTGTTGCGCGCAGGAAAGGCCGATATCATGCTAGCGGGCGGGGCGGATTCGTTCTCACGAATCACATACACGGGCTTTGCCCGCCTGGGCGCTATCGCTCCTGAAGTGTGCCAGCCCTTCGATCGCAACCGCAAGGGCATGGTTCCAGGAGAAGGCGCGGCCATGCTGCTGCTCGAATTGAAGGAACACGCCGTTGCGCGGGGCGCACGCATTTACTGCGAGGTGGCCGGTTACGGGCTTTCGTGCGACGCGCACCATATGACCGCGGCGCATCCTCAAGGCGAGGGCGCGGCGCGAGCGATCAGGATGGCGCTGGAACAGAGCGGATTCGCTCCGGAAGACGTGGATTACATCAGCGCGCACGGAACCGGCACTTCTACCAATGATCGCCTAGAAACCATTGCAGTCAAGAAAACCTTTGGCCAGCATGCCTATAAAGTTCCCATTAGTTCCATCAAGTCCATGCTGGGGCACACGATGGGTGCGGCCTCGGCCATTGAGGCGGCAGTCTGTGCGCTGACCATCACTGAAGGGCGCATTCCCCCCACGGCCAATTGGAAGGATCAAGATCCGGAATGCGACCTGGATTACGTGCCCAATGTGGCACGAAAACATAACGTCAGAATCGCAATGAATAACGCATATGCTTTCGGCGGAAACAACTCCTCCGTAATCTTTGCGGAATGCGCAGCTTGAAGAAAGTGCAAGAGTTCGATGAGAAAGAGAGTCGCAATTACAGGTATGGGTGTCATCTCCTCTCTGGGAGATTCTCCCGCAAGCCTGCATTCGGCTCTCTGTAACGGCCAGGCGAGCGCCTATGAGTTTCACGAACCCAAATTGGATGGCTTTCGGGGGCGCGGCAGCGGCAGAATCATTGCATTCCAGGCCGAAACCTACCTTAAAGGCCGAAATCTCAGGCCGCTGGATCGCACCGGGCAGCTAGTAGTGGCGGCCGCAAAACTCGCGCTCGAAGACAGCCGATGGCCCCCGGAAAGACTCGCTCAACATCCTGCGGGTCTGGTGCTGGGCACCATGTTCGGTAGTGTCCACACCATCGCGCAATTTGACCGCCGCTCCCTGGAGCAGGGGCCCGCCTGCGCCAGTCCCATGGATTTCGCCAACACCGTGATTAATGCGGCAGCCGGACAGACCGCCATCTGGCACAATCTGCGCGGAATCAATTCCACCATCGCCAGCGGTTCGGCTTCAGGCCTCGCGGCGCTCGGTTATGCATCCGACTTGATTCGTTACAGCGTACAAACGGCAGTCCTGGCTGGTGGCGTCGACGAATTCTGTTTCGAGTCGTTTTACGGATTTGAGCGCGCTGGCATGCTGCATGCCTGCGACGTTCCGGAACCGTTCCCTGTTCCCTTTCAGGCGGGCCGAACCGGGTTTGCGGTGGGCGAGGCCGCGGGCCTGCTCATGTTGGAGGAATGGACTTCAGCGGAAGCCCGGGGAGCGCGCATTCTGGGGGAAATGCGAGGCCATGGCAGCACCTATTCCCCAGGCGAGGGCCAGGAACATGCGGTGCGCTCCATTGCCCGTGCCATGACGGAGGCGTTGAAGGACGCCAGCATGTCTCCCCGTGATGTCAGCTGTATCAGCGCTTCTGCGAACGGCAGCGTGCGTGCGGACTCAGACGAGGCCCTGGCGATCAAGTCTTTGTTGAATGGCGGCGGACCGGAAGTTCCAGTCACAGCCATCAAATCCATGATCGGCGAAACCTTGGGCGCATCCGGCGCCCTGCAGGCGATCGATCTAGTGGAAACCCTCCGAAACGGCACCTTGCCGGGGATCCGGGGACTCGAACAGAAAGATCCCGCACTGCCCGAACTCAACTTCTGCCGCAAGCAGAGCCCGATTCATGGCAATTCCGGTTTGATCAATTCCATCAGCTTGGATGGAGTTGCATGCTCACTGCTGATTTCCGCGCCACCAGCGCTTGCCTAAGGAAGGAAGAAAATGGCTGTAACCCATGAACTGCCGGCGCAGCATTCGCATTCTTCAGAACGCGCGTCGCTGGTGCCCCGCTTTGAGAAGCAGGGGTACGATGCCGAATCCATTGCCGCTAGGCGGCAGTGGATCGAGCACAAAACGGGGGCCGTTCTCTCGCACGTTGGTTCTTATTCCATTTCCGGCGAGGAAATGCGAGGCAATATCGAGAACCCAGTGGGGACCGTCCAGGTTCCACTGGGGCTCGCAGGACCACTGTTAATCCATGGCAATCATGCGCGGGGCGTGTTCTACGTACCGCTGGCGACAACCGAAGGGGCGTTGGTGCGCTCCCTCGAACGTGGCATGACAACGTTGACGCGGGCGGGTGGCGCAACCGTGCGGATAGTACGAGATGAGAATCGCGTCTCGCCCGTGTTTTTGTTTTCCGATGTGGCTGCGGCTTGCGAGTTTGCCGGCAGGTTAAATGAAAGCTTCGACGCCATCCGTGAAGAGGCGGAATCGACGACCAAACACGGCAAGCTGCTGCGACTCGAGTGCCAACCGGTGGGTCGCGAGGTCATTGTCCACTTCTGCTACAACACCGCCGACGCGCAAGGAATGAACATGATCGTAAAAGCGACCGACCACGCATGCCAGTGGATCGTCCGCCACTATCGGTCTCTCAGCTTCCAGATATTCAGCGGCGCGTGTTCGGAAAAGAAGAGTAGCAGTTCTCTTTTTACAGGCGGAAAAGGAAGAAAGGCAGTCGCTGGAGCTCTGCTTTCCGCTTCGCTACTCAGAAACTATCTCCACGTGAGCCCCGCTGAGCTAGTGGAAATGTGGCACCACACCATTCTCGGACACGTTCACGCCGGCACGATGGGCTGCAACGGCCACTATGCCAACGGGCTTGCCGCCTTGTTCATCGCCTGCGGACAGGATGTGGCCAATATCGTGAACTCGGCCGTGGGCATCACGAATTTTGAGCTTACAAAAAACAATGAAGCGTACGTAAGCGTAACGCTTCCGTCCCTTGCCGTTGCCACTGTAGGCGGCGGCACCGGTCTTGGAACGGCGCGGGAATGCTTGCAACTACTGGGCGTGGCTGGAAAAGGCGGCGCCCTCAAACTGGCGGAAATAGCAGCCGCCACTTTGCTGGCTGGAGAAATTTCCATCGGGGCGGCCATCGTCGGCGGTGAATTCGTCGCAGCCCATGAACAGTACGGAAGAAATCGGCCTGACATTTAGGGCCAATAACGAAGAGGTTGCACCGACAGAGAGCAGGAATGAGGCCACGCCTCGGGAGGTTCCTTATGCAGATGCAAAGAGAGTTGGAAACGATCATCTCCGGCGCCTACTCGGAGGGGCGGGCCCATTTTGGAGATCTGGGTCTTGAACTGGTCACTTACTCAGATCGGATCATTTCAATCGTTCATAAGCATCTCGGCAAATCTCCATCCCCGGAACATGGCATCCGATTTGTGAAGGCGCTCCACGGCCGAGACCTCTACCTGGCAACTGCCTGCGCCCAATCCAGCCCGAGCAGAACGGCGAAAGATTCCACGGAACCGCCTGAACGAGCCGCTGCTGCATGGAAGGTCCTTGAAACCACATACAAGGCGCTCATCTATGATCTGGTCCGTTTCTTTTATCGTTCGAGCTTTGTGGCCCAGGATTTGGCGGACAATATCCTCGCCGACCTGTTCCTGCCGGACCGTTCAGGACATGGCCGCATCGCTTCCTATGACGGAAGAAGCTCTCTCGGCACATGGCTACGTGTGGTCATCTGCAACCGCTCCATCAACGCCCGGCGCTGCAGTGCCTGCGCCAAGAGTACCGACTTGCAGCAGGATCTGCCCGACGGCCCTGCCCTGGCCAACATTGAACTGACCGTGCTGGCCGAACGCTACGGGACCGCTATGGAAGACGCGCTTTCATCCGCGTGCCGGGAACTGACGCCCCGTGAGCGGCTCATGCTGCTGTGGCGTTATCAGGACGGACTGCAACTGGGGCAGATAGCCCAACTGCTGGGCATCCACCAGTCAAACGTAACCCGGCAACTCGAACGTCTGCAAGCGAAATTGCGAGACGATGTGATTGCCGTCCTTTCGAGCAAACATCGACTCAGCCATTCCGCCATCAAGGAGTGCCTTGAAGACATCGTTGAGAACCCGCGCCATCAGCTTTCCATTTTGGAGTATGTGAAGGCCAGCGAAAACGGCGGCTTGATGCTGCAGGCACGAGCCATGCCGATCCGCAGACAGTCCTCCACCCTAAAACCACCGGTTTCGCCAAATCGCATCGTGAAGGAGGCATAAAACGATCGGTCCTGACCTTACGGGAAAATAATTCGATTGTGTGCTGCAAGAACGGGCGGTTCGCCGGTCTCATTAGCTGAGCTGTCCCCATTTTTGGGAAGGTGAGGCAAAGTAATGACAAAGCCCCCTGACGACAAGCCGGCCCAGCACATTCCCGAGGATGACATCGCCGCCTTTCTGGCGCATCGACTCTCTCTGCAGCGAAATGAGGAAGTGATTGCTCATCTTGCCGAGTGCCCCCGGTGCAGGACGCTGGTAACGGAATACGAACGCAGCCAGGAGTTCGCACGCGACCCGAACGGCCCCAGTAACTGAGAGGGCCGACGCTGCCTGCACTCCGCAAACCGCCGCATTCATCTTGTCTACTTTAAATTAGCTTGTAGAAGCTTTCCGCCCGCCCCTTCGGGCCACCCTACGAGCCAGGAGCGATGGAAGTTGGCCAGACGTTTCCATGGTCTTCGAGCAGAACCGAATAAGTCTTATGATGCGGTAATTATCGGCGCCGGAGTCGGGGGGCTCATCTGCGCGAACCTGCTCGCGCGGGCCGGTATGAGCGTTCTGCTAATCGAGCAACACTTCATGGCGGGGGGCTATTGCAGCACCTTCCGCCGCAAGGGCTACACTTTCGACGCCGCCACTCATTTCTATCCTCTACTGGGCAATCCCTCCACTATTACTGGCGCGCTTTTGCAGGAACTGGGCATTACCACCGAGTGGATCAAGATGGATCCCGTGGATTGCTTCCACCTTCCTGACGGCACACGGTTCCCCGTTCCGGCAGACCTCGACAGCTATCTCAATAAGCTCAAAACTGAATTCCGCGAAGAAGCGGAAAATATCGATAGGTTTTTTGCCTTAGTGCGCAAGACCTATCTGATGGGACTGATGCAGTATTTCCACAACATTCCCACCGACCGGCTTGCGCCTTATCAGGACCTGACGATTCTTGAAGCACTGAACCAACATTTTCGCAGCGAACGACTGAAGCTGCTGCTGGCGGGCGACATCGGGCATTGGGGCTCGCTGCCCTCGCGAACGTCGTTTGTCTTCGATTCGATGCTTCGCTATTCGTACTTTCTCGGCAACTATTATCCACGCGGCGGATCGCAGTCCTTCGTGGACGAACTGGCGCAAAGATTCGAAGAAGCCGGCGGCCACATCCTCATGAGTTCCTTGGTGCGCCGAATCCTGGTCCGCAATCACACTGCTTGGGGCGTGGAGGTGGAGACCGGAACGTTGCGACACCGGACCCGCCTGCAAATTGCCGCGGGGGCCGTCGTTTCTAACGCCGACATGCTTCTGACTCTGGAACGGCTGATCGGCCCCGAACTCCTGGATCCAGACTACCTCGCCGGTATCAGCCGCCTGCGCCCGACGATTCCCTGCTTTCTTATTCACTTCGGACTGAAGGACATCGCGCTGGGAGAGCTCGGCAAGATCGCCGGACACCATTGGAGTTCGTGGAACATGGATGACGTCGCGACCGATTCCTTCAAAGTCTTCCTGCCAACTGCATATGACCCGGGCCTTGCGCCCCCGGGCGGACAGATCGCCATTATTCAGAAGCTGACCGATATCGACTATGGGGCGATCGGGGATTGGGCCGCTCACAAGAAAGTTGTAGAAGATGACATTGTGCGTTATCTGGAGCACCGTCTTCCCGGCTTCACCAGTCACATTACTATCCAGATGAGTGCCTCGGCCCAGACCTCTCATCGCTACACCCTGAACCATCATGGAGCCATGCTCGGTTGGCAGATGTCACCTGATCAACTGGGAAGCGCACGCCCCGGCGTCTCGGGACATTTTAAAAATCTTTATTTCGTCGGCCATTGGACCCAGCCGGGCGGCGGAATCACGCCGGTCATGGTCTCAGCAATGCAAGTCGCAAAGCTGATCACCGGAAACGCAAACGACCGAACGATTCAGATGGCCGGCAAAATGGAAGCACACAACACAGTAGGAGCATTGCCTTATGAGCGCAACGATTCGCCAGTTCATTCCAAAGGCTGAAATGCCGGGTGAAGGGACTTTTCCGCACCTCACCGTTCTGGCTGCGAAGAATAATTGGTTCGCCCACACCCTGCTGAACGAACTTCGTCGTCTTCAACCGGACTGGCAATGCATCTCCGGTGACATGGCGATCTCTTTTTCCAGATCCGGGCAGATCTCGGGAGCAAGCTGCATCTACGTGCCATCCCTGACGGCCTTAGAAGGCATGGCTCCCGACGTGGAGGAAGCGAAGCGCATGTCGGCAAGCTCGGCGATTCACCAAAGCGGCCATCTTGTATTGCTCTCCAGCGCTCTCATTTACGGAACCGGACCAGGACGGCATGGTCTGGCCACCGAAGACTATCTATCGCCTCGTAACAGCAGCCCGGTTTCCAGCGCATGGAGTTCACTGGAAACAGCGGCCCGCGAAAATCTCAGGCCGGGCGCGACTCTTACTATCCTGCGGCCAGCAGTCGTCCCGGGTTGGCCGGCTTTCTTCGGGCGCATGCTGTCGCGTCGAATCACGCCCTCCCTGCCGGGACACGATCCGGTACTGCAATTCCTCAGTCTCTCCGACTTGGCAGCAGCATTGGTACGCGTGATCCAGGCAGGCCGAGCGGGCATCTTCAACGTCGCTCCCGACGGCGTCGTTCCTCTGCATCAGGCCATTCGCCTTAATGGAGGGATGCGTCTTCCCGTTCCGCGAACATTGCGGCGGATTGTACAGTCGCAGGAAGTGTTGGAATTCCTTCGCTATTCATGGACAATCTCCGGCGCAAAGATCCGAAGAGAGCTGGGATTTGTTCCCGCTAAATCAAGCGTAGAAACAGTGCGGGAATTTCAAACCGGGAAGAGCGACTCCGCCATACCAGCGCAAAAGTTCGATGAATTCGGAATGGACGAGGACTATATCCGGTTTTACGGAAAGTCCTTGTTTAAGTTTCTCTCGGAATATTACTGGCGCATCGAAGACAAAGGGCTGGAGCATATTCCGCGCCAGGGACGGGCAATTCTAGCGGGCATGCACCGCGGCTTCATGCCGTGGGACGGCGTAATGGCGCTGCACACCATTGTTAAGAAGACCGGACGCTACCCGCGCTTCCTGACACACCCCGGTCTTTTGAAGTTTCCGTTCCTGGCGAACTTCATGACAAAACTGGGAGGCGTGGCCGCCTGCCAGGAGAGCGCCGAAAGCATTCTTGAACGCGACGGGCTGCTCGGAATCTTTCCCGAAGGAATTCACGGAGCGTTCACCTACTATCGCGATGCGCATAAGCTCCAGGCCTTTGGGCGTGACGCGTTCGTCAAACTAGCGATCCGCTATCGCGCGCCCATCGTTCCGTTTGTCACCCTGGGCAGCGCCGAAATCTTCCCCGTCCTGGCCAAGATCAAATCGCGGCGCTGGACCCGCTATATGGAATGGCCGTGCATTCCGATTACCCCCACCTTCCCGCTGCTGCCTGTGCCGCTGCCGTCCAAATGGCATTCGTGGTTTTTACCGCCCGTCCGTGTGGACCAGTATCCTCCGGAAGCGGCTGAAGACCGGGCCGTGGTGAAGGCTGTAAGCCGTGAAGTTCGCACGCGCATGCAGCAGGCTGTGGACACGATGGTGGCGCGGCGGCGGTCCATTTTCTACGGATCGATTTTTGAGCGGAGTACCGATGAAGGTTAAACGAAGCCTATCGCGCCTTAAGAACATCTTCGCCATCTTCGTCCGGCACGTCTTTTTGCATGTGCTGCACCTCAGGCTGGCCCGGTGGCCGGCCGTGGCCCGCAGACTGCCGGGAAAAAATCTGCCCGGTCCGAAACGCTTCCGACTGATGATCGAGGAAATCGGCGGTACCTTCATCAAATTCGGCCAGATGCTGGCCATGCAAACCGACCTGTTACCGCTCGAATACTGCGCGGCCCTGTTCAGCCTGTTCGACCAGGTGGAACCCTTCGCTTACTCCGAAGTAGAAAGGACTTTTGTCGAAGACCTGAAACGCAAGCCGCAGGAGATTTTCGATTCCTTTGAACTGGAGCCCTTGGCAACCGGCTCCATCGGCCAGGTGCACGTGGCTATGCTGCGGGGCACAAAACTTGCGGTCAAGGTCATACGCCCGACCATTGTCAGCGATTTTCAGGTGGATATCGTCGCGCTGAAGTTCGTGGTCCGCACCGTCAAACTGCTGCGTCTGCGGTTCCTCTTCTGGATCATCGCTCCCACCGAGGAATTCATCGCCTGGACCCAGGAGGAACTCGATTTCCGGCGCGAAGCGCACTACATGGACGAACTCGGCCGTAATGCCCGCGACAACGAGCATGAAAAAGTCCCCGCGGTTTTCTGGAGCTACACAACCGCCCGTATTCTCACCATTGAATTCCTGGAAGGCCTGACCGTTTCCGAATATCTGCGCCAAAGGGAGACAGGAACTCCTGAGGTCAGCCCCGATTTTGAACCGCGTCTGTTCGCCTCCCGGCTCATCGACAATTTTCTGGGTGACGCCTTCCGGCACGGCATGTTCCATGCCGATCTCCACCCGGGAAACCTGATAGTCCTACCGGGAAACGTCGTGGGATACATCGACTTTGGCATCTCCGGGGTGCTGAGCCGTTATTCGCGACGACACCTGATCGCCATGACCCTGGCGTACGCACGCGCCGACCTCGAAGGAATGTGCGAATCGTTTTTCAAAATTACGACTCTCGATAAAGACGCAGATCTGCGCGGCTTTCGCCATGGACTCAAAGATGCCTCAGCGGCCTGGTACGGAGAAGAAAGCGCAGAGAGCCGTCTGTGCAAAAGCATCACCTCGATCATGCTTGATCTTCTGATGCTCTCACGCAAATACGGCATCTGGCCGCAGCGCGATGTGATCAAGTACATACGCTCGGCAGTGGCCCTCGACGGCCTTGTCAAGACCTTTACGCCAGGCATGGATATTGGCCGCCACCTTGAATTGGCCTGCGAGCGGCACATCAAGTGGGAATCCATGCGCAACCTTATCTCGGCGGAAGCGGTCACCGGCTGGTTTGAAGGTTACACCCATCTGCTGCGCGACGGAGCTTTGCGCGCCTTTTCTCTGCTGCGCCAGACGGGAACCGAATCCGCGCCGCCGCCGGTACTGTTTGACGAAGACTCCGAGCTGAAAACCAAAAGATACATGCTTCTGCAGCTTGGATGGATCGCAGTGTGTACCCTCCTGCTGTGGAAGCCCGCTCAACTCACCTCTGCGCGGGTGATGGTTCCTTTGTTGCTGGTGCTGGCGGTAAATCTGATCAGGCAATTCATACGGCGGTCTAAGGGGCCGACGCAAACGGGTGCAATGGGAAGCTCCGGAAACAGATGATGGGATGGTCACAACACGGAACAGGGAGACAGAGACATAGAAACCGCCTCGGCGGCCAGCCTTCTCCGTCCGAACGTCCGCCTTCCCTGGAAGAGCGGGCGCTAAATCTTCGGCTGTGTCTGCAGGAATCAGGGCCGGAACATTCCTGCTTTGCCATTTACCTTTCTTCCCGCGTCGATCTGCTGCCTGCTGAATACTGCCGTGAACTGGCCCTGACTCCCGATCTTGCCCCGCCCCTTTCACCCGAAGAGGTGCGACAACTGCTGGAACGGGAGCTTGGCAATCAACTGGAGCGGACCTTTGCTGAATTCGATTACACTCCTGAGCAATCCTTGCTCATCGCGCAGCGTCACCGCGCACGGCTTCTGACCGGGACACGGGTGGCGGTGAACCTGCTACGCCCGCGTTTCTCAGCGTTGCATGAATCGGGCGGAGCTTTTCTAAACACCTTCTGTCTTGAAGACAAAACCCCGGAAGAGACGTGGGACGATCTGCTGACGCCCGATGTCTTCGCCGATTTCGAATCATCCCTGCGTCGCAAAACAGACTTCATCTATGCCCGCGAAGGGCTGGAATTAATGGCCCGCGACGCCGCACCCTTCGAACCGCTGCAGTCGCACCGGAGCTATCCCGAGTTGTGCACGCGGAATTTGCTGACGTTTGAAGTAGAAGATGAAGGATCAGCCCAAACCCTCAATGAAATCATTGCTCGTGGGCGGCACGGCATGGATGCGCTGGCCATCCGCATTTGTCATGTATGGCTGCAACAGGCGCTTCGCGGGCATTGTTTTCCGGTGGATGCTCAGGCCCGGAACATTTGTGTGTCCGCCGGCGACCGGATTACATTCCACAACTGCGATCTGGCCAGCCTTCCGGGCAACACCAGGGAAAACTTGTCAAACTATCTCGATGCGCTTCTGGCGGAAGATCCCGACAAAGCAATCCTTTATCTGCTGCGGGAGATGACACCCGCGCAGGCCGGCGGAAGAGTCGATACCGACAGCATGCGCAGCAATTTCCGACAGGCCGCCTACTTTGGCCTGCTTGAGCCCATCCTGGGAACCAACAGCAACGCCATCGCCCAGATCGCTTTTCAGCACAGTAAAACGGCCCGTGAGCATCGATGTGTTCCCAAAGCCGGGCTGATTTGTTTTTATCGCGGATTGTTTTCCATTGCGCGGGTGGCAAGACAGGTCTGCCCCGAAGGCGACCCGCTGCGTGAGGGTCTGAAGGAGCTTCGCGCCACCAGCGCTTTCGATCATCTGCGGGAAATCATGGACTGGCGCTACTGGTATCAGAACACCGACAAGTTCGCCGCCGCCATGGTGCACATGCCCCGAGCGTTGGACGAGGCCCTCACCCGCACGTCTGGCGCGGGACCTGATCTGCAGCAAAGACCTTCCCCATCGCGCCGGAGAAGTTCATCAGAAACTCTCATCTATCTCCTGGTGCTGGCCGTCGTAATCTCGCAACTACCGGCAATACCCGGATGGCCGGGAAAAATGCTGCCGCTGGCACTCATGTTGGCGGGACTACTCGCATTGCGGGGACTCGAGAAGTAAAAGCGGTCATTATGGAGTCTCAGGAGAAAACTTTTAAAGATATTGGTCCTTGGATCGTCAGAAAATGTACCTGAACGCTCAAAATCCCGCTTTCTTGGACGAAAATACTCCCCGTCGGCCCCTAACGCAAATCTGAATTCCCCGTGTGTCTACGATATCAAGATAAGTACGGAAAGGCCCGTTTGCCGGTGGAACCGCCTAGCCGTTGGACGAAAATCCGTTCGCGGGAGGAACTTTGATGTTGCAAGATATGACTAAATCGGCGCTGAGTTTGTCCTGCGCCCTGTCGCTGCTGGGCCTCAAGCAGGCGATCAACATCGTGCAGCCGAACCAGCAATCCACCAACGTCTTTGGCCCCCTAGCCCAAGCCGCCGCTGAGCGACTCGATGATTCCATGAAGGACATTTACCGCTCCGGTGAGCAAATACAAGGCCGAGTGGTGGATCTGGCCTTTACCGTCCTCAAGCCCAGCGCCTCCATGAACTCGTCGGGAGCCGGAGCGTCTATGCCCGGAATGCCCGCCGATGGCGGTGCGGGAGTCCCCGCGAACGGCCCCATGGCCGCTGTTGGGGCCATAATGAGCATGATGAATCCCATGAACCTGATAAACATGATGCGCGGAAAGCAAAACTGCGGGCCATGCGGGCAGAGTGGACAGCCTGGACAGCAGTCGTAACCAAATACTGAATAACCGAGGACGGTCTTAAACAGTGCTTTGCGACAGAAGGTGCTCCTTCGCAATCTGGCCGTGCGCGGTCGTGTTTGGACGAGTTGTATTGAAGCACCGGGTTGCAAGGCCTGAACTTAAAGAACCGGTTTTGAGTTTGATCGCACCATGTGAAAGCACTTATGGTTTTGCCTGACGATGACAGATCCACAGGACAGAACAATCCGAGTGTTCCCCAAACATACGGCCTTTTCGACCGCCGGCTGATCAACACTCTCGATATACTTACCCGAGAAGCCTTCAACCAACTGGGAAGCACTACTCAAAATATCTTCTTTGTGGGTGACGGCATCCAGCGGGCCGCCATATCCAACGCATTTGATCTTCTCGATCCCCGAACGTGGGCGCCTGACAACGTTTTGCGGATGACTTCGATGATTGTCCGGCAGGCGGGCAGGATTTCAAAGCTGTTCACTTCCCCACAGGCCTCGCATCTGGCGTGGCATGAGTTGCAAAACAAAATTGAGGTCTTCCTTCTGGTGAGAAATCTCGCTTCCGTGCTGGGGATTACTCAGGACGGGGCCATCGATCTGCCGCGCCTCGTGGAGAAAGCTTATAGCCTTCCACCCTTTCAGGCGTTGTGGGCCCTTGAAGGCCTTGGACACGACTATGCCGCTTCTGTCTGGCGTCTTCACGGTCCGCAAAAGCGCCTGCTGTGGGAAGAAAATGCCGTTGTTCCGGAGAGCAGCTTGCTGATGCTGCACGCAGGCCTCGGGCTTTTTCTCGCCGACTCTCTGCTGGGAAGCGAGACTCCACCGCTGGTGCCCCATTCTTCGGCTTCACGGTTTTCCGCTGTCATTGAAACGTTTGTAACGCTCGCCCGAGACAATGCCCGGCAGGGTTATCTTGGCCCCGTTATAGAGTCCCTGGGTCTGACCACACGCGAACTGTATCCCGAGATGGTGGATCCGGTGCACCGGGCATTGAATGAATGCGCTCCTGAGCTCATTGGCTATTACTGGCATGGGGTCGGCCGATCTCTGTATTTCTCGCGCCGATATTTCCTGCCGGTGCTGAGCACGGTCTGGGCCGGCATTGACAGTGAAATCCGGAATGCCGCAGAGCAGCAGCACGCCATGGCGGGCTTGGCGTGGGGAGTAATTCTGGTGAACATGCGGCAGCCGGAAATCATCGAGGCCATGCTGTGCGACAACATCGCGAATTCGCCGCTACAGGATGGATTCGCCAACGGAGTTGCATCTTCAATCATCATGCGCCAGAACACAACTCCTGACGCGCCCTTCATTGGATCCTTATGCGCGCACCGACCGCTCGATCAGCGAGTAACTGCGTTATGGGACCGGCTGGTATCAACACCCTGCGAACTTGGGCTGGACCGGTACTATCCGGTGCTGGAGAAGCATCATGTCTTGGGCGAGGTGTTTCGGTATCACGACCTCGCGGAATTCACGGCGCGCATTGAAGGCGGCCCGGCGCGACATCGGGAGAATTGCACGGGCGAAGTCAGAGTGATCGATCCCTGGACTTGGCAGGATCCTCTCGGTTTCTCACAGGGGATGGACGTGCGCCGCGGGAGGCGAGTGCTCTATTGTGCCGGGCAGACTTCTGTAGACGCCAATGGAAACCCGCTCTATCCGCACGACATGGCAAAGCAGATCAACCAGGCGCTCGACAACTTGGAGACTGTCCTGAAGAGTGCCGGGCTTACGCTCTCCAATGTCGTGAGGCTGCACTATTACGCCACGGACATGACGGCGTTTCTTCAGGCTGCATCGGCGTATGCACCGCGCCTCGCGGCGGCAGGTTGCAAGCCGGCGGCCATGGCCTTGGGTGTGACTGGCCTGTTTCGCCCCGAACTCATGATTGAAATTGAAGCTACTGCGGTTGCGTAGATTTGTGCAAAACAGGAAGAACAAGAATTGATGAATGTTGCTGACAATCCCGGCGCTGCCACCAGCCCGCAGATCAGGCCGAATGGAGAGACGGCGGCCACCGAAGCGGCGGCGCATACGCCCGCCGACAATCTAGTACTGCCTGAAGTCCAGGAATATCTCACGCGGGGGCTGGCGCTCCGGCGGTGGTGGGATGAAATCGAGAAAAAAGGTGGACCGCAAAATACCTTCCCCATAGAGCGCAGCTTCAACCGGCCGACCCGGAGTTTCGGATTTTTTGACGAGGTAGAGGTCCAGGGCAAAATGTTGCCCGTGCTCGGCGATGTTCAGGAGATGTTTTACGACCAGGTACGCGCTCCAGCCGGTCACGAGCATTCGAAACTGACGCTGGCCCAGATGCGCGAGTTTGTCATGAAGTATCTGCTGAGAATCACCTCCTTCCCGCAACCAGAGGCATATTCGGATGCTTCCAGCCCCGTCCCACCGCCTGCATTCGCGCGCCTGAGCTGGTGTCCTGCGCCAGCTACCGAACGGTCGGGGTTTGGCTTCTCCCAGCTTTTCAATAAGTCGGCCAGCTCCGGCGCGGTGCAGGCCTTCCCCAGCTACGAGCGCAATGCCATTGTGGACCAGCGTCTCCTCGGCCAGGTTTACGATTGGATCGTCCTGAAAGTCCGCATCTTCGATTTTGTCTTTAAGTTCCGTCCCTTCGGGCCGCATGGTCCTGAACTGGTTTTCAGCGAAAACGAAGAAAGTTATCTCGTAGTGCAGGAAGAGTTCATCAACCACAAGGACTATTCTGAAGGGTCGTCCGTGCCCGTCCGTGCCGCGTCGGCGATCGGTGAACATGGCACGGGAAAATACCGGCCTATCGGCGACTATGGCATTGGCTATTCGTTTATCAAAAATCCAATCCAGAGCGCTTTTGGATTTGGGCCGGGAGAGTTCGACGCGGCGATTCAGCTGATCAACTTCCGCATATACGAAACGGGCTATATCAGCGTGAGAATGGTCTTCATCGCCAACCGGTTACGCCAGGTCTCCAACATCGCCATTGATCCGGTGAGCTGGAGCTTTAAAATGGCGGACGCCTTTTCCTTCGGGCTGGCTTCACGCATGTTTGCTCCTG
>Ga0157369_10000830_pt1 | contig 39502 bp, 29 predicted proteins | sample C25metaG_FD_113461 | JGI IMG/M metagenome (GOLD analysis project Ga0157369, IMG submission 113461) | Corn rhizosphere microbial communities from Kellogg Biological Station, Michigan, USA - C2-5 metaG | ecosystem: Host-associated > Plants > Roots > Rhizosphere > Soil | place: USA: Michigan... | reverse complement strand
TCGTCGCGTGCGACGTGAGCGAGGACTGGACTTCCGTCGCGCGGCGCTACTGGGAGCAGGCGGGCGTCGCCGATCGCATCGAGCTGCGGCTCGGTCCCGCGGTGGAGACGCTCGACGCGATGCTTGCGGCGGGCGAAGCGGGCCGCCACGACTTCGCGTTCATCGACGCGGACAAGAGCAGCTACGGCGGCTACTACGAGAAGTGCCTCCAGCTCCTGCGTCCCGGCGGCCTGATCGCGATCGACAACACGCTATGGTCGGGGGAGGTCGCCGACCGCTCGAAGCAGGGCCGCGACACGCGGGCCTTGCGCGCATTGAACGACGCGCTGGCGCAGGACGCTCGCGTGGACATGGCGATGCTGACCGTGGGCGATGGCGTGACGCTGGCGCGCAAGCGTTGAAAGTCTGGGGTCAGACCACGGTCAAGATACGAAACGCCGAACTGTCGCCAGCGTTTCGCATCTTGACCGTGGTCTGACCCCAGCCTATGCGCCCAGCAGGTAGGCGACCACGAACACCGCGACGAGGAATGCGAGCGCCATGAGCGTGCGCGCCTGGAGGCGCTGCGCGCGCTCGAGCCGCCCGAGCGCGGCCTCGATGCGCGTCGCGCCGGCGTCGCGGGCGAGGTTGCGATGCACCAGGCGCGGAAGCTGCGGCAGCGTGCGCGCCCAGAGCGGCGCCTCTTCCTTCAGGCTCCTCACCAGCGCGCGCCATCCCACCTGCTCGTTCATCCAACGCTCGAGGATCGGCTGCGCGGCGCGGCGCACGTCGAGGTCGGGATCGAGCTGGCGCCCGAGCCCCTCCACCTGCAGCAGCGTCTTCTGCAGCAGCGCCAGCTGCGGCTGGATCTGCATCTGGAAGCGGCTCGACACCTCGAAGAGCCTGAGCAGCAGCTTGCCGAAGTAGATGTCCTTGAGCGGACGGTCGAAGATCGGCTCGCACACGGCGCGGATGGCGCCCTCGAACTCGTCCACGCGCGTCTCGGGCGGCACCCAGCCGGCCTCGATATGCGCGATCGCGACCCGGCGATAGTCGCGCCGGAAGAACGCCATGAAGTTGGTGGCGAGGTAATCCTTGTCCTCGTCGGAAAGCGTGCCCATGATCCCGAAATCGACGCCGCAGTAGCGCCCGTCGCTCGCCACGAAGATGTTTCCCGGGTGCATGTCGGCATGGAAGAAGCCGTCGCGGAAGACCTGGGTGAAGAAGATCTCCACGCCGTCGCGCGCGAGCTTGCTGATGTCGATCCCCGCCTCGCGCAGCCGCTGCGCCGCATTCACCGGAATGCCGTGGATGCGCTGCATCACCATCACCTCGCGCGCGCACCAGTCCCAGTAGACCTCGGGCACGATGAGCAGCCGCCCGTCGGCGAAGTTGCGCCGCAGCTGCGAGGCGTTCGCCGCCTCGCGCAGGAGATCGAGCTCGTCGCGGATCGTCTTCTCGAATTCCGCCACGACCTCGCGCGGGCGCAGCCGCTTGCCCTCCGGCAGCACGCGCTCGAGGATCGCCGCCAGCACCTGCAGCAGGCCCACGTCCTTCTCGATCACCTCGGCGATCCCGGGCCGCAGCACCTTCACCGCGGCCTCGCGGCCATCGGCAAGGATCGCGAAATGCACCTGCGCGACCGAGGCACTCGCGATGGGCACCGTCTCGATCGAGGCGAAGCGCTGCGCGTGCGCCACCCCGTAGGCGCGATCGAGGGTGGCGGCGACCTCCGGCCAGGGGAAGGGCGGCACGTTGTCCTGCAGGCGGGCGAGCTCGAGCGCAATATCCTCGGGAACGAGGTCCGGCCGCACCGAGAGGAGCTGGCCGAACTTCACGAAGATGGGCCCGAGCGACTCGAGCGCCAGGCGCAGGCGCACCGCGCGCGGGCGCGTACGGTCCGCGGCGGGATAGAAGGCCGCGAAGGGCAGCTTGAGCCACCCGGCGCCGCGCCGTGGCGCGAACTCGTCCAGGCGGTAGCGGCCGATGGTGTGGACGATGCGCAGGAAACGCAGGACTCGCATGGAACCGGCGATTCTAGCGGCTCGCGGGAATGTGACGCAGTTCACGAATTACGGGTGTAGTGCCCTCCCCCTTTTTCCGGCGCCCCCCGGGGTTTAATCTGCGGGCCAGCGGGTCGGAGAACCCGCGCAGCCAGCGAAACAACAACAACCTTAAGCACGCATCCAATGGCATACCCGGTCGATCGAGCGTTCACGCTTTATTTCGTGCGCCACGGCGTCACGGAGCCGAACTTTCGCGGCTTCCGCTGCGGCGGCGACCTCGACATCCCGATGATGGACATCGGGTGCGACCAGGCCTACCTGCTCGCCAAGCAGATCGAGCGCATGGGACTGCGCATCGGGGTGATCATTTCCGGGTCGCTGCTGCGCACGCGCCAGACCGCCTCGATCATCAGCGGCGTGCTGGGCGAGGTGCCGATCGTGGTCGAGCCGCTCATCAACGAGCGCAAGCTCGGCGAGTGGAACAACCGCCCGATCGCCGAAACCGAGGAGCTGCTCACGCGCCGCGTGACCCCGCCCGGCGGCGAGTCGGAGGACGAATTCACCCAGCGCATCACCACGGCGCTCGAGCACATGCGGCCGTATCTCGAGCGCCGGCCCCTGCTCGTGAGCAGCAAGGGCGTGGGCCGCGTGCTGAACGGCCTCCTCGGCGGCCAGGGCCGCATGCAGGTGGGCAACGCCGAGATCGTCGAATTTTCCGTGGCGAGCGGCCAGGCCGGGCTGCGCGTCTCGCGTCCCGCACAGGCCTGACCATGTCCGCCATGCCGCGTCCCGGACACGACGACCACGCGATCCACGACCCCGATTGGGAGCCGCCGATCCCGGGACGGCGCCGCGTGCTCAAGACGTGGGACGAGTACATGGCGATGGCCAAGCGCATCATCGCGCGCTTCGACCACCAGTTCGACCTCAAGCATTTCGACTACCAGCATCCGGTGCGCCTGCAGCATGCGGAGAAGCGCTTCCGCAAGCCCTACGCGGTCAAGATCGCGTACACCGACTGGGGCAACCCGGCGAATCCCACGGTGGTGTGCGTGGGCGGTGTCGCGAACACCGCGATGCGCTTCAACTACCTCGCCTCGGACCTCGAGAGCCACTTCCGCGTCGTCTGCATGGACTGGGTGGGCCGCGGGCGCTCGGCCTGGATGCGCGACGAGGCGGACTACACGCATCGCACGTACGTGGAGCAGCTGCGCCAGATGATCGAGCACCTGAACTGCGGGCCGGTCGTGGTGCTCGGCTCCTCGATGGGCGGCACCGCGGCGATCGAGCTGGCGGCGCGCCATCCGCAGCTCGTGAGCCGGCTGATCCTGAACGACATCGGCCCCTTCATGCCGAAGGGCCGGCGCAAGCGCCGTGCGGCCACGCTCGCGCGCCATTACGTCTTCCGCGACCCCGCGGACCTGCTGCGCAAGATCGGCGCCTCGCAGAAGAACGACGGCCCGATCAGCGACGACATCCGCTTCAACGTGACCTTCCACCAGACCAAGTGGTCCGACGAGGAAGGCGGCCGAGTCTACCGCCACGACGTGCGTGCGCTGCAGGCCTACAGGCTCGACGCGCAGCACGACCTGGAGCAGTGGGACCTCTGGAAGAAGGTGCATTGCCCGACGCTGCTGATCCATGGCCTGCTCTCGGACGCGCTGCTGCCGCCGACGATCAAGCGCATGCGCATCGACCACGACGTGTGCGTGATGCACGTGCCGGACACCGGCCACACGCCGGTGCTCTCCGACCGCAACCAGAACTTCTTCATCCACGAGTGGCTGGTCGGGCGCCAGGTGGCGCAGGAGTGGTGCGTGCTGCACGCCCGCACGCGCGACGAGATGCACGCGCCGCACGTGGTGCCGCTGCGCGACGCGCTTCCCGCCTGAGGCTCAGTCGTGCAGGTCGTGGGCGCCCGGCTGGCGCTCGCGCTCGCGCTGCCGCAGCACGTCGATCATCACGTTGAAGGTGCGGGCGAGCTGGCCCACCTCGTCGCTCGCGTGCACCTCCACGTGCGCGCCGCCGTAGTCGCCGCCCTTGAGCGCGTGTGCCGCCGCGGTGAGGCTCTCGATGGGCCGCACGATGGAGCGCGCGAAGAGCATCGCGAAGAGCAGCGACACGGCGCCCACGAACGCGACGCCGTAGAGGACGTTCTGCAGCAGGCGGTCGAGCGCCGCGCCGAAGTACGCGCGCGATTCCGAGACGATGACGCTCCAGTCGGTGCCGCCGACCGGCGCGTAGCCCGCGATCTCGTCGCGCCGCGTCGACATCGAGTAGTACGACACGTGACCCGGCTCGCGGCTGCCGACCACGGCCGCGGCGAGCCGCGGCTCGTTCGCCGATTCGACGGTCGAGCGCCGGTAGCGCTGGTCGGCCACGATCTCGCGGATCGCATCGGGCGCCAGGGGCCGGAGGCTGCGGTACATGAGGTGCTCGTCCGGGTGCCACAGGATCACGCCGTCCGCGTCGACCAGCATCGGGCGGCGATTGTTGGCGAGCCGCGAGGCCTCCAGCACGCGCTCGATGGGCTCGGCGCGGATGCGCAGCACGACGGCCCCGATCACGGTGTGGCCGTCGGAGGCGAACACCGGGCGCGAGTAGAACACGCCCGCACGCCCCGCCACGCTCCCCACGGTGATCCCGGTCATGTAGGGACGGCCTTCCATCGCCTGCTTGAAGTAGTCGCGGAAGGCGAAATTGCGGCCCATCACGTCGCGGTCGCTCGCGACCACGGCGTTGCCCGCGGTGTCCATCACCATCGAGAACTGGAGGTCGGGATTGGCCGCCGCGAGCGCGTCGAGCTTCGCGAGGATCGCCTCGCGCCCGGCGGGCGTGGGATGGGTGAGGAAGCCCACGAAGTCGTCGTCGGTGCCGACGTAGTCGGCGAGGTTGCGGCTGTCGGCGATGAGCTGCGACACGCGCCCGGCCGTGCTCTCGGCGAGCTGCTCGAGGTTCGTGAGCTCGACGCGCGTGAGGTGCTCCGAGGCCGCGCTGAAGGTGTAGTACGCCGCGAGCGAGAGCGGCAGCAGGGCCGTCACGACCATGGCGAGCGTCATCTTCACCGCCATGGGCCAGGAGCCCGGCCGCCGTATCGAGCGCAGCGCACGGCCCGCCCGCACCAGGGCGCGCCGCGGCGAGCGCAGGGTATGCGTCCACGATTCGCCCGCGCCCAGGTCCTGGGCCTTGAGCGCCAGCTCCAGGCCCAGCGCACCGGGATGCGCCGCGAAGAGCAGCGCGCGCCAGCTCGTGATGTCGGCCGGCCGGTCGTCGGGGTGCATGCGCAACGCCCAGTCGATCGCGCACAGGAACTCGGGCGAGTAGCGGCCCTCGCAGGTGACCTCGGCCCGTGCCAGCGGATCCGGCAAGGCCAGGCGCTGCGTCGCCTCCAGCGGCTTCTGTCCCGTGACGAGCCAGTAGAGCGTGGCGCCCATCGAGTAGATGTCGGTCCACGGCCCCTGGCGCCCGCCCCCGGCGTACTGCTCGATCGCCGAGTAGCCGGGTGTCACGACGGTGCCGACCTCCGCGATCTCGGCGGAGGCCTGGCGCGCGGAGCCGAAGTCGAGCAGCACGAGGCTGCCGTCCTCGTCGCGGATGTAGATGTTGTCCGGCTTGATGTCCCGGTGCAGGTAGCCGGCGCGGTGCACGGCCGCCAGCCCGTCGAGGAGCGGCGCCACCAGGGCCACCAGGGTGGCCTCGGGGATGGATTGCCGATTCTTGCGCCAGGCCTTGAGCGACTGGCCGCGCTCGTACTCGAGGACCATGTAGCCCGTCCGGTTCGCCTCGAAGAACCGGGCGACGCGGACGATGTGGCGGTGGCGGAAGGACGCCAGGGTGCGTGCCTCGACCAGGAAGCGCTCCAGCCCGGCCTGGTAGAGCTCCCGGTCGGCGCCCTCGCGCACGCGCACCGAGCCGTCGATGGCGCGATAGGCGAAGTCCTCGGGCAGGTACTCCTTCACCACCACGCGGGTGTCCAGGTTCACGTCGGTCGCCGCGTACGCGATGCCGAAGCCGCCCTGCCCCAGGAGGGCGTCGATGCGGTATTCGTGCAGGCGGTAGCCCGGAGCGAGCGCCAGGAGGCCGGCCGCGGGCAGGGCCGCGGCGGGCTCGGCGCGCGCCCCGCGCATGCTCCAGGCCGTCCGGGAGACGCTCGCGGAGTGCGAAATCGTGCGGTCGAGCTCGACCGTGAGCTCGTCCAGGGTCACTTCGGGCAGGATCCTGCCCGGTTGCGGCTCCGCCACGCTGCTGGCCTCCCTCGCCGGATGCCGACACGTTAGCACAGGCCATTTTCCGGGGCCGGAAACGCGTGGACGGACAGAGACTTACAACGGTAATGTAAGCATTTACGCAAACATGGTGTAGCATGCGGCCTGTAAATCAGGAGGAGCGCGTTTCGGGCATGGGCACGATTCGGGTCCGGTTCATCATGGTCGCCCTGGTGGTGAGCTTCTTCGCCGTCGGGATGGCCGCGTTCCTGAACTACTTCAAGTACAAGAGCACGATCGGCGGCATGATCAAGTCGCGCGTGCTCGTGGTCGGCCGCTCGATCGAGAACAGCGTGCAGGCCTCGCTCTCGCTCGGGCTGCAGTTCACCGAGCTGTCCACGCTGCCGTCGCTGATGGAACGCGAGAAGAGCGCGGACAAGCTCATTCGCGGCATCGACGTCTTCGACGACACCGGCCAGATCATCTACAGCACCGAGCCCGCGCGCGTGGGCCAGCGCGTGATGCGCGGCTGGACCGAGAGCGCCAACCGCTCGAAGAGCACCGAATGGTCGAGCGAGGCGCCCGACGAATACGTGGCCGGCATCTCGCTCAAGAACAACTTCGACCTCACCGTCGGATACCTCGCGCTGCGCTATTCGCGCGACTACGTGGATCGCGCGGCCGAGAAGACGGCGCGCGAGATCCTGCTCATCGCACTGCTCGCGTTCGCGGGCATCGCCATCGTGGCGCCGCTCGCCTTGATCCTCGTGATCCGCCGCTTCGAGCAGGACCTGCGGACCCTCGAGATCGCGGCGAGCCACCTCGAGGATCGCACCCAGGGCCCGGCCATCACCGGCTCCGCGTTCGACGTGGCGATCAACCACCTGCGCGACTCGCTGCGCGACGCCAACGGCGCGCTCGACGACCTGCGCGCCAAACTGGACGCGGCCGCCTGATGCTCGAGAAGAATTACCTCTGGCGCATCTACTGGCAGCTGGCCGGCGTCATCATGCTCTGCGTGGTGCTGGGCCTCGCGGCCGTGTCGTACTTCTCGCACCGCGTGTTCGAGCGCGAGCTGGTCCCGGAAACCGAGAAGAAGGCGGCGACCGAGGGCTCCTCGGTGCGCTCGCTGGTCCTCAAGGCCTCCAGCTACGGCATCCCGTTCGATTCGCTCTACGGCGTCGACAAGACGTTCGAGGAGATCTTCTCCGAGAACCCGGAGTTCTCCTTCGCCGCGATCACCAACACCGAAGGCCGCATGCTGTATTCGTACGGCAAGGAGCCTCCGGGTGCGCTGGTGCACTTCCACAGCCCGGCGCTGCTCGCCGCCATGCGCGACGCGACCGTGCCGTGGCAGGTCGCCCACGTGGGTCCCCAGTACGTCGTGTCCCTCCCGATCATCCGGGAAGGCCAGGCGCTCGGCGTGCTGCACATCGGCATCGACTCCGTCTTCGTCGACCGCGTGCTGCTCGAGGTGATGCTCGACGTCGTGGTGGTGCTGGTCGTGTCCCTCTTCTTCACGCTCGAGCTGCTGAACTTCATGGCCGGCGCGCGCCTCGCGTCGGGCCTCGGCGAGTTCGCGCGCCAGGTCGAGCGCATGCGCGCCGGCGACTTCACCGCGACCGCGCGCATCCGCGCCAACGACGAGATCGGGCGCCTCCTGCGACGCATCGACGCGGCCGTGGACCACCTGAATGTCCGCTACGAGTTCCTCGCCGGCGAGCTGCAGGACAAGCTGCGCACGGCGGTGGGTGCCCGCCGCGATGCGCTCAAGCCGGCGATGGCGATGCTCGAGGCGATCAACAAGCGCTTCCGGTTCGGCTCCGCGCCCAAGGGCGCCGAGGGCGACGAGATGAACCTGAACCGCATCCGCGCGCCGCTCTTCGCGTTCATCCTCGCCGAGGAGCTCACGCGCTCGTACCTGCCGAGCTACGTGAACCAGCTGCTGGTGAACGTGCCGGGCGTATCGCCGCAAGTCGTGATCGGGCTCCCGATCATGGTGTTCATGCTCATCGTGGCGCTGGGACAACCGTACCTCGGCGGCTGGAGCGAGCGGGTGGGACGCCGGCGCGCGATGCTGATCGGGGCCTCGATCGCGACCGTGGGCTTCCTCGCGACCGCGCTCGCCTACAACCTCTACGACCTGCTGCTGTGGAGATCGCTCTGCGCGCTCGGCTACGCGATGGTCTTCGTGGCCGCCCAGGGCTACGTGCTCGACCGCACCGGCGCGCAGAACCGCGCCCAGGGCTTCGCGCTCTTCATCGGCGCCATCATGGTGGCGACCGTCTGCGGCCCGTCCATCGGCGGCATCCTCGCGGACAACATCGGCTTCCGCATGTCGTTCGGCGTGTCGGCGATCATGTCGTTCCTGTCGATCCTCGCGATCCTGCGGCTGCCGGCGATCGAGGTGAAGACGCCGTCGCAGCGCCCCTCGCGCGCGCCGCGCATGCGCGAGATCATGGCGCTCGTCCTCAACAAGCGCTTCATGACCCTCACGGGCCTCGCGGCGATGCCCGCGAAGGTCATCCTCACGGGGGTCTGCTTCTACCTCGTGCCGCTCTACATCGTCTCCCTCGGCAACACCTCGGCGATGGCCGGGCGCATGCTGATGGTCTACGCCGTGATGATGGTCGTGATCGTGCCGCTCTCGGCGCGGCTCTCGGACGCCTCGATGCGGCGCGACCGCTGGGTGTCGATCGGCCTCATCATCTCCGGCGTGAGCGGCCTGCTGCTGCTCTTCTCCGACAGCTTCCTCGTGCTCTTCGGCGTGGTCTTCCTGCTGGGCCTGGGGCAGGCGCTCTCGATCGCCGCCCAGAGCGCGCTGGTGGCGGACCACTGTGCCGACGAGATCCGCATCTTCGGCCATGACGCGGTTTACGGCGTCTACCGCCTGCTCGAGCGCCTCGGCAACGCCCTGGGCCCGCTCATCGCGAGCGTGCTCGTGGTGTTCTGGGGATACCAGGGCGCCTTCGTCGCGATCAGCGCGCTGGTGCTGGTCTGCGGCATCGTGTTCACCATCGCCACGCGTGGCATGGTGATGGAAGAGGTCCCGGCGCACACATGATCATTCGCATCCTCGCCCTGGTGGCGATCGTCGCCACCTCGCTCCTCGCATCGGACCGCGACGCGCGGGCACAGAGCGCCAGCCGGCCGCTGCGCATCTACGCCATCACGTTCCGCGGCATGACCGACGTGGAGCGGGGCTTCCAGGATTACTTCGCCGCGCGCCGCATCCCGGTGCAGATCACGTTCCGCGACCTGAACCGCGACGCCTCGCGCATGCCGGCCTTCATCGACGAGATCCGCCGCACGCGACCGGACCTGGTCTACACGTGGGGCACGTCGGTGACGCTCGGGGTGGTCGGCTCGTACGACTCGGTCGATCCCACGCAGAACATCACCGACATCCCGGTCGTGTTCACGCTGGTGGCGGCCCCCGTGCTCGCGAAGATCGTTCCCGACCTCAAGAGCTCGCGCCGCAACGTGACGGGGGTCTATCACGTGGCGCCCACCGAGGCGCAGATCCGCGCGATGGCGTCCTACCGCCCGATCAAGTCGATCGGGATCCTCTACACGCCGACCGAGCAGAACTCGGTGGTGGTCGTGGACGAGGTGCGTGAGGTGTCGAAGCGCCTGGGCTTCTCGGTGGTCGCGAAGCCGCTGCGGCTCGATGCGAACAAGAAGGTCACGGCCGAGGGCGCGCCGGACATGATCCGCGAGCTCAAGCAGCAGAAGGTCGACTGGCTCTACCTGCCGCCGGATTCCTACCTCGGCACGCAGGCGAAGAGCGTGATCATCCCGGCCGCGATGTCCGTGGGGCTGCCCACCTTCGCGTCGACCGAGCAGCTGATGGAGAGCGGTGCCCTCGCCGGCCTCATCAGCCGCTACCACGCGATCGGGCAGTTCACCGCGTACAAGGCCGAGCAGATCCTGATCAACAAGGTCCCGCCCTCGCGCATCCCGGTCGAGACCCTCACGCGCTTCTCGCTGCAGGTCCGGATGGACGTCGCCGAGCAGCTGCACATGCCGCCGCCGCTGCCGATGTTCAACTACGCCGAGCTCATCGTCCCGAAGGCGGAGCCGGTCGCCACAACCACGGCACAGTAAACCGGGGACGCACCCCGAATTCGGCAGTCGAAACCGCCACGTCGGCGGACTGAGCCAACGGCTTTTTTCGGTTTCGACTGCCGAATTCGGGGTGCGTCCCCGGTTTACCGCATCAGCGCGCCCAGCAGCTCGCCCACGATCTCCGCCGTCTCCTCGCTCTTCGAGCGGAACTTGAGGAGCGTGTTGCCCACGGTGCGGGGCAGGCGGATGCCATCGGAGTACAAGTAGATCTGCGCCTCGCGCGCGAAGCGCACGGCCGCGGTCTTGCCGCCGGTCTTGAGCACGAGCCGGCGGTTGGTGAGGATCATCGCCGCCTCGCCGATCACGCGGGCGCCCGCCTCGGGCAGCACGTGCGCGCCGGCCGATGCCGACTCGTAGCCCGCGCCCCACATGACGAGCATGCCGTCGGCCTGCCGGGTCGACGGCTGGTCGAGCACGTCGACCTGGAGCGTGTAGTGCGCCACCTCCTCGGGCTCGAGCTGCACGCCGCGCAGCGACACGTTGTTGGGCGAGACCAGGGGAAGCGTCCCGTTGCGGATGTCGGTGAGCGTGCGAAGCCGCGCCAGGTCCCACTTCGTCTTCTCGACCTGGTCGTCGCGCAGCGCCAGGAATTTCTGGATGCGCTGCAGGTCGTGCACGCCCGTGTTGGAAAGGGCGCCGCGATCGCGCACCGCGCCCACGGCCTCGTTGTAGAGCTCGCGGCGGAACTGCGTCTTGTCGTCCGCGGCATGCGTCACGTCCAGCTCGCGCTGCAGCTCGTCGAGCTGCTTGAGGTCCTCGGTGTCGAGCTTGCCGTCGGAGACAGCCTCGCGCACCTTGTCGCGATAAGCGGCCTTCTTGCGGTCGCCGCCGAACCAGTCCTTGATGCCCATCGTCTCCCCGCACCGCGCCGGAACGCGGCGCGGAAATCCCGAGTCTACCGGCGAAGCGCCCCTCGCGCGAGGGCGTGCCTCAGGCCGACTTGAGGCGGGAGGCGAACTTCGCGCGCAGCTTGGCGACCTTCGGGTCGATCACATACGTGCAGTAGGGGTTGCGCCCGCCCACGCGGTCGTAATACTCCTGGTGGTACTCCTCGGCCACGTAGAACGGCGCCGCCGGCACGATTTCCGTCACGATCGGGCCCGGGAAGACCTTGTCCTGGGTGAGCCGCGCCACCACGTTCTTCGCAGTGCGCTCCTGCTCCGCGTCGTGGAAGAAGATGGCCGAGCGGTACTGCGTGCCCACGTCGTTGCCCTGGCGGTTCATCTGCGTGGGGTCGTGGATCGCGAAGAAGACCTCGAGCAGCTCCTCGTACGAGACGGCGGACGGGTCGAACGTCACGCGGACCGCCTCGGCATGCCCCGTCGTGCCCGCGCACACGGCCTCGTAGCTGGGGTTCGGCCCCTTCCCGCCGATGTAGCCGGATTCGACGGCCTGCACGCCCTGCAGGCGATCGAAGACCGCCTCGAGGCACCAGAAGCAGCCGCCGGCGAGCGTCGCAACTTGATTCATCTCAACTCCTCGAATGGCGCGGGACCGCGCCGAGGGGGAAAATGGGGGCGCAAGCCCCGTGTGGCAACGTCCCGGACCGGAAATCATGGCACAGAAGACCCGCAAGCCCGATACCCTCGAAGCCCTGCCCGCGCAGGAGATCTCGCGCGAGGTGCTGCTCGAGAAATACGCCAAGGGCGGCGAGAAGACGGTCCGCGAGGTGCGGGCGCGCGTGGCCCATGCCCTCGCCGCGGTCGAGCCCGAGGCGAAGCGCGCGCGCTGGGAGGCGAAATTCCTCGAGGCGCAGGAGCGCGGCTTCATTCCCGCGGGGCGCATCGACTCCGCCGCGGGCACGTCGCTCACGGCGACCCTCATCAACTGCTTCGTGCAGCCCGTGGGAGACTCGATCACCGAGATCGTGGACGGGAAGCCCGGGATCTACACCGCGCTCGCGGAAGCGGCCGAGACCATGCGCCGCGGCGGCGGCGTGGGCTACGACTTCTCATCGATCCGTCCCGAGGGCGCCTGGGTGAAGGGCACCAACTCGCGCGCGAGCGGGCCGGTGTCGTACATGCGCGTGTTCGACCGCTCGTGCGAGACGGTCGAGAGCGCGGGTGCACGGCGCGGCGCGCAGATGGGCGTGCTGCGTTGCGACCACCCCGACATCGAGCGCTTCATCCACGCGAAGGACGCGGGCGACCTCACCAACTTCAACATCTCGGTCGGCGTGACCGACGCGTTCATGAAGGCGGTCGAGGCCGACGGCGACTTCGAGCTCGTGCACAAGGCCGAGCCCTCGAGGGACGTGAAGGAGGCCGGCGCCTACCAGCGCGAGGACGGCCTCTGGGTCTACCGCAAGATGCGCGCGCGCGACCTGTGGGACCAGGTGATGCGGTCCACGTACGACCACGCCGAGCCGGGCGTGGTCTTCCTCGATCGCATGAATCGCGACAACAACCTGCATTATTGCGAGACGATCGAGAGCACCAACCCCTGCAGCGAGCAGCCCCTTCCGGCCTACGGCTGCTGCTGCCTCGGCTCGATCGACCTCACGCACTTCGTGCGCTCGCCCTTCGCGGACGACGCGAGCTTCGATTTCGAGGCCTTCGGCCGCGTGGTCGACGTCTCCGTGCGCATGCTGGACAACGTGCTGGACGCGAGCCCGTGGCCGCTCGAGCAACAGCGCGCGGAGGCGATGGCGAAGCGCCGCGTGGGCCTGGGCTTCACGGGGCTCGGCGATGCGCTCATCATGCTGCGCCTGCCGTACGACGGCGAAGAGGCGCGGCGCACGGCCGCGAAGCTGAGCGAGTTCATGCGCGACCGCGCCTACCTCGCCTCGATCGAGCTCGCCAGGGAGCGCGGTGCCTTCCCGATGTTCAACCGCGACCTCTATCTCTCCGGGGGCAACTTCGCCTCGCGCCTTCCGCAGGGCATCAAGGACGCGATCCGCAAGCACGGCCTGCGCAACTCGCACCTCCTGTCGATCGCCCCCACGGGCACCATCAGCCTCGCCTTCGCCGACAACGCGTCCAACGGCATCGAGCCGCCGTTCTCGTGGACGTACACGCGCAAGAAGCGCATGCCCGACGGCACGCACAAGGAGTTCCGCGTCGAGGACCACGCGTGGCGCCTCTACCACCACCTGCACGGCGCGGACGCGAAGCTGCCGCCCTACTTCGTGACCGCGCTCGAGATCGGCGCCGATGCGCACGAGATGATGGTGGCGGCCGTGGCGCCCTTCATCGACACCAGCATCTCGAAGACGGTGAACGTGCCGGAGGACTATCCGTACGCCGAGTTCGAAGGCCTCTACCTCAAGGCGTGGAAATCGGGCCTCAAGGGGCTGGCGACGTATCGTCCCAACAAGGTGCTGGGCGCGGTGCTGACACCCGATTCGCCCGCCGCCTCGAAGGAGCCGATGGCGCTGGCAGGCCCCAACCAGCGCCTCGCGATCAACACGCTGCCGCAGCCGGTGCTCACGAGCCTGCGCTGGCCGGGACGCCCCGAGCTGCCCGAAGGCAACCTCGCGTGGACGTACATGATCGACTCGCCCTTCGGCCGCTTCGCGCTCTTCGTGGGCCAGATCGAGGAGAACGGCCGCGGCTTCCCGTTCGAGGTGTGGGTGAACGGCGCCGAGCAGCCGCGCGGCCTGGGCGCGGTGGCGAAGACGCTCTCGATGGACATGCGCGCCGACGATCGCGCGTGGCTGCGCATGAAGCTGGACACGCTCGCCTCCACCGTCGGCGACGACGCGTTCGAGATGCGCTTCCCGCCGCACGGCGAGAAGCGGCGGGTGCCCGGCGTGGTGTCGGCCATGGCGCAGGTGATCCGCTTCCGCTGCGAGGAGCTGCGCGCGTTCGACGCCGCGGGGGCCACGCCGGTGATGGACCACATGTTCAGCATCGACGAGCCGCGCACCGGCACCGACGGCACGCTCTCGTGGACCGTCGACATCGCGAACCCGGCCTCGGGCGACGAGTTCGTGCTGGGCCTGAAGGAGATCCAGCTGCCCGACGGCACCACGCGCCCGTATTCGATCTGGCTCTCGGGCCACTACCCGCGGGCACTCGACGGCCTCACGCGCATCCTCTCGCACGACATGCGCGTGGTGGATCCGGCGTGGATCGGGATGAAGCTGAGGAAGCTCCTCGACTACTCCGAGCCGCTCGGCGATTTCATGGGCTTCGTGCCCGGCGAGCGCCGGCAGCAGAACTGGCCCTCCACCGTCGCGTACATGGCGCGGCTCGTGATCCACCGCTACGCGATGCTCGGGCTGCTGGACGAGCGCGGCTACCCCACGCGCGAGATGGGCGTGCTCGAAGCGCCGCGCGCGTTCGACGATCCGGCGCCGATGCGCGGCGCGCGCTGCCGCGAGTGCGGCAACGACACCGTGATCCGCAAGGACGGGTGCGACTTCTGCAGCGCGTGCGGGTGGGTCGGGACCTGCGGCTGAGGGCTCCGGCGCCGCACCGCCTCAAGCCAGCCGCGAAAGCGCCTTCCATGCGGCGCGCATGCACGAAATGAAGTGGTCCGCGTGCATGTCGCGAGGGGCCAGCTGCGGCAGCAGGAGGTAGCTCCTCAACGCCACGTCGGGCTTGAACGGACGGGTGACCACGCCCGGCACGTTCATCATGGCGGCCACGATGGGGTTCACGAGGCTCACGCCCAGCCCTTCGCCCACCATGGCGCAGATGGTCGACGCGAACGTGGTCTCCAGCGCCATGATCCGGCCGTCCCGCGGGAAGGCGGCGTCGACCGCGGCGCGCGAAGGCCGGCCGCTGGGGAGCGAGATGAAGCGCTCGCCCTCCAGGTCCGAGGCGGCGATGCGTTTCCTGGCGGCCAGGCGATGCCGCGCCGGCATGATACAGACCGCGTGCTCGGTGTGGATCACCGAGGCCTTGACGCCCGGCTTGTCCGAGAAGTACGCGACGAAGCCCACGTCGCAGGCGCGCGCGGCCACCCAGTTTCCGATCGTCGTCGAATCGGTGGTATCGACGACCACGCGCACCGCCGGATAGCGCTCGCTGAAGAGGCGGATCGCCCGCGGGATGGCGGTCACGGAGATCGCGGCCGCGGCACCGACGCGCAACGTGCCCGCGCCCATCTCGCGGATGCCGCGCGCCGCCTGCGACACGCTCTCCAGTCCCACGAACGCGCGCTCCACCTCCTTGAAGAGCGCCTCGCCGCCGCGCGTCGCGAGGACCCGCCCGGGCAGGCGCTCGAAAAGCTCGTATCCGATCTCCGCCTCGAGCTGCGCGATGGCGCGGCTCACGTTCGGCTGCGAGGTGTGCAGCTTCGCGGCCGCTGCGGTCATCGAGCCGGTGAGCATCACGGCCCTGAAGGCCTCGATCTGCCTGAAGTTCATCGCGCCACCATATCAAATTTGCATGGGCCCGCCCGCAAAAGTGATTTGACCCCGGCACCCGGGCCTTTCGATACTCCGGACGATGCACCCGCTCCCCGACGCCCCCGCGATCGAGCATCGCGGCCTGGGCGCGCTCGCCGACGACGCCGCCCGCCGCTTCGCAAGCCGCGTCTTCTGGCAATCGATCGACGACGGATCCACGCTCACCTTCCAGGCGTTCGCCGAGCGCACCCGTACGTTCGCCGCGGCGTTGCGCGAGGCCGGCATCTCCCGAGGCACGCACGTGGCCGTCATGCTGCCGAACGTCGAGGCCTTCGCCATCACCTGGTTCGCGCTGGCTCGCCTGGGCGCGGTCATCGTGCCGGTGAACCTGCAGTACACGAGCCGGGAGCTCGCGTACGTGCTGGACGACGGCGACGCGGCGTGGGTCGTGATCGACGAGGCGAGCCTCGCGGTGCTCGAGGGCATCGACCCGGGCGAGCCGCGCCCGGCCGCCTCGCGCACCATCGTTCACGGCGCGCCGCGCGCGGGCTATCTCGATTGGCACCGTCTCGAGCGCGAGGCTCCCGCGGAGAGGGGCCTGCCCGCGATCGAGCCGGAAGCGCTCATGAGCATCCAGTACACCTCGGGATCCACCGGGTTTCCCAAGGGCTGCATGCTCACCCAGGACTACTGGCTGATCCTGGGCGGCGTGCGCGCGATCCAGGGCCCGGCCCCGAGCCGCATCCTGCTCGACAAGCCGCTCTCGTACATGGGCGGCATGTGGCGCCTGCTGGTCGCCCTCTACGTGGGCGCCACCGCCTGCGTCGCGCGCAAGTTCACGCTCTCCGGCATGCAGGGCCGCATCGTCGAGCACGACATCGACTTCTTCTCGGTGACCGATCCCGTCGCGAAGCTGCCCGCGCATCCCGGGATCGCGGGCCGCCGGTTCGCCTGGATCTCGTGCTCGGGCCTCACCCCCGCGGTGCACAAGGAGATCGAGGCGAGGTTCGCCGCGCCCGTGCGCGAGCTCTACGGCATGACGGAGACCGGCTCGACGCTCTTCATGCCGATCGGCGACGCACACATGAGCGGCAGCGGGTCGTGCGGCCGCCCCGCGCCGTACCGCGAGTGCCGCGTCGTGGATCCCGCCACGGGCGTGGACGTGCCGCGCGGGCAGCCGGGCGAGCTCTGGGTCCGTGGACGCGGCATCCTCGAGGGGTACTACAAGAAGGACGAGGCGACGCGCGCGGCATTTTGCGGCGAGTGGTTCCGCACGGGCGACCTCTTCCGCCAGGACGAAGATGGCTATTTCTACATCCTCGGCCGCATCAAGGATTCGATCCGGCGCAGCGGCGAGAACATCTCGAGCCACGAGGTGGAGACCGTGGTCGCGTCGGTGCCCGGTGTCGCGGAGACGGCGGTGCTCGGCGTGCCCGACGAGCACCGAGGCGAGGAGGTGAAAGCCTTCCTCATCCTCGCGCCCGGCCTCACGCCGTCGGACGTGCCGCCCGAAAGCGTGTACGGCCACCTCGAGGGGCGGCTCGCGGCCTTCAAGGTGCCGCGCTACCTCGAGTACGTCGCCGACTTCCCGCGCACGAGCTCGGGCAAGATCGCCAAGCAGGAGATGAAGAAGAACGCACCGCGCGGCGCCGCATACGACCGCACGCGAAAGGAATGGACGAAGCATGGCATCGAGTGACGTCGGCATCATCGGATATGGCAGCGCGGCCTACGACAAGAAGCCGCGCCAGGCGCTCTTCGGCTATCTCGGCGAAGCCGGCCGCAACGCGCTCGCGAGCGCGGGGCTCGCCAAGTCGGAGATCGACGGGCTCTCGATCGATGCGACCAATACGCCCGACACCGCGGTCACCTTCGCGGAGTATTTCGGCTTCACCACCGGATGGTCGCAGTCGGGGAGCTCCGGCGGCACGGGCGCCCTGCTGTCCGTCGCCCGCGCGGTGAAGGCGGTCGAGGACGGCCACGCGAAGCACGTGCTCTGCATCGGCGGCGGCGCGCAGGACGTGGCCGCGTTCCAGAAGCGCGTGACCCGCTTCAACACCGCGATCGCCGATTACCTGATGCCCCATGGCTTCGGCGGCATGCCCGGGCTCTTCGCCATCATCCAGAGGAAGCACATGGAGCGCTTCGGCACGACGCGCGAGCAGCTCGGACGCATCGCCGTGGACCTGCGCGCGAACGCGCGGCTGAACGAGGCGGCGCTGCTGCGCGGGCCGATGACGCTCGACGACTATCTGGGTGCCAAGCCCATCGCCGAGCCCCTCGGCCTCTTCGATTGCGTCATGCCGTGCTCGGGCGCCGAAGCGATCGTGGTGGGCCCGCTCGATCGCGCGCCCCGGGGCAAGGGCGTGAAGATCCTGGCGCATCGCGAGCGCAACAACCATCCCATGGGCGAGGTGGCTCCGGTGAGCGGCGGCTGGGAGGTCTTCCGCGACGAGCTCTTCCACAGCGCGGGCTACGGCCACGCCGACATGGACTTCATGCAGTGCTACGACGACTTCCCGATCATGGCCGCGATCCAGGTCGAAGATCTCGGCTTCTGCCCCAAGGGCGAGGTGGGACGCTTCCTCGATGTGCATCGCCTGACCCACGACGGCAGCTTCCCCATGAACACCGGCGGCGGCCAGCTCTCCTGCGGCCAGGCCGGCGGCTCGGCGGGCCTGCTCGGCATGGTCGAGGCGGCGCGCCAACTGCGCGGCGAAGGCGGTGCCCGGCAGGTGAAGGACGCAAAGCGTGGCATCGTGTCGGGGTTCGGCATGATTTCCTATGGCCACGGGCTCGCATCCGCGGCCGCGATCCTGGAGCGCACGTGAACGACGCCTCGATTCCTCCCGAGTATCCCCAGCCCACCCGCACGCCGGCGAACGCGCCGCTGCTCGACGCGTGGGCGCGCGGCGAGCTCCTGCTGCAGCAATGCGAGGACTGCGGCGCGAAGGTGTTCTTCCCGCGCGAGCTCTGCCCCGCGTGCTGGTCGCCGCGGCTCGCGTGGAAGCGAAGCGCCGGCACCGGCACGATCGTCTCGTGGACGCGCATCCATCGCCACATTCACGCGGCCTTCACCGCGGAAGCGCCCACGCTGCTCGCCGAGGTGAAGCTCGACGATGGCTGGCTCATGATCGCGCGCATCCTCGCGAAAGACGGCGCGGCGTTCGCGAGCGGCACTCGCGTCGAACCCGTGCCGATGCCGGACGCGGCGCGCTTCCCGCTGCCCACCTTCCGCGCGCTCGAATGACCTGGGCGCTCCTCTCGCGCGCGGTGCAGGCGTTCCTGGTCGTCGTGGCGATGACCGTGATCGTCTTCGTGGGCATCCACGCGATCGGCGACCCGGTGGACGTCCTCATCTCGCCCGTGGCCGACCAGGCCGAGCGCGACCGGATGGAGGCGGCGTTCGGCACCGACAAGCCGCTGTGGGAGCAGTACCGCAATTTCGTGCGCGAGGCGGCCAGGGGCGATCTCGGCCGCAGCTTCGTCTACAACCAGCCGGCGCTGGGGATCATTTTCGAGCGCCTGCCGGCGACGCTCGAGCTGGCGGTGGCGGCCCTGATCCTCGCCATCGTGATCGGCATCCCGCTCGGGCTCTACTGCGGGCTGCGGCCGGAGTCTCCTGCCTCGCGCGTGATCATGGCGACCAGCATCCTCGGCTTCTCGCTCCCGGGATTCTGGATGGGCCTCATGCTGATCATGCTCTTCGCCGTGCAGCTCGGCTGGCTGCCCAGCACCGGGCGCGGCGACACGGTGAGCGTCTTCGGCGTGCGCTGGTCCTTCCTCACGCGCAACGGCCTGGAGCACCTGCTGCTGCCGGCGTTGAACCTCGCGATGTTCAAGATCTCGATGGTGCTGCGCCTCACGCGCGCCGGCGTGCGCGAGATCGTCTCGATGGATTACATCAAGTACGCGCGCGCCCGCGGCCTCGCCCCGTCGCGCATCGTGGGCGTGCACATCCTGAAGAACATCATGATCCCGCTCGTCACGATCATCGGCATGGAGTTCGGCTCCACGGTCGCCTTCGCCATCGTGACCGAGAGCGTCTTCGCGTGGCCCGGCATCGGCAAGCTCATCATCGACAGCATCAACGTGCTCGACCGGCCGGTGATCGTGGCGTACCTCATGACCGTCGTGGTGCTCTTCGTGCTCGTGAACTTCACCGTGGACGTCGCCTATACCGCGCTCGACCCGCGCGCGCGCCGGCGCAAGGCGGCATGAGCGCGCTCGCCTTCCCCGCCGGGGCCAGGCCGCGCGCGCAATCGCCGTGGCGCCAGGCGTTCGCGAAGGTGGCGCGCTCGAAATCGGCCCTCGCGGGCCTCGTGGTGCTGGGGCTGATCATCCTGGCGGCGGTCTTCGCCGGCCTGATCGCGCCGCAGAACCCGTACGACCTCGTGCAGCTCGACATCATGGACAGCTCGCTTGCGCCCGGCTCGAAGGCGTCGGCGGGGTTCACCTACCTGCTGGGCTCCGATCCTCAGGGGCGCGACATGCTCTCCGCGATGCTCTATGGCCTTCGCATCTCGCTCTTCGTGGGCGTGGGATCGGCCATCATCGCCTGCATCGCCGGCGCGACGCTCGGGCTCGTCGCCGCCTACGCGGGGGCGCGCGTGGAAGCGCTCCTCATGCGCCTCGTCGACCTGCAGCTCTCGTTCCCGTCCATCCTCGTGGCGCTCATGATCCTCGCCGTCCTCGGCAAGGGCGTGGGCAACGTGATGCTGGCGCTGGTGCTGGTCGAGTGGGCGTACTACGCGCGCGTCGCCCGCGCGAGCGCGCTGGTCGAGCGGTCGCGCGAGTACATCGAGGCGGCCGAGTGCCTCGCGGTGCCGCGCTGGCGCGTGGTGATGCGCCACCTGCTGCCCAACTGCCTGCCGCCGCTCATCGTGATCGCGACGATGCAGGTGGCGCGCGCGATTTCGCTCGAGGCGACGCTCAGCTTCCTCGGGCTCGGCGTGCCGGTGACGGAGCCCTCGCTGGGCCTGCTGATCTCCAATGGCTACACCGACATGATGTCCGGGAAGTACTGGATCAGCTTCTATCCGGGGTTGGCCCTCCTGGTCACCATCGTCGCGATCAACCTGGTGGGTGACCGGCTGCGCGACGTGCTCAACCCGCGGACGCTCCAGTGATCGAGGCGCCGCTCGCCGCCTCGCCGACGCAAGCGCCCGCCAGTGCGGCGCCCACGCTCGTGGTGCGCGATTTGTGCACGCACTTTCCGACGGAGGCCGGGGTCGTGCGCGCGGTCGACGGCGTCTCCTTCGACGTGGCACCCGGCCGCATCCTCGGCCTCGTCGGCGAGTCGGGCTCGGGCAAGTCCCAGACCGGCTTTTCCATCCTGGGGCTCATCGAGCCGCCGGGCGCCGTCGTGGGCGGCTCCATCGTGTTCGAGGGCCGCGACATCACGCACCTTCCCGAGCGCGCGATGCGGCGGCTCCGCGGCAATCGCATCGCGATGGTGTTCCAGGACCCGATGATGACGCTGAACCCGGTCCTCACCATCGGCACCCATCTCGTCGAGACGCTGCGCGCGCACCAGCCGGTCTCGCGCTCGGAAGCGGCGCGCCGCGCGTGCGAAGCGCTCGCGGCGGTCGGCATCCCGGCGCCGGCCGAGCGCCTCGATGCCTATCCGCACGAGTTCTCCGGCGGGATGCGCCAGCGCGTCGCCATCGCGATCGCGCTGCTGCACCGGCCCGCGCTCATCATCGCCGACGAGCCCACCACGGCGCTCGACGTCACGATCCAGGCGCAGATCCTCTTCGAGGTGCAGAAGCTCGCGCGCGCCCAGGGCACGGCGGTCATCTGGATCTCCCACGACCTGGCCGTCGTGTCCGCGCTCGCCGACGACATCGCCGTGATGTACGCGGGCCGCATCGTCGAGCGCGGCCCGGCGCGCGCCGTGCTCGCGCATCCGGCGCATCCGTACACACGCGGCCTCATCGGCAGCGTCGCGAGCCAGAACCAGCGCGGGCAGCGCCTGCGCCAGATCCGCGGCATGCCGCCCCGGCTCGCCGACCTGCCGGCGGGCTGCGCGTTTCGCGCACGCTGCGACCATGCCACCGCGGCGTGCGAGGCGGCGCCGGCCGAGAGCACGGTCGCGCCGGGCCACCACTTGCGCTGCTTCCACCCGCAGCCATGAGCGCCGCCACGCCCGCGGCCCTCGAGGCCCGCGCGGTCTCCCAGCTCTACGCGCGGCCCGCGCGCGCATTCGAAGGCCTCGCGCGGCGGCTGGGCCTGGCATCGCCGGCGCGTCCCGTGCAGGCGCTCGATCGCGTGAGCGTGCGCGTCGAGCGCGGCGAGGTGGTGGGATTGGTCGGCGAGTCGGGCTGCGGCAAGTCCACGCTCGCACGCATCGTGGCGGGGATCCGCCCGCCCACGAGCGGCGAGGTGCTGGTCGACGGCAAGCCGCTCGCGTCCCTCGCCGGACGCGAGGCGATCGCGGCGAAGCTGCGCACGCAGATGATCTTCCAGGACCCGTACGCGTCGCTCAATCCGCGCATGCGCGTGTCGGACATCATCGCGGAGGCGCCACGCCTGCACGGGCTCATCGAGGGAAGCGAGTCCGACTTCGTCGACCGCGCGCTCGAGCGCACGGGCCTCGATCCTTCGTTCAAGCGCCGCTACCCGCACCAGTTCAGCGGCGGCCAGCGCCAGCGCGTCGTGATCGCGCGGGCCCTCGCCGTGAGCCCCGAGGTCCTCGTGTGCGACGAGCCGGTCTCCGCCCTCGACGTCTCGATCCAGGCGCAGGTGCTGAACCTCTTCCTGGATCTGCGCGAGCAGTTGCGCCTCACGTACCTCTTCATCAGCCACGACCTGGGCGTCGTGCATCACGTCTCCGACCGGGTGGTGATCATGTACCTCGGCCGCGTGGTCGAGGAGGCCCCGACGGAAGAGATCTTCCGCCGGCCCAACCATCCCTACACGCAAGCCCTGCTCGCGGAGACCCCGCGCATCGCGCCCGGGCAACGGGAATTCAGCCCGATCTCGGGGGAGATGCCGAGCCCGTCGAATCCTCCGTCCGGCTGCCACTTCCATCCGCGCTGCCCGCACGCGATGCCCGTATGCCGCAGCGTGGCCCCGCCCCTCGAGGCGGTGGCCCCCGGCCATCGCAGCGCCTGCCACCTCAACCGAATGCCATCGACCCTCGAACAGGAGATCCCGCAATGAAAGCCATCGGCCGCATCCTGAAACTGCCGCTCGCATGCCTGGTGACCGGCCTGGCCCTCCATGCCGCTCCCGCGCCCGCGCAGGATCTCGCGGTGGGGCTCGGCAGCCCCATCACCTCGCTCGATCCGCACTACGCCAACAACTCGCCGAACAAGGCGGTGGCGCGCCATTTCTTCGAGGCGTTGATCGCGTACGACGACAAGCTGGACCTGGTGCCCGCGCTCGCCACCTCGTGGAAGCGCACGAGCGACACGACGTGGGAATTCGACCTGCGCCCGAACGTCAAGTACTCCGACGGCACGCCGCTCACCGCCGAGGACGTCGTGGTGTCCTTCGAGCGCGCGCCCGTCGTGCCCAACTCGCCGGCCTCGCTGGCGCTCTTCACCCGCTCGATCAAGCAGGTGAGCGTGATCGACCCGCACCGCGTGCGCATCGAGACGAAGTACCCGGACCCGCTGCTGCCCACGATGGTGCCGGAGATCCTCATCATCCCCGCGAAGCTCAAGGACGCCACGACCGCCGACTACAACTCCGGCAAGTCGATGATCGGCACCGGCCCCTTCGTCTTCGAGTCGTACACCGCGGGCGACCGGCTCGTCATGAAGCGCAACGAGCACTACTGGGGCCGCAAGCCCGATTGGTCGAACGTCACGCTGCGCTTCATCACCAACGATCCCGCGCGCGTGGCGGCGCTGCTCTCGGGCGACGTGAACCTGATCGAGAACGTGCCGCCGGAGCTGGTGGACCGCGTGAAGAAAGCGGGCTTCAACGTCGTGCAGAGCAAGCCGGTGCTGCCGGTGTACGTGGGCTTCGACGTCGGCCGCGACGTGACGCCGGACGTCTCCGCGATCAATCCCGCCCCGGGCGCCGACACGAACCCGCTGCGCGACAAGCGCGTGCGCCAGGCGCTCTCGCTCGGCATCGACCGCAAGGCGATCAGCGAGCGCATCCAGCAGGGCACGACCACGCCCGCGGGCCAGATGCTGCTGGACGGCCTGTTCGGCACGTCGCCCAACGTGAAAGTGCCGCCCTACGACCCGGCGAAGGCGAAGGCGCTCCTCGCCGAGGCCGGCTACAAGAACGGGCTGAACCTCACGATCCATGGCCCCAACAACCGGCTGGCCAACGACAGCCGCGTGGTCCAGGCGATCGCGCAGATGTGGAACCGCATCGGCGTCAACGCCAAGGCCGACGTGATGCCGTGGAGCGTCTACTTCCCGAAGGCGGGCAAGCGCGAGTTCAGCATCTACCTCATGAGCTCGGGCTCGATCTCGGAGATGGCCACGGCGCTCAACAGCGTGGTCGTCACCTACGACCCGAAGAACGGCAAGGGCGTGAACAACCGCGGCCGCTACTCCAACGCCCAGCTCGACGACCTCGTGAACACGGCCTTCCTCACGCTCGACGACTACAAGCGCCGCGACCTGCTCGCGAAGGCGAGCGAGCTCTTCGCCGACGAGGTGCCGGTGATGACGCTCTACTACTACTCGTTCTCGATCGCCACGCCGAAGACGATCCGCTACGCGCCGCGGCTCGACCAGTTCACCCTGTCGCAGCAGGCGTATCGCGTGAAATAGGTCGCCTCCACGCCGGGTCGTCAGCCCCGCGCAGGCGGGGAGCCAGGTCCGAAAATGGCCCCCGCCTGCGCGGGGGCGACAGCGGTTATCATGGCCCTCCCCCTTGGGAGGAAGCCCGATGCAGCAGCGCATTTCCGCCTGGCTCGCCGCCGCGACGGCGGCATTCCTGGTTCCGCTCTCGACGGCGCAGGCGAAGACGCCGCCCGACACGTTCGTCGTCGCCGCCAACATGAGCCAGATGATCACGCTCGACCCGGCGGCGATCAACGAGAGCTTCACCGCCGGGTTCATGCGCAACGTCTGCGACGCGCTGATCGGCTTCGACGAGAAGGACCCGTCGAAGCTGGCACCCGGCATCGCGGAGAGCTGGACCGTGTCGCCGGATTCCACGACCTACACGCTCAGGATCCGCGGCGGCCTGCGCTTTCCCTCGGGCAACCCGGTGAGCGCCGAGGACATCGCGTGGTCGATGAAGCGCAACCTCAAGCTCAACCTCGCCAACGCACAGCGCCTGCGCGAGTGGGACATCACGAAGGACAACGTCGACTCGGTGGTCCAGGTGGTCGATGCGCAAACGCTGCGCATCAAGCCGACGCGGCCTTGGGCGCCGAACCTCTTCCTCTTCGCCTTCACCGACTTTCGCGTGGCGCCCGCGCTCGACCGCCGGGAGATCCTCAAGAACGAGGCCGCGGGCGACCTGGGCAACAAGTGGCTCGCGACGCATTCCGCCTGCGTGGGCCCGTTCCGCGTCGCGACGTGGCGCCCGCAGGACGTGATGATCCTCGATCGCAACGACGGCTACTGGCGGCGCAAGGTCGCGATGAAGCGCGTGGTCGTGCGCCACGTGCCCGAGGCGGGCGCCCAGCGCCTCATGCTCGAGCAGGGCGACATCGACTTCGCCGACAACATCGACCCGGCCGACTTCCAGGCGCTCGAGAAGAACCCGCGCGTGCACATCAGCTACACGCCCAGCCTCGGCGTGAGCTACATGATGTTCAACATGAACGACCCGCGCTTCAGGAGCCCGAAGCTCTTCGAGGCGTTCCGCTACCTCTTCGACTACCACGGGCTCGAATCGACGCTCCTCAGGAACCACTCGATCGCGCGCGAGAGCGTGGTGCCGAACGGCGTCTTCGGGGCGCTACCCGAGAGCTACAAGCCGTACAAGCTCGACCTCGAGCGCGCGAAGAGGCTCATCGCCGAGGCGGGCTATCCCGACGGCTTCTCGGCCGAGATCGCGGTGCTCAATTCCTTCCCCTATCCCGACCTCGCGCAGCACCTGCAGGCCAACGCCGAGAAGGTGGGCGTGCACCTGAAGATCACGCAGATGATCGGCGCGCAGCTCTACCAGCGCGCGCGCGCCCGCAAGTTCGAGCTCTACATGGCGGGCTACGGCTTCAACTATCCCGACGCCAACAACATCTTCCTGCGCTTCGCCTACAACCCGGACAACAGCCCGACGTCCAAGGACACGATCTCGGTCGCGTGGCGCGCGGGATGGGACCCGGGAGCCTCGTTCAACGATGCGATCCGCGCCGCGCAGGTGGAGCGCGACCAGGCGAAGCGCCAGGCGATCTACGAGGACCTGCAGAAGCGCTTCAACGCGACCTCGCCCATCATCCCGCTCTTCCAGCGCCTGTCGGTGAACGCGGTGGGAGCGGACGTGACGGCCTTCCGCCATACCCTCACGGGTGACGACTATTCGAGCATCGAGAAGCGCTAGGGCCGCGCGGCGGCTCGGCGCGCTCGCGCGGCTCGCGGCGACCGCCGCCGTGACGCTCGCGGGATTGGCCGCGCTCACGTTCTTCATCGGCCGCGTGATGCCGGTGGATCCCGTGATCGCGATCGTGGGCGAGCAGGCCGACCAGGAGACGTACCGTGCGGTGCGCGCCCAGCTGGGCCTGGACCGTCCCCTGCCCGTGCAATTCGCGTACTACGTCCGCGACATCGCCACGGGCAATTTCGGGACGGCGATCGCCACCGGCCACCCGGTGATCGAGGACATCCGGCGCGTGTTTCCCGCGACGCTCGAGCTGGCGACGCTCGCCCTCCTCACCGGCGTGCTGCTCGGCGTCCCCCTCGGGATCGCCGCGGCGGTGTGGCGCGGGCGCGGGCCGGACCACGCCGTGCGCCTCTTCGGCCTCGTGGGCTACTCCGTGCCGCACTTCTGGCTGGGCCTCATCGCGCTCGTGGTGTTCTACGCGCGGCTGCATTGGATCGGGGGCTCGGGACGCGTGTCCGTCGCGAACGTCGACCTCGTGCCGAGCGTGACCGGCATGATCCTCGTCGATTCCGCCCTCGACCGGAACTGGGACGTGTTCCGCGACGCGCTGCGCCACATCGCGATGCCCGCGCTCATCCTCGCCACCACGTCGATGGCGTATCTCAGCCGCATGACGCGCAGCTTCATGCTCGAGCAGCTCGGCCAGGAGTACGTGACGACCGCGCGCATCAAGGGCCTCTCCGGCTTCGGCGTCACCTGGCATGCGTTCCGCAACATCGCGGTGCCGCTCGTGACGGTCGTCGTGCTCGCGTACGGCGGCCTCCTCGACGGCGCGGTGCTCACCGAGACGGTGTTCGGCTGGCCCGGCTTCGGCCAGTACCTCACCTCGGGGCTCCTCGCCGGGGACATGAACGTGGTGCTCACGTGCACGCTGCTGGTCGGCGTGATCTTCCTCGCGCTGAACCTCCTCTCCGACGTGCTCTACCGCACGCTCGACCCGCGCACGCGATGAATGCCCTCGTGCGCACCGGGTGGCGTTCCTGGCTCTCCGCGGAGGTGGCGCAAAGCGCATGGCAGGCGAGCGCCCAGCGCGCATGGCTCGGGTGGCGGCGCTTCCTCGGCAACCCGCTCGCGGTGGCCGGCCTCGCGGTCATCGTCGCGTTGATGGTCGTGGCGCTGGCCGCGCCCTGGATCGCGACGCACGATCCGTATGCGCAGGATCTCGCGGCGCGCCTGCTGCCGCCGGGTGCGGGCCACTGGTTCGGCACCGACGAGGTCGGGCGCGACGTCTTCAGCCGCGTGGTCTACGGCTCGCGCATCACGCTCGAGATCGTCTTCCTGGTCGCGATCATCGTGGCGCCCATCGGGCTCGCGATCGGCACCGTCTCCGGCTATGCCGGCGGCTGGCTCGACACCGTGCTCATGCGCGTGACGGACATCTTCCTCGCCTTTCCCGGGCTGGTCCTGGCACTCGCCTTCGTCGCGGCCCTCGGGCCGGGCCTCTTCAACGCCGTCATCGCCATCGCGCTCACGCACTGGCCCGGCTTCGCGCGCCTCGCGCGGGCCGAGACGCTGGTCGTGCGCCATGCCGACTACGTGAGTGCGAGCCGCATCCAGGGCGCATCGCCCATGCGCATCGTGCTGCGCCATGTGGTGCCGATGTGCCTGCCTTCGGTGATCGTGCGCACCTCGCTCAGCATGGCCGGGGTGATCCTCACCGCGGCCGGCCTGGGCTTCCTCGGGCTGGGCGCCCAGCCGCCTTCGCCCGAATGGGGCGCGATGCTCGCCTCGGGACGCCGCTTCCTCATCGACTACTGGTGGATGCCCACCTTTCCCGGTCTCGCGATCCTGCTCGTGAGCCTCGCCTTCAACCTCCTGGGCGACGGGTTGCGCGACGTGCTCGATCCGAGGAGCGAATGAGCGAGCCCCTGCTCGAGGTCGAGGACCTCCGCGTGGCTTTCGAATCGGCGCACGGACAGGTCGAAGCCGTGCGCGGCGTGAGCTTCGCGGTCGGGCGCGAGAAGGTGGGCATCGTCGGCGAGTCCGGCTCAGGCAAGACGATGACGGGGCGCTGCGTCTTGCGCATTCCACCGCCCACGGCGCATGTGAGCGCGAAGCGCATCGCCTTCCGCGGCGAAGACCTGCTCACGGCGAGCGAGGCGCGCATGCGCGCGATTCGAGGCCGGCGCATCTCGATGATCCTGCAGGACCCCAAGTTCTCGCTGAACCCCGTCATGCGCGTGGGCGAGCAGGTGGCGGAATCGTTTCGCATCCACCATCCCGGTTCGCGGCGCGAGGCCCGCGACCGCGCCCTCGACATGCTCGGGCAGGTTCGCATCCGCGATCCGAAGCGTGTCTACGGCCTGTATCCGCACGAGGTCTCCGGCGGCATGGGCCAGCGCATCATGATCGCCATGATGCTGGTCCCGGCGCCGGAGCTGCTGATCGCCGACGAGCCGACCTCCGCGCTCGATGTCACGGTGCGCACGCAGGTGCTCGCGATCCTCGACGACCTGGTGGCCGGGCGCGGCCTGGGCCTGGTCTTCGTGAGCCACGACCTGAACCTGGTCGCCACCTTCTGCGACCGGGTGCTCGTGATGTACGCCGGCCGCATCGTGGAGGAATGCGCGGCGGGCGACCTCGGGCACGCGAGGCACCCGTACACGCGCGCGCTGCTCGCCGCCACACCGCGCCTCGACAGGCCGCGGGAGCGCCTCGCGGTGATGGAGCGCGACGCCGCGTGGCTCGAGGCATGAGCGCACCGGCGCTTTCGCTGCGCAACGTCCGCGTCGCGTTCGGCGAGGACGAGGCGCGCGTGAGCGCCGTGGACGACGTGAGCTTCGACGTGATGCCGGGCGAATCCCACGGGCTCGTGGGCGAGTCGGGATGCGGCAAGTCGACGCTGCTGCGCGCGATCTGCGGCCTCAACCGCGAGTGGCAGGGCGAGATCCGCCTCGAGGGCGAGCTCCTCGGGCCGCGCCGGCCGCTCGCGTTCCACCGCCACGTGCAGATGGTGTTCCAGGACCCCTACGGGTCGCTGCATCCGCGCCACACCATCGATGCGATCCTCGCGGAGCCGATCGCGATCCACCGGCTGGGAGATACGAACCGGCGCATCAACGAGGCGCTCGACCAGGTGGGCCTCGGCCGCGCCTTCCGCTTCCGCTTCCCGCACCAGCTCTCGGGCGGGCAGCGCCAGCGCGTGGCGATCGCGCGCGCGATGATCCTGGAGCCGCGCCTGCTGCTGCTCGACGAGCCCACCTCCGCGCTCGACGTGTCGATCCAGGCCGAGGTGCTCAACCTGCTCTCGGACCTGAAGCGCAGCCGCGGCCTCACCTACCTGCTGGTGAGCCACGACCTCGGGGTCGTCGCGCACATGTGCGAGCGCGTGGGCGTCATGCGCGCGGGACGGTTGCTGGAGGAAACGACGGTGCAGGCGATGCGCGAGGGGCGCGTCGAGCACGACTACACCCGCCGCTTCATCGAGGCGAGCCAGGGATACGACCGCACCATGGCGCACCGCTGGGAGAGCATCGCGACACCATGAGCAAGACGCCCCGCATCGCCGTCCTCGGCTTCAGCCTCGAGAGCAACGGGTTCTCGCCCGTCGCGACGCGCGCCGACTTCGAGGAGTCGTACCTGCTCGCCGGTGCCGAGCTCGCCGCCGATCTCGCCGCGGAGCACCCGCGCGCGAACGGCACGCTCATCGGCTTTCGCGCGGGCATGGACGCTTCCGGCCCGTGGGAGATGGTCCCCATCGTGGTCGCGCAGACGAGCCCCAGCGGGCCCGTCGACCAGGCCTTCTTCGACGAGCTCGTGGCCGACATGCGCGCGCGGCTCACGGCGGCCGGACGCATCGACGGCGTCTACATCGCCGAGCACGGCGCGGCGGTCGCGACCGGCGAGCACGACCCCGACGGCGTGCTCTTCGAGAGGGTGCGCGGCATCGTGGGTCCCGAGGTGCCGATCGTGGCGACTCTCGACCTGCACGCCAACGTCTCGCAGCGCATGGTGGACGCGACGGACCTGCTGGTCGCGTTCCTCACCAATCCGCACGTGGACCAGCGCGAGCGCGGCGCGGAAGCGGCCGCCGCGATGCGCGAGCTGCTGGCGGGCACGCGCACCGCGAAGGCGCTGGTGAAGCTGCCCTTCATGCCGCCCACCGTGACGCTCCTCACCGGCGAAGGCGCAGGCCGTCCCTATGGCGAGCTCATCCGCCTCGGCCAGGCGAGGATCGACCGCACCGTGCTCAACGTCTCGATCTGCGCCGGCTTCTACCTCACCGACTCGTCCAAGGGCGGCATGTCCATCGTGGTCACGACGCGCGGTGATGCGGCGCGCGCCCGCGGCCTCGCGCTCGAGCTCGCCGGGCGCGCGTGGAGCGAGCGGCACCGCTATGTGCCCCACCTCGTCCCGATCGAGGAAGCGACCCGGCGCATGGTCGCGGTGACGCGCGATCCGTCGCTGCCGGCGCTGTGCTTCGCGGACGTCGCCGACAACCCGGGCGGCGGCGGTCGCGGCAACACGACCGACCTGCTCCAGGCCTTCCTCGCGGCGGGCGCGCGCGGCGTGGCGCTCGGCATCTTCAACGATCCCGCGCTCGTGGCCGAGGCGCGCCGCCACGGCGAAGGCGCGCGCTTCCGCGCGACCTTCAACCGCGACGAGGCGCACCCGCTCTCGAAGCGATTCGAGGCCGACGTGGAGGTCGTGAGGCTCTCCGACGGGCGGCTCATCGGCAAGCGCGGCGCCAGCCACGGACGCACGATGGACCTCGGCCCCAGCGCGCGCGTGCGCATCGGCGGGCCGGACGGCATCGACGTCGTCGCCATCAGCATCCGCCAGCAGCTCACCGATCCCACGGTGCTCGAGCATTTCGGCATCGACGTGGCGCGCCTGCGCGGGCTCATCGTCAAGTCGCGCGGGCACTTCCGCGCGGGCTTCGCCGAGTTCTTTCGCGACGACCGGATCCTCGAGGTGGATGCGCCGGGGCTCGCCACGCAGAACCTGGCCCACCTTCCCTATCGCCACATCCCGCGCCCGATGTTCCCGCTCGATGCGGACGCGCGTTGGACGCAAACGGAGACCGCATGAGCAACGAGCTGCCGGTGGGCGCCAGCGCCTATCCCTTCACCGACCCGCGCCCGGGACCGAAGCGCACGGTCACCGTCTACGCCTACCGACCCGCGTCGTTCACGCCGCAGAGCCCGGTGCTCATCGTCATGCACGGGCGCAACCGCAACGGCCGCAGCTATCGCGACGCGTGGATCGCGCAATCGGAGCGCTTCGGCTTCCTGCTCGCGGTGCCGGAATTCTCCGAAGCCGATTACGAGCACCCGTACGAGTACAACTACGCCGCCCTGCGGCACGCGGACGGAACGCCCAGGCCGCGCAACGCGTGGCTGGCGAGCGTGGTGGACGCGGTCTTCGAGGACCTGAAGGCGCGCACGGGCTCGAAGCGCGAGCGCTACTTCCTCTTCGGCCACTCCGCCGGCGGACAGCTCGTGCATCGCCTCCTCACATTCTCCTGGTCGCCCAGGATCGAGCAGGCGATCTGCGCCAACGCCGGCAGCTACACGTTGCCCGCGCGCGACGAGGCGTTTCCCTTCGGCCTCGGCGGCACGCAGGTCACCGACGACGAGCTGCGCACGTTCTTCTCGCGGCCGCTCCGGGTCCTCCTCGGCGAGGAGGATGACGACCCGAACCACTACCAGCTTCCGCGCGAGCCCGCCGCCCTGCGGCAGGGACCGCACCGCTTCGCGCGCGGGCTGAACTATCTCGAGGTCGCGAAGCGCGAGGCGGCGCGGCTCGGCGTGCCGCTCGCGTGGAAGCTCGCCACGGCGCCCGGCGTGGCCCATTCCAACGGCCAGATCGCCGCGTTCGCCGCGCGCCACTTCTTCGAGGCCTGGCCGGAAGGGCCGTGGAACGCGGCGGGCGCCGCGGTGAAGAATCGCTGGTCGCACGGCAAGCTCGATGACGCACGCCGCTACTCGGAGGCGATCGGCACGGCCGCGCTCATGGTCGTCGAGAACGGCGAGGTCGTCTCGCAGTGGGGCGACGTGGAGCGCCGCTACAAGTGCCACTCGATCCGCAAGAGCCTGCTCTCGGCGCTGATCGGCCAGCAGGTGGAGGCGGGCCGCATCGACCTCGGCAAGACCGTGGGCGAGCTCGGCATCGACGATCGCGAGGGGCTCACGCCCCGCGAGAAGGCGGCGAAGGTGCTCGACCTCGTGATGGCGCGCTCCGGCGTGTACCACCCGGCGGGCTACGAGACCGACTACATGCGCAACCTCAAGCCCGCGCGCCACGCGCACGGCCCGGGCACGTGGTGGTGCTACAACAACTGGGACTTCAATACGCTCGGCACGATCTTCGAGCAGGCCGCGGGCCGCTCGATCTTCGAGGAGTTCCGCGATCGCATCGGCGCCCCCCTCGGCATGGAGGACTTCCGCTACGACGAGACCCGCCGCGACGGCGAGTACGCGCGCTTCGACGCGTCGATCCATCCCGCGTATCCCTTCCGCATGTCGGCCCGGGACCTCGCGCGCTTCGGGCTGCTGTACCTGCGCGGCGGACGCTGGAAGGAGACGCAGGTGGTGCCGGAGAAATGGGTGCGCATGAGCGTGCGCTCGTATTCGCCGGCCGGCGAGCGCGGCGGCTACGGCTACATGTGGTGGGTCGCGGTGGGCGACGTGCACTTCCCGCAGGTGTCGGTGCCGCCGGGGACGTACTCCGCGCGCGGCGCCGGCGGGCACTATGTCGTCGTCCTCCCCGCGCTGGACCTCGTGGTCGTGCATCGCGCGGACACGGACGCGGGCCGCAAGGTCGAGGGCCTCGAGTTCGGCGCGCTGCTCGAGAAGATCCTCGCGGCACGCCGCAAGTAAGCCGAGCGAGCATCCCGTCATGGCCGACACCCGCAAGGCGCCGCGCATCGGATCGCTCGAGCACGGAGCGCTCGACGCCATCACCGACGTCGCCGGCGTCAAGGTGGGTCACCGCACGCTCGACGCGGGAGACATCCAGACCGGCGTCACCGTCATCGTGCCGCACGGCGGCGACCTGTATCGCGACAAGGTCCCCGCGGCCGCAGCCGTCATCAACGGCTTCGGCGCGAGCATCGGCCTCATGCTGGTGGACGAGCTCGGCGTGATGGAGACGCCGATCGCGCTTTCCAACACGTTCGCCTTCGGCGCGATCGCTCAGGCGCAGATCGGCGCCGCGTGCCGCGCGAATCCGGCGATCGGGCGCGAGCTGGCGACCGTGCATCCCCTCGTCCTCGAATGCAACGACGGGTACCTGAACGACATCCAGGCGCTGCCGGTGACCGCCGCGCATTACGACGAGGCCCTCGCGGCCGCCGCGGTGGGATTCGCCCGCGGAGCCGTGGGCGCGGGGCGCGGGATGTCGATGTTCGGCGTGAAGGGCGGCATCGGCTCCGCCTCGCGCATCGCGGCCACCCGCGGCGAGCGCTTCACCGTGGGCGTGCTGGTGCTCGCGAACTTCGGGCGCGCGCCGAACCTGGTCCTCGACGGGAAGCGCATCGGGCCGCGGCTCGCGGAGGCGCTGGAGCGCGCGGTGGCGCCGCCGGAGTCGGGCTCGATCATCATGGTGCTCGCAACCGATGCACCGCTCGACGCGAGGCAGCTACGGCGCTTGGCGATGCGCGCGGGCGCGGGGCTCGCGCGGACAGGCTCGTACTTCGGTCATGGGAGCGGCGACGTGGCGCTCGCGTTCTCGACCGCCTACCGCGTGCCCCACGATGCCGCATCGCCCATGCCCGCCCTCGCGATGCTGCACGACGCGCGGCTCGACCCGCTCTTCGAGGCGGCGGCCGAGGCGACCGAGCAGGCGATCGTGGACGCGCTCTTCTGCGCCGCGACGGTCCGCGGTTTCCGCGGCCACGAGCGGCGTGCCTTCATCGAGGTGTTTCCCGGCCACGGCCCGTAGCGGGCGGCCGAGGCGGCAGCGTCAGTGCCGGTCCGGCTTCACCAGCGGCACCCACAGGTGATACAGGGGTGCCGTGATGAGCATGCCGAGCGTGATGCCGATCCAGCCGCCGAGGAGGATGGCCGAGGCGGTCGCGAAGAGCGCCTTGCCGAGCACGAGGCCGAGGGTGCCGAGGACGATCACGGGAATCGCCGCGATGTGCGCGCGATTCCAGGGCACGCTCACGTGGCGTGAGCAGTGCGCGCACTTGATCGAGCGCGACGGGCCGAGCGTCTGTTTCTGGTAGAACGAAAACGTCTTCTGCTCGCACCACGGGCAGCTGTACATCACGGATCTCCCTGAAGCCGCCGCGGCATCGGAATCCTCCGCGGCTGAACCGTATTTTAGCTCGCGGGCTACAGGCTCCAGAGGGAAATACGACGTTTGAAACGCGGGCGGGTCAGCGGAAGGTCCAGCGCCAGACCGCGTCGAGGCCGGGGAGATAGCCCATTCGGAGCAGGACCTGGAAGGGGCGCGTCACCCGGTAGGTGAGCTTGAGCGTGCCCTCGGTCGCGGCCAGCCCCTGCTCGTAGGCGAGCTGGATGTTCTTGTTGATGTTCTTGCCCACGCTCACGACCTCGGCGGCCGACGGCTGGCCGGTGCGGCCGGCGACGGTATTCTCGGGGAGCACCCCGAGGATGCTGTTCGTGTCGGCGCGCCCGATCTTGAACTCGTCGATGCCGAAGCGCTTGGTGAGGTCGGAGCCCGGGTTGTTGTTGCCGAGCAGCGCGCGGGCTGCCGCCATGAGCACCGCAGAATCGCCCAGGGTCGCGTCCGAGGCCGACCGGCCCAGCACGAGCCACGAGAGCTTCTCGGGCTCGGGCACGTCGGGCGTCGAAACGAGGCGCACGCGCGGGCGCGCGATGGTGCCGAGCACCTCGACGCCCGCCTCGACGGGGAGACCCTTGCGCAGCGCGAGGACGTTCAGCTGCGGATTGTCGATCGCGCCGTTGAACACGATGACGCCGCGCTCGATCGAGAGGCTTTGCCCGTAGCCCTGGTAGGTGCCGCCCACGGTGCGGATCGAGCCCACGGCCCTGATGGCGCCGCCGAGCTGGCCGGCCAGGCGGATGTCGCCCGCGAGGCGCGTGTCGAGGCCGCGGCCCTCGAAGTACACGTTGCGGCCGAGCGTCATGTGCAGGTCCACGGTCACCGGCTGCGATCCCTTCGCGGCGCCGGCCAGCGGCGGCGCTTCCTGCTTGCGGACCACGACGATGTCGTCCGAGGGCGAAGGCGGCGCGGTCGGCAAGGCACCCACCCACACGGGATCGGCGGTGAGGGTGCCCGTGACCGCGAGGCCTTCGGCGGTCGCCGCGATGCGCGCATCGCCGCTCACCGCGACGAAGCGCGTGGCGAGCTGCGACACGACCGCATTCTCGGCGTGCAGCACGAGATTGCCCGTGCGCGCCGCGAGATCAATCGAGCCCTGCGCCGTGAGGTGCCCGCCGCCGGCCGGCTCCTTCACGTTGCGGAAACGCTCGCGCGCCGGCGTGGGCACGGTCCACGGCGTGCGCGCGTCGAAGCGCTCGATCGTGAGCGAGTGACCGGCGAGGCGCAGCGCGACCTGTCCCTGGCGGACCTCGAAGCCGGACTGCGGCTCGCGCACCGCGAGATCCGCCGCCGTCACCGTGCCGTTCACGCGCGGATCGGCGCCGGTCCCGGAGACCGCCACGTCGACGTCGATCCTCCCGCCGAGCTTCGCATCGGTCCCCAGCCACGGTGCCAGCACGGCGAGGTCGGGCACGTCGCCCTGGAGCTTCGCCTCGAGGGGGGCATCCTTCGCGAAGGTCCAGCCGCCGGCGCTGCGCACGATGAGCCCGGCGCCGTCGCCCTCGACGCGCCCGAAGTTCGTGCCGACCAGCGAGAGCGTGGCGTGGGTGCGGCCGCGCTGCGCCCGCACGCGCAATGCGAGCTCCTGCAGGTCGAGGGGCAAGGGCGGCTGCCCCAGGCGCAGGTCGCCGCTCACGCGGTGCACGTCGAGCGTGCCCTCGAAAGTCTCGAGCGCGCGGATGTCCCAGTCGCCCGCGATCACGAGGTCCGAGCGCGTCACGTTGAACTCCCGCAAGGCGCGCGCGACGCTGCGCACCTGCACGCCGGAGGAAGAGCCGCGCAGCTCGATGCCGCGCGGCGTCCAGCGCGTGAGGGCCAGGCGCGCATCGCCCCATTCGCCCCGCAACGGCGCGTCGCCGAGCTCGACGCGGTCGGCCGCGAGATAGAGGGGCGCCGGCGATTGGAGCGAGAACGCGCCGGGCCCGGTGATCCCGAACGCGGTGAGCTGTCCGCTCCAGGCTTCCTTCCGGCCGGTGCGCTGCTCGCCGCCCTCCAGCGTCGCATGGAAGGTGGAGTCCTTCGTGATCGCCACGTCGAGGTCGAGCTTGTGGCGCGCGCGCGTGCCGTCGAGCGCCGCGCGCAGCGACTGCGCGAGCGTGCTCGCGCTGCCGCCCGTGCCGCGCACGATCCCCTGCGCCTGCGCCGTCGCGTGGATGCGGCTCGAGGGATCGACGCCGGCCTGGACATCGAGCGCGAGCTGCGCGACACGCGTCTGCGAAGGCAGCGACAGGTCGCCGGCCGCGAGCTGGACGCGCCCCGCGGGCGCCTGGAACGTGCCGGTGAGATGCGCGGTGCCCGTCGCATGACCCGCGAGCGCGGCGCCGAACGGGCGTGCCAGCGCCGCGAGGTTCGGCACGTTGAAGGAGACGTCGAGCGCATCGCGCGGGCCGCCGAAGCTGCCCTTCGCCTGCACGCGCGCATCGGCCACGGTGACGTCGACGTCGGCCAGGGACACGCGCTGCGCGTCGCCGGCCACGTGGACCCGGCCCTGCGCCGCGAGGCCCGAGTACGTGCTCGGAGCCAGGTCCACCTTCGCCTCGCCGGAGAGGCCGCCGCCCGCCTTGCCCGTCGCGTCGAAGCCGAAATTCAGGTCGCCGCGCGCGGTCTTCACGAATGCCGAGGGATCGAAGTGCTCGGCGCGGCCGGTGAAATGGAACGCCTTGTCGCCCTGCAGGTGCGCGTCTCCCTGCGCCACGAGCACGCCGCCGCCGGTCGTGACGCGCGCCGTGTCGATGGTGAGCACCTGGGCCGCGAGGGCGCCGCGCCCCTCGACGCCGAAGCGCGGATCCTTCAGCGCGACCTCGAAGCGCTGCGCCTCGGCGTTCCCGGAGACCGAGGCCGTGCCGGTGATGGCGGTCTTCTGCAGCGTCGATTGCAGCGCCGAGAGGTCGACGTGGGCGAGCGTGAGCCGGGCGCTCGCCTGCCCGTTCGCGTAATCCGCCTCGCCCTGCACGCGCCCGCCTCCGGCGAGCGTCACGTCGAGGCCCGCGAGGTGGGCATGCTTCGCATCCGCCGTGACGCGCGCCGCCGCCGACTCGAAGGGAAGCTGCTTGCGGTCCCAAGGCCCGGGGCGCGCGTTTTCGAGGCGGACGGGGCCCGTGAAGCCATCGCCTTGCGGCTCGAGGTTCGCGTGCACCGCGAGGTCCGTCGCGGGCGCATTGGGCGCGAAGCGCGCGAGGTCGACGTGGGACGCGTCGAGCGAAAGCGCATGCAGCAGCGGTTGCGCGAACGGGGTGAGCGCGGCCTGGGCGGACGCCGGGGCGCCGGCGACGTGGCCCTGCGCCTTCGCCTTCAGCGCTTCCAGCGTGCCGCGCAACTCGGCCGCGACGTCATAGGGCTTGTCCCCGGCGCTGCCCTGCGCCTTCGCATCGACGTGCACCTCGAACGGACGCGTCGCCCCGAGGGTGCCGGAGAGCGTCGCGCGCCCGTATTCGCTCGTGACCGCGGCCTCCTCGATGCGAATGCGGCGGGCATCCGCCGCGCCCTTGAGCGTCACCTCCCGCAGCACCACGTCGCTCGCTTCAGGCGCGCCGATCTTGCCGATGCGAAGCGTGCCGATGCGCGCATCCCCGAGCTGGATCGGCAGCGGAGGCGCGAACGAAGCAGGCAGCCCCTGCGATTTCTGGTCCGAGGGGCCGGTGCGCACGCTCACCTCGCGCGCGTGAAGCCGGCGCACGACGAGCGTCCCGCCGAGCGGCGGCGAGGTGTCGAGGTCGACGTCGGTCAATCGCACCTGCAGGTCGGGCCGCTCGTAGTCGATGCGGTCGACGTGCATCGCGCCACCGAGGCGGCCGCGCGCGCCCTCGATGCGCACGCCCGGGCCCAGGCGCTGCTGCACCTGTCCGAGCACGAATTGCGTGCCGCTCGAGGTCCCGAGGAGCCACCACGCGCCCACGACCACGAGGGCCACGATCACCAGCACCACGACCAGCAGCGCGCGCAGCACCGGATGGCGGCGGCGCGGCGGCGGCGCGGCGTTCACGGTGTCGGGCGTCGCGGCCATGGCGTCAGAAGGCGACGTTCACGGAGAAGGCGATGCGGAACTTGTGGTCGCGGTCCGCATAGGCGAGGTCGAGCGCGAACGGGCCCGCGGGCGTGCGAAAGCGCGCTCCCACGCCGTAGCTCTTGAGCGGCTCCCACGCCGCGATCGAGTCCGCGGCGTCGCCCACGTCGGTGAAGAGGGCCGCCCCCCACTTGTCGTTGAGCCAATGCACGTACTCGAGGGTGCCGGTCGCGAGATAACGCCCGCCCACCACGGCGTCGCCTTCCTGCACGCCGAGGCTCTGGTACGCATACCCGCGGTTCGAGCGCGAGCCGCCCGCGCGGAAGAGGAAGTCCTCGGGAATGTTCTGGCGGCTCGCCGCGAAGGTGCGGCCCCACTCGGTGCGCAGGATCAGCTGGTCCATCGCCCCGAGCGGGATCCAGTGCTGGTACTGCACGTAGGTCTTGAGGAAATCGTCGCCGGAGAAGAAGGACTTGAAGCCGGCCGCGACCTGCACGTTGAAGACGCCGCCACGGCGCGGGTCGAACACGTTGTCGACGAAGCGCCAGGTGAATTGCAGCACCGGCGCCAGCGCGCGGCGGATCTTCTCGTCGCTCCCCTGCGGCTCCGTGCGCTCGATCTGGTACGAGAGCCCGGCCTGCGTCTCGAATTTCTCCAGGCGCCAATGGCGGTACCCCGCGACGGCGAAGCGGCGCGTGACGAGGTTGGAGATGTCGCTGTGCTCGACCAGCACGCCGAAGCTGTCCTGGAACGGCAGGTCGCCGTAATACGGCAGGTAGCCGAGGCCCGGCGCCGCGTAGAAGTCGGCATAGCCGATCTGCTCCTTCTGCGCCAGCTTGACGGAGCTCTGCAGGTCGAAGCGGTCGAGCACGTTGCGGTCGCGAAAAGCCGCTTCCGCGCGCGCGCCGTCGTCGGTGCCGTAGCCGAGGGCGAGCCCCACCTCGCGCCGCGGCCGCTCGACCACGGTCACGTTCACCGGCACGCGCTCGGGATGCCCGGGGTCGCGCGGCACGTCGATCACCACACTCGAGAACCACGGCCCCTGCTGGATCAGCCGCTGCAGGTTGGTGAGCCGCTCCATGCTGAAGCGCTCGCCGCGCTGCAGGTC
>Ga0157369_10000827_pt1 | contig 39567 bp, 40 predicted proteins | sample C25metaG_FD_113461 | JGI IMG/M metagenome (GOLD analysis project Ga0157369, IMG submission 113461) | Corn rhizosphere microbial communities from Kellogg Biological Station, Michigan, USA - C2-5 metaG | ecosystem: Host-associated > Plants > Roots > Rhizosphere > Soil | place: USA: Michigan... | reverse complement strand
GTGCAGTTGACGATGGTGTCGGCCACCTACACGCAGTACACGACGAATCAGAACGCGGCGCTCTCGTCGTTGCAGCTCGAGGACAAGACGCTCTCGAGCGTGACGGACACGATGCAGAGCATCAGCTCGGAGATCGTGCGCGCGGGCGACGGCAGCTTGAACGACTCGGACCGCGCCTCGATCGCCAAGGCGATTCAAGGCTATCGCGATCAGCTGATGACGCTCGCGAATACGAGCGATGGCGCGGGCAACTATTTGTTCTCCGGGTTCCAAGCGACGACGCAGCCGTTCACGAGTGCGACGGGCGGCGGCGTGAACTATCACGGCGACAACGGCATTCGCGAAGCGCAAGTGGCGGACACGCGTCAGATTGCGACGAACGATAGCGGCTCGAACGTTTTCATGACGGTGCCTTCGATCGGCACGTCGCCGGTTTCGGCGGGCAACGCCGCCAATACGGGCACCGGCACGATCGGGCGCGCCTCGATCACGAATCCGGCCATCGCCACGAACGGCGACAACTACACGATCGCGTTCGGCGGCACGGCGGCGGCTCCGACATACACGGTGACGGACAACACGGCGGTGCCCGCCACGACGACGGCGGCGACGGCCTTCAGCGCGAATACGCCGATCCAGCTCGGCACGGGCATGCAGGTGTCGATCGCGGGGGCGCCGAATCCCGGCGACACGTTCTCGGTCACGCCGCCGACGGCTTCGCAGAACAGCAGCGTATTCTCGACGATCGATTCGGTGATCGCGGCATTGCAACAGCCGGCCACCAACAATCCGGCTGCGACGGCGACGCTCGCCAATGCATTGACGACGGGCTTGTCCGCGTTCCAAAACTCGTTGACGAACGTGACGGTGGTGCAAGCGTCGGTGGGCGGCCGCGAGCAGGAACTGCAAGCGCTGCAAACGACGACGCAAACGAATTCGCTGCAAACGCAGAGCGACCTATCGAACTTGACGGCTGTCGACATGGTGTCGGCGATCAGCCAGTTCCAACTGACGCAGAACGCGCTGCAGGCGGCGCAGGAATCGTTCGTGAAGATTCAGGGGATGTCGCTGTTCCAGTACATCGGCGGTTGACGAGATTAGCGTTTGACGAAGCCACTCGCCCGCAAGGGCGAGCGATAAGGCCGAAGCCGCATCATTGGGCTTCGGCCGTTTTTTATCGTCGGTGGGAGCGGCGCGCTACCGAGCCGTCACCCATGCAGGGCCGCCGCCACTCGCCCCATTTCATCGACGCCCGCATCGATCAGCCGGGCGAAGAACGGGATCATATTCGGCAGCATCAGCATGAGCAGCAGCATGCCGACCATGAGCGTGACCGAAAATCCGATTTGAAAGATGCCGATTTGCGGCGCGGCGCGGTTCAAAATCCCGAGCGAGAGGTTCGCGACGAGCAGCGCGATGACGACGGGCAGCGACAGCAGCAGCCCGGCCGTGAAAATCGCGCCGCCCCACTCGACGAGCGTGCGCATCCCGGGCGGCCCGTACACCGCGGCCGCGATCGGCACCGACTGGAACGAGCCGATCAGCGCGGTGATCATCTGCAGATGACCGTTGAACGCGAGGAACGCGATCATCGCGATCATGTTCAAAAAGCTCGAGATGACCTGCGCCGATGCGTTGGAGCTCGGGTCGAAGAACGTCGCGAAGCCGAGCCCCATCTGCAAGCCGACCAGCGTGCCCGCCATTTCCACGGCGGCGAACACGAGCTGCATCGCAAACCCGAGCGCCGCGCCGATCAAAAGCTGCATCACCAGCACCCAAACGCCTGCGGCCGAAAAGACGGTCACCTGCGGCATAGGGGGGAGGGTCGGTGCGACGATGAGCGTGATGAACGCCGCCAGCCCGATCTTCACACGCGCGGGCAAAGAAGTATGACCGAGCACGGGCGCGGCCGCGACGAGCGCGGCGATACGCGTGAACGGCCACAAGAACGCCGTGAGCCAGGCATTCAGTTGCGCGTAGGTGACGGTGAACATCGGCCGGTCCGAGTGCGGGCGCCGGCGCGCTACCCCGCCATCGACGGAATGGCCGTCAGCGTTTCGCGCATGTAATCGAGCACGATAGAGAGCATCCAGGGCCCGGCGATCACGAGCGTGATGGTCACGGCCATCAGCTTCGGAATGAACGAGAGCGTGGCCTCGTTGATCTGCGTGGCCGCTTGGAAGAAGCTCACGAGCAGGCCGACGACGAGCGAGACGATCAGCGGCGGCGCCGTGAGCAAGAGCGCGACGTACATCGCTCGGTGAGCGAGCGTCAGAACGGATTCGGGCGTCATGAGTGCGGTCCTCGTTGTTGCACGCTCAGACGAAGCTCTGGGCGAGCGAGCCGATGAGCAGCTGCCAGCCGTCCACGAGCACGAACAGCATGAGCTTGAAAGGCAGCGAAATCGTCACCGGCGAGACCATCATCATCCCCATCGACATCAACACGCTCGCCACCACCATGTCGATGATGAGAAACGGAATGAAGATCGTGAAGCCGATTTGAAAGGCGGTCTTCAATTCGCTCGTGACGAATGCGGGCACGAGCAGCGGCAGCGGGACGTCTTCGGGGCCTTGCAGCGGCGGCGAATGGGAAATCTTGGCAAAGAGTGCCAGGTCGGACTCGCGCGTTTGCTTCAACATGAATTGCTTGAACGGCGCCAAGCCGCGCTGCACGGCCGTTTCCATCGGAATGGCGCCGTCCGAGAACGGTTTGTAGCCGTCCTCGTAAGCCTTGTTCAGCACGGGTGACATCACGAACAGGGTGAGGAACAGCGCAAGCCCCACCAGCACTTGGTTCGGCGGCGTCGTGTTCGTGCCGAGCGCTTGGCGCAACAGCGACAGCACGATGATGATGCGTGTGAAGCTCGTCATCATGAGCACCATCGCCGGCAGGAACGACAGCATCGTGAGCAGCAGCATCGTCTGCACGCTCAGCGAGTAGGTCGTGCCGCCGCCGGGGCCGGGGCTCGTCGTGAAGGCCGGCAAGCCGGCCGGCGTTTGCGCCTGCGCGAGCTGCGGCAGGAGCGTCATGATCAAAAGCGGAAGTGCGGGCAATGCGGCGCGCGCGAGCCGCACGAGTGAGCTGGACGACATTTACTTGCCTCCGTCCGTAGGCCGAGTGAAGCGCTTGCGCGCTTCGTCCCCGAGCGCGGCACGAAAGCGCGAGCCAAAGGTCCCGGGCAATGGCCCGGGCGCTGCATCGGGTTCCCCGCCGCCGGACGCGCCGGTTTCGCTCGCGGCCGGCGCGGGCATCGTATGGAGCAGGCGCACGTTGCCGGGCGCTGCGCCCACGACGAGCCAGGTATCGCCGATCTGCACCACGGCCACGCGTTCCTTGCCGCCGAGCGAGACCCCGCCGATGGTGCGCACGAGCTGGCCGCGCCCCGACGGCTGCAAGCCGAAGCGGCGGGCGAGCCAGGCGCAGGCGAACACGAGAGCGACGACAACCGCCAAGCCGACCAGCGTCTGCAGCACGGCGCCCACGCCGATCGACGGCACAGCGGTGCCCGCGCCCACGCTCGACGCGATCTTCGCGGCGTTGTTGACCGCGTTCATATCGGCGGCGGCCGCCACGGGAGCGAACACCGCCGGTGCGGCCGCGGCGAATATCGCGCAGGCCGCTAGCTTTGCTGCCACGCGCCTCGGTTGCGACGCACGGTGCAGGAGAGATTTCATCAAGTTATCGATTGAGCTTTCGAATACGTTCGGCCGGCGTGATGATGTCGGTCAGCCGGATGCCGAACTTGTCGTTGACGACAACCACTTCACCCTGGGCGATCAAACAACCGTTCACGAGCACATCCATCGGCTCGCCGGCCATCCCGTCGAGTTCGACGACCGAGCCCTGCGCAAGTTGCAACAAGTTTCGAATCGCAATTTTCGTGCGCCCCAGTTCGACCGTCATCTGGACCGGAATGTCCAGAATCATATCGATGTCGTTGCGCGTTGTCGTCGGTTCGACCTTCGACAGCGGCTGGAACACGCCCGCGGCGGCAGGCGCGGGGGTCTCGTTCGAATTTTGCTCGGCGAGGGCGGCGGCCCAATCGTCCAGGCTTGCCTCCTCGTCGGCCGCGCCGGTGGCCTGCTTGGCGCTTTCGGCGGCAGCGGCGGCGAGCGCAGCGTCCAGATCGGCCGTGCCCTCACCGGGCATCGCGTTCAGATCACTCATAATCCGTTTCCTTAATCGTGTTTTCCGCTGCGCTGATCATCTTTTGCACGCGCAACGCATATTGACCATTGAAGAGCCCGTAGCCGCATTCCATGACGGGCACGCCGTCGACCTTGGCCACGATGTTTTCGGGGATGTTGATCGGTAGCACGTCGCCCGCGCGCAGGTTCAAGATGTCCTCGAACGTGACCGGGATCTGAGCGAGGTCTGCCGTGAGTTCCACTTCGGCCAACTGGACCTGCTTGGACAGCACGCGCACCCAGCGGCGATCGACTTCGAGCGCTTCGCCTTGGATCGGCGAGGTCAGCACGTCGCGGATCGGCTCGATCATCGAATACGGCATGCAGATGTGCAGCGTGCCGCCCGTCGGCCCGAATTCGATCGAGAACTGCGTGACGATGACGATTTCGTTCGGCGTCGCGACGTTCGCGAATTGGGTGTGCATCTCCGAGCGCATGAACTCGAATTGCAGCGGCCGCACGCTCTTCCAGGCCGTCGTGTAATGGTCGAAGACGAGGTGGAGCAGCTTGCCGATGATGCGTTGCTCGGTGGCCGTGAAGTCGCGCCCTTCGACGCGCGTGTGAAACCGGCCGTCGCCGCCGAACAAGTTGTCGACGACGAAGAACACGAGGTTCGGATCGAACACGAACAACGAGGTGCCGCGCAGCGGCTTGACGTGGACCAGGTTCAGGTTCGTCGGAATCGGCAGATTGCGCGTGAATTCGCTGTACTTCAGTACCTTCACCGGACCGACCGAGATTTCGGCGGTGCGGCGCATGAAATTGAAAATGCCGAGGCGCAGCAGGCGCGCGAAGCGCTCGTTGATGATTTCGAGGCCGGGCATCCGGCCGCGAACGATCCGCTCCTGCGTCGCGATGTTGTACGGGCGAACGCCCGCCTTGTCGCCGTGCTCGGCGTCGGCGTCGGATTCGCCGGTTACGCCCTTGAGGAGTGCGTCGACTTCCTCTTGGGACATGAACTCTTCGTGGCCCATTGCTTTTCTCGTCCCTGTATTGCGGTTGATGAGTAGCGTCTTAGCGGGTGCGTCGCGCTCGACGGCATGCTCGCATGAGCGGCATGGGCCGGGCGCTGCGTCCTACTGGACCACGAATTCCGTGAACAGCACGGCCTCGATATGCACGGGCGGTTCGCTCCTGTCGGTCGGCTTCTCGATCAGCGTCTTGAGCTCGTCCGCGAGCGCATGCTTGCCGTCGAGGGTCGACAGATCCTCGGGATGCTTATTGGACAGCGCAAGCAAGATGCGGCTGCGAATCTCGGGCATATGTTCCTGCAGGGCTTCCTGCGTCTTCTCGTTGGCGAGCTTGAGCGACAGGCCGACGCGCAGGTAGTGCTGACCATCGTCGGACAGCAGGTTCACCGTCATCGGATCGAGCGCGAAGAACACGGGCGGCGGAGGCGGCGGCGGGGGCGCCGGCTTGCTGCTCACACCGTGCTTGAGCAAGAAGAAGTACATGCCTCCCGCGGCTGCGCCGGCAGCGAAGATCGCGATGAGAGCGATCAGCAAGATGCGTTTGAGCTTGCCCGATTTCGCGGGTACGTCGACGGTCTGCTGATTTGCGGTCGTGGATGCCATGACAATGCTTTGCGTAAGTGCGTTAGGGTGAATTGTTCGCTAAAGCGGGCATCGGCGATAAGCCGAAAAGAAGGGACAATCGACGCCATCTCGTTCGTTTAAGGCGCCGGCTCGGCGACCGCATGGCAAGCGGGCAGCAAAAATCGGGCCCCAACGTGCGGGGTCGCGGTGAGCCGATGGGGCTTACCTGCGCACGCGGCGAACGCGACGAACGCGCGATTCGCCGGTGCGTCGAGCGTGCCGGTGTCGATCAAACGAGGACGGTGGGGCGATATGCGCCGTCAGCCCAATGTTGGCCGTGAACCCGCCGAGCGTCAGCGTCAGCGTTAGCGTTAGCTAAACGTCAGGGGCAGCCGAACATCAGCATCAGCACCAGCTGAATCTCGGCCGCCAACCCACCCTCAGGCGAACGTATCGACGAGCCCCACGGTGCGGCGCGTGCTGACTCTTACCGTGGAGACGGTATCGTCGACCTGGCCGCCGCTCGCGCCACCGCCGCTGCCGCGCCGGCCCGAGCCGCCGCCTTGATGGCCCGCCTGCTGCTGGTTGGCCTGACGCGCGAAACCGTCGCTTACGCTCGCGCTCCCCAGGCCCAGCCCGCCGGCCGCCAAGGCGTCGCGCAGCTTCGGCAGCGCGGCCTCCACGGCTTCGCGCACCTGTTGATGCTGGGAGACGAACAACGCATGCGCGTGGTTGTCGGCCACTTGCAGGACGACCTGCAGCGGACCGAGATCGGGCGGGTTCAGCGTCAACTCGGCGCTTTGCTGGTGCGCATTCGAGAGAAACACGACCTTCTGGCTCAGCGCATCTTCCCAATCGGGCGTGCCCACCGGCGGCGCCAGCGCAGCGGCCGCAGCCGCCATGTTGGGCGAGCCCGCCGCGGCAGCGGCTTGCGCGGCGGCGCTCGCCACGCTCGCCGCCGATGCCGTCTGCGTCGCGGCCAAGGCGGCGCGCGCCGCTTCCGCGTTGTCCTTGAGCGTGGCGATGGCCGCGCCGGCGTCGCCACCGCCCGCGAGTGCCTGCGCCGTCGCGGCGGCCGCGCTGTCCGAGGAAGCGGCCGCATTGGGCAGCGCCTTCGCCGCTTGCTCGGCCGCACCGTTCACAGCTGCCGCGGCCCCGTTCTTGCCGTCGCCCGTCAAAGCGGTGACGGCCTTGGAGCCGAGCGGCAGCGAGCCCATGCCGTTGCCGAGGTTGCCGGTGCCCGAGGCCGTCGCCGTGCCGGTGTTGCCGAGCACCTGCGTACCGGAAGCGCCCGCCGCGGCGCCCGCGCCTTGCATGCCCATCTGCGCCGCCAGTGCGGCTTCGATGGCCGCACGCACTGTTTTCGGTGTCGAACCCGCCGCTTTACCGGTTGCGCCGGTGACGACGGCGCTGCCGGTCGTGGCGTCAGCGCCCGCGGCGGCGCCGTCGGTTGCCGCGTTGCCCGCGGCGGTTTGCGCTTGCTGCTGTTGTTGCTGCGCCGCGGCTTGAGCGGCGGCGGCTGCCTGAGCTGCGGCATTGCCGGCATCGGCGGCGCTTTGGCTCTGATTCGCGGCGTCGGCGCTGGACGACGCATCGCCGTGCTTGGCACCCGAGCTCGCTTGCGACGATGAAGCGCTGTCGCTCGCGGCCGGCTTGGAAGAGGCGTCGCTCGCCGATTGCGTTGCGTTCGCGCCGCTCTCGGCATCGCGGCCGTTGCCGCTCGCTGCGTTGGCGCCGTTCGAGGCCGATTGCGAGGCGCCGGCGTCTTGCGAACCGTTGCCGGCCGCCGCGTCGCTGTGCGCCGCACTGGGCTGCGCAGCCTGCTTGTGCGAGTGGACGGTTTGCTGCAGCGTCTGCGAGAACGACGTCGCCGCCGGTGCGCTCGCGGCCGGTCCGGCGCCTAGCGCCGTGCCCGGCACAGCTGAGGGAGACGCGATGATAGAAAAGGGCGACATGACTTTGCCTCAAAGTTCATCGACAGGGCACAGCGCCATGCGCGCCACCCGCCGATACGATTCCGGTTAATTCAAATTCTGCTGACGCATGCGCAGCATCTTGGCGGCGTGCTCGTCCGCATCGCGCTGCTCGCGCCGCGCGACGACGCGCGCTTGTTCCGCCTCGCCACGCGCTTGCAAGACTTCATACGAGCCGAGCTTCTGTTTTTGACGCTGCCACTCGGGCTTGGCGGCTTCGACGCGCGCGGCGGCCGTTGCGAGCAAGCGGCGCTGTTGTTCGATCGCCGCGTCGAGCGTATCGATGAACGCCTGGAAGTTGCGCCAGTTGCCCGCGGGCATGCCCGACTGGGCCGAAGCCGAGAAGTTCGCGTGATACTCGTCGCGATAGCGCACCAGCGATTCCAACTGCGCCTCGATGTCCGCACGTTCGCGCTGCGCGCGACCAAGCTGCTTGGCCGCCGCATCGACGTCGTTTTGTGCGAGATCGATCAGCGTTTTGATTGGAAAATGCTTGGCCATCGCTTAGAACTCCTCATTCGAATAACGCATCGAGCATATTGAGGCTTGGTGCGAACGGTGCACATTCGCGAAAGCCCTGTTGCAAGAATGCTTCGATGCGCGGATACAGCGCGATCGCCCGGTCGAGCAGGGCATCGCGCCCGCTCGAATAGGCCCCGACGTTGATCAGGTCGCGATTGCGCTGATAACGGGACAGCATCTGCTTGAAGAGCCGCACGCGCTCCAGATGCTTCTCGTCGATGAGCGCCGTCATCGCCCGGCTGATCGAGGCTTCGATGTCGATCGCCGGATAATGGCCGGCTTCGGCGAGCGTGCGCGACAGCACGATATGGCCGTCGAGAATCGCGCGCGCCGAATCGGCGATGGGGTCTTGCTGGTCATCGCCTTCGGTCAATACGGTATAGAACGCCGTGATCGAGCCGCCGCCCTCGGGGCCGTTGCCCGTGCGCTCGACCAGCGCGGGGAGCTTGGCGAACACCGATGGCGGGTAGCCTTTGGTCGCCGGCGGCTCGCCGATCGCCAGCGCGATCTCGCGCTGCGCCATGGCATAGCGCGTGAGCGAATCCATCAGCAGCAGCACGTGCTTGCCCTGGTCGCGGAAGTACTCGGCGAGCGAAGTCGCGTAGGCCGCGCCTTGCATTCGCATCAAGGGCGAGACGTCGGCCGGGGCGGCCACGACGACCGAACGGGCCAGCCCGTCTTCGCCGAGGATCTGTTCGATGAATTCCTTCACTTCGCGGCCGCGCTCGCCGATGAGGCCGATCACGATCACTTCGGCGCTCGTGTAGCGCGCCATGGTGCCGAGCAACACCGACTTACCGACGCCCGAGCCCGCGAACAAGCCCATGCGCTGGCCGCGCCCCACCGTGAGCAGGGCATTGATCGCGCGCACGCCGACGTCGAGCACCTCGTGGATCGGCTCGCGCTGCAGCGGGTTGATCGAGGGCGCCGACAGGGGCGCGTCGGCACCGGTGTCGAGCGGCCCGAGGCCATCGAGCGGACGGCCCGACGAGTCGACGACGCGTCCCAGCATGCCCCAGCCCACCGGCAGGCGCTTCGCACCCGCGAGCGGATCGGCGAGCGGCGCGCTTTCGCGCGGATAGACGCGCGCACCGGGCAACAGGCCCGCGACTTCGGTCGTGGGCATCAAGAAGAGGCGGTCGCCGGCAAAGCCGACGACTTCGGCCTCGGCCATCGGCAGCGTGCTGCCGGACGGCATTTCGATCAGGCACTCGGCGCCCACGGCGAGCCGCATGCCGATCGCCTCGAGCACGAGCCCCGCTGCGCGCGTGAGGCGTCCGCAGGCCGAGAGCGGCCGCGCGAACGCACTGCGGTCGCGCAATGCGTTCAGACGGTTGCGCCATGCGCCCAGATGGGGATTGCTCGCGAGCGCGGGGTCGGGCGCGAAGGCGGCGCGCGAGGCGCTCGCGGCCGACTGAGCGCCGTGCGGGCCATGAGCCGCATGAGCCGATTGAGCGCCGGTGGCATGATTGGGCGTAGACGTAGGCGCCGACGCAAGTTCGTCGTCCATCGCCTGCAGGTCCGTATCCGTATCCGTATCCGTATCCGTATCCGTATCCGTATCCGTATCCGTATCGGCGCCATACGTGTCGTCCGGCATATCGCATTCTGCCAAAGCGATATCGCCGCTTGCCGTCGGGTCCAGGACGCGGCGCGCTTCGGGCAGCGCCTCGGGGCTGAACGACGCCAGCGCGAGTTCGACTTCGAGCGGCGACAGGCCGCTCGCGCGCAGCGATTCGACGGTGACTTCGTTCACCATTGGCTCACCTTGCCGAGGGCGGCCGCCACACGCTGCCAGCGCGTGCCGACGGTGGCGTCGATCTCGCCGGTGGCCGCTTGCGCGCGGCAGCCGCCGCGCTCGACCGCCGGGTCGGTGCGCACGTTCCAGCCGAGCGTGTCGAGTTCGTCTTTCAGATAGGCTTCCACGATCGGCAAGTCGGCCGGATTGACGATCAATTGCGGTGCGCCGGCGAGCGCCGGCTCGGCCGCGAGGATGTCCCTAGCGGCCGCCACCAGCGCGGCCGGATCGTGCGCGACGTGCTGGCGCACGACCTGCTGCGCGATGTCGAGCGCGAGGGCGACGAGCGACTCGGCCATCTCGGTCTGCACGCCGTCGAGGGCGGCCTTGAACTCGTCGGCGAGGCCTGCCAGGCGCGCGGCTTCGGCGTGCGCTTCCTGGCGGCCTTTTTCCAGCCCTTGGGCATGGCCCTGGTCGAAGCCGGCTTGATAACCGATGGCCTGACCTGCCACGTGGCCCGACGCGAGCCCTTGCTGGTGCGCCGCTTGGCGAAGGCGTTGGATTTCCTGCGCGAGCTTGTTCTCGCGCACCGGATCGGGGGGAGGAGGCGGGTCGAACGAAGCCATCTCCAAGCGCTGGTACGCCGAGATAGGCTTCTTGTCCGAACGGCCCGAATCAGACATATGCATCTTCCGCCTTTCCGCCAATGACGATCTGACCGCTCTCGGCCAAGTTGCGCACGATCTGCAGGATGCGGCGCTGTTGCGTTTCGACTTCCGAGACGCGCACCGGACCGCGTGCGTCGAGGTCTTCGGCGAGCAGCTCGGCCGCGCGCTGCGACATGTTCGAGAGGAACTTCTGACGCAGTGCGGGCGCGGCGCCCTTGAGCGAAATGATGAGCGCCTCGGACTCCACTTCCTTGAGCAGCAGCTGAATCGCGCGGTCTTCGAGATCGAGCAGGTTCTCGAACACGAACATCTGGTCGATGATCTTTTGCGCAAGGTCGGCGTCGTACTGGCGCACGCTTTCGAGAATCGACTCCTCGTGCATGCTCGGCATGAAGTTCAGGATTTCGGCTGCCGTCCTGATGCCGCCCATCGGGCTGCGCTTGAGGTTGTCGCTGCCCGAGAGCAGGCTCGTGAGCACATCGTCGAGTTCGCGCAGCGCGGCCGGCTGAATGCCGTCCAGCGTGGCGATACGCAGCAGCACGTCGTTGCGCAGCCGGTCCGTGAAGCAGGCGGCGATTTCCGAGGCCTGATCGCGATCCAAGTGAACGAGGATCGTCGCGATGATCTGCGGGTGCTCGTTCTTGATGAGCTCGGCCACGGCGGGCGAGTCCATCCACTTGAGCCCTTCGATGCCGCTCGTATCGCTGCCCTGCAAGATGCGATCGATCAGCACGCCGGCCTTGTCTTCGCCAAGCGCCTTGGTCAGCACCGAGCGAATGTAGTCGTTCGAATCGAGCGACATCGCCGTGTGCTGCTCCGCTTCCTTGACGAAATCCTGCAGCACGGTCTCGACCTGCTCGCGCGTGACGTTCTTGAGCGCGGCCATGGCGGCGCCGATCTTCTGCACTTCGCGCGGTGCGAGAAATTTAAACACTTCAGCGGCTTCTTCTTCGCCGATCGACATCAGCAGAAGCGCGCTCTTCGTGACCCCTTCAGCGCTCATCGGACACCCAATTCTTGACAACCGTCGCTACGATCTTCGGATCCTTGCGCGCGATGGTCCGCGCGTAATCGAGGTTCCGTTCGAACTTGTGCTTCTCGTTCTCGAAGGCGAGCAGGTTTTGCTCCATGTCGCTGTCGAGTTCCATCGCCGTCGTGATCGGCGTCGGCGAGCCGCCGTCGAGCAGCACGGGCTCGCCGGGACCGTCCAGCGCACCCGCGATGCCCGCGCCCTCGGCTGCCTGGCCTTCGAGCTGCGGCGGGAACGCGCGGCGCATCGCCGGCTTGACCATCATCAGGTAGAGCACCAGCGCGACGAGGGCGATGCCGAGCCATTTCGCGGCTTGGATTGCGAGTGAGATGACCTCGGCTTGCTTCCACCACGGCAGATTGGCGAGCGGATCCGTTTCGGTCGAGAAGGTCGCGTTGACGATGTTGACCGAGTCGCCGCGCTTGGCGTCGTAGCCCATCGCGTCCTTCACGAGCTGGTTCACCTGCGCGAGCTTCTCCGGCGTGAGCGGCTGCATCGTCGCGTGGCCCTTGGCGTCGACCACGCGCTGATAGTTGATGATCACGGCCGCGGACATGCGCTTGATCCCGCCCTTGGCCTGCGCGACATGGCTCACGTGCTTGTCGAGCTCGTAGTTCGTCGTTGCGTCCTTGCGCTCGCTGATCGGCGTCGCGGCCGGACCCGTGGCGCTCGCACCGCTTGCGGCGACGAGCGGCGCCGAAGCCGGCTGCGGCGGCGAATTGGACAGCGCGCCCGGCACGCCCGAGGCGCCGCCTTGCGTCATGTCGGTCGCCTGGCTCGTTTGCTGGCTGCGGATCGCCGCCTGCTGCGGGTTGCAGTTCGGGCCGTAGGTCTCGGCCGTCTGCTCCACTTGCGAGAAATCGATGTCGGCGCTGACCTGCGCGTGTGCGTTGCCGGCGCCGAACAGCGGGGCCAGGATCGCGTCGATGCGTTGCTGCGTGTTGCGCTCGACTTGTTGCACGTACTTGAGCTGGGTGGCGTCGAGCCCGTTGCCCGATGCGGGCTGCGTGAGCAGGGCGCCGTCCTGGTCGACGATCGTCACGTTCTTGACGGGCAGATCGCTGACGCTGGAAGCGACCATATGCGTGATCGCCGAAACTTGCCCTTCGTCGAGCATGCGGCCCGGATACAGATTGACGAGGACAGACGCCGTCGGCGCTTCGCGCTCGCGCACGAACACGGAGGGCTTCGGAATGGCCAAATGCACGCGCGCCTGGCGCACGACCGAGATCGATTGGATCGTGCGTTCGAGTTCGCCCTCGAGCGCCCGTTGGTAATTGACTTGCTCGGCGAACTGGCTGATGCCGAACTTTTCGTTGTCCATCAGCTCCATGCCGACCGAGCCGCTTTTGGGCAAGCCCAGCGAAGCGAGCTTGAGCCGCGTTTCATTGACTTGATCGGACGGCACGAGGATGGCCGAGCCGCCTTCGGAGAATTTATAGGGCACGTTCGCTTGCTGCAGTGCGGCAATGATGCCGCCGCCGTCCTGATCGGACAGATTGCTATACAGCACGCGATAGTCGGGTGTCCGGCTCCACAGCACGAGGGCAGTGACCACGGCGATCAGCACGGCCACGGCGACGATGAGCGGGGCGCGCGGATTGCCGCGCATTTGCGAGAGCGACGACAAGCGCTGGGCGAAACCGCCGCCTAGCTCGGCGCCGCCGGCCGCGCCCACGCCGCCTTGCAAGGCGCCAGCCGCGGCCGCGCCTGACTGGGCGCTCGCGAGGCCCATGCGGGCGTCGGGGTTGATCAAAGAATTAGCCTGCGAATCCATGCGTCGGGGTTCTCCGGGATGCGGGGGTGTCGGGCCGTGGCGCCGGGGGCTTCGAACCCTGTCGGCAAAGGCGGGACACTTTCACGATGGGGATTATCCATGGCAGGTCGCAACTGAATCAGTCGAATAGAAGCGGGTTTTCCCCCTAGTTTCACGGGTTTGGCGGGAAGCCCGCTGCTATGCTCACTCTCCGTGATGGGTCGGTGCGTCGCACGTTCGCGCGGCGTCTGCCTTTCGCCCCTTTTTTCGGATTTGGAGAGACCATGACCGTGCCAGTCAATCCGCTCACATCGGCGCTGCAACAAATGCAGGCGATGGCCACCGAGGCGGCCGGCGAGTCGAAGGCGGCCTCGCTCGGCGAACAGTCGGGCGCGGCCACGGCCGGCAGCTTTGCTACCGCGCTCAAGAGCTCGCTCGACAAGATCAGCGACGACCAGAACAAAGCCGTCGGAGAGTCGCAGGCTTTCGAACTGGGCTCGCCGAACGTGTCGCTCAGCGACGTAATGGTGGATATGCAGAAGGCGAACATCGGGCTGCAGTTCGGCTTGCAAGTTCGTAATAAGCTCGTCGCCGCTTATAACGACATCATGCAGATGTCGATCTGAGTGCGCGGGCTGCGGCGGGGCTGGCCGCGGATGGCTAAAGCTTTGCTCCCGCCCATCCGATAACCGCGATATGAGCCGCGCACGGTGCTCGTCGATCGAACACCGCGGGCGCAGTACCGGATAGACACGACCAACAAGGAGAAGCGCCGATGTTTTCCCAAGGACACGCTGGAGCGGGCGCCTATGCGCGCGTCGGCGTCGAGACAGGGGTGATGGGCGCAAATCCGCATCGATTGATCCTCATGCTGTACCAAGGCGCGCGCAAAGCCATTGCACAGGCGCGCATGCATGTGCAGCAGGGCAACATTGGTCCGCGCGGCGAGGCCATCAGTAAAGCCATCGGGATCATCGGCAGCGGCTTGCAGGCATCGCTGAATAAAGAGATCGGGGGGGACATCGCCCTTCGGCTCGACTCGCTCTATAGCTACATGACGCGGCGCTTGCTGGAGGCGAACATCGCTCAAAGCGAGGCGATGTTGATTGAAGTGGACGGCTTGCTCGCAACGCTCGAGGAAGCTTGGATCGCGATCGGTCCGGAAGCCGAGCGGCTTCTGGCGCAGCAGGGGACGGCAGGCGCGCAGCGATGAATTCGAAAGCAGATTATTTCGCCCGCTATGAAGCCATTGCTGCGGTTTCGCAGCGCATGCTGTCGGCTGCGCGCCGTGCGCTGTGGACCGAACTGACGGATTTGCAGGAAGAGTACCGCGTGCTCGTCGACAGGCTGCTCGAGGTCGATGCGGGGGTGTTGCTCGACGAGCACGACCGGCTGCGCAAGTACGATTTGATTCGCCAGATTCTGGCCGACGACGCCGCGATTCGCGACCTCGTCAACCCGAGCATGGCGCGCCTCTCCGCTTTTTTTTCGGCGCGCCGCCCGGCGCACGTGCTCAAGGAGCTGTTCGGCGCGCGTTGAGCGTCCGGGCAATTCCGCCCTATTTCCCGCTTCGCGGCGCATCGTCCGCGTAACGAAGGCAGGTCCGAACGACGGCGCAAGGATGCGGCATGACTGGAATCGACTCTGCCCTCGCCTCGATGCTCGCGAGCCGCATCGACAGCCTGCTCGATAGCGTCGGTGCGGGTTCGCGCGCGAGCCCGGCTCAGTCTGGCGCGACCGGCCTAACGGTCGATACGCCGGCTTCGCCGGACGGGGCCGCCGGGCTCGGCGACACGCCCCCGCCCGCGTCCGCGCAAGCGATCCTCTCCGAGGTTGCGCTGACCCTGGACGCCATTTCGCGTTTCGGCGGCGAGGCCACGCCCGCGCTCATCGGCGAGGCGCCGATTTGGCCCGCGCCGCCCGCGATCGACACCTCCGCGGCAAAAGAAGGGCCGCCCACCGCCGGCGGCGCAGCTTCCTCGGCGTCGTCGACCTTCGCCTCCTCTTCCTCTCCCGCGGCCGGTCAGACCGGCGCCGCTTCCGCCGCGGCCGGCGTTGGCGCGGCGACGACGGCAATGCCTGTCGACGCGCTCGCGGCGGCGCTCGAACAGACGGTCGACGAATCGGGTCTCTTCTACGAATCGCACATGGCTCAATGGCTGAGCGGCGGCTATTCGGCCGAAGCCCTTGCACGCGAGCCGCAAACGCGCCTAGCCGCCGAGGCGCTGCAGCTGCCACTCGATTGGGGTGATGCGACGGCGGATTCTCAAGCCACGCCCGCCTCGGCATGGGCGGGCGCTGGCACCGGCGATTCGGCCGCCGCCGGCTGGGCGCTGCACGCGCTGCCACCGCAGTTGTCGTTGCCCTTTTTCGGCGCGAGGGCCCAGGGGAGCGGCGCCCAGTATCCGAATGGCGCGGCGGGCGATCATGCTTGGCGCGGCACGTCCGCCGGGGGAATGGACGACGCGAGCCTCGGCGGTGCGCGCTCGACGGGACTTGCGCCCGATCTGCGCGCTTCGATCGCGGCTTCGCTCCACCCGGCGACGATTCCGCTCGTGCGCCAGCAGCTCGACTTGCTCGCCACTCAGCAGTTCCGGTGGACCGGCGAGGTGTGGCCCGGCGCGAAGCTCGACTGGACGATCGAGCCCGAGCGCGAGCGCCAGCCCCGCTCGGGCGATGCGCCGGACGGTGAATCGCAGCAAACCTGGCGCACTCGTGTGACGCTCGCGTTGCCGACGCTCGGCACAGTCGACGCAGACCTCGTGCTGACGGGCGCGCAACTCGTCGTGCGCGTGCAGGCGAGTCCGGGCGGGGCGGCGCGGCTGTCATCGGGCGGGGTGGCGTTCGGACGCCGGCTGCAGGCGGCGGGGATCGAGCTGGCGGGCCTGCAGATTCGCGAGATCGGGGGCGCAGCGCCGACGCCGGCAGGCAGCGCCTCGACGGCTACCTCGGCCTATGCGCGGGCCGCGGCGGACGCACAGGCGCGCGAGACGCTGGATGACGTTTCGGATGTCGAGGTCCGGGAGGGCTCCTCGGGGGCGGGCGGGCGCGGCCCGACCGATGCCGCGGCCAAGCGCGGCGCCGTCGCTTCGCCGATCGATCGCTTGTTCGACGACCCATTCGAATGGAGCGGGTCATGAGCCGCCGCGAGCGACGCAAGAGCGCGGCCGCGCTCGCGTACGACGCGAAGGGCGGCGACAATGCACCGCGCGTGATTGCGAAGGGCTATGGGCTCGTTGCGGAAATGATCATTCAGCGCGCGCAGGAGGCGGGGCTTTACGTCCATCGAGCCCCGGAAATGGTGTCGCTGTTGATGCAGGTCGATCTGGATTCGCGCATTCCCCCGGAGCTTTACCAGGCCGTGGCCGAACTGCTGGCTTGGCTGTATCGGCTCGAGAGCGGGGTGGCGGACGAAGAGTCCGGCGGCGAAAGTGCATCGGCGCCGGCCGCGTCGAATGCGGGTGAGACCGAAGCGCCGCTGGCCGGTAGCTACGGCTATCCCCGGCTACCGTCCTGAAGCGCCGGAGGCCACTGCGGGCGCCCGCTAAACTCGCCAACCGCGCTACGCCCCACAGGCCGCGCGCTCCCTCGCAGCCCTCGCCCCTTCCACCCGCGGCATCGTAGGCAACGAGATACCGTTCTTCGCCGCCGTGACTTCGGCCAGAATCGAAATCGCGATTTCGGGAGGCGTGCGGCTGCCGATATCGATGCCGACCGGGCCGTGCAGCCGCGCGAGCTCGGCATCGGTCAAATCGAATTCCCGCAGCCGTTCCCGCCGCGCCGCGTTGTTGCGCCGGGAGCCGAGCGCACCGACATAGAATGCCGGCGTCTTGAGCGCCTCGATCAAGGCCAGATCGTCCAGTTTCGGATCGTGTGTCAGCGCGATGATGGCTGAGCGGCCGTCGGGCCGCATCTGCGTCACGGCGTCGTCGGGCATCATGCGCACGAGTTCGGTGCCGGACACGTGCCACTCGTGGGTGTATTCTTCGCGCGGATCGCAAACGGTGACGCGATAATCGAGGTCGACCGCCATCGAAGCCACATAGCTCGACAGTTGCCCGGCACCGATTACGAGCATCCGGTAGCGCGGCCCGTGGATCGTGACCAATTTCTCGCCGTCGAATCGAACGCCGTCGGCTGCGGCGGCCGGCGCCAGTCGCGCGACGCCCGTGCCCATCTCGAGCGTGCGCGAGACTAGCGTGCCCTGGCTCAGCGCCTCGCACAGCCCGTCGATGCCGCTCCCTTGCGTCAACGGTTCGAGGACGAGTTCCAACGTGCCGCCGCACGGCAAGCCGAAGCGGTGCGCCTCGTCGGCCGACACCCCGTAGCGCGCGACGCTCGGCCGCGAAAGGTCGATCTCGCCGCGGCGAACGCGTTCGACCAGATCGTCCTCGATGCATCCCCCCGAAACCGACCCGACGAGCAGGCCGTCGCCGCGAAGTGCCAGCATGGCGCCGGTGGGTCTGGGCGAGGAGCCCCAGGTGCGCACCACCGTGGCTAGCACGACGCGCTCACCGCCGGCCAGCCAGCGCCTGCTCGTATTCAGGACCTCGAGGTCCATGCCTTCCACGATTTCCCCCCTTTGCCGGAAGGCGCCGACTGAAGGACCGCTGCGTGTTGCAGCGACGGCTCCGCTGGCTGCGGGGCGTCGTTCGGAAGCGCCAAATCGCGGGCTGTGATTTGCGCCGCGAAACGCTTGAAGAATTCGTCGGCAACTTTGCGCACGGCCTCATGTGCTGGACTGTCGCCGTCGACGTGCAGGGCTTGCGAGCGCGCCGTGTAGAGCAGGGTGCTCGATGCGTCGCCATCGGCTTCGAGCCGCAATCGAGCGCCAGGGGCGCCACCGTTGGCCGCGCCCGCCGGGGAGTCGAGCTCGAACACCAGGGTGCGCGACTGCGGCCCGCCCACCTCAGCCACGCGAATGCGCCCCTTGAAGCGTGCTGCAACCCCCTCGGCGGTGAAGTTCATCGCCAGGAAAAAACCGTTTTCGCCGTCGGCTTGAATGTCTTCGCACCCGGGAATCGACGCCCGCAGCATCGCGGCATCGGTGAGTGCTTCCCATGCCCGTTGTGGCGGCACCGGCAGCGTATAGCTTTCCGTCAATTCCATTCGCATTGCTCCTCCAGTTAGAGGGGAAGGACCGACGCCCGCGCGCTTCAGAACGCCCGCCGACGGTCGGAACTTTCATTATGTACTTTGCGGGGGCAGTGAGTTCCTCTCGTTTCGCGTCGAACAGGGCGCTTAGGCCCGGCCGCGAGCCTCGAATGAGCTTGGATAGGCGCTAGCAAGGCGCGTGCAACGAAAAACGGCATCGCGGCCGAAGCCGGCGATGCCGTCGGGAATGCGGCCCCGCGCCGAGATGCCCTGTCGTCCAAGGCATAGCCGCGCGCCGGTTCGGTGGTGTCAGCGCTTGCCGTGGGCGAGCACCGAATGCCGGCGCGAGTAGCCGAAGTAGACGACGAGTCCGATGGCGAGCCAAACGAGGAAGGCGGCCCACGTGATCCACTGCAGGTTCGCCATGAGGAAAACGCAGGCGGCCACAGCGGCCAACGGCACGACGGGCACCCCGGGGCAGCGGAACGCGCGCGGCAAGGCGGGGTGCGTACGGCGCAGGATGAGCACGGCGATCGAGACCATCGAGAAGGCGGCCAGCGTGCCGATGTTGATGAGTTCGGCCAGCACGTTCAGCGGCACGAGTGCGCCGATGAGACCGAAAAAGATGCCGACGATCCAAGTGGTCGTAAACGGCGTGGCGAAACGCGGGTGCACGCGCGAGAGCGCTTGGGGCAGCAACCCGTCGCGCGACATGGCGAAGATGATCCGCGTTTGGCCGTAGCTCATGACGAGAATGACGGTCAGCATGCCCAGCACGGCGCCCAGGTCGATGAAGCCGGCTACCCAGTTTTGCCCGGCCACTTGCAACGCGTAGGACACCGGATGGGAAATTTCCGCGAAACGGGGTGAGGGCACGATGCCGGTCACGACGGCGGCTACCGCCACATAGAGCACGGCGCAGACCGCCAGCGAGGCAATGATGCCGATCGGCAGATCGCGCTTCGGATCTTTGACCTCCTCGGCAGCCGACGAAACCGAATCGAAGCCGATGAACGCGAAGAACATCACGGCAGCGGCGCCGAACACGCCGTGCCAGCCGTTCGGCATGAACGGATGCCAGTTGACCGGCTTGACGTGGAACACCCCGACGGCGATCACGGCGAGCACGACCGCGACCTTGATGGCGACCATCGCGTTATTGACGCGGGTCGACTCGCGCACGCCCACCGACAGCAGCGTGGTGATGGCCATCACCACGAGGAAAGCCGGCAGGTTGAAAAGGGTCGTGGCCCCCGCGACTGCGCCGGGTGCGGCCGTCAGCGCCATCGGCAGCTTCAGTCCCATGCCCGCGAGCAACGATTGCAGGTAGCCGGACCAGCCTACCGCGACAGCCGAGGTGGCCAGCCCGTACTCGAGCATCAAATCCCAGCCGATGATCCAGGCCGCCATCTCGCCGAGCGTTGCATACGAGTAGGTGTAGATGGAGCCGGCGACCGGAATCGTCGAGGCGAACTCCGCATAGGCGAGCCCCGCCAGCGCGCATGCCACGGCTGCGATCACGAATGCGATCATCAACGCGGGGCCCGCCTGCACGGCCCCCGTGCCGGTCAGAACGAAAATCCCGGTGCCGATGATGGCGCCGATGCCAAGAAACGTGAGATCGAGCGCGCCGAGCGCTTTTTTCAGGCCCGTGCGCTGCGCACTGGCGATCATCTGCTCGACGTTTTTCTTGCGAAATAGGGACATGGGCGAGGGTCTCGTGGCGGACGCACCGAACTGGTGCGATTTTGCGTACGGAAAAACCCTAGATTCTAGCGGATGCGTCCCTTGCAGCCCTCTGTGGTGTAAGGAATCAGAAATGTCTTAGCGGCACAGCGCGACGCCCGCCCGTCGTCGCGATGGGCAAGGAACAACGAACAACGAACGCGCCTTAGCCGGTCATTGCAGGGTTCAGGTCGACGAGGCGGTTGCTCATCACATAGAACGTGAGTTCCGCGTTGTTCCGCAGCTTCATCTTCTCTAGCAAGCGGGCGCGGTAGACGCTGACGGTTTTCACCGAAAGCGAGAGCGCGTGTGCAATGTCGGTCAGCCGCTTGCCCGAGGCCAGCATGCACAACGTCTGATATTCGCGGTCGGACAGTTTCTCGTGCGGCAACTGGTCGCTGTCGAACGAGACGTAATCGGCCAGCGCTTCGGCCAGCGCCGGGCTCACGTACTTGCGTCCCCCGGCCACTTGGCGAATCGCCTCGATCATTTGCGTGGCCGTGACCGTTTTGGACAGGTACCCGGCCGCGCCGGCTTTGAGCGAGCGCACGGCGTACTGGTCCTCTCGGTACATCGAAAACATCATGACGGGCGCGCTCGGCGCGCGGCGCTTGACGCGCTTGAGCAGTTCGATGCCGTTCATATCGGGCAGCGAAATGTCGAGCAGGACGATGTCGAAGGGCTCGCCGTCCAAGCTCGCCAGCGCTTGCGTCCCGCTTTCCGCTTCCACGACTTCCCGGACCACCCCATGATTGAGCAACAACTGGCGAACGCCCTGACGGACGATGGCGTGGTCGTCGACGAGCAACATCCTGAGCGTCATCGGCGTTGCCCCGCGCGCGTGACGCGGCTCGAGCGGTGGCCGGCGTCGTCCTTGGCGTCATGGGCCATCGCCGCCCATACGAAATGCGCGCGCACGGTGGTGCCCGGCTGAGCCGCGCCCGCCGGATCGGTTGCGGGCCAAGCGCCGTGCCACGGCGCCGCCGGCGACTCGTCGCGCAGCCGCGAAGCGATGCGCAACGCGCCGCCGAACGCCTCGCAGCGCGCGCGCATGCCGGGCAAGCCGAAGCCGCGCGCGGCGGCGGAGCTCGGTGCGCCGGCGCGACGCGCGCGCGGCGGCATGCCGCGGCCGTCGTCTTCGACGATCAGCGTCAAACGTTTCGCATCCGTTTGGATGCGCACGTCCGCCCGCGACGCTTTCGCGTGCTTGGCGACGTTGTTCAATGCTTCTTGGGCCACGCGCATGACGGCGAGGGCCGCGTCCGGGGGCAGCTGGGCGAGGCGTACGTCCGCCGCGCAGACGAAACGCGTGGCGAGCCCCGTGCGCTCGGCGAACTCGCGCGTCCATTGCGCGAGCGCGGCGACGATGCCGCCTTCGACGTTGGGCGCGTGCAGATCATGCACCAAGCGACGGCCCGCCTCGCAGGCGGCCTCGATCGAGCGCCTCGCCAGCGCCAGCGCGGCGGCGGCTGCGGCGACGTCTTGCGCGGCCGTCAGCGCGTGCTCGACGTTGGCGAGCGCGAAACGGGCCGCGGTCAGTTCGGCGCCTAGTCCGTCATGGATCTCGCGCGCGAGATGGCGCTTGATGGATTCGCGCGTCTGCGCCAGCTCGGCGGCGAGTTCGCGCAAACGCGGGTCGCCGCTGTTCGCGCCCGCTTCCGGCGCCGGCGCAACGAAGCGCGAGAGGTCCAAGGTTTCGTGCTGCCGAGCGGCCGGAGCCAGACGTTGATTCATCGCGAAGAGACTATCTCGAATTTTCACGTCATCGCGTCGGAAAACGGGATGCGCCAGGTAACGCAATTTACATCTGGTAACAGACGGGGCGGAGAAAGAACATTTTCATTCGACCCTTCATTGAGGCGGATAATATCCCAAAACGATGAAAAATACAGACATGGCAACCCTTTTCATGCGTCAAAAAGCCCTGATTGACAGCTCGCTGGTTTTGGTCCTGTAGGAAAATTTCCTACGAAGAAAGGGGGGCGGTGCGCATCGACTTTGTAACAAGCGCCGTTCGGTCAATCGAGCGCGCAAAAGAAAAAACCGGAGTGTAAGCTCCGGTTTCTGTCCAGTGACGCTTGTCGCGGGCAGGGACGTTCGCGGTTCCGCGAGCGCAGACGCCGCCGATATGCTCTCCGCGGCGTGTCACCCTCTCGGGCCCGTTAGCAGACTAGCCCACGAACGCCTTTTCGACGACGTAGTGTCCCGGCTCGTTATTGCTGCCTTCCTTGAAGCCGAGGCTATCGAGCAGTTCGCGCGTGTCGCGCAGCATGTGGGGGCTGCCGCAAAGCATGACGCGATCGTTCTCGACCGAGAACGGCGGCACGTTCAGATCTTCGAACAGCTTCTTCGTATCGATGAGTTCGGTGATCCGCCCGCGGTTTTGGAACGTCTCGCGCGTGACGGTCGGATAGTAGATGAGCTTTTCGCGCACGATTTCGCCGATGTCCTCGTGGGCCGGCAGGTGATCGGTGATGTATTCCTTGTAAGCCAGTTCATCGACGAAGCGGCAGGTGTGCGTCAACACGACCTTTTCGTAGCGGTCGTAGACGCCCGGATCCTTGATGATCGACATGAACGGCGCGAGGCCGGTGCCGGTCGACAGCAGCCAGAGCGTCTTGCCCGGCAGCAGGTTGTCGGCCATCAGCGTGCCCGTCGGCTTCTTGCCGATCAGCACTTGGTCGCCGACCTTCAGGTGTTGCAGGCGCGAGGTGAGCGGGCCGTCGGGCACCTTGATGCTCAGGAATTCGAGGTTTTCCTCGTAATTGGCGCTGGCCATGCTGTAGGCGCGGATCAGCGGCTTGCCGTCGACTTCCAATCCCACCATCGTGAATTGGCCGTTTTCGAATCGAAACGACGAATCGCGCGTGCAGGTGAAGCTAAAGAGCGTATCGGTCCAGTGGTGGACGGAAAGGACGGTTTGCGGGTTCAGATTGCTCATGGCTACAGTGAAAATGCGAAGAGGTGGGCACCAAAGCGCTCGGCGCACGAGCGCTCCGGCCAGCATGGCGGGGCGCGCGAAGGGCTGTCGCGATGCGTCACAAGACGCCAAAGGTCGCTATTTTAACGCGCCTGCCGCACGCTCGTGGGGCGGGGTTCTATGTCGATTCGGCATGCCCATATAACCGCGGCACGGGGGTGCGTGCCCGCGGCAGCGTCCCGCGGCGGCGCTTAGCGCCCGCCCGCGCGGCGGCGATTCACCGTTCGGCGACGAGTTTCGCGCCGAGTCCGACGAGCGCGGCGCCGCACAGTGCGTCAATCGGCCGCCGCAGCTTGCGATAGCCGCGCTGGGTGCGCTCGGTCGCAAACATGAAAGCGATGCCGCAATACCAACAGGCCGACAGCGAGCCGATCGTGGCGAACACCGCGCCGTAGAACCAGAACGGAGGATGAGCGGGAAACATCGCGGCGAACACGCTCGTCCAGAACGCGCACGATTTCGGATTGGTGACGCAGGTGACGAAGCCGGAGCGGTAGGCGCGCAGCCAGGCCGCCGCATCGTGGGCGACCGGGGCCGCCCCTTTCGCGAGGGGCGGCCCAGCCTGGGCGCGCGCACTCGAGCGCAGCAGCTTCAACCCGAAATAGACGAGATAGAGCGCACCGGCGATCCGCACGCCCGTATAGAGCCATTCGAGCCGCTGCAAGACCGCGGCGAGCCCGAGCATGGCAACGGTGACCCAAAGCATCGACGCCGTGCACACGCCGAGCGCGGAAGCGGCCCCCAGAGCGCGTCGGCCCGCGAGCGAAAGCTGCGTGACCATGAAGAAATTCGGCCCGGGGCTGGCCGCCGCGACCAGATAGATGACGGCGATTTGCAGCAGGATCGGTATGTAATGCATCGCAGCGGACGCCAAGAAAATGCCGGTTCGGGAAAGTAAAACGAACTTCGAAGTCGCTAATCTAGCGCAAGCGGTCTGTAGTTTGTCTCAATGGCTCAGTTCAAGCCGCGCGATATAAGGCAAATGGTCCGACAGCCAAGCCGTATCCTGCGTAGGTTGCACGCATGCGACGGGGCGCATGCCGCGCACGAACATTTTGTCGAGCGCGAGCGCCGGCGAGAACGCGGGGAACGTGCGCGCGGGCTGGCCGAGCAGCGTCGCGACCTCGACCAGCCCGTGCTCGCCGAACAGCGGAACGGAATCGTTGCGCCAGTCGTTGAAGTCGCCCGCAAGCACAAGCGGCCCAGTGGGTGCTTCGCGGGCGATCCAATGAGCGATCCAATGCATTTGCCGCAGCCGTGCCGAGCGCGTGAGTGCGAGATGCGCGCACAGCAGCGTCACCGATTGGCCCGCGAAGGCCGCGCGGGCGACGAGCAACCCCCGCTTCTCGAACCGGTGCGCGGAAATGTCCCAACGCCCGCCGAGGTCCAGCGGATGAGGCGAGAGGATGGCGTTGCCGTGGCGCCACGAAGGCTTGAACACGTTCGGTCCGAGGGCGATCTCCAGGTCCAGCGCATGGGCGATTTCGGTTGCTTGGCACTCCCAGACGTCGGCCAGCGGCTCATGCACGGGCGCGCCGAAGCTCGTCGCGAGCACGGGGCCGGGCATGCGCCGCGCCATCGCCTCTTGCAGGAAGTAGACGTCGGCCTGCGTCGATTCGACCCAGCGCTGCATCGCCTTCCACGCGGTGAAGCCAAGCGGCGAGCGGCCCTTGTGCAGATTCCAACTGACAGCGACGAACTCCTTCTTCTGTGGGGCCGCCTCACCGATCTGTATGAGTTCTTCCGGGTTTCGCATGCCGCATTGCTTCCGCTTCTTCCAACCGTTAATGAGACGTGACGCTCGCACGCACGCGGTAGATGAGCGTCGGATTCTTGTCGATCAGCGTCCAAGCCGCCCACTCGCCGGTGGGGACGAGCAAGCCGGGGTGGCTCGCGCTCACGCGTCGGGGCTGGGGCGGTAGCGCACAGCCTTCGGGCGTCGAGGGGGCCGCATCGTCTTCGATCGTTTCGTTCGCCTCGATCGAGAGCGTGACGCCGCTCATGTCGGCCGCGACCGGAGAGACGGAGATCGTTCGTGCAAGATCGATGCCGCCGGCGGGGTTCTCCTTGCAGCCGACGCGGTGCGTGACTTCGTGGTGATGGGTGGCGCTGAAGCCCTGGCCGAGCGTGGTGGCCGACTCGAACGTATCGATCGTTTGCCCGTCGCGCACGACTTCGAGCCGCCACTGCACGACAGGGGGATTGTCCTCGCCTGTCGGGGCGCCCGAAGTCCCGGCGGCGCTCGGTAAAGGCGCCGCATCGCCGGCTGCCATCGCGCCGCTCGCGGAAAGGGCGCCGATCAGCGCGAGCGCCGTGGCAACGCCGATGACCCCGGCCGTTGCACCGCCGAAGCAGGCCGCAATGCGGGTGACACGTCTCATCGAACTTCTCTCCTTACCGCAGACCAATGACGCGGTGCCGGACGACAAGCGCCCATCTTACGCCTAACGCGGCGCTCGGCCCACGAGGGGGGGCGGGGCCGAGCAAAGCCCTTGCGCGGCACGGGCGGGTGTTAGCAGCACGCTATCGACGCTGCTGGCTTTTCGCATGGAATTTGCTTGAGTACACTGAAACGACGATGAAGCGAACGATGCGCCGCCCCAAGGCCGGACGCAGGCAGGACACCAGCAATCGACGGGGCGCGCTCGGCTGCGGCAATGAGGTGAGCGATGACGACGGCAATGGTGAAGCAGGAAATTGCAGTGGCGTCGTTCAGCAAAGTCTACGATCTGGACCGGGTCGAGACTGCGCTGAGCGACTTGGGCGAAGGCGCGAGCGAGGCGCTGCGGGCGACCTACGAAAAAATGCTCAAAATCGGCAACCTGCGCTTTTGCGTGAAGCCGAACCGAATGCCCGCGATCGATGCGTTGATCGACGCGCTGCCCAACTTCGCGGATCCCTTGGAAGATGTGCGCCGGCAAGTCGCGCTGTGCGTCGAAACGGAGGACCGGCTCGAACTGATGCCGATCCTCTTGCTCGGCGATCCGGGCATCGGCAAGACGCACTTTGCCAAGGCGCTCGCCCGTCTGCTCGGCACGTCGCACCAGTATGTCGCGATGAGCTCGCTCACCGCGGGCTGGATTCTGTCGGGCGCTTCCTCGCAATGGAAGAACGCCAAACCCGGCAAAGTCTTCGAAACGCTCGTCAACGGCAGTTATGCGAACCCCGTCATGCTCGTCGACGAAATCGACAAGGCGAGCGCCGATTCCCAATACGATCCGCTCGGCGCGCTCTACGCGCTGCTCGAGCACGAGACCGCGCAAACCTTCATCGATGAATTCGCCGAGGTGCCGATCAATGCGGGCCAGGTCATCTGGATCGCGACGGCCAACGACGAGCGCACCATCCCCGCGCCCATTCTCAGCCGGATGAGCATCTACGAGATCGCTCCGCCCGATCGCGACGGCGCGCGCCGCATCGCGCAGACGATCTACGAGGAAGTGCGCAGCGCGCACAACTGGGGGCAGCGCTTTCCGGCCAAGCTCGGCGAGGATGCGCTCGAGGCGCTCTCACGCGCCTCGCCGCGCGACATGCGCCGCGCGATCTTGCATGCGTTCGGCACGGCGCGTGTCGATGGCCGCGACGCCGTGCGGGCCGACGACATCCGCCCGGAACGTGGCGCGCGGCGCCGCCCCATCGGCTTTTGACGGCGCTGCGGCCGCTAGCGCACGGATCGGCCCGGGGCAATCGGCGTCGCTTGCGCGCCGCGTCGTACAATTGGCCTCAGGTGTCGACGCCGCGCCGCTTGATGCGCGCGGTGCGATGCGAGACGGGGCGGTCCAGGCGTCATGAGCGCGCTCGCGATGAAGTCCCACCGAAGTAGCACGCGCATGGAGAAGCGCGGCCGAACGGGCCGCGACGACGAACATGGATGAGATCGAATGTGTGGTGATCGGCGCTGGCGTGGTCGGTCTCGCGGTGGCGCGCGCGCTGGCCGAGCGCGGGCGCGAAGTGATCGTGCTCGAAGCGACCGAAGCGATCGGGACCGGCACGAGTTCGCGTAACAGCGAGGTCATACACGCGGGGCTCTACTACCCGCGCGGCTCGCTGAAGGCGACGCTGTGCGTGCGCGGCCGCGAAATGCTCTACGACTATTGCGCGGCGCGCGGCGTGCCGCACCAGCGCTGCGGCAAGCTGCTCGTCGCGACGGCGCGCAATCAAGTGCCGCAGCTTGCGGCGATCGAAGCGCGCGGCAAGGAAAACGGCGTGCTCGATCTGATGCGCTTGAGCGGCGCCGACGCCCAGGAGCTCGAGCCCGCCTTGCATTGCGAGGCCGCCGTGTTTTCCCCGCAAACGGGCATCGTCGATAGCCATCAACTGCTGCTGGCGTTGCAAGGCGACGCCGAGCGCAACGGTGGCGTCTGCGCTTTCCATTCGCCGGTCGAATCGGTTCAAGCGCGGGCCGGCCGCTTCATCGTGACGGTGGGCGGTCAATCTCCCACCACGCTCTCGGCCGCATGCGTGATCAATAGCGCGGGGCTGCACGCGAACGCGCTGGCGCGCAAGATCGTCGGCCTCGATGCCCGGCACGTGCCGCCTCTGTACCTGGCGCGCGGCAGCTATTTCAGCATCTCGGGGCGCGCGCCATTCTCGCGGCTCATTTACCCGATGCCGAACGAAGCGGGGCTGGGCGTTCATCTGACGCTCGATTTGGGCGGACAGGCGCGGTTCGGCCCCGATGTCGAATGGGTCGATACGATCAACTACGACGTCGATCCGCGTCGCGCCGATGCCTTCTATTCGGCCATTCGCGAGTACTGGCCCGCGCTGCCCGACGACGCGTTGCAGCCCGCCTATGCCGGGATTCGTCCGAAGCTGTCGGGGCCGGGCGAGCCGGCCGCGGACTTCGTCATTCAGGGCCCTGCCGCGCATGGCGTGCGCGGCCTCGTCAACTTGTTCGGCATCGAATCGCCGGGGCTGACGGCGTCGCTGGCGATTGCGCAGCGGGTGTGCGAGCTCGTAGGCCGCACATAAGCGCCCATGCGCAAACGAAGAGAACGAGAAGGTGAGAAGTCGAGAAGAGGCCGACGCAAGCATAATGAACCATCGTTGAAACGCCGAGAGGGGGCCAGCGACGATGGCGTGGGTGCGACACGCTGACGCGGTTATCCGCGACATAGGACGAATGAGGGGTGCGCCGGGCGCGCTTCATTGCTATGCTTGCCCACTGCTGCCGCAGAGCAGCGATGAGCCCGCCCCATAAATAGGAGAGTCCCCATGAAATCGTCCCGTCGCACGTTTCTGATCACGTCCCTGGGCGCTGCTTCCGCGCTGGCGCTCGGTTCGCGCCAGGCATTGGCGGCCGATGCGCCGAAGGTCTCCGAAGACGACGCAACCGCCAAAGCGCTCGGCTACAAAATGGATGCCACCAAGGTGGACAAGGCGAAATTCGCGAAGTACGCGGCAGGGCAGGAATGCAGCAACTGCCAATTCTTCCAAGGCAAACCTACCGACGCATTTGCCCCGTGCCCGATGTTCGGCGGCAAGCAAGTGGCCGGCAAGGGCTGGTGCAACGCCTATTCGAAGAAGGCGTAATTCGCGTCCAAAACGTCTAAAACGATACGGCGCGGTTCGAGCCTCTCTGGCAACGGCCGCGCCTTTCCAACGCATCGATCCCTAGCGCTTCGATCGCCTCACAGCACCGACGAAAGAAACGAGAGCGTACGCCCGTGCGCGAGCGCCGAGGCACGCTGATCGTAGGCGGCGCGATCCGAGCAGTTAAAGCCGTGGCCGACGCCCGGATAGTCGAAGAACTGCACGCCCGCGTGCCCGGCCAGGCGCGCTTTGACGTCGCTCACGGCCGTTTGCGGAATCGACGAATCGTGCTCCGCGTAGTGAAACAGCATCGGCGTGCGAAGACGATCGGCTTCATCCAGCTTGTTTTGAATGCCTCCGCCGTAATAGGCGACGGCCGCGTCGACGCTGCCGCGCGCGGCCATCAAATACGCCAATTGTCCGCCGAAGCAAAAACCAACCGCTGCGACTTTGCCGCTGGTTTCGGGGAGCGCGCGCAGCGTGGCGGCGGCGGCTCCGAGGTCCTCGGCGCTGCGGTTGGCATCGATGCGCTTCAGTAGAGCCAACGCCTTGTCGCGGTCCGCGCCTTCATAGCCTAGTTCAACGCGCCGCTCCTCGCGCCAAAAGAGGTCGGGCGCGAGCGCCACATAGCCCGCGAGCGCATATTGTTCGGCGACGGACCGGATATGCGCATTCACGCCAAAAATCTCTTGCACGATGATGACACCGGGGCCCTTACCGGCCCGCGGCAATGCCAAATAGCCGTCGTAGCGTTCGCCGCCGCCGGCGTCGATTTCGATCCATCGTGTCGTTACGCTCATGGGCAACCTCAATCTCGTAGTCGTTGGGCTCGCCAGTTTGGCACCGAATCCGTTCGCTCGCAGAACGTGCCCGCGTTCGCGGGACGATTCGCCGATCGGCCACGCAAGCCGCGCCACGCACGCCGCAAGTTGGGCGCGGTTTTTTCCCGCTTGCGCCAGGTCGTGCCGCTTCTCTGCCGATGGCGGGCGCACACAGTCGATGGCGAGATCGGCTTGCTTGCTGCCGAATCGCGAGCCGCATTAGGGTAAGTTTCAAGATCGCCCGCAGTGGAATAAACAGTCTATCCAGCGGCCGCGGTCAATGACGTTTCTATGTCGAGCTAGACGTTATTTTTTGATCTCAATCAATACCTTGGAGCGATTTCACCCGTATTGGCAAGCGGCGCGCGGTACACTGCGCAAGCGTGCCTCCCCCTCGAAAACCCGCATGCGCATTGAGTTTCGGGGCGGTGGGCTCGCTTTCGTCGGGGTCCTTTTTGCGATGGACGCTATTAGTAGTCTTCCCACTTTCTCAAAAAAGTCCCCAACTTTAATTTGTTGCCTACACTTGCGCGCAGCACGAAGGCGCGGCTTGTCACAAACAGGTCGGCTAGCGTGTCAGACCAAGTGCATGACGATGCATCCGGCGTAATTGCCTCCCTTCGACACTGACAAGAGGAAGGCGGGGAATAGGGCGATCACGTCGTTTTTGGGACCGAAACTGGAGACTTACATGAATATCAAGATGCAAAAGCTGTTGCCGATCAGCGCGGCTGCAATGTTGTTCGCGACGATGGCAACGAGCGCCGTGGCAGACCAAGTCGTCAAGATCGGTCACGTCGCGCCGCTGACGGGCCAAATCGCTCACCTCGGCAAGGACAACGAAAACGGCGCACGTTTGGCCGTAGAAGAAATCAACAAGAAGGGCCTGACGATCGGCGGCCAGAAGATCACGCTGGAACTGGACGCGCAAGACGACGCGGCCGACCCGCGCCAGGCCACGCAAGTCGCGCAGAAGCTCGTCGACGACAAGGTCGTCGCCGTGGTTGGCCACTTGAACTCCGGTACGTCCATTCCGGCTTCGAAGATCTACAGCGATGCTGGCATCGTGCAGATCTCGCCGTCGGCAACGAACCCGCAATACACGCTGCAAGGCTTCAAGACGACGTTCCGCGTCGTGGCGACCGATGCGCAGCAAGGCCCGGCTCTCGCAAACTACGCAGCTGACCAGCTCAAGCTGAAGAAGGTTGCCGTGGTCGACGATGCGACCGCTTACGGCCAAGGCTTGGCGAACGAATTCGAAAAGAAGGCGAAGGCGCTCGGCATGACTGTGCTTTCGCATGACGCGACGAACGACAAGGCTACCGACTTCCGCGCGATTCTGACGAAGATCAAGGGCGAAAACCCCGACGCGATCATGTACGGCGGCATGGACGCCACGGGCGGCCCGTTCGCGAAGCAAGCGCGCCAGCTCGGCATCAAGGCCAAGATCCTGGCGGGCGACGGTGTCTGTACCGACCAGTTGGCTACGCTCGCCGGCGACGCGACGGAGAATGTCGTGTGCTCGGAAGCGGGCCGCTCGCTCGAGAAGATGGGCAAGGCCGGCGAAGAGTTCCAGGCCAAGTTCAAGGCTCGTTTCGGCGTGCCGATCCAGATCTACGCACCGTTCACGTATGACGCCGTGTACATCATCGTCGACGCAATGAAGCGTGTGCAATCGACGGATCCGGCGAAGATCCTGGCTGCGATGCCCTCGACGGACTACAAGGGCGTGATCGGCGAGACGACGTTCGACGCGCACGGCGACTTGAAGCACGGCGTGATCTCGCTGTACCACTACAAGGACGGCAAGAAGACGCTGCTGAACGAAGTCGCGATGTAATCGACCGGCTTCGGCAGAACCCTTCGAGGATGGCTGGCCGCGTGGCGGCCGGCTATCTTCGACAGGAAAAGAAGGGCGCGTACGCGGTGGCGTGCGCGCCTTTCTTTTTGCTGTTTTCGTGGGGTCCTCGCCGCCAAAGCGCGGCGGCGCTCAGACGCCGAGCCGTTTGAGGACGCGTGGCCCGATGAGGGCGACGAGGGCGGCGCACAACGCCACGACCGAGAGCCCGATGGAGAGATCGGTGGCCTGAGCGACGCCGCCGATCAGGACAGGCCCGAACAATAAGCCGACATAGGCGATGCTCGCCACGTGCGCGAGCCCTTCCGCCGCGTGAATGCCTTTCACGCGCATGGCGGCGGCGAACAGCACCGGCATCATGTTCGCGAGCCCGAGGCCCATCATCGCGAAGCCGATCAGGGCGGTGACCGAAAACGGCAACACGAGGGCGCCGACCATGCCGGCACAGGCGAGCGAGGCGCTGGCTAGCACGAGCTGCGCGGCGCCTACGCGAGCGCGCACGGCATCGCCTGCGAACCGCCCGGCGGCCATCGCGCCCGTGAACGCGGCATACCCGGCGCTGGCAAAGGCTGGCGTCGATCGGACGACGTCACGCATATAGACGGCCGTCCAGTCGTACATGGCGCCTTCGGCGATCAACGCGATCAGCGCGACGGCGCCGAGCGCCCAAAGCACGGGCGAGCGCCAGCGGCTCGAGCGCGCATTGCCGTGATGGCTTTCGGCAGGGGGAACATGCGGCAGCACGGCTGGGCAGGCGATCGCGAGCACGGCGCCGCTGACGAGGGCGGCGAGCAGCATATGCACCGCGCTTGCCATGCCGTGCGCCAGCGCCAGGCCGCCCGCCCCCGCGCCGATCATGCCGCCGATGCTGAACATGCCATGCAGCGAGGACATGATGGGCCGCCCGAGCGCTTGCTCCACGGCGCTGGCCTCCGCGTTCATCGCCACGTCCATCGTCGCCATGCCCGCGCCGAACGCGGCGAGCACGGGCAGGAGCACCGAATACGTGGGCGCGACCAGAATCAACGCCATGCTGGCGGACATGACCAGGCCGCCGACGAGACACGCGCGGCGGGTGCCGACGCGTGCGATCCATTTCGCATTGGTGAGGGTAGCCGCGATCGAGCCCCCGGTCAGAACGAACAAAGCGAGCGAGAGCGCCGCGGGATCGAGGCGGAATTTGTCGCGCACGGTGGGGACATGCACGCCCCATGACGCGTAGGCCATGCCGACGATAAAAAACAGCGCCATCGTCGCCACGCGCGCGCGCTGGCGGCGGGCGGCGGGGAGAGGGCACGATTGCGACGAAGTGGTTTGCGACACGGACGAAGAGCGTTGATCTAACAAGGGCGAGAACGTGCGCAGGCCGGAGAAGCGGAGTGCGTCCGCGAACGCTAAGATGATTGCAAGCATCCGATTCTATCGGACGCCCCGGCGCCGCGCTGCCGGGCCACGCGCACCGAGACCAACTGGGACCCGCATCATGCATATTTCCGCACACGCGCCGCTACATTTATTGCACCGCAAGCCCACGGGCGCTTTGGCCACGCATTCGCGCGATCCGCTCGGCTTCCCCTATCCGACGGCGCTGCCTTTCGCGCCCGATGCACGGCACCGTCCGATGGTGCTGGTGAGCCGCTTGGCCGAGCATGCGCGCAACTTGGAAGCCGACCGGCGGGCGGGCTTTCTCGTCGTCGACTCGGCGGACGAGGACGTGCTCAACGGGGAGCGGTTGACGTTGCTGGGTCGATTCGAGACGTGCGGCCTCGAGCCGCCGCTCGTGCGGCGGTACTTACGCTATCACCCCGATGCCGAGCGCTATCTCGCGCTCGGCGACTTTTCGTTTCGCGTGCTCGAAATCGAGCGGATGCGATACATCGGCGGATTCGGCGCGATGGGGTGGCTCAATGCGGAAGAGCTGGATCCGTTAGCACCGTTGAGCGACGAAGACGAAACAACGCTCATCGAATACGCCGAGCGGCGCATTAGCCCGTCGACGTTGGTCCAAGTGGCGGGTGTGGACCGATACGGCACCGATTTAAAGGTGGATGGCGAACGTCTGCGCTACGCGTTCGAGGGTGCGAAAACCGATATGGCTGAACTGGAGCAAGCGCTAGCACAGTGTGTGGCCGACCACGCTAAATAGCGCCTCAGATTTTCCTGATAGGGAAAACGACGACATCGGCTGTGCCGGCCGGCCCCCTGCGCGCCTGCGCTCGGCCTGGTGCAGCATCCTTTCATTTCATGAAAACTTTCCTCGATTTATGCGATATCCGTTTCACCGATTGAAAGCTGTCTTCGACAATGACTGCCGCCGGCTAAAATATGAGATGACACGTCCATTGGGTAAATCGAGATGTGGCTGAGGATACCAATGAGCGAAACAAATCAATGAGAACCTTTTTCGAATGATGGTCTTTTCGGGCTTTTCGTTTGCGCGTCTTTTGTGCTAATCTCGCTCCCGAAATATCCGAGGCACCACGCATTCAGATGGCAATACCCGACAGGAGATCGGCGCCATTTATCGAAACCACAAGGGAACGTATGTCTTCTTACAAGGAGCTTCTCGCTCAACGGGAGAAGCTGGAGAAGCAGATCGAAGAGGCGAAGGCGAAGGAATACGCCGAAGTGCTGAACGAGATCAAACAGAAAATGGCCGATTATGGCATTACGCTCGCCGAACTCGGCGGTGGCCGTGGCAAGCTCGGCAAGGCGGGTCGTGCCCGCGCCGGTGTCGCGCCCAAGTATCGCGATCCCGCGAGCGGCAGCACGTGGTCGGGCCGCGGCAAGCCGCCCCGGTGGATTGCCGGTCAAGATCGCGAGCAGTTCCTGATTAAGTAACTCATCGGCAATAGGCTGTTCGGATTGAAGTCGGCGTCTATGCGCCGGCGGGATTGTTTGTGCAGCTCAAAAAAGAACCGCGAAACCCACTGGGTTCGCGGTTTTATTCGTCTAATGTATTGGTTGCCGAGAATACATACCAATCGGTTTGGCTGCGGCAGCCGCTGCGGACGCGAGTTGGAATAAGAATGGGTCGCGTTCTCATAACACCCTGATTTCAAAGAAAAAAGGCCTCGCCTGTCACTGCGCGGGCGGCCGGCGCTTGGTAGAATCGCGGTAACCCACGCGTTTATGCCCTTCTCTCCGATGCACCCCCATACCGCCGAATTCGAATCTGTTGAGAAGCACGCTGTCGCGCGCAAAAGCACCTTTGTCAGCGTGGCGCTGAACCTCGTGCTGATGACGTTGCAGGTCGCGATCGGTGTTTTTGCCCATTCGCAGGCGTTGATCGCCGACGGTGTCCATTCGCTCGCCGATCTGATTTCCGATTTCATCGTCCTCGTTGCAAACCGAGCCAGCGCCGAGAAGCCCGATGCCGATCACAACTACGGACATCGCCGCTACGAGACCGTGGCCTCGCTCTTTCTCGGCGCGCTGCTCGTCACCGTGGGCGTCGGCATGCTCTGGCGCGCCGGTACGCGGCTGGCGAACATGGACAACATCCCGGCTGTGCATGTCAGCGCGCTGGTCGTCGCCGTCCTCGTCCTCGTATCGAAGGAAGCGCTGTTTCGATACATGCTGCGTCAAGCCGAGCGCGTGCGCTCGGCCATGTTGATCGCGAACGCCTGGCACGCGCGCTCCGATGCCGCCTCATCGCTCGTGGTGGCGGTCGGCATCGTCGGCAGCTTGTTTGGGGTGCGGCTGTTGGATCCAATCGCGGCCGCGATCGTCGGATTCCTGGTGGCGCGCATGGGTTGGGTATTCGGCTGGGATGCCTTGCAAGATCTATCCGACCGAGCGCTCGACGAGACCGCGACGGACGATATCCGTAAGTTGCTGACGACCACCGCCGGCGTGCGCGACGTGCATGAACTGCGCACGCGCAAGATGGGCGATCTGGCGCTCGTCGATGCCCATATCTTGGTGGACCCGCTGATCTCCGTATCCGAGGGCCACTACATCGCCGAATCGGCGCGCATGCGGGTCATGACCGACAAGCGCGTGCTCGATGCGCTGATCCACGTCGACCCGGAGAACGACGCGCTCGCTCATCCGCCCGCCCGTCTGCCGACACGCGTGGCCGTTGCGGCGCTGGTCGATGCCGAGCTCGCGAAACACGGGCTGCGCGCCGCCGGCCTCAATGTGCATTATTTGAGCACCGGGCTCGACGTCGACATCACGCTGCCGGCCGACGCGATGGCCGATCGCGAGCACGATGCCGAGCTGATCGGACGCATCGACCTAGCGCAGATCAAATCGCGGTTGGGAGCGCGCAACGTGACGGTGCAGCGGCAGCTCGCACCGGCTACCGCGCGGGCGTCTCGGCACGCCTAGGCGCGTAGGGCGCGATAGCCGTCCCGCCGATTCAAAGCGGCAACTGCGTATCGAATTTGATTTCGCGCAGCACCACGCTCGTGCGGACTTGAGCGACGGCGGGGATTTTGAAGATGCGTTCATGCAAGAACGCGTCGTAGGCTTTGATGTCGGGCGCGACGATTTTGAGGATGTAATCGGCCTCGCCCGTGGTGCTATAGCATTCGGTCACTTCCGGGCAGGTGGAGATTTCGCGCTCGAATTGCTCGACGCCGCCTTCGGTATGGCGCGTGAGATGGATATGCGCCAGGGCGCACACATGCAGCCCGAGCTTTTCGCGATCGAGCAGCGCCGTGTAGCGCTGGATGACGCCCGATTGCTCCATATCCTTGATGCGCCGCCAGCACGGCGTGCTCGACAGCCCGACTTGCTCCGATATTTCCTGGACGGAGCGTCGCGCGTCGAGTTGCAATAGGCGCAGGATTTTCTGCGAAAACGTATCGAGTGCCATCCGCGCCTCCCTTTCCCACAGCCATTTCGCTTGATATTAGTGGCGGAAGAAATAAAAGGCAATCGAACGGCGCGAGCGTGAGGGATTTTCCCTAATTCGGCGGGCTCTCCGCGTCGTTTTGTTCTATGCCCGTCTTATCGGCTTCAGCGCTGCGCGCTTGGGCCTCCGCGGCGGCGGCCGAGGCCGCCTGCCAGCCGCGCAAGTCCTTGAGCATGTTGCAGAACAGCGCGCCTTGTTCGATGGCGTCGTCGAGCGCCACGTGCGTGTGCGGATGATCGTCGAACCAATGTTTCGGCATGCGCGGCTTGATGCACTTGCGATAGGGCAGGCCGGTCATCGCGAACGCGAGCGTCTTGATATCGAGCGCCGACCACGAGAACGGGCAGCGCCCGGTAAAGCGCATCATGTACCAGAACATGAAGGTGAAATCGAAGCCGGCCGGCATGCCGACGAACACGGGCTTGCCGGGCAACGCTTCGACCCATTCCACGTAGGCGAGCAAGGCTTGCTCGGGGCTGCGCAGGTCGGAGCGGCAGGCGGCCCAAGCTTGGGGCTGGGTTTTCCACCAGGCTTCCTGCACTGGGTGCGGTTTTGCGCCAGGCAGCGTTTCCAGGTTGGCCGAGAACGTGCCGACTAATTGCTTGTCGGCCGTATATGCCGCCGATGCGAAGCTGAGCATCGAATGCGGGCCGGGAATCGGGCCATCGGCCTCGATGTCGGTGCTGACATAGATTTCGGCGGTCACGCGCTTACTCCGTCCGCGACATAGGGATTCGTTCGCCGCTCGGCGCCGAACGTCGACGTGGGGCCGTGGCCGGGAACGAACGTGATGTCGTCGCCGAGAGGCCAAAGCTTGGTTCGAATCGAGTGAATGAGATCGGCATGGTTGCCGCGCGGAAAATCCGTTCGACCGATGGAACCGGCGAAAAGCACATCGCCGACGAGCGCCACGCGATGTTTTGCGCTCACGAACACGACATGCCCGGGCGTATGCCCCGGACAGTGATAGACGTCGAGCGTTTCTTCGCCGAACTTGACGGTGTCGCCGTCGGCCAGCCAGCGGTCGGGCTCGAAGGCTTGTGCCGCCGGAAAGCCGAAACGCACGCTTTGGTCGGGCAACTGCTCGATCCAAAACCGCTCGTCCGGATGCGGACCTTCGATGGGCACGCCGTAGTGGGCGGCCAGGGCTTTGGCGCCGGCGCAGTGATCGACGTGGCCGTGCGTGAGCAGGATCTTCTCGACGGTGACGCCGTTCTCGGCGACGGCGCCCTCGATCAGATCGAGGTCGCCCCCCGGGTCGACGATGGCCGCCCGCTGCGTGACTTCGCAGACAAGGAGCGAGCAGTTCTGTTGGAAAGGCGTGACGGGGATGACGAAGACCTTCATCTGAATGGGCGCAAGCGGCAAAAGAAAGATGGTACCAGCCGGCTTAGCGCCGTGCTGCCTAGCAGCTTGGCCGATTCCCAATGCGCATTGTTGCATCCATAGGCAGAATTAATGGCCGGCGATGCCCGGCGCCCAGGATTGCCTCGATTTCCTGCTATAATGCGGCTGCACTTTGCGCGGGAAGAGTCCTGCGCTGCTCTACGAGCGATACCGGCCCTTGTTGAACTAGCTCATGCCGGTCGCTGTCAATTGAAGTCCGAAGTCGCGGCTTAGCGGCTTCGTTTCTGTGTCGATGTGTAGTTCGACGCACACGTCTTACTCAGCCAGGCGCCGCGCGCCTGATGCGGCCATCGGCCGTACTGCTGGGTGGGCCTACGCCGCCGTTCCTCGCGCTTTCGAGCGCGCAAGAACGTGGTAGCCATGTTCGATGGCGGCGTGTGGGGTCTGGTCAAGCTGACGGGGACAGCTGTACCAGACGTGAACACCAACCGGGCTGTATGCGGTCGAAAGCGGCCGCAGCCAAGTGCCATGCCGCTGCACGCGTTCCAAGCGTGGGTGCTGTGTCGTGCTTGATCGCCCGAGCCGTACCGCGATGTGAAACATTGCGCGCGCGTCGGCTCGACAGATTGGCTAAACGTCATATGAAACATCGATTTCGTCGATCGCTGGGGATGCTTTTTGTCGCCGGCGCCTTTACGGGTTGCGCGGTGCAACCTACGACGCAAACCAGTCGTGCAAGCGCTGTTCCAGCGGTGGCCCAGGCGGCCAACGCGCCCGTCGCATTCGGGGGCGCATCGGCGCTGCCTGCTGCGCACGACAAGTCGCTTGCGGATGCGCAGCCTATCGACGAGAACGCACCCGACGTATCCGATTTCAAGCAGGTGGGTCGCGCGTCGTGGTACGGCGGGCGCTTCGTGGGCCGGAAAACGGCCAGCGGCGAGCGCTACGACATGAACGCGATGACGGCTGCGCACAAGACGCTGCCGCTCGCTGCCTATGTGCGGGTGACGAATACGTCGAATCATAAGTCCGTTGTTGTGAAGATCAACGATCGCGGGCCGTACGTGCGTGGGCGCATCATCGATTTGTCCTACGCCGCGGCGAAGATGTTGGGCTTGCAGCATGCGGGCACGGGGCGCGTGCAGATCGAAGGTTTGTCGCAGGAAGAAGCGCGCGCGGAGCGCGCAGAAGTGTTGGCGAGCAATTCGTCGAAGGACGGAGGGAACTGAGCGAAGGGTTCCGGTTCGGCTGTTCCATAGCTCTTTTGTTGTTTCGCAGGCGGCGCCCGATGGGGCGCCGTTTTTGTTTAGGTGAGATTATTCAGGAGTGCTAATTAAAATGCCTGCGGCGATTGGGGTGGGTGACGCTGGAAGGTGAGATTTATCAGGAGTACTAATTGTCGCTTAGATCGAAGCATCGATTTCCCCCTGTCAGCGTGCTCAGTCATGCTGAGTGGGGCGTCGATGCGTGAGGTAGTCTGAAAATCGTTCGCTTTCCGCCCACTCGCAGCTAGTACGTGTTCAATCATCCGCTTGCACTTTGAGCGAGCGAACACGTCGTGAACTACCCCAGCCTCCCGCGCACGTCATTCGGCCCACTGCCGTCTCAAAGAAAGCGCGCCATCCGCTTGAAGTTCGGCGAGCATCGCGAGCACGCCGAGCGGCTTGAGGGACCTGCTACTGCCGCAGCGCGTCGATATCGACGTCCTCGAAGGGCAATCCTACCCGCGAGGCAAGTTGCCAGGCATCCGCGGCAAGCGCTTCGAACCGTTGGTCGTCAACTTCTTCAAGAACAAGAAGTAAGAAAGTGAGAACCGACCCATGACTGACTCTTCAAATGCACCGTGCGTGCTCGTAAGCAGCACTCGGGGTGTGATGTTGTTCAACCCGGATACGCCGCTCATTTGCGTGAAGCAAATGCCGTTGCCCGGC